>Ga0207655_1001979_pt1 | contig 17487 bp, 24 predicted proteins | sample KBSM44metaG_FD_184398 | JGI IMG/M metagenome (GOLD analysis project Ga0207655, IMG submission 184398) | Miscanthus rhizosphere microbial communities from Kellogg Biological Station, Michigan, USA - KBS M4-4 metaG (SPAdes) (version 2) | ecosystem: Host-associated > Plants > Roots > Rhizosphere >...
AATATTCCTGTCATCAGCGAAGCCAATATACTCAGTACTTTTGAGCAATTGCATCTTAAAAAAATGGATGTCTTTGAGCGTGGCATTATTAATGTCTTCAAAGGACTGTCATGGGATTACAAAACCAATAGTCCTTGTAGCTTCAGTAAGAAGATCATCATCAACAATCTGGTGAGTCACAATCGCTGGGGATTTAGTTTGAACTGGGGTTGGCGACGGGATCAACTAGCGGACCTAGAGAGAATGTTGTTTCTGCTCGATGGTAAACCGATCCCCGACAACCGTGGCGATGTCACTATACGTTTGATGGAGCATATTCGGGACAACCCGGCGAAGGATATTTACGAAGATGATTACTTTAGTATCCGTTACTTCCAGAAGGGAACAGCGCACATCACTTTTAAGCGGTCCGATCTGACAGAAAAGATGAATGATATCGTGGCGAAGCACTATCCGGGGATGTTGGCAGCGAGATGAAGAGGGCAGTGAGGCAATTCCTTACCTGACCCATTACCTGACCCGATTCGTATAAAACGAAAAAGGAGTCAGACAATTTCTCATCTAACTCCTTGTTTTATTTGGTGGCCCCTGCTGGACTTGAACCAGCGACCAAGCGATTATGAGTTCCTAGAAGAACAACCGAAAATCAATAACTTGCCTTTAAAATCATGCACATAAAGGGACATTAATGACCAACTAAGGGCCATTGTGAGCCATTTGCACCGCCATTTTATCGCCACTTATCGCCAGTGGGTTAAGTTTTACGGCTTGTTCAAGATGGTCAGGAGCGAAGTGCGCGTATCGCATAGTCATTTTTATATCTGTGTGGCCTAGCACCCGTTGTAAAACAAGTATGTTTCCGCCATTCATCATAAAGTGAGCACCGAAAGTATGCCGTAAAACGTGGGATAACTGACCGGCGGGTAACTCTATTCCAGTTCTTTTTAAAGCCGAACGAAACGCACCATAACACTCACAGAAAAGCCGTCCTTTTTTCTCAACAGGAAGACTATCAAAAAGCTCATTGCTAATAGGGACGGTGCGATTTTTTCGCCCCTTTGTTTTTGTGTAAGTGATTTTATATTCGGTTAGCTGACTTCTCTTTAGCTCTTCGGCCTCAGACCAGCGAGCACCAGTAGCGAGGCATATTCTTACCACTGTTTCTAAATCTGGATGGTCATGGCGTTTGCACTCTGCTAGCAACAATTCAATCTGATCATGAGGAAGCCAGGCCATTTCCATTTCTTCGGTGCGGAAAGGTCGCATATTTTTAAGAGGATTTTCACCTTTCCATTCACCGAGGCGGTTAAGTTCATTGAAGACCGCGCGAAAATAGGCCAGTTCAAGATTCAATGTTCTTGGTGATACCTTTTTTACTCTGTTTGAACGAGCGTATTCACCGTTTAATCGCTTTTCTCTATACCGGGAAAACATTTGCGCATCGAAATCACGTGCGAGCGGTTCACCCATACATTCAAAAGCATGATGCATAGCCAGTTGACGTTTAAGACCATCTTTTAAGGTGACGCCATGAGCGCTATACCATGCGTCAACCAGAAATTTTAAAGTGCGCCGGTCTTCTTTTTCTTCCTGCCATGGGTTTTGTACTGTGTACTGCTCAAATGCTAGCGCCTCGCCCTTGGTTGCGAATTTCTTTCTGATGCGATTTCCTTTTGCACCATTCGGGTACAGCTCGCATATCCACCCGCCTGTTGGGTTTTTACGGATGGTCATCAGTTCACCTCGCTGTAAACACCCGCAACTCGACCTAGCATCTGGATATCATCAAGTCCACATTCAAAAGGTACTTTACCGCCCGCAACATGTAATTTTCTGCCTGGTAGCTTCGTTAATTCGCGAATGCTAATCGACCCTTCAATATCTACCAGCCACAGGCCGTCAGAAAGTGAAGCTGATTTGTCGATAAAATGCAGCTTTCCTTCTGTACGAACGGCGATTCCATCTGATAACGGTTTTGCGAAAAATTGACCGTCGATACTCAATGAACCTTCACTAATGAGTTTTTCTTCACTCAAAGTGAAACTTTCAATCTTTTTGTTTTCTGATGATGGCGTTTTATCTTCGAACGCTTGCCCATCACCGGTTAAAAGCCATCGAAGACTAGCCCCAGTTTCGAGGGCGCAATGTGCGGCGAAGTCATAGGAAATAGCGCCACGGGTATACCTGTTAGAAAGCGAACTTGATGCTATGTCGAAGTGGTTAGCTAACTGAGTTTTCTGAGAAAACCCATATGCTTCACAGATTCGGTCTAAGACATCTACATTGCTCCAGCCTAAAGAATCAATCCTCATTTCGATAAAACCTATTTACTATCTCTCAAATGGGAGATATATTTCGACTAAACCTACGCACTCAATGGCCTTGCTTTGGTAAACGGTGGCCCATTGATTGCAATCTTTGGCAAATAGGGAATCATGCAACATGGCTTCTGAAATCGCAATCATCAAACTGCCTGCACCGATCATCACTCTGCAACAATTTGCCGAGCTTGAAGGTGTTTCTTACCGCACAGCTCGCCGTTGGAGTACCGGAGATAACCCGCGCTTACCAATTGAGCCTCGTGTAATCCGTAAAGGATGCAAAAGAGCAGGGGGACAAATCCGCGTCCTTTACGTCCGCTATAAAGAAAATCAAATGCGTCTTGCATTGGGTCATTCCCGATTTCAAATTATCATCGGCGCGTAATTCACTTTATGTGAATTTTAAGGATGCAGCATGTTAGATTTTCGCATTTCGTCACATTCACACTTTGATGATGCATGCAGCAAATTTGCAGCAACTCATAACGTTAAAGAGCTGGCAGTAAAGGCGGGCATTAAACCGCACACGCTTTACAACAAACTCAACCCGGAGCAGCCGCACCAGTTAACGCCCCGTGAAATCTGGATGCTCACTGACCTGACGGAAGATGCAACGCTGATGGATGGCTTCAATGCTCAGATGAATTGCCTACCGGTTATTCCGATTAATGAACTGGCTAGTGAAAAGTTGCAAGACTACGTACTTGCAGCAATGGCTTCTGTAGGAAACGTAGCTTCAGGATCCATAGTAAAAGAGCGTATGACAAAAAAACACAAGCTCACCTTTGTTGATAGTGTCAACAAGGGAATGCGTTTCCTTGCTCTTGCTGCTTTGTCTGTTGATGCGCGTTTGAAAACCAACCCAGCCATGACCAGTGCCGTAGATACCATGACAGGTATCGGCGCTACGTTCGGCTTGCTCTGAGGTTCCCATGTTGAAAAATGAACCTTCATTTGCATCACTGCTGGTTAAGCAAAGCCCGTCTATGCATTTCGGTCACGGCTGGGTTATTGGGGAAGATGGTAAGCGCTGGCATCCATGCAATTCACAAAGCCAATTGCTTAGTGGATTGTCCCGCAAGAAACGGAGGACCTTATGGCCATTGAAGGTGCTGCGGCAGCTGTTCCATTAAGTCCAGGTGAACGTGTCCACGGTATGAACCATATAGCGGAATTAAGAGCAAAGGTATTTAGGAAGGATATTAGGCCAGATATCGAGCGTTTTTTTTCTGATATGCGTAATCCGAGAGATATTAATCATGCACAGAATATACGCGCATTAGCAGCGTTGTTTTTTACAGCCGGAATAAAAGCAGAGCGTCACAACATGACGGTGAATGAGCTGACAGATAGTGAAGTGAAGGAATTAATCAAAGCAATGAATATTTTCAAGGGACTTGTGGGTGTACTTCCGAAGCAATTAGCCGTGCCGTTATTAGTTACGCCAGCCTAATGCTCATTGCGGTGAGCATTGTGAAGGCAATTAATTAACCACCACTAAGGAAATGAAAATGGGATTTTTGGGATTTGGTAAGAAAGCACGCAAAGCAGTGCAGGAAGTGAAGAAGATGGAAAACCGTGATGCAGTTGAGGCCACTGTCTGGGGCGCTTACTCAATTTCTTATGCTGATGGTACCTGTGACGCTAAAGAAATTGCGGTACTGGAAAAGACCATTTCCGCGCTACCAGCATTTGCACCGTTCGCCGGTGAAATTGCGCAGATGAGCAGTAACATCCGCGCCCGTTATGAAGCATCGCCACGTAGCGCTAACGCTCAGGCCATCCGTGAACTGGCTGATGTTGCTGGAACACCTGACGCAGTTGATGTGTTGTGTCTGTGTATTGATATTGCAGATAACGACGGTATTGGCGCTGAAGAAGAAGCAGCGCTTAAGAAAATCGCCCAGGCATTGCAGTTGCCACTGGACCAGTATCTCTGATGGACAAAATGCGCTGGCTGGCAATTGGCGTCCTGCTGTTTCTGGTCGTCGCTGTGGACTTTACTGGCCGCCTGATGTCGATGCTGGCCGATGGCGTTCTGGTTGCCGGAGTCATTGCAGTGGCAATGCCAATGTTTAAAAAGTCCTGACATCACCGGCCCGCTTATTGCGGGCCATATCTGAGTAATTAACCCGAAATTAAATGGCGTCAACTCGCCGGGCATTCTTTTGCCCAAATTCAGGAGAAAGACAAATGCGAAATATCGAAAAGCGCAATTTTGAAATTAACCAAACAGAACTGATTTCATTGCTGAACAAAGCAAAGGTTGAAGAACGCAAAGACCGGGCAATGGACGCTTCAATCCTGATGGAGTCACTGGCCGTTCACGTTCTGAATGAAGGGATGAGCGGTATTGAAGCCGCTGAACTTCTGCGCCGTGAAGCTGCTCGCTACGAAAACGAATCTCAGGAGCTGCACTAATGGCTGATTCAATGGACCAGGTACAGATGCGCGTGGAAGAAGAACGCCAGCGTCACGTCAATAATGCCCGCAATAAAACCATTCTCGTCTCTCGTGTGCTATGTGCAGATTGCGACGCCCCCATTCCTCCTGCTCGGCGTCGTGCAATTCCGGGCGTGCAATGTTGCGTCACCTGTCAGGACATCACTGAGCTGAAAGGCAAGCACTATAACGGAGGTGCAGTGTGAGTGTTCGCATTGAAGTCGGTGACAAATATGTAATAACCAGTGACAAGTATCAATTCATCCTGAATGAGAAAAAGGTTGGTAAAGCCGGAAGCCGTGAGGGTATCGAGCATTTGGACGTAATCGGTTATTACCCAAAGCTCAATCAGCTTATTTCCGGCCTCATACGTCACCACGTCGAGCATTCAGTAATTTACTCTCTGGACGCTATGGCCGCTGAGATTGAGCGAGTGGGCCAACAATGCACCGCAGCATTTGAGGCGCAGCGGTGATTGTCGATAAGTTTGATATAAATGCAAATAACCACGGCGGCTCTGATGAGGCCGCCGAGGCTTTTGCATGGAATGCACCAAAAAAGGCGCTGAACCCACGCTTTGACGAACCAGCAGAACCGCGCGAATCTCCGCTTTCAAATCTGATCACTCTTTATGAAACCGACAGGCAAAACATGGCTCCTCGCCGTGCGATTTCGAGTGATGATATTTGGAACCGATATTTCAGCAACGAATACTATTTATCCCTTGCTGAATCAGCTCATGAGCGACACCGCACCAATCCTGATTCGGCTATTGTTGATAATGTTCGCGCTGAACCTTCATATATCAGTAAGCCGCTATTGCAGCGGATTGATTACTTCCGTGGTCTGGACAGGCCGAAAGCCTATTCCCGTTATTTACGTGAAACTATCAGACCATGTCTTGAGCGCCTGGCACACATGCGTGAAAGCCAGATGTCGGTTTCATATCGCTTTATGGCCAGCCGTGACGGTCTTGATGGTCTGCTTGAATTGCCGGGCATGAATCAGGACCAGGTGAAGCGACTTTCCACAATAATTGCTACTCATATTGATATTTGCCTGGATGAAGCCTGCACCACAATGCTGGTGAGTGATGACGTTTCACCAGAGGAAATTCGCCGCATATGGGAACGAGTGGCATCTGAGGCCATGCGTCTGGATGTTATCCCGCCAGCCTTTGACCGACTGGTCAGAAAGAAAAACCGCCGCAAACCTGTGCCTTATGACCTTATCCCCGGCTCGCTGGCGCGGATGCGTTGTGCTGACTGGTGGTTCCGCAAAATGTGGCAGATTCGCTGCGAATGGCGCGAAGAACAATTACGCGCTGTGTGTCTTGTCAGCAAAAAATCATCCCCTTATGTCAGTTATGAAGCGGTGATCCACAAGCGCGAACAGCGCAGAAAATCACTGGAGTTCTTCCGTTCCCATGAGCTGGTTAATGAGAACGGCGACACACTCGACATGGAAGATGTGGTGAATTCCAGTAACAGCAATCCTGCACACCGTCGTAATGAAATGATGGCGTGCCTGAAAGGGCTTGAACTGATTGCTGAAATGCGCGGTGACTGTGCCGTGTTTTATACCATCACCACTCCGTCACGTTTCCATTCCACTCTGAACAACGGCAGGCCAAATCCAAAATGGACCCATGAAACGGTCCGTCAGAGCAGTGATTATCTCGTCGGAATGTTTGCTGCTTTCCGCAAAGCTATGCACAAAGCGGGTTTGCGCTGGTATGGCATGCGTGTCGCTGAACCTCATCATGACGGTACGGTGCACTGGCACCTGTTGTGTTTTATGCGCAAAAAAGACCGTCGAAAAATTACTGCGCTGCTGCGTAAATTTGCTATCCGAGAAGACCGCGCCGAACTGGGTAATAACACTGGCCCGCGCTTTAAATCTGAACTGATTAACCCACGCAAAGGCACACCGACCAGCTACATCGCTAAATACATCAGTAAAAACATCGACGGGCGTGGCCTGAGTAATGAAGTCAGCAAGGAAACGGGCAAATCTTTACGGGATAGTGCCGAGCATGTAAACGCCTGGGCATCACTCCACCGTGTTCAGCAGTTCCGTTTCTTTGGTATTCCAGGCCGTCAGGCTTATCGCGAGCTACGTTTACTGGCCAGTCAGGCGGCAAGAGCAAGCAGCGATAAGAAAGCCTGTGCTCAGGTGCTGGAAGATTCACGCCTTGATGCCGTTCTGGCCGCAGCTGATGCCGGTTGTTTTGCTTCCTATATCACGAAGCAAGGCGGGGTATTGGTTCCACGCAAACTCCATCTGATCCGGACCGCGTATGAACTCAATGACGAGCCAGGCACCTATGGTGACCACGGGATCCGTATTTATGGTATCTGGTCCCCATTAACCGCGGGACGGGTCTGCACGCATGCGGTGAAGTGGAAAAAGGTCCGTAAGGCCGTTGACGTTCAGGAGGCGACAGCCGACCAGGGCGACCCCGTCGCCCCTTGGACTCGTGGCAATAACTGTCCCCTTGTTGAAAAAATAAACCATTTAGAGGGTGTTTTGCCTGGTGAACATGAGCCGGAAACGCCGCCAGACTTCCAGAATATGAGCAAAAAAGACCTGCGGGCGCTGAATGCCAGACTGAAAACGGTCAGGCCGAAACGGAGACAGGGATATAAGCAGGAAATTACTGACCATCAGCGGGGCCAGCTTGAGGCAGAACTGCGAATAAGAGGCTTTAAAGGCGATGAGTCAGAGACAGATTTACTTCTGCGGGGTGGCAGCATCCCGTCAGGTGCTGGTATGCGGCTTTTCTATAAAAACCAGCGTTTGCAGGAAGATGACAAGTGGCGGCAGTGGTACTGATGCCGTTGAAACTGAAACCAACTCGATATAACGGTGACTTTATGACGTTGAACAAACTGAGCAATGCAGACCTGAATGCTATTGTCCTGGCCGCTGAAGAAGTTATTTCAGCGCTTGCCGGTGAGAATGATGAAGTGCACAGAGATAACAGCTCCAAAATGTGCGCCATCTGGGACGATTTAAACGACCGTTATGCGCCGCCAGAAGTAGTGAAAGCAATGGCCAGCGAGCTACTGGCATACAGGGAGGCCAGCCGCGAGCCTGTTGCTGATGTTGTCGCGTGGAACAAGCCAGGCGAGGAGCGCACATGTGATATTCGCTGGCGTCGTTTCGATGTGGCACCGGGGCCGCTATACGCTTCCGCACGGCCAGCGCCGGTGATTATGGATTTTGTACTGATTCGTCGGGCTTTGGCTAATGCTGGTATTGCTGCACCAGAAACAAATGGTGAGTTAAGTAGCAGCCATATTCGCGGCATTCTGCGATTTGTTGCAGAACAATAAGCGCCATCATGGTGAAACTACAAATACATGTAAACGAGCATAACAAATAGGGTGATTTGTCGTTATGAAATTCACGATGCGCAAAAAGCGTGACTGGAAAACATGGTTTGAGGTTGGTGTTTTTAAACGGGTAGTAGTGCTCCGCAACCATGAAATTAATCGCTGGCAGATAATGGGAATGTGCGCCACTGGTGCGCCAGTGTTCATAGAGGCCGCACGCGGTAAATGCCAGATTAGAGCATGGACTGATTTTAACCAGTTGGCGCTGTTTCTGGAGGCGCTCGGCGTACAGCATTACGAGGTACACAACAAAGCTATCGGATGCTAACCCAAATCAACTTCATCAACGCCGCCTCACCAGCGGCTTTTTTATAGATTACATGATCGATTTTACCGATCGATACAATCGCATTGATCACTGAAAGTGATTAATTAGCGAGCACAGGACGGCAACAAATTTTCAACCTACTTTTAGAGTGGGCTTTCGTTTAGGTCCTGTTTATATCGACAGTTAAGTGTGACGCCAAGTGACATAAAGTGACGATGCTCCGCTATTCAACTGGTTATGCTCGACATTTTTGCCAACAGGCCTTTGTTAGAAATAACGATCAATTTTTGATCTAATGTGACTTAAAAGATTATTTAAATCAGCCATATAAATAGCCTTGCATAGATACATAGTTTTTGTGCATACTTTGCAAAACGAAATAATACTGTTTATATGTACAGTTAATTGCTTGCTCAAAATGAGGTAGCAGAAAGTTTTTTGGAATTTGATGTTTTCTACCCCCTTAACAAACCAATGAAGTTTGCTACCGTGGGTTATGCAAGCCGTGATGGCTTTGCGCCGTGGGATTCTGGGTCCCGATAACGTTGGCTGTTGAATGGCACCTAGGGTGCAAAAGGAGGTTTTGTGATTGATGGTGAACTTAAAAGCAACGTCATGTTAGAGCGTGTGGAATTGATTGCCCGTTTGACAACTGAAGGTGTTTGTCAGGAAAGGGATCGTGAAATTGCATTAGACCTAATTGCTGAGATAGCGAAAGGGAATTTAATGAAAAATGATTCATTTTCTGTTGTGTTCTCCGCTTCGCCTGTTGAAGAACAATTAAAAAGAAAAGGCGAAGTAAGAGTAAACATCACTCTGAATAAAGAGCAAGAAATTGAGCAACCTGTCATTGATGCATTCCAACGGGAATTGACCAGGCGAATTCAGTCTGTTTTCCCGTTAACACGTGTCACCGTCAAAAAAGGTTTTATGACAGGAGTGGAGTTAAAGGGCTTTGATGAAGATTCAGACCGTGATGCCTTGGATAACATCCTCCAAGAAGTATGGGAAGATGTCAGTTGGCGTTAGTTGCTACAAGATTAAACCTCATGCTTGATGGCGTGGGGTTGTTTTATATGGGAATTGAATAAAGGATAATCATGGATAATGTAATAGCTTTTTTGGCTCTGGGTTTCTTTGTCGCTTTTATTGTTGGTCTTGTTAAGCCTTCAATAGTACGCATGCCTAACCGTAAACGCTCCAGTGCAATTTACCTTGGTGCTTGCTTGGCATTAAGTTTTATAGGTTCAACCCTCTATCCAACAGAAAAATCACAGCCAATACCGAAAAATGAAGCCGCTGTGGTAGTAGAAAAACCGACTCAAAAAACTTTTGAATACGCGGATAAAACATTGGAAGAATATCGCCGAGAGCCAAAAGCAATACGCCACGATATTGTTAATAATTACGTCGAATTCAAAAGTGTACCGAGTAACGTCGCTGATGGTTTTTATGCATGTATGAGCGAATACTCTTTCACAAAAAGTAATGAATTAAAGATAGGCGATGTCTTAGGGTGGTGTTCAAGCTCTTTCGAGCGAGAGCCAAACTCCCTCAGCACTAAAATAAATCTTGATGCTTTCCAGGGGAATTTCAGTGTTTGGGATGGTTCTTACCGCCCATTAGAAAAACTGATTAAATCCAGCATGAATGATGACTCTTCCTATAAGCATGTTTCCACTACATACAGTTTGGTTTTGAATAAAGACCCCCATGCCATAGTAAAAACGACGTTTCGCGGGACTAATACATATGGTGGAGTTGTTAAGCAGACCGTTGGTGCTCGGGTCGATGTGAGAACGGGTGAGGTTGTTTCAATTCTGGATAATTAAGTGGTTAGTAACGCGAGACGATAGTGCATGTCTATGCTGCATGAAATCGCATGATCGCAAAAGGATCTCAATCGCTCCGGCCCGCCAGTATTGGCGGGCTTTTGCGTATATCGGGCACCTGCATGAAAACTATTACACGAAGCGGGCAGGCGTGGCGGGGCTACCATTGCGCGCGGCGGGGTTTGGGGTGGGTTGAAGCCCTCGCAGGGTCCACGCAGGCCGCCGCAGCGGCACGCTGGCGCATCGTCGTGAGTGCGCACGTGCAAAGGGGGGAGCGTGACCGGCTGCGCACAGCGTGCGGCTGTGGCTTTCTGGTTGGGTTATGGCGTAAAAAAACCGCCCGAATAGGCGGCTATGGTCAGGAAGTCGCAGGGATATTGCTATCAGGCTGGCATATCCAGGTTGTAAGGGGCGAAGCGGATCACCTCCTCACCCAGCCAGTCATTCAGCTCCATCATGCGGTTCTGTAATGGGGTCAGTTCATTGCGCACAAAGACGGTACTGGCTTTACCCACATCACCAAACCCGCCAGCGTTCTGCGGAATGATGCCCATCATCTGCGGTGGTACACGGTGTACGGCCAGCATGTCATCGCGGCTGACGTTCTTGATGTTCAGAAACTCATCCTTTGCCGCCACTTCTGACAGCGGGATTATCTGGATGCCGTCCTTCTTTCCGTTTGGACTGTACATAAACAGGTTGCGGAAATTGCCAGGCCCTTTCGATTTGCGCAGTGCTTCACGAATGTTGTCTACATCCGACTGGTTTTGTGCCGGGTCGCTCATATACATGATGAAGCCAGCATGGCTGCCATTCAGGTAGAACTTGCGGCGAAACAGTGTGGCTGACTCATTCAACAGCATAGAGGGAATGGCGCTCAGATATTCCGGCAGGCCATAAACCTCCTGGTTTAAATCCGGTTCCATCAGGTGGAACACATTCCCCGTGTCGAACTGGTACGGCTCCGTGGTGTAGCCATACTGAACAAACCAATAGGTGTCGAAGTCGATACCGCGGCGTGTGTATTTCGCCAGTGTCGGTTCAAGTGACAGCGTTTTCCCCAGGCGACTGACGCGCCGTTCCAGATAAGCATTACCAAACACCAGAAAATCCTGCACAAAGCGGCTGAATTTCTGCTGGCTTAACAGTGGGTGTGGGATAAACGTGCTGGTCAGGATGTTGCGCTTCACAAAGACCGGCGAGCTGTGGTGAACCGCTGAACGGAACGAACGGGCCAGCCCGTCAAAGCTGACTGGTGGTTCATACCAGCGGTCCATCTGCACGCATTCCAGATAGTCCATCAGCTCGCGGCGGTCCAGCACGGGGATCGGGTCACCAAACGAAAACGCCTCGGCGTGCGCCTGTGCCTGTTCGGGCTGGGTGCGCAACTGTTGTGCCTTGTTGGTTTTACGCTTGCTCATTACTGTCTACCTTCCATTGGCCATTCACACATAAACAGCATTCTCCATTCGTCTGGAGTGCGGAATTTTTCCATTTCGCTCAGCCAGTTATCATCGAAAAGGGATACGCCTGAATTACGTGCATCATTAGCGGTAAAGGTCATTATTGATGGTTTTGCTGAGATTACAGATTGATAGGCCTGCCATGCTTCTGGGTTCTTGCTTGGGGTCGTGTAGAAAGTCGTGTGATAGCGGGCGTGCATAGAAAGCGATTCTGCAATAGTGATCAGGTTTTTCGGGGATTTTGCCCAGGCATATTCGGACACATAAACATTTCCATGCAGATCAGCAGAAAGGCTTTGTGGTCCGATAAAATAAATAATCGCACCGTTGGCCAGTGCTATCTGATTTGGGTAAGGCTGTGTTGGGGATAGTTTTTTATGCAGTTCAGAAGTATTTAAAAAATACTGCATATAGTTTTTTGCAATCATGGCTGACGAAGGACTACATCCAAGGAAAATTTGATTACGCCCTGTAACGACCGCATCAATCAACGCTTCCAGTGAGAAAAACCAGTCAGCACCGCACTGACGCATTTTAGTCAAGTGTCGCGTTTTACCCTGCTGTTGGGCATTCCATAGGTGTGGAATATTCCATATTTGCTGGTAAGGAAATGGACGGGTTTCAATGTTAAACACATTGCAAACAGCAGCTATCGAAGTAGGGTTTGGGCTCATCAGAAAATCTCCACAATATTGGTATTGCTGGCGTTGATACCTTCCAGCGGTTCGTTAAATAAGGCGTGCATGGTTGCCCACGCTAAATCGGCGTGACTGGCTTCTTCACTGCGGCTGGCTTCATAGGTCGGGCGGTTGCCACTGGCGGTGGTAGAACGGCGAATGGCCATAAAACTCTGGGCTATGTCGGTGTGGCCTGCGTCAAATTCCAGGCGGCGGTGGCTGATAATGTCGTAGGCTTTCAGCACCAGGGCATTTTTCACATTAGGGTTGTAGACAAACTCTCGTACACCGGGGAAGAACGCTTTCACGTTCTCATAGACACCATGCCCAACGCCGGTCGAGTCAATGCCGATATAGGTCACGTTATATTGCTGCGTCAGTTTCCTGATGGCCTCTGACTGGGCGCGGAAGTCCAGACCGCGCCACTGATGACGCTCAAGAATGCGAAACTTGCCACCTTCAACAATCGGCGGCGCAATCACCACGCAACCGGCGCTGTCACCGTTCTGCGTACCCTTTGCCGGGTCGTATCCAATCCACACCGGATGCCAGCCAAACGGGCGTACCATCAGTGGTTCAAAGTCGTCCCACACTTCCCAGCTGTCCACCATGCAGGCCTGTAAATCGGCAAGCGGGAATATCGATGCAAGGTCGTCGATAAAGTCACACATCAGCAGGTTCTGGTATTCGTCCGGGCTGTATTCGAGGCGCAGCTGGTCGAGGTCAAACAGATTACAGCCACCGTTGACAGCATCTTCCACGGTGACAATCTGGCGATACTGGCCATCCTGGCAAATGACGCCACGTGCTAAATGCGTGTGGGTCAGGTCGATATCCACACGGTCAGTTTTGGCGCGACCCCGGTTATAGAGCGCCCCGGACCAGAACGGATACGCGCTGTGGGTCAGGCTGGACGGAGTAGAGAAATAGGTCTGACGCCACTTTTTGTGCAGTGCCATACCTGATGCGACTTTGCGCAGCTCCTGGAATTTCGGTATCCAGAAATATTCATCCAGATACAGATTGCCGTGATAGCTCTGCGCGGTGCGGGCGTTGGTACCGAGAAAATACAGACAGGCCCCGTTGCTCAGTGTCATCGGGTCGCCTTTCAGCTCCACTTCCACCTCGCGGGCAAACTCCAGAATGTACTGTTTGAAAACGTGCGCCTGGGCTTTACTGGCCGACAGGAAAATCTGGTTGCGGCCCGTGGTCAGCGCATCCAGTAGCGCCTCGCGGGCAAAGTAGAAGGTCGCCCCAATCTGGCGGGACTTGAGCACGTTGCGAATACGGTGTTTATTCCCGGCTTCCCACCAGTTGCGCTGATAACCAAACAGCGAATCGTGGAAAATCTCCTGGAGCTTTTCGATTTGCTCATCACTGAAGACGTTCTTTTCCGGTGGCTTGCGATCTCCTTTGTTGCGGTTGGCCACATTAGGGTTCAGGTCGGCTTCATTGCCACCATTGTTAAACTTGCCAATGCGGGCATGACGTTCTGACTGTCTGGCCAGCAGGTCGATTTCTTTAAAATCCCGCCCCTCTTTGGCAGGGTTCATAATCAGCTGACAGTAACGCGCCGCCGTGGTGAGCTGCATCTGTTCAAGCGGTCCATAGCTTCCCCACTTGTCGCGCTTCTTCCAGCTGTGTACGGTTGCAGGCTTCTCTCCCAGCATTTCAGCAATGCGGGCGATTCGTAACCCCTGAAAGTACAGGAACATAGCCTGACGGCGGGGGTCGAGGTCCGGGTTAACAGTTGTCGTTGTCATGCCGTCAGACTACGGTCCGAAGCAATTGCTTTCCGCATCCCCCTGTTGTGTCAGCGCTGACACAATGCACGCACATTGTTTCAATTCCCTCTGACCGCAAACATAAAGGCTCTGAACTGTTTCGACGAACCGGAGCCTGGACAATGGCAAAGAAAGCAAAGCGTTTCCGCATTGGTGTTGAAGGTGCCACCACTGACGGGCGCAAGATTGACCGTAACTGGCTGACCCAGATGGCGGCGAATTACAACCCTTCAACGTATACCGCCACGATTAACATGGAACACATCAAGGGCTACACCGCTGACAGCCCGTTCCGTCGCTATGGCATCGTGGACAAGCTGGAAGCCGAAGAAATCTCTGAGGGCGCACTGGCGGGCAAAATGGCACTTTACGCCACCATCACTCCGACCGATGACCTTGTGGCCATGACCGCGAAGATGCAGAAGCTGTTCACCTCCATGGAAGTGAACCCCGAATTTGCGGACACCGGCGAAGCCTATCTGGTTGGTCTGGCCGTGACGGATGATCCGGCAAGTCTCGGTACCGAAATTCTGCAATTCAGCGCAGGTGCAAGCCGTAACCCGCTGGCCTCCCGCAAGCTCTCCCCTGACAACCTGTTTTCTGCCGCAGAAGAAACCCTGCTGGAATTCGAAGACGTTGCCGACCCGAAACCGTCTTTGTTCGCGCAGCTTAAAGAACGTTTTGCCAAAAAACAGACCTCTGATGATGCCCGTTTTAATGACGTGCATGAGGCTGTGGGTCTGGTTGCTGAAGAGCATCAGAACCTGTTCACGAAAGTGGAAGCACAGGAAACGGTTATTACCGGATTCAGTGACCAGGTGAAAACGCTAGAAGAGCAACTGACCGCAACCCAGGACGAACTGGCCACCATGCGTCAGGAACTGTCCACCCAGGACAGCCGCCAGGAACGCCGCAAATTCGCTACTGGTGGCAACCAGGAATCGAAAGAACTGACCAACTGCTGATGGAGCATCTGCACAAATGAAAAAAAACACGCGCTTTCAATTTAATGCCTATCTGACGCAGGTCGCCAAACTGAACGATGTGCCGGTGGATGACGTTGCCAAAAAGTTTTCGGTCACTCCGTCTGTGGCGCAGACACTGGAAGACCTGATCCAGAAATCCGCAGCATTCCTGACAATGGTAAACATCGTCCCGGTACCTGAGCAGTCCGGGCAACCGCTGGGCCTCGGTGTGGGCACCACCATTGCGGGCACCACTGATACCACCAGTAAAGACCGCGAACCAACCGACCCGACAGACCTGAGTGGTTTTGAGTACAAATGTACCCAGACCAACTTTGATACCGCGCTGACCTACGCAAAACTGGATATGTGGGCGAAGTTCCAGGACTTCCAGACACGCATCCGTGACGCCATCGTCAAGCGTCAGGCACTGGACCGCATCATGATCGGTTTTAACGGTACCAGCCGAGCTGCCAGCTCAAACCGTTCGACCAACAAACTGTTGCAGGACGTGAATACTGGCTGGTTGCAGCAAATCCGCACCAATGCGGCAGAACGCGTAATGGATAGCATCACACCTGCAAGTGGTACCAAACGCGATGAAATCCACGTTGGTAAGAAAGGTGATTACGAGAACCTGGACGCACTGGTGATGGATGCCGTCAACAACCTGATTGACGAGGTTTATCAGGACGATGATGGACTGGTTGTGATTTGTGGTCGTGACATTCTGGCTGACAAATATTTCCCACTGGTGAACAAGGAGCAGGACAACACCGAATTACTGGCCGCTGATTTGATTATCAGTCAGAAACGCATGGGTGGTCTGCCAGTAGTGCGCGCGCCGTTCTTCCCGGCAGAAACCCTGTTGATTACCCGCCCGGATAACCTGTCCATCTACTGGCAGGAAGAAAGCCGCCGCCGCTCTGTTGTGGACAACGCAAAACGTGACCGCGTGGAAAACTTCGAGTCCGTCAATGAAGCCTATGTCATTGAAGACCTGCGCGGTGCCTGCCTGGTTGAGCACATCAAAATCAAAGCTGAGTGGACAACAATCTGATGACCAGCCCCGCACGAGCGCACCGCCTGCGGGTTGAAGCTGAACTGACTGCCCGCAAGGGTAGTCATCAGCAACCCATGAGCGGTTACAACCAGATGTTAATGCAGCTTTCGGAGGATTTGCGCCGCCTGAAAGGTGTGCAATCCACAGAGAAGAAAGCCGAACTTAAGCGCCAGATCCTGCCGAAATACGAACCCTGGGTGACCGGCATTCTGACTGGTGACGGCTCAAGCCAGGACGATGTGGTGATGCACATTCTCGTCTGGCGTATTGATGCCGGTGACTATCACGGTGCGCTAGAAATTGGCCGCCATGCGCTGAAATACGGCTGGGTGCTGCCCGTCCGCTACAACCGCACCACGGCAACGGCGATTGCTGAAGAATTTGCTGACGCCGCACAGCGTGCGTTTACCGCTAAACAACCGTTCAGTGCCGCACTGCTGACCCAGGCGCTGGAACTGGTTGACGCACACGATATGCCTGACCAGTCCCGCGCCCGTCTGCATAAGGCGATTGGTTACGCGCTGCGCGAAAACGGCCAGCTGGCGGCTTCAGTGAATCACCTGAACCGTGCACTGGAGCTGGATAGCCGCAGTGGCGTGAAGAAAGACATTGAGCGACTGGGGACCCAGTTGCGTAAAGCCAGCAATGGCTGACAGAACGTGCCCACGCGCGGGGCGGCACGGGGTGGCGACAGGCAAGCGCCGCATCAAAACCCCGTCCACCGCCCGACTAATAAGGTGAAATAGATGCAGCCAATGAAATTCATTGCACCCGAACCGGTGCCGGACGGCGCGAAGGACATTATCACCAACACCTCATTCTGGCCTGAACTTGATATCTCCGAGTTTCGGGCAGAAATGCGCACTGATGGCACCGTGACCCCGGCGCGACTGCGGCAGGCCGTACTGACTGCGATTGCCGAAGTGAACGCCGAACTGTTCGACTTTAAACAGCGGCAGATGGGCGCCGGTTATGCCTCACTCGCGGAGGTTCCCGCAGATGTGATTGATGGTGAAAGCCAGCGTTTGCAGCTCTACCGCCGCGCCGTCTGGTGCTGGACCAAAGCCACACTGACCGAGCGTTACCGTGATTTTGACGCCACGGCCAGCGGCAACAAAAAAGCGGACGAAATGGTCACGACAGTAGATGACCTGTGGCGTGATGTGAACTGGTCGCTGAGTCGTTTGCAGGATAAACCGCGAATGATTGTGGAGCTTATCTGATGAAAGTGCGGGCGCAGCAGTACGACACGGTGGACGGTCTTTGCTGGCGGC
>Ga0207655_1001981_pt1 | contig 17468 bp, 14 predicted proteins | sample KBSM44metaG_FD_184398 | JGI IMG/M metagenome (GOLD analysis project Ga0207655, IMG submission 184398) | Miscanthus rhizosphere microbial communities from Kellogg Biological Station, Michigan, USA - KBS M4-4 metaG (SPAdes) (version 2) | ecosystem: Host-associated > Plants > Roots > Rhizosphere >...
GGGCACTCACCCCATGACCCGTTCCCCCCTGCACCGCCTGATCTTCGGCGGCCTGCGTCGCCTGTTGTACCTGTGGGTGCGCTCCGAGACCATCAACCAGTCTTCCATGTCCCTCAACCTCGACCGCAGTCGGCCGGTGTTCTATGCGCTGCCCTCGCCCGCGCTCACCGACCTGGCCGTGCTCGACCACGAGTGCACCAAGGCGGGGCTGCCGCGCCCGGTGCTGCCGGTGGCTGTCGGCCCGCTGCAGGAGCCGGCCGGGTTCTTCTACCTGACCCCCGACCCGGACTGGCTCGGCCGCCAGGACAAAAGCGGCGCCCCGCCCACGCTTGAGCGCCTGGTGGCTGCCGTCAGCCAGCATGCCGAAGAAGATGCGCAGATCATCCCGGTCAGCGTGTTCTGGGGCCAGACCCCGGCCAGTGAGTCCAGCCCATGGAAGCTGCTGTTCGCCGACAGCTGGGCGGTGACCGGGCGTCTGCGCCGGCTGCTGACCGTGCTGATCCTGGGGCGAAAGACCCGGGTGCAGTTCTCCGCGCCCATCCACCTGCGCGAACTGGTGCAGCACAACAAGGGCCACGAGCGCACCGTGCGCATGGCCCAGCGCCTGATGCGCGTGCATTTTCGCAACCTCAAGACCGCCGTCATCGGCCCGGACATCTCGCACCGGCGCAACCTGGTCAAAGGCCTGATCCATGCCCCGCAGGTGCGCCAGGCCATCGCAGACGAGGCTAAGCGCGAGAACCTGCCGCTGGCCAAGGCCGAAGCCCAGGCACTGCGTTATGGCAACGAGATCGCCTCGGACTACACCTACACGGTCATCCGCTTTCTCGAAGTGGTGCTCAGCTGGTTCTGGAACAAGATCTACGACGGCATCAAGGTCAACCATATCGAACAGGTTCAGGGCATAGCCCCCGGCCACGAAGTGATCTACGTGCCGTGCCACCGCAGCCACATCGATTACCTGCTGCTGTCGTACCTGCTGTTCCGCAACGGCCTTACCCCACCGCACGTGGCCGCAGGCATCAACCTCAACATGCCGGTGGTGGGTAACCTGCTGCGCCGTGGCGGCGCCTTCTTCATGCGCCGCACGTTCAAGGGCAACCCGCTGTACACCGCCGTGTTCAACGAGTACCTGCATACCCTGTACAGCAAAGGTTTTCCGGTCGAGTACTTCGTCGAAGGTGGCCGCTCGCGTACCGGGCGCATGCTGCAGCCGCGTACCGGGATGCTGGCCATTACCCTGCGCAGCTTCCTGCGCTCGTCACGCACGCCGGTGGTGTTCGTACCGGTGTACATCGGCTACGAGCGCGTGCTCGAAGGCCGCACCTACCTGGGCGAGTTGCGCGGTGCCAGCAAAAAGAAGGAGTCGGTGTTCGACATCTTCAAGGTGTTTGGCGCGCTCAAGCAGCGCTTTGGCCAGGTCTACGTCAACTTCGGCGAACCGATCCGCCTCGCCGGTTTCCTCGATGAGCAACAGCCCGGCTGGCGTGAACAGGATCACGGCCCGCAGTACCGCCCAGCCTGGCTCAACGCCGCCACCACCCGCCTGGGCGAAACCGTGGCCCGTCACCTCAACGAGGCGGCCGCCATCAACCCGGTCAACCTGGTGGCCATGGCGCTGCTGTCCACCAGCCGCCTGGCCCTGGACGAACGCGCCCTGACCCGCGTGCTCGACCTTTACCTGGCCTTGTTGCGCCAGGTGCCCTACTCGCCGCACACCACCCTGCCCGACGGCGACGGCCAGGCACTGATCGAACACGTGCGCAGCATGAACCTGGTGGCCGAGCAGAAGGACGCCCTGGGCCGCATCCTCTACCTGGATGAAGGCAATGCGGTACTGATGACCTATTACCGCAACAACGTGCTGCACATTTTCGCCCTGCCGGCGCTGCTGGCCAGCTTCTTCCTCAGCAGCTCGCGCATGAGCCGCGAACTGCTGGGCCAGTATGTGCACGCGTTGTACCCGTACCTGCAGGCCGAACTGTTCCTGCGCTGGACGCCAGAGCAACTGGACGAGGTGATCGACCAATGGCTGGCCGCGCTGGTCGAGCAAGGCCTGCTGCGCCAGGAGAACGACGTGTACGTACGCCCGGCGCCCAGCTCGCGGCAGTTCGTGCTGCTGACCCTGCTCGCCCGCACCATCACCCAGACCCTGCAGCGCTTCTACATGGCCACCTCGCTGCTGCTCAACAGCGGGCAAAACACACTCAGCGCCGAAGCGCTGGAAGACCTCTGCGTGATGATGGCCCAGCGCCTGTCGATCCTGCATGGCCTGAATGCCCCGGAGTTCTTCGACAAGACGCTGTTCCGCCACTTCATCCAGACCCTGCTCCAGCAAGGCGTGGTGCATGCTGACGGGCAAGGCAAGCTGGGCTATCACGACAAGCTGGGCGAGCTGGCCGAGGGCGTGGCCAAGCGTGTGCTGTCGGCCGAGCTGCGCCTGTCGATCCGCCAGGTGGCCCTGCACCGTGACGATGGCCTGGAAACTTCGACCCTCTAACGGTTCATCTACCGGGAAAATCCGCTAAAGTCCCTGGGGTTGGCCACAAGCCAGCTCCAAGGACCTATGGAGATTCCATGAAAAAGCTCTTTATGCTGTGTTGCGCATCCCTGCTCGCAGCCTGTTCCAGCCAAACCCCATCCACCCAGGCCAGCCTGGACGGTGAAGTCTTCTACCTGCAGCGTATCGCCCTGCCGCCTGCTGCTACATTGAGCGTGGAGCTGCAGGATGTTTCGCTGATGGACGCCCCTGCAGTGACCCTCGCCCGCCAGGCCGGCCCGGTCAAAGGCAACGTGCCGCTGCCGTTCCACCTCAGCTACGACCCAGCCCAGGTCAAACCCGGCCACCGCTATGCAGTGAGTGCGCGCATCGAGCTGGATGGCAAGCTGCTGTTCATCAATACCGAACACCATGGTGTCATGCTCGACGGCAGTGACCCGAAAACTGTACGCATCAAGGTCGACCAGGTTCGCTGACACCCGTATTCATCTGTTTACAAGGAAAGCTTCATGATCCGCACTTCCCTGCGTTTCACCACCCTGTGCGCCGGCCTGCTGCTGTCGGCCAGCGCACTGGCCCTGTCGCTGGGCGACCTGAGCCAGAAAGACGCCACTGGCGGCCTGAAAGATACCCTGACCCAGGGCGCGCAGCTGGCCGTCAAGCAGTTGAGCACCCCGGGTGGTTTCAGCAATAACCCCGACGTGCGCATCGAATTGCCCGGCAACCTGGGCAAAGCGGCCAAGGCCATGAAGATGTTCGGCAAAGGTGCACAGGTCGATGCCCTTGAAGCCAGCATGAACAAGGCCGCCGAAGCCGCCGTGCCGCAGGCCCAGGCGATTCTGGTCGATGCCGTGAAGAACATGAGCGTGACCGATGCCAAGGGCATCCTCAGCGGCGGTGACGACTCGGCTACCCAGTACCTGAACAAGAGCAGCCGCGAGCAGATCCGCGCCAAGTTCCTGCCAATCGTCAAGCAGGCCACCGACAAGGTCGGCCTGGCCCAGCAGTACAACAACTTCGCCGGCCAGGCCGTGGCACTGGGCGTGGTTGACGCCAAGAGCGCCAGCATCGAGAACTACGTGACCGAGAAGGCGCTGGACGGCCTGTTCGAGATGATTGGCAAGCAGGAACAGAGCATTCGCGAGAACCCGGCGCAGGCCGCTACAAGCCTGGCCAAGAAGGTCTTCGGCGCCCTCTGATCCGCAACGGCCGAAGTACCCTTGTAGGAGCAGCACAAGGCTGCTCCTACAGGGCGGTGACGTCAGTCAGGTTTTCTTCACCCTGAACCACGCCGCATACAACGCCGGCAGGAACAACAGCGTCAACGCCGTGGCCACGATCAAGCCACCCATGATCGCCACCGCCATCGGCCCGTAGAACACGCTACGTGACAACGGGATCATCGCCAGCACCGCCGCCAGCGCGGTCAGCACGATCGGCCGGAAGCGCCGCACCGTGGCTTCGATGATCGCCTGCCAACGCTCCATCCCTGCCGCAATGTCCTGCTCGATCTGGTCCACCAGGATTACCGAGTTGCGCATGATCATGCCCGCCAGGGCAATGGTGCCCAGCATGGCGACAAAACCGAACGGCTGGCGGAACACCAGCAGGAACAGGGTCACGCCAATCAGCCCCAGCGGTGCGGTGAGGAACACCATTACCGTGCGCGAGAAGCTGCGCAGCTGGATCATCAGCAGGCTCAGCACCACCACCACGAACAACGGCATGCCGGCGTTCACCGACTTCTGCCCACGCTCGGAGTCTTCAACCGTGCCGCCCACTTCCAGCAGATAGCCGTCCGGCAGCTTGGCGCGTATCGCCTGCAGGGTCGGCTCGATCTGTTTCACCAGCGTGGCCGGTTGCTCCTTGTCGTAGATATCGGCGCGCACGGTCACCGTCGGCAGGCGGTTGCGGTGCCAGATGATGCCTTCTTCGAAGCCGTACTCCAGGGTCGCTACCTGCGACAGCGCCACGCTCTGGCCATTGTCGGTCGGCAACGCCAGGCTGCCGAGGTTACCCAGGTCACCGCGCTCCTGCTGGGTGCCGCGCAGCAAGATCTCGATCAGCTCGTTGTCCTCGCGGTACTGGCTGACCGTGGTGCCGGTCAACGAGCTTTGCAGGAAGCTGGCCAGGTGCGCGGTGCTCACGCCCAGGGCGCGGGCGCGGTCCTGGTCGATTTCGAGGAACACGGCCTTGCTGGGTTCTTCCCAGTCCAGGTGCACGTTCACCACATGCGGGTTCTCGCGCACCTTGTCGGCCACTTCGCGGGCCAGCGCACGGGCCTTCTCGATGTGCTCGCCGGTGACCCGGAACTGCACCGGGTAACCCACGGGCGGGCCGTTTTCCAGGCGCGTGACGCGGGCACGCAGGTCGGGGAATTGCTGGTCCACGGTGCTGATCAGCCAGCTGCGCAGGCGCTCGCGGTCCTCCATCGACTTGGCCAGCACCACGAACTGGGCAAAGCTGGCTGCAGGTAGTTGCTGGTCCAGTGGCAGGTAGAAGCGCGGCGAGCCGGTGCCCACGTAGGCCACGTAGTTATCGATGCCGTCCTGCTGCTTGAGCAGTGCCTCCAATTGCTTGACCCGCTCGGCGGTATTGGCCAGCGAGGCGCCTTCGGCCAGCTTCAGGTCAACCATCAGCTCTGGCCGCCCGGAGGCCGGGAAGAACTGCTGGGGCACGAAGCGGAACAGCAGGATGCTGCCGACAAAGGCCGCGATGGTGAGCAGGATCACCGTCTTGCGCCGCCGTACGCACCACTCCACCACCCGCCGCACACGCTGGTAGAACGGCGTGGCGTATGGGTCTGGCGCGTGGCCGTCCTTGCCATGGCGCGCAGCGTGCAGCTTGGCCAGGTCCGGCAGCAGGCGCTCGCCCAGGTAGGGTACGAACACCACGGCCGCCACCCACGAGGTCAACAGGGCGATGGTCACCACCTGGAAGATCGAGCGGGTGTATTCGCCAGTGCTGGAAGCAGCAGTGGCGATGGGCAAGAAGCCTGCCGCAGTGATCAGGGTACCGGTCAGCATCGGGAAGGCAGTGCTGCTCCAGGCATAGCTGGCTGCCTTGAGCCGGTCGTAGCCCTGCTCCATCTTGATCGCCATCATTTCCACGGCAATGATCGCGTCGTCCACCAGCAGGCCCAGCGCCAGCACCAGCGCGCCGAGGGAAATCTTGTGCAGCCCGATACCAAAGTAATGCATGGCAGCAAAGGTCATGGCCAGCACCAGCGGGATGGCCAGCGCCACCACCAGGCCGGTGCGCAGGCCCAGCGAGAAGAAGCTCACCAGCAGCACGATGACCAGCGCCTCGACCAGCACCTGGACAAATTCACCCACACCGGCCTTGACCGCCGCAGGTTGGTCCGAGACCTTGCGCAGCTCCATGCCGGCCGGAAGGTTGCGCGCCACGCGCTCGAACTCGCCTTCCAGCGCCTTGCCCAGTACCAGGATGTCGCCGCCGTCCTTCATCGACACGGCCAGGCCAATGGCGTCCTCGCCCATGAAGCGCATGCGCGGGGCGGGTGGGTCGTTGAAGCCACGGTGCACTTCGGCCACATCGCCGATGCGGAACGTGCGGTCACCTACGCGGATGGGGAACTGGCGAATCTGCTCCACGCTGTCGAAGCGCCCGCTCACCCGCAGTTGCAGGCGCTCGCTGGGCGTCTCGAAGAACCCGGCGGTGCTCACCGCGTTCTGCTCCTGCAGGGCCTGCTGCACAGCCTCCAGGGGTACGCCGAGGGTGGCCAGCTTGAGGTTGGACAGCTCGATCCAGACTTTCTCGTCCTGCAGGCCCACCAGCTCGACCTTGCCCACATCCTTGACCCGCTGCAGCTGGATCTGGATGCGGTCGGCGTAGTCCTTGAGCACCGCGTAGTCGAAGCCCTTACCGGTCAGCGCATAGATATTGCCGAAGGTGGTGCCGAACTCATCGTTGAAGAACGGGCCCTGGATCTCCGGTGGCAAGGTGTGGCGAATGTCCGCGACCTTCTTGCGGATCTGGTACCACAGCTCGGGGATGTCCTTGGAATGCAGCGAGTCGCGGGCCATGAAGGTGACTTGCGATTCGCCGGGGCGCGAGAACGAGACAATCTTCTCGTACTCGCCGGTTTCCATCAGCTTTTTCTCGATACGTTCGGTGACCTGGCGCGACACTTCCTCGGCGCTGGCGCCCGGCCACAGGGTACGAATGACCATGGCCTTGAAGGTGAATGGCGGGTCCTCGCTCTGGCCGAGCTTGGTGTAGGACATGGCGCCAATGGCCGCCAGCAGGATCATCAGGAACAGGACGATCTGGCGGTTGCGCAGCGCCCAGGCAGAAAGGTTGAAACCCATCGGGACTTACTCCTTGGCCGTCAGCTTCACAACACGGTTGCTGCGGTCCACAGGGCGTATTTCCTGGCCCTCACGCAGTACATGGCCACCGGCGGCGACCACCCAGTCGCCGGCGGCGAGGCCTTCGAGCACTGGTACACTGTCGCTGCCATAAGCCCCCAGACGCACCTCGGCCCGTTCCAGGCGGCTGTCCTTGTTGACGCGCCAAACATAGGCCTGGCCGTTTTCCGCTGTAACCGCTGACAGCGGCACTGCCAACGGGATCAGCCCCTCATGGGCGATGAACACCCGGGCACTCTGGCCCAGCTCCGCCGGCGTAGCGGCCGAAGTAAAGGCGATGCGCGCAGCGAAGGTGCGCGAGCGTGGGTCGGCGGCCGGTGACAGCTCGCGGATACGCCCCTGGAAGCGGGCTTGCGGGTGTGACCACAGCTCCACACTGACCGGTTGCCCCACGGCAAAGCGGGCGAACTGCTGCTCCGGCAGGCTGATGAGCACTTCTCGCTCACCATCGGCGGCCAGGGTGAACACGGTTTGCCCGGCGGCAACCACCTGGCCCACTTCGACCTGACGCTTGGCAACCACCCCGGCCTGCGGCGCGCGCAGCACGGCATATTCGGCCTGGTTGCCAGCCACATCGAACTCGGCCTTGGCCTGTTTCAGCCGGGCAAGGCCGGCGCGGTAGAGGTTTTCGGCATTGTCGAACTGGGAATGGCTGACCATCTGCCGGTCCAGCAGCTTCTGGTAGCGGTCACGCTCGGCGCGCACCAGCGCCAGGTTGGCCTCGGCAGCCGCCATCTGGGCGCGGTTGGCTTCCAGTTGCAGGCGCACGTCCTGCGGGTCCAGCTCGGCCAGCGGCTGGTCGGCCTTGACCCGCTGCCCCTCCTCCACCAGGCGCTTGGTGACCTTGCCGCCAATGCGGAAGGCCAGGTCCGGCTCGAAGCGCGCACGCACTTCACCGGGGTAGCTGTCGGCAGCGGCTTCGGCCGGCTGCGGCTGCACCACCAGCGCCGGGCGCGGCGCGGCAGGCGGGGCGGCTTCCTGACCGCAGGCCGTCAGTAACAATACGGCGACGGCGGGCAAGGCGATGGACAAGGCATGGCGCAACATGATGAATCCTTTCGCGGAGGGCACTTCGAATATTTGTACTGGAAAGTATATTAAATCAGGCCGCCGGTGCCGGGAAGGGTTTTGCGGTGGTTTTTCAGGGGTACGGCTGGAATCTTTTGGCGCCTGAGAGATCGAGCGCCGCCCGCGCGGCGCATCGCGAGCTGCGCTCGCTCCTATGGCAGATTGGTGGGGTGCCAAGCAGTCCTGAGGCCAGCGCTGCGCGGGTGGTCATGAAACAGTCATCGCAAGTGCAGCGCGTACATTGTGGGAGCGGGTTCACCCGCGAACACCGGCGAAGCCGGTGCCATGCACCGCGTCGTATTCTTCGCGGGTGAATCGGACCGCCGCACCGCCGCTCCCACAGGGATTTACGTCGGTGTCGAGGACAGCGCTATACCTGTGGTGTTCGGTTTGTCGGTGGTGGTGTCGACTCGATGCCATCGAGTATCGCCTCGATCACACCCTCTGCCATTTCAATCGCATGTAGGTTCGACCAGAACATGCCCCGGCCTTCTTCGCGCATGTAGTCCAGGGCTTTGTATCCGGTTTCGCAGGCGCTGCGCAGGTACAGGGCTACATGGACCAAAGCGTCTTCGGCGGAGATGTTCGGGTTGACGGTGAAGAGGGGATCATGGCCGGCATCGCAGCGGCCGAAGGGGCGGATGGACGTGCATGGAAGGGGTGGGTCGGGGACTATTTTCTTCATCATGGAAAATGCTCATCAAGGCCGCCCCCCATCACTACCACGTGAATGGGTGGCGACTGTACGCGAGGTGGTAGACCCGGGCATTTTCCAATCCAGGCAGGCTCGAAAGCCTCCCACGCACAGCCGCCATTAGGCTGTCATGGAAAAAGCGCATCCGGGCTACCACACCCGATCGCCAAGTTGTTCGGCGACGGATAGAGCCTAGAGACACTGGTTCCAACTGAACAGGTGATGACAGAGGACGCGGGTCGTAGGATATTTCCGAAGTGCCTAACTGGACAGCCCCTTTGGCAAAAATCAGAAATATCTTCGGAGGACTTGGCTCTAACCTGTGGGAGCGGGCAAGTCGGTGCGCCGAACCGCCTTGAAGGGCCGCAAAGCGGCCCTGGCATTTCAGACCGGTTCGACGATGCTGGCCGGCTTGGTTTGGCGGCTGAGGTCGCGATAACCCGCAGCCGGGTGGCTGGCCGGCAACCGTGGGCCGTCGCCGAACAGCTTCTCGCGCAGGGTGCCGGGGCGGTATTCGGTCTTGTAGGCGCCGCGTTGCTGCAGCTCGGGTACCAGCAACTCGACCACGTCGCGGAAGGTTTCATGGGCCAGGGCATAGGTCAGGTTGAAGCCGTCGACATCGGTTTCTTCAACCCAGGCCTGCAGTTCGTCCGCCACGGTTTGCGCACTGCCGACGATCAGCGGGCCAAAGCCGCCAATGCCGACCCAGTCGGCGAGTTCTTGCACGGTCCAACGCTTGTTCGGGTCGGCGGTGGAAAACGCTTCCACGGCCGACTGGATGGCATTGGTGTGGATATGCTCCAGCACCTGGTCAGGCTGGTATTCGCTGAAGTCGATGCCGGTCCAGCCGGAAATCAGCGCCAGGGCGCCTTCGTAGCTGGCGTAGCTTTTCAGCTCCTGCCATTTGGCCTGGGCCTTGGCGTCGGTTTCGTCGACGATCACCGTCTGCATGTTGAAGATCAGTACCTTGCGCGGGTCGCGCCCGGCCTCGGCGGCGCGGCGGCGAATATCGGCCACGGTCTTTTTCAGGATGACCTTGGACGGCGCGGCGACGAACACGCATTCGGCATGGCCGGCGGCAAAATGCTTGCCGCGGCTGGACGCCCCTGCCTGGTACAGCACGGGGGTGCGTTGCGGCGAAGGTTCGCACAGGTGAATACCTGGGACCTGGAAGTGCTTGCCGTGGTGGCGGATCTCGTGGACTTTGCGCGGGTCGGTGAACAGGCCGGTTTTGCGGTCGCGCACCACAGCACCGTCTTCCCAGCTGCCCTCGAACAACTTGTACAGCACCTCCAGGTACTCGTCGGCGTAGTCGTAGCGGGCATCATGGTCGCTCAACGCCTTCTGCCCCAGGTTGCGCGCACCGCTGTCCAGGTAGGACGTGACAATATTCCAGCCGATGCGGCCCTTGGTCAGGTGGTCCAGGGTCGACAGGCGGCGAGCGAACGGGTACGGGTGCTCGAACGTCAGCGAGGCGGTCAGGCCGAAACCGAGGTGTTCGGTGACCAGCGCCATGGGTGTGATCACTGCCAGTGGGTCGTTCACCGGCACCTGCGCCGCCTGGCGGATGGCCGCGTCACCGTTGCCGCCCAGCACATCGTAGATGCCGATCACGTCGGCAATGAAGATGCCGTCGAACTTGCCGCGCTCCAGCAGCTTGGCCAGGTCGGTCCAGTAGTCCAGGTCCTTGTACTGCCAGGCGCGGTCCTTGGGGTGCCGCCACAGGCCGGGTGACTGGTGGCCGACACAGTTCATCTCGAAGGCATTCAAACGAATTTCACGGGGCATGGGGGATTCCTGTTCGATAGGCTCGGCACCCTTGTCAGGTGCCCTTGCAGCTTTATCAACACGATTCATGCCAAAAAAATAATCTTTATAAATCAGTAATTTATATGAACAAAAACAGCACTGATGCCTGAGCGACGACATCACTGTCGATCAACTGTCCGCTGGCAGACAGCAGGCAAATGTGAGCTGGTTTTAGCCGGATCGCGCCTGACCCGTTAAGATGGTGATTCTTCAACCAGATGCAGACCACAATGCCCAACGACGCACCCATCGGCCCAGGCCGGCCAAAGGACCTGGTCAAGCGCGAGGCGATTCTCGAAGCGGCCAAGGCCCTGTTCCTCAGCCTTGGTTACGCCAACACCAGCATGGATGCGGTCGCTGCGGCGGCAGGTGTTTCAAAACTCACCGTGTACAGCCACTTCACCGACAAGCAGACCCTGTTCTGCTCAGCGGTCATGGCCACCTGCCAGATCCAGCTGCCGGACCTGCTGTTCGAGTACCCCGAGGGGGCACCGGTGGAGGAGGTACTGCTGACCATTGCCCGTGGCTTCCAGGCACTGATCAGCAGCGACGAAGCGGTCAAGCTCAGCCGCCTGATCATGGCCCAGGGCAGCCTGGACCCAAGCTTTGGCGAATACTTCTACGACGCCGGGCCCAAGCGCGTGCTGGCCGGGATGGAAGCGCTGCTGCGCGGGGCGGATGAGCGCGGGCTGTTGCGCATCGACAACCCGCTGCGTGCGGCGGAGCACTTCTTCTGCCTGGTCAAGGGGGCACCGGATTACCGCTTGCTGCTGGGGTGCGCGGGGCCGCTGGAGGGCGACGAGGCCGAGGCGCATGTGCGCGAAGTGGTGGGGGTATTCTTGCGAGCGTACCAACCCTGAAAGCATCTTCTGGCATACGCGGTCACTTTGTAGGCGCGCGTATGCCATTGACCGCGCCCCCACCGGCGTACTACCTGACATTTTTGCCAGTATCCGACCAGGCATCGTCTTGACACACTCTCATGTAGCCCCCACATGAGCGCACCACCATGTCCACGCAAACACTTAAACTCTTCTATAAGGGCAGCAAACTTTCGACAGTGCACTCAGGCAGTGCTCATTATTCAGTTGTCAGCGCGAATAACCAGAATCTGTGCGAAACGAACAGCCAATCCACGCAAACACAGCTTTTGGCCACCGATGCCCAAGCGTCAACAGTTACCGCCCATGCAGGAAGCCAAACGGACATTGCCTACAGCCCTTATGGCGATGATAGTTTACCGGCCGCCCACCAGATACTGTCCCGCTTTACCGGGCAAACTTGTCTACCCTCAGCGATCGGTTACCTGCTGGGTAATGGCCATCGCCTGTACAACGCGGGATTGATGCGCTTTTACAGTGCGGACCGTTTATCACCGTTTGGCAAAGGCGGGCTCAATGCCTATGCCTACTGCGGTAATGATCCCATCAACCGAGCCGACCCGAGCGGCAGGAGTTTCATAAAACGGTTAATGGGCAAATACTCATATGATGTACTGGCTCCCCGATTGAAATATGCGGATCCGTCATTTTCAGCCAACGAATACAAGGCGTTGGGTAAATCGATTGAAAAACGCAACAAACGCGGGATCGGTGTACTCAACAGCAAAATAGATAAAAGCAGCGCCTATGTAAAAACGGTTTCAAAAAATCTTATAAAGTACTACTCTGAATATACAGAATATGTACAGCTAGCAAAAGATCCCCAAACCGGCCGTTTCACCTACCCGGAAGAAAATCTTAGAGAGATACAGCGCTCACAAGGAATTGTTATTCCTTCCCCAAACCAAGCCCCCGAGACGCAGCCCCAGAGTCCGCGTGCCTCGCAAGAGTCCAGACAGATAGAAGCAGGCTTAGACGGTCTACTGGCCAGACTCCTGTTAATACGGGAGGATCCAGCTACTGAGGCCCTGAATTTAGGTTTGAACTTTGACTTGGGCTTAGATTAGCCCGGTTACGGCTTTAAAGCCTTCTTCGGGTAAATGTCATACCGGCTCGACTTGCCTTCCAGGCTATGGCTGGGCTTGGGCCCATCGATGATCGGCGCCTTGCGCGGGCGCTTCACCACCACCCGGTGGCTGGCCAGCGCAAGGGCCGCTTCGAGCAGGGCCGGGGCATCCAGGTCGTCGCCCACCAAGGGCCGGAACACGCGCATTTCCTTTTTCACCAGGGCGCTCTTGTCGCGGTGCGGGAACATTGGGTCGAGGTAGATCACCTGCGGCGCTTCGCCTTCCCAGGCGCGCATGCGCTCGATGGCGTTGCCGGTCAGCAGGCGCATGCGCCCGACAATCGGGCCCACCTCGTCATCCGAGCGCGCCCGCGCCAGGCCATCTTCCAGCAGCGCGGCAATCAGCGGCTGGCGTTCGATCAGGGTCATCTGGCAGCCCAGGCTGGCCAGCACAAACGCATCTTTGCCAAGGCCTGCCGTGGCATCCAGCACTTGTGGCCGCACGCCTTGGGCAATGCCCACGGCCTTGGCGATCATCTGCCCGTTGCCACCGCCAAACTGCCTCCGGTGCGCGGCCTGGCCTTCGACAAAGTCCACCCGCACCGGTCCTGGTGCCTGCGGCCCCAGCTGCTGGATCTGCAAACCCTCGGCGCCCACCTGCACGGCGAAGCCGGCGCTCTCGTCCTGTAGCGGCAGGCTTAGGCGTTCAGCCCACACCTTGGCCTGCTCCGCATACTCAGCCGACATCGCCTCGACCCTGATACCCGTGCCTTGCTCTTCCATCGTCCACACCTAAAAAATCAAACCAAGCCTTAATGAATCAGCAGCCACGGCCGATACAGGCAATATCCCGCTATTCTGCCAGAGCACAACGCGCGCGACTGCCATGTCAGACACTCTTCCTATCGGCTTGACCTATTTGTCGCCTGTCGGCAACTACAGTCAGCACAACACCCAGGCACTCGGGGGCGTCAGCCACCTGTGGCAGGATTTTTTTGCCCGGGCCATGGCCGAGCAGCAGGAAGAGCCCGTAGACAGCGTCAGCCAGTCGTTCGTGCAGTACGACCACGACAGCGGCGAACCCATCGGCGGCGCCCGTGCGCTGGCCCTGATCGACGCCCAGCGCGCCTGCCCGGTGCAGGACACCGAGGTAGCACCGCCCGAGCCGCTGTTCCTGCCCAAGGCAGAGCTTGAAGCCAACCTGCTGCCGCCTGCGCCTGAGCCGTTCAGTGCCATGGAACTGATCGAACAGCAGCGCCAGCTCGACACCAGCAACAGCTGGATGCGCCCGGTGGTGATGAGCCAGGGCCATCCGATTGCCGAGCCCGGCCCGGGCCCTGCCCCGCGGTCGTTGTTCCTGCCAATTGCCGAGTTCGAGACCAACCTGCTGGACCCGGCACCCGAACCGTTCGACGACGCCACCCTGGCCAAACAGCAAAACGACCTGGAGTTCGACATCCACTGGGCGCGCCCGGTGGTGCTGAACAACGTGCGCGTTCACGCCTGAAGCTAACGGCAGATCTGCCAGCGGCCCATGTCCAGGTGAAAGTGATTGTGGTGCGCGGCGTTGTAGCCCGGCCCCAGTACTGTACTGAAGCTCTCGCAAGCCGCCTGCTGCACCTGCCGCAAGAACTCTGCCTTCTGCCCACCCGCCTGCCAGTCACGCGCCAGCAGGATGCGCTGGCCGTCCTGCAGGCGAAAACCGCTGATGTCCAGCGCATTTGCCGTAGCGTGCTGGCTCAGGCGACCCTGCTTGCGGTGGTAGACATTGCGGCAGGCAAAGCTGCCCAGGTGATCGACCTGGGTCACTGGTTGGCCCAGCACACGCTGCGCCACCGGCTGCAAGCCATGGTTCTCGAACAGCGCGTAGGCCACCGCCAGCGGGCAACTGGCCAGGAAGCTGCTGCTGAGCCGCGCCTGGCCGCCCTCGATGCGCCATACGTTTTGCAGCGGGCAGTTGGCCGAAGCCGGGCTGTCGGCTTGCGCCCGGTAGCGCAGCTGGCTGGTTTCCAGCGCCTGGCGGCACAAGGCCGGGTCATCGCGCAGGCGTGAAAGCTTGTACGGCGTCAGCAGGTTGGGCGGCTGGCGGACGTCCAGCGGCGCCCAGGGGTTCCAAACGGCAGGCAGGCGCCAGCCGAAGTGCCAGGCCAGGCCGGCCAGCACCAAAAGGCCGGCCAGCAGCGCCAACACTCCCCGCATCAGCGGCGGAACAGGTCGTTGAGCTGGGCAAACGGCAGTGCCTGCTCACCGTAGCCGAACGTGCCCTCGTTGCGAATTTCCAGCGCGGCACGGTGGAAGGCCCCCAGCGCAGCACGGGCCAGCGACGAGCCGACGCTGATGCGGCGCACGCCCAGGTCCTGCAACTGGTTCACGCTCAGCGGCACACCCGCCATGCCCATCAGTACATTCACCGGCCGCGGGGCGACCGCCTGTACCACCGCACGGACTTCTTCGACGGTGCGAAGCCCGGGGGCGTAAAGCACATCGGCGCCGGCCTCGGCAAAGGCTTGCAGGCGCAGGATGGTGTCGTCGAGGTCCATGCGGCCATGCAGCAGGTTTTCTGCCCGGGCGCACAGGGTGAAAGGGAATGGCAGGCTACGGGCAGCCTGCACGGCGGCGCGTACGCGCTCCACGGCCAGTCCCAGGTCATAGATGGGCGCATCACTGCGGCCACTGGCATCCTCGATGGAGCCACCTACCAGGCCGATTTCGGCAGCACGCAAGATGGTCTGGGCACAATCTTCAGGCATGTCGCCGAAGCCGTTCTCAAGGTCCGCAGCCACTGGCAACGCAGTGGCATCGACGATCTCGCCGGCATTGTCCAGGGTATCGTCCAGGCTCAAGGCGCCTTCGGCGTCTGGCCGGCCCAGGCTGAACGCCAGGCCGGCACTGGTGGTGGCCAGCGCCTCGAAACCCAGGCTGGCAAGCAGCTTGGCGGAGCCGGCATCCCACGGGTTGGGGATGACGAACGCGCCTTCGCGCTCGTGTAAAGCCTTGAAGGCTTCGGCTCGCAGGGTTTGCACATCCATGGTTCAACCTCCGGCAGTCAGGGAAAGGTCAGAGTAAGCCCAGTTGTTCGACCTCGGGCGCGCGCGGCAATTCCGGCAAAGGTGCAAGACCTGGCAGGCGTGCCATCAGGCGGTGATGGAAACGCTGGGCCAACGCCGCAGCCAGGCGATTGTCCGAGGTGTGCAGGAATATGTAGGGGTTGCGGCCTTCTTCGATCCAGTCGGCGACTTTCTCTACCCAGGGGCTGAGGAAGGAGTGATTGGCCTCCAGCTCCGGGTGGCCGATGAAGCGCACCTGTGGGTGCTGGCTGAACGCCGCGGGGCGCGGTGGCACCTTGGGCTTCTTGGATTGCGCGTGCAGCACGGCACGGTCGCGCGAGGCGCAGCTGAACAACGCACGCGGGTCCAGGCAGATGCGCTCCACGCCGCGTTCGTGCAGAAGGCGGTTGAGCAGGCGTTCTTCTTCACCCTTGGCGAAGAAGGCCTGGTTGCGCACTTCCACCGCCACCGGCAGGCCGATTTCGTCGAGGAAGTGGCAAAGCTCGCCCAGGCGTGCCGGGCCGAACTGGGCCGGCAACTGCAGCCAGTACGGCGAAACGCGCTTGCCCAGCGGGGCCATCAGCCGCGTGAAGTCGAAGGCAGGCTCCAGTTGATCACGCAGGTCACCTTCGTGGCTGATGTCCCGGGGAAACTTGGCGGTGAAGCGGAAGTGCTCGGGCATCACCTGTGCCCAACGGGCAATAGTGCCGGGGGCGGGGCGTGCGTAGAAAGTGGTGTTGCCCTCAACGGCGTTGAACACCTGGCTGTAGAGGCCAAGCATTTCATTGCTGTTAGCGTCGGCGGGATAGAGGTAGTCGCGCCAGGCGTTTTCGCTCCAGGACGGGCAACCGAGAAAATAAGGCAGTGGTGATGGACTCATCCACTAAATGTACAGGTCGAGCCCCAGTACTTCCATGTCCCAGTCGGTGAAACCGGCGGTGCTCAGGTAGCTGGCCAATGCAGTGGCGGTGCGCCGGTCACGGGCGCGGGGGAAGACCATGTCCTGCTGGCGGGCTGGCAGGCCACCGCTGCGGCGGCGGGCGGTGGCATCCACGGGGGCGCCCTGGCTGTCATCTATCAGCTCGGCATCATCGATGGCCTCGTCACGCGCCGGTGCCTTGCGCGGGGTGCGCTTGACCGGGTAGGACTGCGATGAGAAACCGTCGATACGCATGGCATGAGCACTCAGGACCAATGATGGCAATTTAGCAGCATCAGGGTTCCGTCGCTAATGCTTGACTGATAACTGGACCACAGATCGCGCAAAAGGTTTTAGAGTGATCGGCGATAACCGACGAACAGCACTCAGTACTTCTTGGGCGTGGCTACATTATCGCGCAGATATACCGGTTGCGCCTGCTCGGCAACGATTGCCTCATCACGAGCCCAGGCGAAGGTAGCGAGGCTGAGAATGTCCAGCGCATTGGGCAAGGCGCCAGGGTTGCTGGCCGCCACCTTTACCGCCAGGCGCTCGGCATAGCCCCATCCGGTACCGGCACCGAACCACTCGCCATTGCTGCCTGCCGGCAGCGCTACCTGCTCGGGCGGCAACACCGCTTCGCGCCCGACCAGGCGCATTTCGCCGGCCGTGGCCTGGTAGCAGCCCCAGTACACTTCATCCATGCGCGCATCGATGGCAGCCGCCACCTGCTGCACGCCATGCTCGCGCAAGGCACCCTGGGCCAGCGCGGCCAGGTTGGACACCGGCAGCACCGGGCGCTCCAGCGCGAAGGCCAGGCCCTGGACCACACCAATGGCAATGCGCACGCCGGTGAAGGCGCCCGGGCCACGGCCAAAGGCGATGGCATCCAGTGCATTCAGCGCAACGCCGGATTCGGCCAGCAGCTGCTTGATCATCGGCAGCAGCTTCTGCGCGTGCTGACGTGGGATCACCTCGTAATGGCTGGTTACCTTGCCGTCATGCAGCAGCGCGACGGAACAGGCTTCGGTGGCGGTATCCAGGGCCAGCAGGGTGGTCATCGAACGGGTATCCAGGTGCGAATGAAAAGAGC
>Ga0207655_1001983_pt1 | contig 17431 bp, 25 predicted proteins | sample KBSM44metaG_FD_184398 | JGI IMG/M metagenome (GOLD analysis project Ga0207655, IMG submission 184398) | Miscanthus rhizosphere microbial communities from Kellogg Biological Station, Michigan, USA - KBS M4-4 metaG (SPAdes) (version 2) | ecosystem: Host-associated > Plants > Roots > Rhizosphere >...
TCACTATCATCTAATGAGTACCATTCATTTTTTAATAACGATTTTGCGAAATGTTTGTGCAATTCATACTCCAAACGTTCGGCATTTTTCGCTTCAATTTGATGATAAATATGAAGCTCAAATGGACTCGTTGGATCAATTTCAGTAATTCGTCGATCAGGATCTTTTGAATATCCAATCTTAAATTTGTACGTTGACTCTGCTCGAATGAAATAAACGAACCCATGTTTTTCTGAACTCTTTGCTTTTTCAAGTGCAATTTTAAATGCTTCTCGTGCAAATTCTGAACGACTAATTCGATGCCCTTTGCAATACAAATCGACCTTTTCCATAATGTCATCTGCTAACCATAATGAATAAACTTTGTGATTTTTTCTTCTGTTATCCCGAACGTTCTCAATAAAATTAACTATTAGTGTTCGCCTCCTGAAGGTTTTTTTTGAATGGTGATTCATAAAAGTCCTATTAGCCCTTGTCCCGTATGGCGTTATTAGGTGTCCTATTAGACGCCCCTATTAGCACGTACTATTAGTCTCTACGGGTTGCAATGTTTTTTCCTAATAGGCGGCTATTAGGTGTATATTTTATAGTTTATCCCGAACATCCCTTTTTATACTTGTTTTTGCATCTTAACCAAAATGATCCATGATATAATAAAGTAAATAAAATAGAAAGGGGAAACCTCGTTATGTCTTTTCCTACATTTGAGGATATAAAAAAAGAACTGATTCGAGAATTTGGAGACGAATTTTTTGACATTCGAGAACTCAAAACATGGACGATGATTCGTTATAGTCATTATGAAGGAATCTGTACATTCCGATCTAAACATACTATTCTTTTACTACCTTATCGTGTAAAAGGTTTACGATATGAAACAACCTTACGAGAGCTTCGTACGGTAAATGAAAAAGATGTTCCACTTTTGGAAAAAGCAAAAGAGCTTCCTGTTAATCAATCCCTTGTTCCTCTTTTGGATGCTTATATTAAAACACAGCAACTTCGTATGCTGTTCAGGTGAAAATGATGAACGATTTAACATTTGAAGAAGTCAAACAACAGTTAAATGAACGTTCGAAAGTAGGAAAGTTAGAGTTGAGAGACACTAAAGTTTTATTATTTTTAAGCAAATGGATAAGAGTTTGGCATGATTCTTCTTTTTCATCTTTTGATCGAGTCTATTTTCTTAAACTGAAAAATGGCATTGCCTTATTACCATTTTATCTTTCGAATGAAACAAGCGTTTCGTATCTTTCAAGTTTTCGGATGATGAATCCTGAAGATGTCCCTCTTTTAGAAAAAGCCAAAAATTTATCACTTAATCAACATGTTCTTAAAGAAATTGATTCTTATATCCAAACGCAACGAATACGTTCACTTTTTATCAAATAAGAAAGGATGAAACAAATGAGTATATCAACATTCGAAGAAATAACCACTCAATTACTCCAAATGGATTCACCAACAAATTTAGATACGATGAGTTTAGTATTAAGCGGAGAATGGTTGCTTGTTCACTTTGATGATAGTTTTTCATTTAACGATGGAGCATTACTTCGTCGAACAAAAAATGGTGTTGCTTTTTTACCTTTTTTTCTTGAAAAACAAGCCTATGTGTCAGATGTTATGTCATTACGTCGATTAACAGCAGATGACATTTATTTTTTAGAAAAAGCGAAAAAAATTCCGCTCAATAAAAATGTAATCGAAGAAATCGATTCGTTTATCGATACGCAGAAGCTGCGTTTACTTTTTAAAAAAGAAAATGAAAACATATAACATAAAAATAAAGATGGGACTATTTCCATCTTTATTTTTATGTTATTTTATTTTATGTTTAAGTTATCTTATGTTAAAAGGAGCTTATTTTACTATGATTCATCGTAGAAAAACGAAAAAAGTACGTGTGGGTGACCTCGCCATAGGCGGAGAAAATGAAGTTATTATTCAAAGTATGACAACCACGAAAACGCACGATGTGGAAGCAACTGTTGCAGAAATTCATCGATTAGAAGAAGCAGGTTGCCAAGTTGTTCGCGTAGCGGTTCCTGATATGCGCGCAGCGGAATCGCTTGGTGAAATTAAAAAACAAATCAGCATTCCGCTTGTGGCAGATATTCATTTTGATTATAAATTAGCCCTAAAAGCCATCGAAAATGGTGTGGATAAAATTCGTATTAATCCAGGAAATATTGGACGACGTGAAAAAGTAGAAGCCGTTGTGAACGCGTGCAAAGAAAAAAACATTCCGATTCGCATTGGCGTTAATGCAGGAAGTTTAGAGAAAAAAATTCTTGAAAAATACGGATATCCCACAGCCGATGGCATGGTGGAAAGTGCGATGCATCACATTAAAATTTTAGAAGATTTAGCATTTTACGATATCATCGTTTCGATGAAAGCAAGCGATGTTAATTTAGCCATTGAAGCCTATTCTAAATTAGCACAAAAAGTGTCGTACCCTCTTCACCTCGGAATCACAGAATCAGGTACATTATTTGCTGGAAGTGTAAAAAGTGCAGCTGGATTAGGTGCGATGTTGCAAATGGGAATCGGAAATACACTTCGTGTATCTCTTAGTGCGGATCCTGTTGAAGAAGTAAAAGTAGCACGAGAATTATTAAAATCTTTTGGTTTGATTACCAATGCCGCAACTTTAGTGAGTTGTCCAACGTGCGGTCGAATTGAAATCGATTTAATCAGTATTGCCAATGAAGTGGAAGAATACATACAAAGTATTAAAGTACCGATTAAAGTGTCTGTTTTAGGATGCGCAGTTAACGGACCTGGTGAAGCAAAAGAAGCGGATATTGGCATCGCGGGTGCAAGAGGAGAAGGATTGTTATTTCGAAAAGGAAAAATCATTCGAAAAGTACCTGAAGATCAAATGGTAGAAGAACTCAAAAAAGAAATCGATGCGATTGTAAAAGAAAAAACATTGGCTTAAGCCAATGTTTTTTTAAAAAAATCACTTTTTTATGGAGGATAGTTCAATGAAACATCCATCTTTTTTAATCAATGACAATTCGTTAATGGAACATAGACAATTTGATTCTACCCATTATTTTTATCAATTCAAATATCATCATCGTGATAAAGTCTTTTTATTAAATTTATTTGTTCCTTTTCATTTCTCATCTAAACTAGAATGGTTTTACGGAGGAGAACTAGACGCAATTGATGAATGGCTTGGTTTTGATACCGATTTTATTTCCGAATTACCTATTCCCTTTCGAAAACTCATTTTAAAAACTTCCTTGTATATAAGAAAACGAGATCGCGTTCGAAAACTCCTCCACAAATAAGGCACACACCTTATTTGTGTTTTGTCATACAAATTTAACAAATTCCAAAGAAGATTTTTTTCTTTTTATGATAATATATAGGTATCTTATATTATTTTTTTCGAGGAGAGACTATGAACCATCACCCTTTACTAATCAAAACAGACGAAACAGACACACACACTTTTTACCGTTTTGAAGAAAAACAAGACGGTGTATCGTTTAATCTTTGGATTGCAAAATCATGCCCAAGTGAAATTAAATGGGCGTTTGGCTATCTACACGAAACATTCGATGTGTACAACTGGGACACACATGACGTTTCGCTTTTACCTACATATTTCCAAGACATTCTAAACGAATTAAAAAAGAAACAGCATTAATGCTGTTTCTTTTTTAATTCGTGTTAAAATAAAGGAAAGAAAAAAAAGAAAGGAATGGGACCATGAAACACTTCGAACCCTTGTTAGAACACGAACTTTTTCATTCAACTGATTCGCTTTTCGAAAATTCTACACGATTTTCTTTCATGAACACTTCCATGTTTATCAATCTTATTATTCCCAAAGGTGCTAAAGCATCTTTAGAATGGTATGTTGGATTACGTAGTGGTTTTGCTGAATATTCTTCTAACCATATCGATCATTTATTTTTAATACCGAAAGAATTTCAAGATATCATCAAGCAAGCTTGTAGCTTGCTTGAAAAAAGAGATCGCATTCGGAATTTATTTTAATTTCAGGAGGCTTTTATGAAACAAACCGTACAGTTAAAAAAATGGGGCAACAGCCTAGGAATCAGAATTCCTAAAAATATTTTAGAGGCTCTAAATTTAGACGTTGATTCTTTTTTAGAAATCACGGCGGATAAAGAAAATAAATCCATTCTGTTAAAAGTTGACGATGGATTAACGCCTTATCAAAGATTAGTACTAAAATGGCAAAACGAAAACAGTTGAATTATCAACTGTTTTTTTCATAGCTAATCAAAAAAGAAAAAGGTAATTTCCATCTTTTTTCCAATTTTATAAAAGGAAACTAAAAAACAGGAGGTTTTGTCTATGTCATTATCCATTACTGATCTTTCAAAACATTTTGGCAGCACACGTGCTGTTAATAACATTTCTATTTCTCTTCCAAAAGGACAAGTCCTTGGTCTTTTAGGACGAAACGGTGCAGGGAAAACAACCACTATTAAAATGATGCTTGGATTACTTCAACCCAATAGCGGAACTATTGAGTGGGATGGAAAACCTCTTTCTAAAAAAACCTTATCTATTGGTTATCTCCCCGAAGAACGAGGACTTTATCCGAAAACAAAAATTTATCAACAGCTGCGCTATTTCGGAACATTAGAAGGGATGAATAAATCATCCATCGATTCAGCGATTGATTACTGGTTAGATCGTTTTCAAATCCCCGAACACAAGCATAAACTTGCAGGCGAATTATCAAAAGGAAATCAACAAAAAATCCAAATCATCGCCACCCTTCTTCATGATCCAGAACTCATTATTTTAGATGAACCTTTTTCAGGACTGGATCCTGTTAATGCGACAATGCTAAGTGATGTCATAGAAGAACAAATTAAAAAAGGAAAAACCGTTATTTTATCGAGTCACAGAATGGAACAAATTGAAACGTTTTGCGAAAACGTTTGTATGATGAAACAAGGTGAAATCGTTGTATCAGGAAAACTTCGAGAAGTAAAAGAAAATTACGGATATAAAAATTTACACATACAAAGCGATGAATCTTTAACGGAGGTTCTGTCTTCTTTGGGACATTTGTTCACCGATAAACACCCTTCTTACATTCTTCAAGTATCGAATGAAACAGAAGGTCTTTCTATTTTAAATTCACTTCGTGAAAAAAATGTTTCCATTCGAAACTTCTCGTTATTAGAACCGACACTTCATGAAATTTTTGTAGAGAGGGTGAAATAAATGCGCGCATTCAAAACAGTTTTCTTATTTCATTTAAAAGAAAATATCTCATCGAAAATGTTTATCATTATGACGATTGTATTAATGGGACTTGTCTTAGGTTTTTTTGCGTTTACCCATTTTTCTTCCGACCGAGGCGTTTCGCATATCGGCGTTGCGAACGAAACGACTTCTTACAACGTTCCGTTAAAAGAACTCAATAAAAAACACAAGTCATTTGATCTAAAAGCAGTAAGTAAAGATAACATAAAGAAATATAAAAATAAAGTAAAAAATAATGATCGTGATGGATTGATTGTGATTACGGAACATAATGGTTTTCCAACCGTGACGTATTATTACAATAACTTTGCTGATTATGAAATTACAAGTATTATTCAACAAGTTGTTCAACAAACATATTTACAAAAAACAATCCACGACAAACACGTTGATCCATCTGTTGCTAAAGCGTTATTAACGAATATCACCGTACAAGATAAAGCGTTAAAATCCAATGATTCAATGGGACTTGTTTATTTCTTTATCTTTATGATGTACATGTTCATTTTAACATGTGGTCAAGTCGTTTCCATGAGTGTATCAAGTGAAAAAACATCACGCGTAATGGAAATTATGATTACAAAAGTTCGTCCAATTGTGATGATGTATGGAAAAATTTTCTCTTCTATGTCAATGGGAATTGCTTATATTGCATCCATCGGGATCGCTTATCTCATTGCACAGCAACTAGGATGGACAGGAAGTGATTCGCTTTCTATTTTCGGAATGCCGCTTGATTTATCTGTCTTAACATTCAACCTTTTTCTATCCTTTTTAGTCTATTTTATTTTAGGATATGTATTATTTGCGTTTTTGTTTGCTTCTCTTTCTTCTGTTGTCAGTCGATTAGAAGATTTAGGTTCTGTGATTTTCCCAGCCTCTATTTTGATGATGGGTGCATTCTTTTTAGGTATTCGTGCGATGACAGATCCAACCGATAAATGGGTAACAATCGGAAGTTACATTCCATTTTTCTCTCCCGTTGTTATGTTTACACGCATTGTGTTAGAAGCAGCAACTCCAATGGAGATTGGGATCTCCATTGTGATTTTACTTGCGACTATTGTTGTCATAAGTTTGCTGGCAAGCAGACTGTATTTAAATGGGGTTATGCGCTATAGCGGAAAAACAACGTTTAAAGATGTATGGAAAATGATCAAAAAATAAAAAAAGAGCCTAGGCTCTTTTTTTATTGTATAATGAAAGAAAAAAAGAAAGGTTATGCCTTTCTTGAAAAGGAGAAATTTAAATGAAAGAATCAACATGGTTTTCAGAACATCCTGCTCTTGTATATCACAAACTTTCTGTCTTTAGTTATTATTATCAATTTTTAGATAAAGATCAAAATACATTTTTAAGTCTATTTATTCCTTTAAGTCCAGCAAGGGAAATTCATTGGGAGATAGGACCAGAAAACAAAGAATTAACATCTGTTTTTCAAGAAATTATTGACCAAGCAAATGAAAAATTAAAACAAAGAGATAAGTTACGAAAATTATTTTTATAAGGAGTGGATTAAATGAAAGGCTACGATTTTTTAGAAAAAAGCCCATTTTATAAATTCAAAAACGAAGAAGGAACGTATCACTTTTTTGATCAAATTTCAGACAAAACATTAGAACAAGGAATTATTTTCACTCATTTACTTACTCCTTTTGAAAGACCTTTTTTTCTCTATATTAATGATAAAGGAATTAATCGAAAAGAAATCGAACGCACACCTGATTGGTTTCAAACATTGTTTGAGAAAACAAACAAAAAATATGATGAACTAACGAGACTTCGAGAAATAATGAAAGGGGTCAAGTTAAATGGAAGAATTTGATTTTTTATTACATGATGATCATTTTCGATGGATGCAAGTCTTACAAAAAGGTTGCATCTATCATTTTTCTGATCATCAAGAAAAATTTGTTTTATATATTTATCATCCAAAAAACAGCCAACATGCTCCTTACTTCGATCATCCAAAACCGCCAACATGGTTTAAATCATTAGCTAAGCAAGCAAATCATACATACAAGACATTATCATATCAAAAAAACGAGATCAATTGATCTCGTTTTTAAAATTTAAACGTACTAATTGCTTCTTGAAGTGTGGCAGACATATCATTTAAATGACTCGCGCTTTTTAATACTTCTTCACTTGCTTGCAATTGTTCTTCAGAGGTGCTGGCAATGGTTTCGATGTTTCGAGACGTATTTTTGGCACCTTCTGCTACTTCATTAATGTGAACAGCAATTCCTTGGGAATTGGTTGAAATGGTCGATAATACCGTCGTTACTTGTTGAATTTCTTCTGCTACTTGTTTCGTATAATTCCACACGTCATGAAATTTTGCTTCTGCATTTTCTGCTTTTAATAATCCTTCTTTTGTTTTTTGTGTATTTTCTTTCATCATGCTTATGGTTTGGTCTGTGTCGTGTTGGATACTTTTAATTAATTCGGAAATTTGATTCGCGCTTTGTCCTGATTGTTCTGCTAGTTTTTTGACTTCATCTGCTACCACTGTAAATCCTTTACCATGCTCCCCTGCACGCGCAGCTTCAATGGCTGCATTTAACGCAAGCAAATTCGTTTGATTGGCAATAGCTGTAATAAGCTCTACAATTTTTCCAATCTCTTCTGAACGATCGCCAAGAGTCTGTACCATGTGGGAAGTTTGCTCAACCGTTCGATCGATCTCATTCATTTGTTTTTTCACATCATTCATCGTTTTATTTCCCTGCTTGGCTTCTTTCATTGATTCTTCCGATAAATGTGCGACTTTTGTGCTCGCTTTTGCGATGTTTTGTATGCCTTCATTCATTTCTTCAATAGATTGTGCGCTTGATTCGATGGAGTGAACTTGTTGTTGAATACGATTGTTTGCATCTTGAATATGTTCTGCTACTAATTCTGTTGAATGTTTTTGTTGATTCGCTGTTGCAAGTAATTGTTTTGAATAAGATGCTAACACATTCGATGTTTGTCCCACATCTGTTTTTAAATGAAGCAAACTATTTTTTAAATTTTTCTTCATTCGATTCATTGTTTTCATTAATAGACCTAATTCATCTTTTCGTGCCGTCAACACGTCTTCATGATGCAAATCGCCATCTGCCACTTTTTCTAATTCATTTGCCATCCTAACAATTGGTTTTGATAATCTGCGCGCAAACCAATACACACATAATGAACCAAGCAGTAAACAAGTCCCTATAGTGATTAAAATGACATACAACAATTGATTTGTATCTTTTAGTGTATCACTTTCATAATAAGCAAAATACACATCAATGTTCCATGGTTTAAATGACTGAACATAAGCAATTTTTTTATCCATTTTTTCCGAATCCTTAACAGATGGAAATACATATGTTAAATAGCCGCCATTTTTATGAGAAGACGTAATTTCATGTCCTTTTTGTGCAAAAAAATCTCCTTTATAGCCCAAATTTTTTGCTTTTTTCCCTTCTAAGGCAGGATGCATCGTAAACAGATACGTATCATGATCAATCGCAAAGAAATAATTGTTTCCATGTTCGAATTCTTTTTTCGATTTTGTCATATCCCGAGCGCCATTTGATTGCTTTTGACCAACAAGCGTCGAAGCGACTCCTTCCATTGCTTCTTTTTTCGTTAACAAACCTTGTTGTTGAAGTTCGTAATAATTTTGCATAATGGACAGTGCATATTTTACTTCACGTTTAATATTTTGTTTGGCTTGGTTTGAAGCATGTTCTTTGGATGATTGATACGACAAAAATCCTGTAATTAGTGTTGGAACGGACAAAAACAACATCGATACAACGACTAATTTTTGTCTAATTGACATAATGTCCCCTCCTTTCTCTTTCCTATATTAGTGATTTTCTCTATTTTTTCAAGGTTTTGCGAACGAAAAGAGAGGCATTCATTCCTCTCTTTTTATTGTTCTTCCGATCGAACGGTATAATATTTTTTCAAGGAAGATGTGAGTTTTTCAGCATAATGTTCAAAAAAATAATACCCAATAGCTTCTTTTTCAAACTTTGTTAACGGAGCATCTCCTTGCTCTACCCAAATATCAAAATCCTTTTCTTTTATAAACACAATCATCGACTTTTTTTTCTTCAGCGTAACTTGCACTTTCCAAATGGCAATTTTTCGATTCCAACTGATAGTTTCAAGTAATTTCATGTGTTTAATCATTACACCTTTGGTTAATAACTTTTTTCGTTTACGCTGGATAGCAAATTCCATCTCGCTTAAATTAAGTAAAAAACTTTCGTAATTACCTTTATGTTGTAGAAGCAACTTCCCTAATTCATCAGCTTCATGTTCATAGAGATAATCAAGCGTATTTTTTATGTTTTTTTCATTTGTGACATAACGATACCAAATATAATCATAAATTGCTTCATTATGAATTTTTACAAATTGCATGACATCCATGTGGTGTGCCTCCCTCCTTTTGAACTATAGCAAAAACGTCATTTTTTTCAATGAAAAACCGACTTTTTTTCATTTTATGGTAAAATAAAAGAAAAAGGAGGAAAAAGTGATGAAATTTACATTTCTTGAAACACATCCTTATTTCCGATATAACTATCGATCTTCGTATAATCATTTTGGTAGGGTGGTAGATGGCACTTCTTTTCGATTTAGTCCAACAGCAGGAGAAGATGATATGGGAACGATTATTGTTCCAAAAAACATTCAAACTGAAGAAGAAGTTTATTTTATTTATGTTTCTTCAAAAACAGGAACTTTACAAGAAGATATCAATCAAGCACCACCCTGGTTCCAAACGTTGTTTGAGGAAACACAAACGTCAATCAAACATCAAACGCGTATTCGAAAAATCGTGGGACAGTAAAGGAGAGAGTATAATGGAGATGGATTTATCATGGATCAAAGAATACCCTGAATTTGATTATCAGTTTTCAGCTTCTTCACCAATAAGGGGAATGGCGTATTTCTTTCGTGCGAATGGAGAAACAGGAACCATCGATGATGATCTTTCCCAAGTTTCCACTTGGTTTCGAACATTGTTTGAAGATATCAGATATAGATTCGGCAAACAATTAAATAAGTTCGATTCTAAACTTTTTTTGAAAATGCATCCATATCGCGAATCCATTACAGCGTTTCGTGGAAAAACACAAATCTTTTATTTTTGTCAGCATATGTTTTTAGAGCAAGCGGAAATTTCTATCCCGTTAAACGCAAAACATGAAGATGATGTTACCTTTTCATTTAAAGAAAGACACCCAGAAAAAATTATACACAACCTTAACGAAATGCCCGAATGGTTTCAACGATTAGTTATGGAAACGAAACGACGTGTTTCACGTGAAACACGCATTCGAACTATCTTTACAGAAAGTAGGTAAGCTATGGAACGATTAGAATATTTAAAAGAATTAGATGAATTTTATTATATAGATACAATGGGAATAAGAGAGACAAAAGAAATCGTTTATTACTTTCAAGAAGGCGGAAAAAGCAATACTATATTTAAACGTGGTGGAGTGATTATGATTCCGACCGAGCAAGAAAACAATTTTCCTATTTTCTTTTATCAAAATGAAAAGAGAGACCGTTTATTTGAACCAGAAGATTTTCCGCAATGGTTTTTAGCCATTACACAACAAGCAGCCAAAACGTATCAAGCACGTACGCGCCTTCGACATTTGTTTAAGGAGGAAGGAAAATGAAAGAATTTGATTTTTTAACAGAACATGCTTATTTCACATCAAAACAACACAATGAATACATTGGAACGTTTTATCATTATGCACGCATGGAAAACGATGAGCTAATTGAAACAGGAACCATTGTGATACCAAATGTAAAAGAAGCCAATTACAAAGAACCTGCGTTTAGTTTTGTTCAAAACAAAGAAGCAGTCGTAAGAGAAAACTTTCCCGAATGGTTTTCTTCTTTAATCAATCCCGTTTGGAAAAAGTATGATCAAGTCACACGACTTCGAAAATTAACGAAACAATAATAGTTCAATTTAAAAAAGATGTTTTATACAAGACATCTTTTTTTGTGTATTAAAATAGACCACTTCTTTCATTTATGGGTGGATACAGTATAAACTCTATTGTCCTAAAGCGGAATGTGTTCCAGTGCGGATGATAACTGTCATATCCAGGTGGATCTTTGCATACATATACAAAAGGAAGGAGGATTAAAGATGACAATTAAACAACGAAAACGAAATCAAATTCTTTCGTTTATGGCGACAATTCCTATCGTTTCAACGGTTCAAGTCGAATATTTTTTCAAGGAATACGGTTCACCCAAAAAACGCGCTTCTGAATTACTATGCGAAATGCAAGAAGAAAAGTTAGTGGAGGGTAAAAACCGAGAAATCGGAAAGACGAAAATTTGGCGTTTGACGAAACACTCCCGTGATTTAATGGGCATCACTAGACGTCCTACTCCCCTTACCTATCGTAATATTGATCATATATTATCCATTGGAGATGTGTATTTAGAGGTGCTTGATAGCGGAACATTACGTTCGTTTCAATATGAAATTCGTGAAAAAAACAAAGAAGGAAACTTTAAAATCTATTGTCCTGATGCGTTCGTCCAAACGGACACAACGTCTTTTTTTCTTGAAGTGCAACGCTCTCCTTTGTCTCGGACCAATTGGCTCGAAAAATGGAAAGTAGCCAAAGCCTATTTTAAAGAAAATCCTTCTACACCCATTATCACCATTAGTCAACAACGAAAAGAAATTGTTTCATTTGGAGCAGAAGGATTACCTCTTTCTGTCGTTAAAACTATAAAAGAGATTATCTAAACAGAGGAAAAAAGCATTTCCTCTGTTTTCATTTGAAAAGGAGGGAATACTTTTGCGTGTGCTTTTCGTTATTTTGATTCTTTGCTTCATTACTGCTTGTTCATCTTCACCAAATGAACCAAAAACGGTGGTAGATTGGACAAATTTCTTAGAATGGAACAACCAACAATACATAGGAAATCCATCTTTATTTGTTTCAAACCCTTCATATATGGGTCGCTCGGTTGGTACAACTTCATTTCACGTTCAAAAACATGTACAAGATGCTTCGTATCAACCAAAAAATGGAGACGCCGCTTTTTTACCAGAAGGAACGGCGTTACACGCCGTTAAAAATGTATCAACCAAACAAGTATTAGCTGTTTCAACTCAGCGCGTTTATACAACGAAAACATTTCATTCCCCTTCTTTAAAACAAGCAACCATCACACGAATTCAAATTACTAACGAAGGGAAAACCATTTTTTCAACAAGTGATCCTTTAACAATTGAAACCATTCAATCTATTCTTGATGAAGGTGCAGAGGAGGAACTTCCAACAACGACTTCTTCTCCTCATTCTTATCTGATTTATTTTACACTTTCCTCCCCTCTCTCGTTAAAATATACGTTACATGAGTTAGATGGAATGTTTTATTTAGAAAAAGAAAAAAGCATTCGCCTCCCTGAGGAATTTTCCTTTTATGTGAATTAGACGAAGAAAAATTCGTCTAATTTTCTTTATCTTTTCTTTTTTCTACAGTATAAAAAAAGAAGCAGGGAGGTGTTTGTTTGAAAAAATTCACTCGATTTTTTCGTATTCTTTTGATTGTTTTTTTATCATGTGTGGTTCTTGGTGTTCTTTATTTATTTACAACCCCTTGGGGATATAAAACACGCGAATTTGCTGCATCCATCATTTTAAGTTCTCAACACCGAGATTTAGCAAAATTCACATTGTTGGATGATATTGTATTGAAAAAAATAGCAGCAGATATTGATACACCTAAATATGTCAATGTAAAACCTCCTAACGATTCTTTTGCTACCATCGTCGATCGTGGTTCTACTGATGAAGAATCACCTTCTTTTACTACTAGTTTCTCCAAAGAAGATTTAATTGTAAGCATCGATGACGTAGAAAAAAGTTACGGCGATCACTATTTCAAAGGAAAATTATTAACCGTTTCAAATCCATTAAACGTAAAAATTTCAACGTCTAAAGGTTCTCAAGGAAGAGGGTTTGGTGAACAGTTGCCGATTATAGCCAAACGAGAAGGAGCAATCGCAGCAACGAATGCAAATGGTTTTTATGATCCAAATGGCGTTGGAAATGGAGGAACAGCGATTGGAACTATTATAGAAGATGGTGTTGTTAAAAATACACCAGGTTCAACAACCAAATCAGACTATGTAGCAGGGTTTACTGCTAATGGATTTTTAATAACAGGGAAATACAGCATTGAAGATCTGCAGTATTTTCACGTTAAACAAGCAGCAAGTTTCCGACCGCAACTCATTGCTAATGGTCAAAAAATGATTACAGAAGGCGATGGTGGTTGGGGATATGGTCCTCGCACAATCATTGCACAAAAAAAAGACGGAACGGTCTTTCTACTTGTTATAGACGGAAGACAATCTCATTCCATCGGAGCATCATTAAAAGATTTACAAGATTATTTGTATGATAAAGGTGCGATCAACGCGATGGCAATGGATGGAGGTTCTTCTTCTGCGATGTATTTTAATGGAAAAGTTGTAACATCACCGTCTTCAGTTGGACATGTCCCTCGCTATCTTCCAAATGCATGGGTCGTTGTACCAAAAGAAGGTCAAAAAGTGGCTGTTTATAAAAACGGTGAGAGAATCTCATAAAAAAGCGAATAACTATTCGCTTTTTTTATTGACTTTTGTTTTTTTCATGGCATTATTTCGGAGAAAAAGAGGTGATGATAATGAAATTATATCATGGAACATCGTTAGAATATTTAAGAGGCATATCAAAAGATGGAGGTATGGTTCCTCAAAAGGGAAGAGGAGATGGGCAAGTTGATCGAGACGCTGACGTTTCAAAATTTGAAGGATATTCATTCCTTTCCACAACAGAGGATCAAGCGAAAAATTACGCACAAAATCGTCTTTGGGAAAATGAAGGAAATGTTTATTTAACGATCATTGAAATCGAAATGGAAGAAGAACTATTGCTACCAGATAATGATGATTTAGACGATGCAAAAACATGGCAAGAAAGCGCAGAAGAAATAGAACAAGTAAAAGTACAAGGCGGCATTCCTAAAGAGAAAATTACAAATGTACGTATGTATGACAACGATGAAAATATAATCTTCGAAGGACCTTTTGAAAATTGGGAAGAAAAATTTGATCAATTACGATTTGAATCAACAGATTTTCAAGATAAATGGTATAAGTTTGTAACAACAAGTGATCAATTGAATAATTTTTCAACAGATCGTAATGTTCCTCGCGTTTTTGAGGCAACAAGCGTTCCCATTTTAAATGAAATCAATCTAAAAAATACAACACGTTCTGAAAATGCGGTCAAAGAGATAAAAGAGTTATTAAAAGAGAATGCGTCTTCTTTTCCTACTGTTTATACTTCAAAGTTCCCATTAAAAACAAAATCAAAAGAAACCCTTGATTTTGAAAAATTGATCAATAGTCCGTTTGAATATGATACGGATAAAAAACTTGTTTTATCAGCCATTCAAGATGAAAGAATAAAGGGATTTCTAGAAGAAAAAACAATTGAAGTTCCAATTGATCATATAATTTACAGAACCAAAAAAGAAATCTATTTACATAAAGCCAAGGATGTTTCTTCAGTTGTCGATAAAGTTGAAACAAATGATTCCGCTTTGAGTTTTCCTGTAGAAATAGAAGTTATGCTTGAAGAATTTCATGAAAAATTTTATAAAGATGATACGACTTCTATTTCAGAAAATCTTATAAAAACAACTAGCAGTTTAGATCTAACTTGTTTTAAAACAGCTAAATTTCATCCAGAAACAAATTTTCGTTCGTATGAGTCTTTTCAAAACCATGACGAATTTATGGATTTTGCGAATGATTATCTACATTTCGGCAAAATAAAACCAGAACAAGAAATAACAGATCGAATTGATTATTTTCAAAGACAATTTGAAGAAAGAGAACGTTCTTATACAAAAGATCAAGTTATACCACTTGAATTACTAGGATCAAAAGAATTAAATAAATTAGAAAACGAGCGTCTTCTTAATATCAATTGGGAATCGGAAAAGGTTTTGAATTTTTCTGATAAAAAAGTAAATATTTCCATTTTATCAGAAGAAAGTGACAAATATTTGCAAACTATGTTTTCTGACAAGTTGCTCACAACGATTGAAAATTCAAAAAAAATACATGAAAAAATCGTTAAAAAAGAGCCTGTTCTTTTAAAAAAAGAAGCGGAATTAGAGATATGATAAAAGAAGAGCGATAAATCTGTTTCACTAGTGGCACGTACTCGTCAATAAATTCTTTTCCCATTATGTACCTGATTTTCCATTTTAGTAATATAAAAAAAGAGACCTTAAGGTCTCTTTTTTTATATGTTTGTTTGAATTAATTGAACGTTAGAAAGATCTTTTTCATAATAGATTTTATGATCCATGCAATAACCTCGTTGGTCATATTGCGCGATTTCATAACGTCCTTTGTCTTTGTGTCGAATCAAAATGGTTCCTTGATCATTTTGTTGAACTTCGATAAATCCATCATTCAATGCTTTTTCAATACGTTGATGACGATCTTTTTTATAAATATACCAACCAATCATGGCTGTTAAGAATAGTAAGATGAACCCATCCATTAAGAGCATCTTTGTGCTAATCGGATTTCCAAGCATTTTTTCAACTTTGATTTGTTGCAGCATAATCACAAATGCTAATCCATTTATGCCTAAGGCACCTATTGCAAAGATCAGCCAACTGCTTTTTCGTAATGCGAACATAGTTATCAGCCCTTTACCCAATTTTTTTGATTTCTTTGTTTTGTAAATAGTCATTAATAATACCTTCCAATTCTTCAGGACTAAATTTACTTCCGCCCAGTCGAGGACTTCCGCCGATTGTATCGCCGCCTCCCCATTTATCATCTGGATTATCTTCTAATTTGTTTAACAAGTCATACATTTCAATTAGATTGAACGTTGGAATATATGGGCTATATTTTCCAATCGTATAAGTCCATTTCCCATCATGTCTTGGACGAACCATGACATAGGATTCAATTCCATTTACAAAAAAGGCTGCTCGTGCATGTGTTCCGTATTTTTCAACCATTTTCCATCCTTTTCCTCCACCGCAAACGGTGTAACCTGTATCCAAAGAAATCCGTTTGGCGTTTCCATTCATATATTGATGAATTCGCCCTTCTGTATCTTCTAAAATACGTCGATAGACATCAGGATCTTTTTTATCCACATCACCATTAAGTACAGCGATATTGTAATGTTCAAAAATCCATGCCATAATTTCAAGCATTTCTAAATCTTGAGGAAACGGATATAATCCGCCTGACATATCCATCATATTTTCGCAATAAGCAAGTTTATTAATGAGTGGATTCATCGCAGCTTCCACTAAATGTGGATTTTTTAAAGCAAAATACGTTAAACCACAATCTTGATCACAATCATTTGTAAATAGGTGAACCGTTATTTGTCCTTTTTCATCTCGCATACAATTATAGATTTTAAATCGAATTGCCATAATGGCTTGAAAACAACTTGAAAACGTTGCATACCGATTGACACCATCATGATGATTAAAATTAAAGATATTTTTCTCCAAATTTTCAAAAGAAGGTCCCGCTACAATTCCATCAAACGCGATTGAATTACGTGGTGCTACTTTCTCAAATTGTTTGCGTGTATAAATTTTACCAGGCTCAACGTGTAAAATAATGTTCATTTTTCATCCTTCTTTCTTTCCATTTTTTTCTTCTTTGCTATTTTACCACAGCTTTTTTGAAAAGAAATAATTATTTTTTAAGAAAAAAAATCACAAATGAATTTTCTAATGTACAATGTATTCGTATAATACAAACTCTTACAAAGGAGAGAAAACTATGCAAAAAATATTTTTAACGTTAGTGATTATTTCGCTACCGCTTGCGGTAGTAGCTCAATTCTTGCACTGGGGAACATTAATCTCATTTATTATTTGTTGTGTCGGAATTATTGGACTTGCGTTTTTTATGGGACATGCAACGGAAAGTTTAGCTATTCATTCTGGTCCTCGAATCGGAGGTTTACTTAATGCAACATTTGGAAACGCGGTCGAACTCATTATTTCCATTTTTGCGATTAAAGCAGGATTATTCGTTGTTGTTTTAGCTTCATTAACAGGTGCTGTA
>Ga0207655_1001985_pt1 | contig 17414 bp, 18 predicted proteins | sample KBSM44metaG_FD_184398 | JGI IMG/M metagenome (GOLD analysis project Ga0207655, IMG submission 184398) | Miscanthus rhizosphere microbial communities from Kellogg Biological Station, Michigan, USA - KBS M4-4 metaG (SPAdes) (version 2) | ecosystem: Host-associated > Plants > Roots > Rhizosphere >...
CCTGGATTTCTTCGACTGGCACGCCGTAGGTTTCCTTCATGTCGCCGCCGAATTCGCGGATGATGGCCAGCAATTCCTGCGGCACCGACGAGGAACCGTGCATCACCAGGTGGGTGTTCGGGATGCGTGCGTGGATTTCCTTGATGCGGTCGATGGCCAGGATGTCGCCCGTCGGCTTGCGCGTGAATTTGTAGGCGCCGTGCGAGGTGCCGATGGCGATCGCCAGGGCGTCGCACTGGGTGCGCTGCACGAAGTCGGCCGCTTGCGCCACGTCCGTCAGCAGTTGCTCGCGCGTCATGGTGCCGTCGGCGCCGTGGCCGTCTTCCTTGTCGCCCTTCATGGTTTCCAGCGAACCGAGCACGCCCAGTTCGGCTTCCACCGTCACGCCGATGGCGTGCGAGAACTTGACCACTTCTTTCGATACTTCGACGTTGTACTCGTACGAAGCGACCGATTTGCCGTCGGCTTCCAGCGAGCCGTCCATCATCACCGAAGTGAAGCCGGAGCGGATGGCAGCCTGGCACACGGCCGGCGACTGGCCGTGGTCCTGGTGCATGACGACCGGGATGTGCGGGTAGGCTTCGACGGCGGCGTCGATCAGGTGGCGCAGGAAGGCTTCACCGGCGTACTTGCGGGCGCCGGCGGAAGCTTGCATGATCACCGGTGCGTTGAGCGCATCGGCGGCAGCCATGATGGCCTGCACTTGTTCCAGATTGTTGACGTTGAACGCAGGGATGCCATAGCCGTTTTCAGCAGCATGGTCCAGCAGTTGACGCATGGATACGAGGGACATGGTGATACTCCAATAACAATAAAAAAACCTGTCACCGCCCGTCGTCATCCCCGACGGACAGTCAATTAACTAAATTCGCCAACCTTCACGATACGCAGCGCGTTGGTGCCGCCCACCTGGCCCATCGGCGAGCCCCAGGTGACCACGATGGTGTCGCCTTTTTTGACGACGCCCTTGGCCATCAGCAGCTCCTCGGCCTTCTTCAGCACGGCCGTACTGCCGCCTTCCTGCGCCAGATTGTAGGCCTGGACGTTGCGGTACAGCGCCACCTTGCGCAGCGTCGTGGTCGACGGCGTCAGCGCGAAAATCGGCGTATCGATGTTGTGGCGGCTCATCCAGAGCGCGGTCGAGCCGGACTCGGTCAACGCCACAATCGCCTTCACGTCCAGGTGGTGCGCGGTGAACAGCGCACCGTAGGCGATCGACTGGTCGATACGGGTGAAGGTCGCATTCACGAAGTCAGCGTCGAGCTTGTTGTACTCGGACTGCTCGGCTTCCACGCAAATGGCGGCCATCATTTCTACAGTTTCAATCGGGTAGCGGCCCGATGCGGTTTCGGCCGACGTCATCACGGCGTCAGTGCCGTCCAGCACAGCGTTGGCCACGTCCGATACTTCGGCGCGGGTCGGCACGGCGTTGAAGATCATCGACTCCATCATCTGGGTCGCGGTGATCGCCAGCTTGTTCGACTCGCGCGCCATGCGGATCATGCGCTTCTGGAGCGCCGGCACGGCGGCGTTACCCACTTCCACCGCCAGGTCGCCACGCGCCACCATGATGCCGTCGGAGGCGTCGAGGATCTCCTGCAGCAGCGGGATCGCTTCGGCACGCTCGATCTTGGCGATCATCATCGGCTTGTGGCCGAATGGCTCGCCGGCGATGTTGGCCAGCTGGCGCGCCATTTCCATATCGGTGGCGCTTTTCGGGAACGAGATTGCCAGGTAATCGCACTGGAAACTCATTGCCGTCTTGATGTCTTCCATGTCCTTGGCGGTCAAGGCCGGCGCGGTCAGGCCGCCGCCAAGGCGATTGATGCCCTTGTTGTTGGACAGTTCGCCGCCGATTTTCACGGTGGTGTAAATCTCGCTGCCGATCACCTTGTCGACCACCAGCACGATCAGGCCGTCGTTGAGCAGCAGCTGGTCGGCCGGGCGCACGTCCTGCGGCAGCGCCTTGTAGTCGAGGCCGACGCGTTCCTGGTTGCCCAGTTCGCCGTTTTCGCCCCACTTGGCGTCGAGGATGAACTTGTCGCCCTTGGTCAGCTCGATCTTACCATTCTCGAATTTGCCGACGCGGATTTTCGGGCCCTGCATGTCCGCCATGATCGCCACTTCGCGGCCGCATTCGGCGGCAGCTTCGCGCACCAGCTTGGCGCGGTCGATGTGGTCCTGCGCCTTGCCGTGCGAGAAGTTCAGGCGCACGACGTCGACACCGGCACGGATCATCTTGACCAGTACGTTGAAGTCGGTAGAAGCTGGGCCGATCGTGGCGACAATTTTGGTGCTACGAGACATAGTATTCCTTAGCGGTAGGTCATGCGAACAGTTTCCGCAAGAGGCGGAAACCCGGATAAGTTTATTGTGATTTAGCAATCAAATCTGTAGGTTTGCTACAGATTTGATGCCCTTCACAGGTATATCTGGGATTCTACTGTTAATTTGCTACAAAGCACGACCGTACTATTTACTAGCTCTTACTTCGCTGCGGCGCGCTGAGTCAGGATCTCGACCGCTGGCAGAACTTTGCCTTCCAAGAATTCCAGGAAAGCGCCGCCGCCGGTGGAAATGTAGCCCACTTGCTCGCCGATGTTGTACTTGGCAATGGCCGCCAGGGTGTCACCGCCGCCGGCGATCGAGAACGCCTTCGACTGGGCGATGGCCAGCGCCAGCGTCCTGGTGCCTTCGGCGAATTGGTCGAACTCGAACACGCCAACCGGGCCGTTCCACACGATGGTGCCGGCGGCAGCGATTTGCTGGGCCAGCTGGGCAGCGGTTTTAGGGCCGATATCGAGAATCATGTCGTCATCTGCGACATCTTTCACGTCTTTTACAGTAGCAGCAGCGGTCGGCGAGAATTCCTTGGCGCAGACCACATCGACCGGGATGGGCACTTGCGCGCCGCGCTTGGCCATCATGTCGATGATGGCCTTGGCTTCGTCGACCAAGTCGTTTTCCACCAGCGACTTGCCGACGTTCAGGCCGACGGCCTTCATGAAGGTGTTGGCGATGCCGCCGCCGACGATCAGGTTGTCCACCTTGTCAGCCAGCGCTTTCAGAATCGACAGCTTGGAGGAAACTTTGGAACCGGCCACGATGGCCAGCAGTGGGCGGGCCGGGGCGCCCAGCGCCTTGCCCAGCGCGTCCAGCTCGGCCGCCAGCAGCGGGCCGGCGGCGGCAACTGGTGCAAACTTGGCGATGCCGTGGGTCGAGGCTTCCGCGCGGTGAGCGGTGCCGAAAGCATCATTGACGTAGATGTCGCACAAAGCCGCCATCTTCTGCGCCAGTTCGTCGCTGTTCTTCTTTTCGCCCTTGTTCACGCGAACGTTTTCCAGCAGCACGACCTGGCCGGCTTGCAGGCTTTCCAGACCAGCGCCGTCGACCCAGTTCTGCTTCAGTTCAACCGGCTGGCCCAGCAGCTCGGACAGGCGCTGGGCGACTGGCGCCAGGCTGTCTTCCGGCTTGAACTCGCCTTCGGTCGGACGGCCCAGGTGGGACGTGACCATTACCTTGGCGCCGGCGGCAACTGCTGCCTTAATGGCCGGAACGGAAGCGCGAATGCGCGTATCTTCGGTGATATTGCCAGCATCATCCTGCGGCACGTTCAGGTCGGCGCGGATGAAAACGCGCTTGCCTTGCAGGGCGTTTTGATCGATGAGGTCTTGCAGACGGATGAAGTTCAGAACAGCGGACATGGCTACCCAAGGTCGAGTTGTTGGAAGAGCGCTATTTTACCGCAAGCCCGCTGTGATTTTTCTGTTATTAAGTTACATCTATCAACCGTAATGCCGTGAAGAAAGCCATGCCGAAGATGATGGTTTCCAGCATATTGCGTCGCAGCAAATAATAGATCGTAGCGACAATGCCGGACACCAGTTTCAGGTTGCTGATATCGAGCACCGGCTGGCCGTTCGCAGCGAGAATCAGGTCCGGCGCCACAATCGCGGCCAAGGCGCATGCCGGCGCAAAGCGCAGCATTTCCTGCACCCGTTTCGGAATCGTGATGTGCTGGCCGACCAGCCAGAACGAGCTGCGCGTGCAGGCGGTCGCCAGCGCCAGCACAAAGATCACCAGCCAGATTTCCCAGTCAGCCACGCTTGCTTCTCCATTTTTCAGCGGTTTCCTCGATCACCATGGCGGTCAGCATGCCGAGCAGCACCGCCAGCAGCAGGCCCAGCTTGTAAGGCAGGCCGGCCGCCAGCACCGACACCGCGCCCGCCACCAGCACGCCGCACAGGGCCGGACGCCCCACCATCAATGGAATCATCACGCAAATAATCGCCAGGGTGCCGGCAAAACTCAGGCCCCACTCCGGCGGCACCGTGCTGCCGAGGAAGATGCCTGCAATCGAGCCGATCTGCCACGAAGCCCAGTTCGGGTACAGCAAACCCTTCAGGTACGACAATTTGCCGACCTGCGGTGCTTCGGACGGGTATTTTTGCAGGAACAAGGCCACCGTCATGTCGCCGGCCACATAACCCAGCGTCAGGCGCTGGCGCCACGGCAAATGGGAAAAATGTGGGGCCAGCAGGGCGGAAAAGATCACAAAACGCAGGTTCACCACCAGCGCGGTGGCGAAAATCACCCAAATCGGCGCATCTGCGGCGATCAACGGCAACGCCGCCAGCTGGGCGGAGCCGGCAAACACCACCAGCGTCATGCCCAGCGCCTGCGGAATCGTCAGCCCGGATTTAACCATCGCGATGCCGACCACCAGCCCCCATGCGCCGATGCCGAACAGCGACGGCAAGCCGGTTTTGACGCCTTCGCGCCAGGAGGGTTCGTGGTGGGCCGCGACGCAGGGCACGCTGGCTGTACTGCTGATATCAGTCATGAATAGCTTGTGGCATTCCTGCCACAGGAGGGGCGGCGCCGGGGTTGTAGAGGCGCTATTTTACCGACGATTTTTGCTCGGTGCGCGAATCCGTTAAAATCGTGCTTTTCTCTCAGCCTTCTGGAGCCACAAGAAATGACCACCCCAAACACTGCCGCCGCTGTTGAACTTGATGGCAAGGACCTGCCGGCCCACTGCCCTAACCCAGCCATGCCGCTGTGGTCGTCGCATCCGCGCGTGTTCCTGGAATTCATCAACGGCGAAGCCAAGTGCCCATACTGCGGCACCGCCTACCGCCTGAAGCCGGGCACCGTGGTCGGCCATCACTAACCCCTGGACGCCACCATGCCAGCCAAGAAAGCGCAGTACGGCAGCGCCGCTGAAACCGAAGCGGCTTTCTACGAAGCGCTCAACCGGGCTGACCTGGAGGCGTTGATGGCCCTGTGGGCCGATGACGACGAAATCGTCTGCGTGCATCCGGGCGGCCCGCGCCTGATCGGGCACGCGGCGATCCGCGCCTCATGGGCCGCTATCCTCGAGCATGGCGGCCTGCACATCCTGCCGTCGCAGCTGCACGAAACCCATACCTTGATGAGCTCGGTACACGTTGTGATCGAAGGCAGCACCGCCGCCACCGGCGATCCGGCCCATTTGATCGCCACCAATGTGTATGCGAAAACGCCGCGCGGCTGGCGTATCGTGCTGCATCATGTCTCGATCGCTCCCGGCCCCGCGCCGGTGGATACGAGCACGCAAATCCTGCACTGATCGCTGTATTGATAACCGCCGTGAAGTACACCGCACCGTTCTGGCTGCCCAGCGGCCATTTGCAAACCATTTATCCGGCGATTGCGATCAGCAAGCCGAAGGTCGCGTTTCGCCGCGAGCGCTGGGATACGCCGGATGGCGACTTCATCGACGTGGACTTTGTCGACGGCCAGCCGGGCCAGCCGTTTGTGGTGCTGTTCCATGGCCTGGAAGGCTCGTCCGACAGCCACTACGCGCGCGCGCTGATGGCCGACGTGCAGGCGCGCGGCTGGTCCGGCGCCGTGCCGCATTTCCGCGGCTGCTCGGGGGAAGCCAACCGCGCGCCGCGTTTCTATCACTCGGGCGACGCCGCCGAAATCGACTGGATCATCCGCCGCCTGCACGCACAGCGCGCACATGACAGTTGCAAGTTCTACGCCACCGGCGTCTCGCTGGGCGGCAACGCCCTGCTGCGCTGGCTGGGCGAATCGCAGCACCGCGCCGAGTTTGTCGATGCGGCGTGCGCGGTGTCGGCGCCGCTGGACCTGGCGCAAGGCGGGGTGTCGCTGTCGAGCGGTTTCAACATGCTCTACACGCGCATGTTCCTGCAAACGCTGAAGCCAAAGTGCGTAGCCAAACTACAGCAATTCCCCGGCCTGTTCGACCTGGACGCCCTGCACGCGGCGCGCGACCTGTATGCTTTCGACAACGTGGTCACCGCGCCGCTGCACGGCTACCGTGATACCGACGACTACTGGCACCGCGCCAGCGCCAAGCACGTGTTGACCGACATTACGGTGCCGACCCTGGTACTCAACGCGAAGAACGATCCCTTCCTGCCGGGCCGCCACCTGCCGCAACGTGCGTCGTCGCGCGTGGTCCTGGATTATCCTGAGCATGGCGGCCATGTCGGCTTTGCCGTGGGCGGGCCGCCGGGCCGCATCAACTGGCTGCCCAAGAAGCTGATTCACTTCCTCGAACAACATGGATGACATCGTCAAACAGGCACTGGCCAAGTGGCCGAACGTGCCGCACTGCTACGGCTGGCTGGCGCTCGATGCGCGCGGCAACTGGCGCATGCGCGACGAGCGCGCCCAGCACTTCAACCTGCCTGGCGACAAGCTGACCAACGCGGCGCTGGTCGGCTTCATCACGCGCAATTACGCAGCGGATGAGCGCGGCTGCTGGTATTTCCAGAACGGTCCGCAGCGCGTGTATGTGCAGCTCGAAGCGACGCCCTACATCGTGCGCACCGATCCGGCGGCCGGCTGGCTGCTGCACACCGGCGCGCCGCTGGGCACGCCTGAAGCAGCTTTGCTGACCGACAGCGGCGCCCTGATCCTGCAGCGCGGCGAGGTGGTGGCGCAACTCGATGACCGCGATTTCGCTCACGTGCTGCCAAGGCTGCGTCTGAACGGCGCGCCGGTTGAAGATGAGGTGTTGCTGGAGTGGATGGAAGGCCGCGCAGATGGCACGTCTGGCGCGCTGACGCTGGACGGCGTGGCCGTCGAGCGCATCGCCGCCGACCAGCTGGCGGCGCGCTACGGCTTCGTCAGCGTGCCATCGGCGCCGAGTGCGCCCTGACGGAAACGGTCGAACGGGCTGGCGAACGGGTTGTCGCCAGTCCTGGCCTCAGGACCTGATTTGAGCTCGGCCTTGAACGCCGGGCGCGCTTCCGCCATATCCTTCTTGCCCTTGTCGCCCATTTCTTCGCGGCGGCGTGCCTGCCACTCGCGCTCGCGCGCATCGATCAGCGACTGGTCATAGAACGAGGCATCCGGCGCCTTGCGCGCCAGCGCCAGCTGGTCCAGCGCCGACAGCGTGCCGCCTTGCAGCGAATACGACTCGGCCAGTGCAATGTGCTGCAAGGCCAGCTTGCCCTGCTTGGCATACACGCGCGCCAGGATATCGTAGACCTCGATATCTTCGCGGTACAGCTGCGCCTGGTCGCGCAGGTAGACGGCGGCCTCCTCCAATTGGCCGGCCGCCAGCATGGCCTCGCCGTACTGATGGGCGATGCCGCGCGACAGCGGGAACTTCTGATGCGCCGCTTCCGCTTCCTTCACCGCCTTGGCCAGCACCGCCTTGTTGTCCGTCTGCGCCAGCTTGATCTCGATCGAGGTGGCGGTGAAGATCGCTTCCGCCTTGTCGCGCCGGGCCGCGCTGATCACGCCGGCTGGCGGCGGCCGGTTGACGGTGTCCTGCGCCTTCTCCAGCCAGCTTTGCGCGGCCACCGCGTCGCCCTGCTTCATGCTCAGGAAAGCCAGGCCGTACTGGCCGGCCGCCTTTTGCTGCCAGCTATCCTGCAGAATCTGCGCCTGGAAGAACTGCCGCGATTCGCTGTAGCCGTTGGAGGTCTGGTCCTGCAACACGCGGGCGCGCGAACGCACCAGGAAAAAGTCCAGGCTGTCCGAACGCTGCTTGTAGGGCTGCTCGCGGATACGGGCCTGGATATCGGCGATACGTTCGCTGGTCAGCGGGTGGGTCAGCAGCCAGGCCGGCACCAGGTCGCTGTAGTTGCGGGTCGAGTTCTGCATCTGCTGGAAGAAGGCCACCATGCCCGAGGTGTCGAAGCCGGCCTCGCCCATGATCTGGAAACCGATGCGGTCGGCCTCGCGTTCGGCCTCGCGGCCAAAGTTCAACTGGCGCTGGATGGCCAGGCCCTGGCCGCCGAGGAACACACCCATCGCCGCGTCGCCGCCCTGGCGCGAGGCCAGCGCCGCCAGGATCATGGCCGCCAGCGGAATCAGCGCATCCTGCTTCTGCTGGCCGATCGAGCGCGCGATGTGGCGCTGCACCACGTGGCCGATCTCGTGGCCCAGCACCGAGGCCAGCTCGGACTCGGTCTGCGCCTGCAGCAGCAACGCCGAGTGCACGGCAATGAAGCCGCCCGGCAGCGCAAACGCATTCAGCTGCGGATCGCGCACCACGAAGAAAAAGTAATCGTACTTGGCTTCGCCGCGCGCGCCGGGACGAGCGTCCACCAGCGCGTTGCCGAAGTTGTTCATGTATTCGAGGATGGGTGCATCGTCGAGGTAATCGCGGTCGCGGCGGATATCGCGCATGATCTCCTCGCCCAGCTTGCGCTCCATCAGCGGCGACAGGTCCTGGTTCTCGGTGCCGCCGAGCGAGGGCAGGTTCGGAATCTTGGCCGGCGCGAGCACGGTTTGCGCCATCGCCATCGGCATGGCGACCAGCAGGGCGGCGGCAACCGCGCGCAGGCGGAATGGGTAGGAGGATTTTGCTTTCACGGTGATATGATATCCGCAACTGGGTAGCTAAAGCTTAGCGCCAGATTATGACTCATTTTACGCCGCCACCATGACCACCGAACACCTGACCCACTTTGACGCCGCCGGACAAGCCCACATGGTCGACGTCGGCGCCAAAGCGGAGACCCACCGCATCGCCCTTGCCACCGGCTCGATCCGCATGAAGCCGGAAACCCTGGCCCTGATCCTGAGCGGCACCGCCAAGAAAGGCGACGTGCTGGGCATTGCCCGCATTGCCGCCATCATGGCCTCCAAGCGCACCGCCGACCTGATTCCCCTGTGCCACCCGCTGGCCCTGACCCGCGTGGCGGTCGAGTTCGAAACCGACGAAGCCAATTCCAGCGTCCACTGCAAGGCACAAGTGGAAACCTACGGCAAGACCGGCGTGGAAATGGAAGCCCTCACGGCCGTGCAGGTCGGCCTGTTGACCGTGTACGACATGTGCAAAGCCGTCGACCGTGGCATGGTCATGTCCAACATCCGCGTCACCGAAAAACATGGCGGAAAATCCGGCGACTGGAGTGCAACCAGCTAACTTGTTAGATGAGGCTCAAACGACTAATCTCGTTGTGGCGTAGACTGACTAACACGCGTTCGCCACAGAGAGGCCAAAATGGATCAACAATCAGAGGCTACAGCAAAACTTTCTGCTACCCTGCCGGATCTGAGCCATCTCCCGCCTGAAGTCGTTGCGAGACTGATGCAAAGAAAAGGACTGCTTGCAGGATTTGGCATATTCAAAGGCAAAGACGTTTTCCCGGACGGATTGGAATACCAACTGCAAGTACGCGCAGAATGGGACTAGCGGTCTTTGATAGCAATATCGTTATCGATCTATTGGCTGGCGTCGATCAGGCGTTGATCGAAATGGCTTACTTTGACGGTATTGCGATTAGCTCTGTGGCGTAGGTCGAAATTATGTCCAAGCCGATCGCCGAAGCTAGCTGCGGCAAGATTACCCACGAATCGGTACTGGCGATGAGGGATTTATTGGCCGAATTTACAATCATCCATACCAGTGACGCGATTATGGCTGAGGCAGCAAGGATACGTGCCGGCAGCTTCATCAACCCTCCCAAAATTCGCCTTCCAGACGTATTGATTCAGGCGACGGCCAATGTCACCGGACGAGTTCTGGTGACTCGCAACAAAAAAGACTTTCGTGGCCCAAACGTCCGCATCCCTTATGAACTTCAATGCGGCCAGATTTTCAATATCGCTGTGCCGCCGGCCAGCGCATGACCAGTTGGCAAAGTGTTGTATTGTCTGATTGTTACCCAAACTTGGCGGGTATATAATTAATGTCGCAGGGACAATTTTCCACGAGAAAGAGTTGAATGAGTAGCAACCCTCCGCCAAGCGAAGCCAAGACTCAGGAATACGAGTTCGAGCAAATGAACCTGCAGGTGGGCGGCAGGATACAGTTCATCACCCATCGCACCATGAAGCCGATCCAGCATTTCTCGACCTTGATCGGCTGGGTCAAGGATGAGTACATGATCGTCAAGGTGCCGTTCGAGAACGGCGCGCCGATTGCGCTTAACGATGGCGACAAGCTGACCATCCGCGTGTTTTCCGGCGTGAACGTGTGCTCGTTCTCCTGCGTGGTTCAGCGCGTGTTCGCGCGGCCGTTGTTTTATGTGCACCTGAGCTTCCCGGTGTCGATCCAGGGCACCAGCTTGCGCGCGGCGATGCGGGTCAAGGTCGATATTCCGGCGCAGGTGACCTCCGCCTCGGGCGCCGCCACCTCAGTATTCCTGGTCAACCTCAGTGTGTCCGGCGCGCTGATCGAATCGCCCAAGCAGCTGACCGACGGTGACGCCCAGGTGGCGCTGTCGTTCTACCTGATCGCCCAGCCCGGCAACCGCCAGGTGCGGGTCAATCCGAATGCCACCATCCGCAACATCAACGTGGTCAAGCCGGCCACCGGCGACAAGCCGGAAGTGTTCACCTACGGCGTGCAGTTCATTGACCTCGACCCGGTCCACTACACCATGCTGCAAAACCTGACCTACGAAGCGCTGATCGCCGACCGCCAGAAAATCGTGTAAACAGACAAAAAAACCGGCTTGCGCCGGCTTTTCTGTCCAAACTAAGCTATTACAGATTGTTCTTCTGCAGTGCCGCTTGTGCAGCAGTGTTCGTCACCGCCGAAGCATCCACTTTCCAAGTGACGTTGGTAGCGCCCGCAGTAATGGTTGGCGTATAAATCACAGCTGCTTTGTCGACGCCAGTGCCGACCCCGCTATCAGCAAAAGTTGCGGTGATGATGCCAGCAGCAACCGTCGCGGTTTTAACTTCTTTGGTTGGGGTGAAGGCTGGTACGCCGTTGGCACCACTGTTGCACCCGGAAAGATCACCACCGGCTTCCTGGGCACACAGCGCGACCGCGGTTTTCAGCGAATCGACGGCGCCTTGGGCGTTGGCGATTTTGGCCTTGACGGTGTAGTCGCTGTAAGCAGGAATCGCCACAGCGGCCAGGATGCCGATAATCGCCACGACGATCATCAGTTCGATCAGGGTAAAGCCGGCCTGGGCTTGCTTCTTCATCATTTGCATGGATTTCATTTTGCGACTCCTTCAGGTTTAAACACATTGTTGGGTGGTACACCTCCCTTAGTGCAAGCGGTGTGCCAGCCTGTTTTCGCCTGTTTTTTCAGCAAAACAGGCCCTGAAGTGCCACTTTTTGTCAGTTTCGACCGCCATAATTTGTCATGCCGCGCCCGCCTGACAATTATTGTCAGGCGATGCGGAAGGCCATTTGCGTGCCACTGAGCTCGATCACATCGCCGTGGCTGAGGCGCTCGGCCGTCTGCGCATCGAGCGGGGTGCCGTTCAGCAGCGGCGCCACTTCGCCCGCGGTGTGGGTGACGGTGTAGAAGTCCGGGTGACGATGGATCACCACCACCTGCGCGCCAGCCCGGCCCAGCGTGGTCTGCGGCTTGGTCAGCGCCACGTGCTTGCCGGCGTTGCTGCCATTGAGGATGGAAATTTCGGCCAGTACCGGCTGCGCCGCAGCCAGCGGGCGGATGCCGTCGGCAATGAACTGCAACTCGAACTTGGCCATCCTGATCACGTCCTGGTGCTGCAGGAAGTGCTTGCCGATGCGGTGGCCGTTGACGAACGTGCCGTTGGTGCTGTGCAGGTCTTCCAGGAAGGAATCGTCGAGGATGGTGACGATGGCGCCGTGCTCACCGCTCACAGCCGGGTGCGACAGCACGATGTCGTTGCGCGGGTGACGCCCCAGCGTGATGCGCTCTTTGCTCAGTTGAATTTGCTGCTCTACCTGTCCGTTGCGCGAGATGATGAGCTTGGCCAAACCGCAATCTCCAAAAAATAAAGGGGAGCACGAGGCTCCCCTTTATTATTCCACAATCATGTAGATTGGATTACAGCATCGCTTTCAGCAGGCGAGCCATTTCCGATGGGTTCTTGGTGGCTTTGATGCCGCACTCTTCCATGATGTCCAGCTTGGCTTGTGCAGTGTCAGCACCGCCCGAGATCAGCGCGCCGGCGTGGCCCATGCGCTTGCCCGGAGGAGCGGTAACACCAGCGATGAAGCCAACCACTGGCTTCTTCATGTTGTCCTTGACCCAACGTGCTGCGTTGGCTTCGTCCGGACCGCCGATTTCGCCGATCATGATGACCGCGTCGGTATCAGGATCTTCGTTGAACATGCGCATCACGTCGATGTGCTTCAGACCGTTGATTGGGTCGCCGCCGATACCAACTGCCGACGATTGGCCCAGGCCCAGTGCGGTCAGCTGACCCACTGCTTCATAGGTCAGGGTGCCCGAACGCGACACCACGCCGATACGGCCTTTCTTGTGGATGTGGCCTGGCATGATGCCGATCTTGATTTCGTCAGGGGTGATCAGGCCTGGGCAGTTAGGGCCCAGCAGCAGGGTTTTCGAACCGGCTTTAGCCATGCGATCCTTGATTTCCATCATGTCGCGGACTGGGATGCCTTCGGTGATGCAAATGGCCAGTTCCAGTTCGGCTTCAACAGCTTCCCAGATCGCGGCAGCGGCGCCTGCTGGCGGCACGTAGATCACCGACACGGTCGCGCCGGTGTTCGATGCGGCTTCTTTTACCGAACCGAAAATTGGAATGCCTTCGAAATCTTCGCCGGCTTTCTTCGGGTTCACGCCAGCTACGAAGGCGTTTTTGCCGTTCGCGTATTCGCGGCACATGCGGGTATGGAACTGGCCGGTTTTACCGGTGATACCCTGGGTGATGACTTTGGTGTCTTTGTTGATCAGAATAGACATATCGGTTCCTTAATTATTTACCAGCAGCGGCTGCAACAACGCTCTTCGCTGCGTCTTCCATCGTGTCGGCGGAGATGATAGGCAGGCCGGAGTCAGCCAGCATTTTCTTGCCCAGGTCTTCGTTGGTGCCCTTCATGCGGACCACCAGCGGTACTTGCAGCGAAACAGCTTTCGATGCGGTGATCACGCCTTCGGCGATCACGTCGCAACGCATGATGCCGCCGAAGATGTTGACCAGGATGGCTTTCAGGCCTGGGTTTTTCAACATGATCTTGAAGGCTTCGGTTACTTTCTCAGCCGTAGCGCCACCGCCCACGTCCAGGAAGTTGGCAGGCTCGCCGCCGAACAGCTTGATGGTGTCCATGGTGGCCATGGCCAGGCCGGCGCCGTTCACCAGGCAGCCGATGTTGCCGTCCAGCGAGATGTAGGCCAGGTCGAATTTCGACGCTTCCACTTCAGCTGGATCTTCTTCGTCCAGATCGCGGTAAGCGACGATTTCTGGTTGACGGAACAGCGCGTTGGCGTCGAAGTTGAACTTGGCGTCCAGGGCGATGACTTTGCCCGAACCGGTCAGGATCAGTGGGTTGATTTCGGCCAGCGAGGCGTCGGTTTCCCAGTAGGCTTTGTACAGGCCTTTCAGGTTGGCGACGGCGTCAGCGATCGAACCTTCCGGTACGCCGATTTTCGCGGCGATGCCAGCGGCTTCAGCGTCGGTCAGGCCGACTTTAGGATCGATGGCGATCGAGTGGATTTTTTCTGGGTGGGACTCAGCAACTTCTTCAATGTCCATGCCGCCTTCCGACGAGGCCATCAGCACAACGCGCTGGGTCACGCGGTCGGTAACCAGCGAAACGTACAGTTCTTTCTTGATGTCCGCGCCTTCTTCGATCAGCAGGCGGCGTACTTTCTGGCCTTCCGGGCCGGTCTGGTGGGTAACCAGCTGCATGCCCATGATCTGGTCAGCGTATTCTTTGACTTGTTCCAGCGACTTGGCTACTTTCACGCCGCCGCCTTTACCACGGCCACCGGCGTGGATCTGTGCTTTCACAACCCAGACTGGGCCGCCCAAGGTTTCAGCAGCTTTCACTGCCTCTTCTACGGTCAGGCACGGAATGCCGCGCGGTACCGTCACTCCGTATTTCCGGAGAATTTCTTTGCCTTGATACTCATGGATCTTCATGCTGGCTTCCCTTCTGATGCTGATGTGTATGAATCGGTTGATTGATTAAGCAGATAATATTGAGCTACGCGCTACCCGGTGCTGCTTTGTCCACCCAGCGCGGGTACAACTGGGCCACTGCGCCGCGATGCGGGCTCAGGGCTGGAAATTTGGGGTGCTTGATGCAGAGGGGGCCGCCAATATCCCGCGCGCCATCCTTGCGGGGGATAGCACTTGCGCGCGTGAGCCGCAGCGCACGTCGGATAACTGGAGTTAGCAAGGACATAAGATCGATACCGTTCTCACGGCATTTCTATTAGTTAGCAGCCTGGCGCATTTCTCTTATTAAAAACGCACGTTGCCGCAGCTTCTACGGACAACCACCGCACCCGCGGTGCTGCAAAAACCCATAAAGTGTAGCACACCCCGGCACGAGTTGGCATGTGCCCTGTATCAACTCAACATAAGCATATGCACGATCTGGTCAGCGCAGACTGTCGTAGGGCGCGCTATCGCGCAAGCCGGTCATCACCGAACGCTGCTGTTCTTCATAGGAGGATGAGGCAAAACTGCGGCGCGCATCGCGGCCCTGCCACTGCACGCCGCCCGCTTCCAGCAGCGTTGGGAACACATCGACGTGGCTGATTTTTTTGCGGTGGTTGGCCTGCAACGCTTGCGCGATGGCCGGGTGGGCGGCGCGGTATGGCGCATTCATCCACACCAGCAGCGGCACGTGGGTGTCGTGGCGGGTGGCGCCCTGCTGGGCGTGCATGAACAGATGGCGCTCGTCGTCGAACAGGTTCTCGCCGTGATCCGAGGTGAACAGCAGGATGGCCGGCCGCTGCTCGGCGCGCAGCAGCGCGACCACACGCGCGAGAAACTGGTCGGTCTCGATGATGGTGTTGTCGTAGGAATTGATGGCGGCCTGCTTCTGCTCGGGCAGCGGCTGCTCGACACCAAGCTCGCGCAAGGTCGGCCGGTAGACGCGGGCGGCGGCGGTGTAGCGCTCTTCATACGGCACGTGACTGCCGATCATGTGCAGCACCACGAACTGGCGCGCGCCGGCCTGGCGCACGAAGGAGGTGAACAGCGGCAGCAGGTTGATGTCCGTGCGCAGGTGATAGTCCTGCATGCCGGTCGCGTGCTCGACCACATCCAGCCCGCGGCTGAAGCGCAGCGGTTCCTGGTTGGACAGCCAGGCGGTGCGGAAACCGGCCTCGGCAAACGTATGCGGCAAGCTGGCGCGCTGCATGCTGACGATGCCCGGCACGGCCTGGTTGGTCCAGTTGGCGGTCGATGCCACATCGGGGAAGGACAGCAGCTCATCGCCCAGCGCCGACAGCTGCGGCGTGGTGTTGCGCGCATAGCCGTTGAGGCCGAGATGATCGCTGCGCAAGCTCTCGCCGATCACCAGCACCACCAGCACAGGATCGCTGCTGGCCGCTTGGCCGTGCACGCTGGCGAATTGGCCGGCGTCCCGCTCGTGATGCGCCAGCCGCAGCAGCGACATGAACAATCCGCTGGGGAAGGCCAGGTTCAGCGTGGACTGCTCCAGCACCGGCGGCAGGCGCAGCTGCTGTGCCAGGGTTTGCCGGCCGACCATCGCCAGCATCGTCACCATCAGCAGCGCAGCCAGCAGGCGCTTGCGCGCTGCGGCCGCCAGCGACCAGTCGCGCGGCAAGCTGCATGCCAGCAGCACGTAGATGAGGAGGCTGAGTGGGACCAGCAGCACGCGCCAGCCGAACGCGGCCACCACTTGCCAGCTCAGTGTGAGATCGGTATGCAGCGCCGAGACCAGCAAGGCGTCGCCGGGCACGCTGCCATAAAACAGGGTCAGATAGACATACGGCAGCACCAGCAGCGCCAGCGGCGAAGCGCACAGGAAATAAGTGCGCCAGCGCGGCAGCAGCACCAGCGGCGCGGCCAGCAAGGCCAATGAGAACAACAGCAGCGCGAACATATCGCTGCCGTTGTGCAGGTGATCGGTGTGGAGGACGGCCAGCGTGGGCAGCCACAGCCAGGCCGCCAGGGCCAAGGTTGTGAGCAGCGGGCGCTTAATCGTCAAAGTCGACGCCCTTGAGCGCCTTCATCACGGCGCGCTGGGAGAAGCCGCGTTGCAGCAGGAAGCGCATCTGCTTGTTGCGCTCTTGCGGGTCGGTGGCGACGGTGCCGAATTTGCGCTGCCAGATGTCGCAGGCGCGTTCGATTTCGGTGTCAGCCAGGTTGGATTTGAGTTCCTGCAGCGCCTCGCCGTTGACGCCGTGGCTTTGCAGCTCGGCCACGATGCGGCTGTTGCCGTAGCGCGCGGCGCGGCGGTGGATCAGCGATTCGGAAAAGCGTTCCTGCGACAGCCAGTTGTTTTTTTCCAGCAGGTCGAGCAGGGCTTCGATATCGTCGCCCTCCTCGGCATACTTGGACAACTTGCGGCCGAGTTCCAGCCGGCTGTGCTCACGCAGCGAAAGAAAGCGCAGTGCCCGCGCTTTCAAGCTCAGTTGTGGCGCAGCCATGATGCGCTAACTTAAGCGGCGTCGGCTTCAGGCTTGGCCGGCTTGAGCTTAACCACGGTGTTGTCGGTGGCCAGTGGCGGCAGCGCGCGCACGCCCAGCGATTCGCGCACCTTGTTTTCGATTTCCCACGCCAGCTCCGGACGCTCTTGCAGGAACAGGCGCGCATTGTCCTTGCCCTGGCCGACGCGCTCGCCGTTGTAGCTGTACCACGAGCCCGACTTCTCGACGATCTTGGCTTCCACGCCCAGGTCCAGGATCTCACCTTCGCGCGAGGTGCCGGCGCCGTACAGGATATCGAAGTGCGCTTCCTTGAACGGTGGCGCAATCTTGTTCTTGACCACCTTGACCTTGGTTTCGTTACCGATCACCTCGTCACCCGATTTGATCGAGCCGGTGCGGCGGATGTCCAGGCGCACGGAGGCGTAGAACTTCAACGCGTTGCCGCCGGTGGTGGTCTCAGGGCTGCCGAACATGACGCCGATCTTCATGCGGATCTGGTTGATGAAGATGACCAGGGTGTTGGTGCGGTTGATCGAACCGGTCAGCTTGCGCAGTGCTTGCGACATCAGGCGTGCTTGCAGGCCTGGCAGGGAATCGCCCATGTCGCCTTCGATC
>Ga0207655_1001992_pt1 | contig 17389 bp, 18 predicted proteins | sample KBSM44metaG_FD_184398 | JGI IMG/M metagenome (GOLD analysis project Ga0207655, IMG submission 184398) | Miscanthus rhizosphere microbial communities from Kellogg Biological Station, Michigan, USA - KBS M4-4 metaG (SPAdes) (version 2) | ecosystem: Host-associated > Plants > Roots > Rhizosphere >...
CCCTGCGCGCGGCACCACGCGAACATCGTCTCCACGTCGTCCGTGCCGGCCAGCGCCACCGCCTCGTCCTGGCTGGGCATGAACAGATCGGTCATGCCGATGGTGGCGCCCATGACGGCACGCGCACGCGCCAATGTCCACAGCGACAAGCGCAGGTTCGGATCGAAGCTGACCTTCGCACCCGCACGGCGGGCGATGTCGATCGCGGCGAACACCGTGTCGCAGGCGCCGGCCGATATCGCCTGCGAAATTCCCGACACATGCAGCCAGCGCGCCGATTCGATCAGGCCCAGATCCATCGTCCGTGGCTGCATGCGGCTGGCCGCCGAGCCGGCGCGCAAGTAGCTGAACGCGTGGCCATCGGGGCCGTGGGTGACGAAATACAGGCCGGTCGGCGCATCGGCGTCGCGCGCGACGGCGCTGACATCGACACCCTCGCCCCGCCATAAATCGAGCAGCATGCCGCCGAAAGTGTCGTCGCCGACGCGGCTCAGATACGCGGTGCGCGCGCCCTGCCGGCTGGCGGCGATCACCGCGTTGGAGGTGTCGCCGCCAAAGCCCTGGCGGTAGTTTGCTTCGCCGGGCGTGGCCTGGTTGAACTCCACCATGGCTTCGCCCAGCGCCACAATGTCGAAACTCTTCTCAGAATCTTTTGCCACTCAAAACCTCACGGTTGCGGGTTGACGCGCTCGATCTTCGAGTGCAGTTTGTTCAGCGCCGACAGGTAAGCCTTGGCCGAGGCGACGATGATGTCGGGATCGGCGCCGACGCCGTTGACGATGCGCCCCTCCTTCGACAAGCGCATCGTCACCTCGCCCTGCGACTGGGTGCCGGTGCTGATGGCGTTCACCGAAAACAGCACCAGCTCGGCGCCGCTGCCGACTTCCGATTCGATGGCGTTGACGGTGGCGTCCACCGGGCCGTCGCCCTTGCCTTCGGAGGTGTGCTCCTCACCGTCGATGAAGAACACCACCTTGGCGCTCGGCGTCTCGCCGGTGTTCGATTGCTGCGACAGCGAAGCGAATCGATAGAACTCGCTTTCCTGCGATTGCTGCTCGTCCGAGACCAGCGCCAGGATATCCTCGTCGAAGATCTCGGACTTGCGGTCGGCCAGTTCCTTGAAGCGGATGAAGGCGGCGTTGACCTCCGCCTCCGATTCCAGGTCGATGCCCAGTTCCTGCAAGCGCTGCTTGAAAGCGTTGCGGCCGGACAGTTTGCCCAGCACGATCTTGGTGGCGGCCCAGCCGACATCCTCGGCGCGCATGATCTCGTAGGTCTCGCGCGATTTGAGCATGCCGTCCTGGTGGATGCCCGAGGCATGCGCGAAGGCGTTGGCGCCCACCACCGCCTTGTTGGGCTGCACGGCGAAGCCGGTGATCTGCGACACCAGCTTCGACGCCGCCACGATCTGCGTGGTGTCGATGCCGACTTCCAGGTTGTAGTAGCCGCCGCGCGTGCGCAGCGCCATCACCACCTCCTCCAGCGCGGTGTTGCCGGCGCGTTCACCGAGGCCGTTGATGGTGCATTCGATCTGGCGCGCGCCGCCTATCATCACGCCGGCCAGCGAGTTGGCCACCGCCAGCCCCAGGTCGTTGTGGCAGTGGACCGACCACACGGCCTTGTCGGAGTTGGGAATGCGCTCGCGCAGGCGGCGGATGGTCTCGCCGAAAATCTCCGGCACGGCGTAGCCGACGGTGTCCGGGAAGTTGATCGTGGTCGCGCCCTCGGCGATCACGCCTTCCAGCACGCGGCACAGGAAATCCTCGTCCGAGCGGCTGCCGTCCTCGGGGCTGAATTCGATATCGTCGGTATGCTGGCGGGCGAAGCGCACCGCGTTCCTGGCCTGTTCCAGCACCTGGTCGGGCAGCATGCGCAGCTTCATCTCCATGTGCAGATTGGAGGTGGCGATAAAGGTGTGGATGCGTTTGCGCTCGGCCGGCGCCAGCGCCTCGGCGGCGCGGGCGATATCGCGGTCGTTGGCGCGCGAGAGCGAGCAGATGGTCGATTCGCGCACCACCGAGGCGATCGCCTTGATGGACTCGAAGTCGCCCTGCGAGGCGGCGGCGAAGCCGGCCTCGATGACGTCCACCCGCAGCCGCTCGAGCTGCTTGGCGATGCGGACTTTTTCGTCCTTGGTCATCGACGCGCCGGGCGATTGCTCGCCGTCGCGCAAGGTGGTGTCGAAGATGATCAGGCGGTTGGATGAGTTGTTCATATTAGCTCCGTTGCTGTGGCTGCGTTGCTTGAAAATGCTCAGGGCCTACCGCCCATATGTTGAAGACCCGGGTTAGTGGCGCTCGCTCGGATCGTCGCTGTCGGTTTCGGTCTGGATCAGGCTCACCGGCTTGCCCTTGGCAAGCCGCCACACCAGCACCGCGTAGCCGGACAGGCCGTAGGCGATAAAGATCGGGAACAGCACCTTCGGCGGGTCGATCGACACCAGCGCGAACACCAGCGCGATCAGGAACACGGCGATGAACGGCACCGATTTGCGGAAGTTGACGTCCTTGAAGCTATAGAACGGTACATTGGTCACCATCGACAGGCCGGCGAAGACGGCGATGCCCCACGAGATCCAGCGCAGTTCCAGGCCCGAGACCTCCTGGTCGACCATCAGCAGGATGAAGCCTGCCACCAGCGCGGCGGCCGACGGCGACGGCAGCCCCTGGAAAAAGCGCTTGTCGACCACCTCGATATTGGTGTTGAAGCGGGCCAGGCGCAGCGCGGCGCCGGCGCAGTAGACGAAGGCGGCGATCCAGCCCAGCTTGCCGAGGCCGCGCAGCGACCATTCGTAGATCACCAGCGCCGGCGCGGCGCCGAAGGAGACCATGTCCGACAGGCTGTCGTACTGGGCGCCGAATTCGCTCTGGGTGTTGGTCAGGCGCGCCACGCGGCCATCCAGGCCGTCGAGCACCATGGCGATGAAGATCGCCCAGGCCGAGTGTTCGAATTTCTGGTTCATCGCCATGACGATGGCGTAGAAGCCGCAGAACAGCGCGGCGGTGGTGAAGGCGTTCGGCAGCAGGTAAATCCCACGGTGACGCGGCTTGTCGAGACCCTCGCCCCTGGCGCGGCGCGCAAAACGGCTGAAGCGCGACGTCTTGGGCAGTTTGGCTTGGGCGGCGACGTTTTTAGCGCGGCGGCGGGGAAAGTTCGGCATAGGGTTCCATTCTCATTATGTGGTCTTGCTGCGCCATCATTATAGAGGAGCCGACAATAAAAAAGGGGGATGGCGCCCCATCCCCCTATTCTGCACAACTTTACTTATTTGAAGCGCACTTTGCCGACCAGATGCATCTGCAAGGTGGTTTCGCCCGGCTCGAAACTGGGTTCGGCCACGGCTGTTTCGCTCCTGCGTAAGCTCATCGGCGCCGGAGCGCTCGCGTAAGCGGTCACATTGCGGGCACCGTAGTTGCCGGAACCCTCGAAATCGACGGTGTCGAGCACGGCGTCGCCGACCTTGCGCCCCATGGCGGCGGCGATCGAATTGATCCGCTCGGTCAGGTTGGCGTAGGTGGCGGCGATGCGCTGTTCGTCGAGCTTGCGGGTGGTTTCGGGCGCGAGGCCGAAGCGCACGCCATTGAGAGCGAGCACGCTTTGCGCGGCGGCCACCGTTTTCGGCAGGGTCGACAGCGTAGTCGTGGTCGCCTGCAGCGACTGGCCCACGCGCCAGCCGGTCGGCACGCGCGGCTTGGATGGCCGGACCGGCTGACCGGCCGGCACCGGCGGTTCCTCCGGATAGACCGGATAGGTGTAGTAACCGTGGGTCTTGAGCTTGGCTTGCGGGTCTTCCCGCTTGACGATCTCGGTGCCCTGCTTCATCTTCTGGTTGGCCTTGGAGGCGGCCACCGCCTTGTCCTTGTCGACCTCCTCGACGCTGAAGGTGACGACCGCCTGGTCGTTGGCGTGCGTGACCTCGCCGGAGGCCGGCACTACCACCAAGGTGCCGGCGGTCGCGAGGGATTCCGGCGCGGCGTGCGCGGCCAGCGTGAAGGCGGCGGCCACGGCGGCGGCCAGGTGTTTCAGGTGGGTCATGGGTCTATCTCCGAAGTTAATGGAAAAGCAATCTCGACTTTACCTGAAACACTTGCGCGGCGCGGATTTACTTGAAGCGCACCTTGCCGACCAGTTGCATCTGCAGGGTGGTCTCGCCCGGCTCGAAACTCGGCTCGGCGACTTCGGCGCTGTCAGCCATCTTGGCGCGCATCATCATCGGCGCCGCCTGGGCCTGCTCCCGGACGTAATTGCCCGAGCCTTCGAAGTCGACCGTGTCGAGCACGGCGTCGCCGACCTTGCGGCCCATGGCGTTGGCGATCGAGTTGATGCGCTCGTTCAGGTTTTTGTAGGTGGCGGCGATGCGCTCGTCGTCGAGCTTTTTGGTGGTTTCCGGCGTCAGGCCGAACTGCAGGCCGTTCAGGGTCAGCACCTTCTGCGCGGCGGCCACGGTCTTCGGCAGCTTGTCGAGGTTGGTGGTGGTCACTTCCAGGTACTGGCCCACGCGCCAGGCGGTCGGCACGCGCTGCTTCGGCATCTGGCCGTTCGGCAGCGGGCGGTCCTCCGGATACACGGGATAGGTGTAGTAGCCCTGCGTTTTGAGCTTGGCTTGCGGATCGGCCGCCTTGACGATGTCGAGGCCCTGCTTCATCTTCTGGTTGACGCGCGAGGCGGCGGCGGCCTTGTCCTTGTCCTGCTCTTCGATCGCCAGGGTGGCGATGACTTGATCGTTGGCGTGTTTGACCTCGCCGAAGGCGGGCACCACCACCAAGGTGCCGGTGGTCGGCAGCGAGTCGGCCGGCGCGGCATGGGCGGCGAGTGCGAAGGAGACGGCAGCGGCTGCGGCGAGATTTTTCATTACGGTCATTGCGGACTCCAAAGTTGAGATTACGACAAGGCGAACTTTACCCGAAATTACACGTTGTACTTGTAAGACATGGTGACTCTTTGTAACATTGCCACGCAACTAAGTGGGTGTGCTAGAGTTTGTTCAGGAAATGACAACATGGAGAACCCCGATGCTGGCAGCAAGGAATTGGATCGCGGTCAGTGGCGCACGCCTGCCGCGCCATCCGGTGGCTAGGGGAATGAGCCTGTCGCTCGTCAGCGTGTCCCTTGCGTCCATCGCGACGGGAATTCTGTACCTGGCATTTCCTTTGGACGTATTGGGCGGTTCAGCAGCGGAGGGGCTGATCGGAAAACCTGGCTGGTACATTTTCCTCGCCGCCGTCGTGTTGGCGCCTTTATTCGAGACCGTCGTCGGTCAGATCTTGCCGATCGAATTGGCGCGTCGCGGCGGTGCGAGCGGCCAAGTGTGCATCTTCATCAGCGCGGCGCTATTTAGCCTCGGGCACTTGTACAACGGCGGCATTGCCAATGCCGTTGCGACCTTCATCGGCGGGGGCGTTTTCGCCTACGCCTATGTGTCGGTGCGCGAGCGTGGCGTCGGCGCGAGCTACATGGCTGCGTTCAGCGCCCATGCAAGCCACAACGCACTGCTTTTTTATGCAGTGGTCCCTTTGTTTTCATAACAGGACAAACATGTCGTACCCCTATTTAAGTGACGTAGTGAAGGACTACACCGGCTACGACCTGCCGCTGCCGCTGGCCACGTTCGGTCTGTTCGTGGCGCTCGGCGCGCTGGCCGCCGCCGCGTGCTTCAGGGCCGAATTGCAGCGTCTGCACCAGACGGGGCGCATCGGACCGGCGCAACGGCGCGGCGTGGCCGTGCCGCCGCAGGACGTGGTCAGCGACTTCATGGTGGTGGTGCTGATCGCCGGCGTGATCGGAGCGCGGCTATTCCACATCCTTGAACACACCGGCCAGTTCATGGCCGATCCGATGAGCATGATCTTCACGCGCTCGGGTCTGAGTATTTTCGGCGGGCTGATCGCAGGCACGCTGGCCGGTATGGTCTGCGTGCGGCGCTGGCGCCTGCCGGTGCGCCCGCTGCTCGACGCGGCCGCGCCGGCCATGATGATCGGCTACGCGATCGGGCGCATCGGCTGCCAGGTGTCGGGCGACGGCGACTGGGGCACGGTGGCCAACATGGCGCTCAAGCCGGACTGGTTGCCGACGTGGTTCTGGGCGCAAACCTACGACAACAACATCTTCGGCGAAGTGCTCGCCGCGCCGGGCGTGTATCCGGCGCCGATCTACGAGACGGCGATGGCGGCGGTGTGCTTCCTGATGCTGTGGGCGCTGCGCCGGCATCCGTTCCGCACGGGCTGGCTATTTTCGGTGTATCTGATCCTGGCCGGCGTGGAGCGCTTGCTGATCGAGCAGATACGCGTCAATCCGGTGCTGGACTTTCTGGGCGTGCGCGCCACGCAGGCGGAGCTGATCGCCGTCGTGCTGATCGCGCTGGGACTGGTGGGCGCGGTGCTGCTCGGCCAACGGCAAGCCGACGACGGCAAACTGCTCAATCCAAGCTGAGAGAGGACAAGCGATATGTGGTTCAGCCACCCCAAGCCCTTCATCACCAAAGCGGTCGCGATGCAGATGGCCGAGCAAAAAACGCTGCCGCCGCCGGATACGACCACCATTACGGTCGAGCACGAGGATGTGTCCATCCCCGAGTTGAGGCAGCGAGCCGGCGCGATGGCAGGGATCGCCGCGCCGATCCGCATCAGCGTGGCGTTGCAGCTGCGTGAGTATCTTGATTTCCGGTGGGCGAATACCCGATCGAAGAAAAACAAAATGCGCCTGCCGGACACGGTGGCAGGCACGCTGTGGTACTACCTGCGCGTGCGCCATGCGACAGCGAGCGCCATCGACATCGACGAGCAGCAGATCAGGCGAACCGGCGCCGGCGGCACGTCGGTCTGGAACTGGCGCGACGTGCGCGAGGTCCGGCCCTATCCGACCGGCTATTTGTTGCGTCTGGCGGATACCTCGATGCCCATTCCCTACCGCCTGTTGAACGCCAATCAACGTGCCCGCTTCAGGGCGATGCTTCAGAGGTAGCCATGGCGCTCGATTTCGTGGGCGAAGTGCTGGTACGAATAGTCGCGGAAGTGTTTTGCTACGGCACCGGACGGGTCGTCATTCCAGTGCTGTCCTTGGGTACGGCGCGCGTCGACAAATGGAGTGCGCGCCGATACCTCACAACGTTCAAGTTGTGGTGGCGCGAAGACGGGCAAGTGGTGATTGGCGGCGAGACCGCCACATTCATCGGTATCGCATTTTGGATCGCCGTCATCGTAGCGGTTTGTGTAATTTTGTAGATCCATCGTGTCCACCGACCAACGAACCCATATAAGAAAAAGCCGGCTCCCGCCGGCTTTTTCACAATGAAGGGCCGTCTAATTACCGCTTGCCGCCAATGGCGCGCTTGCGCCCCACCATCCCCAGCAAACCCAATCCGAGGCCGAACATGGCGTACGTGGACGGTTCCGGCACCGCCGACACCGCCGTGTTGAAGGTGATGTTATCGACCCCGACCCAATCATCAAAGGCGCCGTGATTGATGACAACGCTGGTGATCGGCGTGGCGCTGGCGAAGCTGAGCGTGAACTGGCCGGTTTGGACCGTGCTGCCCACCGTGCCCAGCAAGGTCGAGCCGTTGTAGGCGTACAAGGCGACCGAGTCCGGGAAGAACACCCCGGCAAAGTCGACGCTGAATGACGTCACACCCTGGCTGAAGTAGGCGCCAAAGTTGGGATCGCCGTCTTCAGCCAGCCAACCGAAAAAGCTGTGCAAGACGTTGCCGCTGACCAGTGGGGGGGTCCCCACGCCGCCAACGTCGAAGCCTTCGGATGAGACGATCGTCATATCTGTGTTGGTAGCCCAGTCGGTGACGGGTCCGCCAGGACCCGTGAACGGACTGGGAGCGAAGGTCACACCGTAAGCGGCATATTGATTGCTCAGCGTTTCGCCTTCGGCCAGCCCGCCGATCGGATCGTCGGCGTCGAAGGTGATACGGACCGGGTCGGCGGAGGCGGTGGCGGACAGCAGGCAGAGCGTGACGGCGGCGGCCAGCGTCGAATATTTAAGCGTTGTCATCGTTACTCCATCATCAGGTGGATAAAGCGGGCGGCTTCCGACGCGGGAAGCGACTCGCACACGACGAGAGCAAAATTTCAAATCTCGCAACTAATTATAAAAATATTATTGACCGGAAGTCTATCGAAATCGCTGCAGTGCAGCAAACCAGCATCACTTTTGTCGCGCGGCGCGACAGCTACGCCGTCACTTCATCCCGGCCGCGGCGCCCCGCCCCGCTGGCTCCCCGCCCTTGAACAGAAGCCATCCCCCAATCGCCAGCACGATGATGAACAGGCCGCCCGTGAGGTAATCGTCCATCGGCGCGGAGGCGCTCTGCGGGACCAGCCTGGTGAATTCTTCGCTCATCAGCAAGCATGCCATCGTCAAGACCATGAAGGCGCTCCAGGCCGACGTCGAGAGCAGCACAATGCCGGCATCCCTCTTCCAATCGCGGAAGCCCGTGAACGCCAGCCCCACGACAAGAGCGATCAGCGCCGGCAGCGAAAATCCGGCGAGCATGAGGAATTTGGCGGTCGCCGGTAGCGCGCTGATGAATGCCAGCACGCTGACAATGTTGAAAAGGAAGCCCGCGACGATGTGGCACAGGACGCTCAGCACCTTACGCATCGTTGGCGGCTTGCCGTGACGAGAAGAACGCGTTGACTTTCGGGCGGTACAGGAAGAACACAATAATCGCCAGGACGATGGCGCTCGGGATCAAAACCAGTTTCATCGGCGACGTCACCAAGCCGATCACCAGTCCGCACACGCTCCAGGCGACATACAGCGTGCGTCCCCAATTCCAGCCCTTCAACATCGCGACACCCGCCGCCACGGAAATTGCCAGGCCGAAGTACAACATCACGTACTGCACGGAGAGCGGCAACAGGTTTTTGGCCATCAGTTCCTGCGCAATGGGATTGTCCAGGCTGGTGTAACTGGTGATGACGGAAATGAGCGAGGTCGCGATCAGGAACCAGGCGATAATGGAGACGGAGGTGGGACGTTTCATCATGGGCCAACGAAGTTTATGGATTGGCAATCATACTCGGATGAAACACCTCAAAGTACGTACATTCTCACCATCGCTGTCCCAAACGCAAAAAAGCCGGCTCGCGCCGGCTTTTTCATGACGAAGATAAATTAGTTCTTCGACTGGTCGACCATCTTGTTCTTGGCGATCCAAGGCATCATCGCGCGCAGTTTCGCGCCGACTTCTTCGATCGGATGCTCGGCGGTCAGACGGCGGCGCGAGATCAGGGTCGGTGCGCCGGCCTTGTTTTCCAGGATGAAGGACTTGGCGTATTCGCCGGTCTGGATGTCCTTCAGGCACTGGCGCATCGCGTCCTTGGTGGCCGACGTCACGACCTTCGGACCGGTCACGTATTCGCCGTATTCGGCGTTGTTCGAGATCGAGTAGTTCATGTTGGCGATGCCGCCTTCATAGATCAGGTCGACGATCAGCTTCAGCTCGTGCAGGCACTCGAAGTACGCCATTTCCGGCGCATAGCCAGCTTCGGTCAGGGTTTCGAAACCGGCTTTGATCAGCTCGACGGCGCCGCCGCACAGAACCGCTTGCTCGCCGAACAGGTCGGTTTCGGTTTCTTCGCGGAAGTTGGTTTCGATGATGCCGGCGCGGCCGCCGCCGTTGGCCGAGGCGTACGACAGGGCGATGTCACGGGCGATGCCGGACTTGTCCTGGTACACGGCGACCAGGTGCGGCACGCCGCCACCCTGGGTGTAGGTGGCGCGCACGGTGTGGCCAGGGGCCTTCGGTGCGACCATGATCACGTCCAGGTCGGCGCGTGGCACGACTTGGCCGTAGTGCACGTTGAAGCCGTGGGCGAAGGCCAGCACCGCGCCCTGCTTGGCGTTAGGCGCGACGTTTTCGTTGTAGACCTGGGCGATGTTCTCGTCCGGCAGCAGGATCATGATGACGTCGGCGGCCTTGATGGCGTCGTTCACTTCGGCGACCTTCAGGCCGGCCTTTTCAACCTTGTTCCACGAGGCGCCGCCCTTGCGCAGGCCGACGGTGACGTTGACGCCCGAATCGCTCAGGTTCTGTGCGTGCGCGTGACCCTGCGAGCCGTAGCCGATGATGGCAACGTTTTTGCCCTTGATCAGGGAGATGTCGGCGTCTTTGTCGTAGAAAACTTTCATGATAATTCCTTAGTAATAATTTTTAATGTTGGGGTGTCGGCGGGCCTCGCGGCCATGCCAGTTAAACTTTGAGGATGCGTTCGCCGCGTCCGATGCCGGAACCGCCGGTACGTACCGTCTCCAGGATGGAGGCGCGGTCGATCGAATCGATGAATGCGTCGAGCTTGCTCTTGGCGCCGGTCAGTTCGATCGTGTAGGTCTTCTCGGTGACGTCGATGATGCGGCCGCGGAAAATGTCCGCCGTCCGTTTCATCTCTTCCCGTTCCTTGCCGACCGCGCGCACCTTGATGAGCATGAGCTCGCGTTCGATGTGCTGCCCCTCGGTCAGGTCCACCACTTTCACCACCTCGATCAGGCGGTTCAGGTGCTTGGTGATCTGCTCGATGATGTCATCCGAGCCGCTGGTGACGATGGTCATGCGCGACAGGGTCGGATCTTCGGTCGGGGCCACGGTCAACGTTTCGATGTTGTAGCCGCGCGCCGAGAACAGCCCGACGACGCGGGACAGCGCGCCGGCTTCGTTTTCCAGCAATACAGAGATAATGTGTCGCATCTTATAAGTCCTCCGAACCCAACAGCATTTCAGAGAGCCCCTTGCCCGCTTTCACCATCGGCCAGACGTTTTCCGATTGATCGGTAATGAAGTTCATGAACACCAGCTTGTCCTTCATGCCGAAGGCGTCGCGCAGCGCGCCGTCGACGTCGCCCGGTTTTTCGATGCGCATGCCGACGTGGCCGTAGGCCTCGGCCAGCTTCTCGAAGTTCGGCAGCGAATCCATGTAGGACTCGGAGTAGCGCGAACCGTAGTCGATCTGCTGCCACTGGCGCACCATGCCCAGGAAGCGGTTGTTCAACATGATGATCTTCGGCGTCAGATGGTATTGCTTGCAGGTGGCGAGCTCCTGGATGCACATCTGGATCGAGCCTTCGCCGGTGATGCAGGCGACGGTGGCGTCCGGATTGGCCATCTGCACGCCCATGGCGTACGGCAGGCCCACGCCCATCGTGCCCAGGCCGCCCGAGTTGACCCAGCGCTTAGGCTTGTCGAACGGATAGTACTGCGCGGCCCACATCTGGTGCTGGCCGACGTCGGAGGTGATGAAGGCGTCGCCCTTGGTCACTTCCCACAGCTTTTGCACCACCGATTGCGGCTTGATGACCAGGTCCGACGAGGCGAACTTCAGGCAGTCCTTGCCGCGCCATTCGTTGATCTGCTTCCACCAGTCCTTGACGGCTGGCGCGTTCGGCTTGGCGTCGGTCGCGTCGAGCTGCGCCAGGAATTCGATCAGCACGTCCTTGACGTTGCCGACGATCGGGATGTCGACCTTCACGCGCTTGGAGATCGACGACGGATCGATGTCGACGTGGATGATCTTGCGCGGGTGCGAGGCGAAGTGCTTCGGGTTGCCGATGACGCGGTCGTCGAAGCGGGCGCCGATGGCGATCAGGACGTCGCAGTGCTGCATCGCCATGTTCGCTTCGTAGGTGCCGTGCATGCCGGGCATGCCGACGAAGTGCTCGCTCGAGGCCTTGTAGGCGCCCAGGCCCATCAGGGTGTTGGTGACCGGGAAGCCGAGCTTGTCGACGAGCTTGTTCAGCTCGGGCGAGGCGTTGGCCAGGATCACGCCGCCGCCGGTGTAGATCATCGGGCGTTCGGCTTGCAACAGCAGTTGGACGGCCTTGCGAATCTGGCCAGCGTGGCCCTTGTCGACCGGTTTGTACGAACGCATCTCGACCTCTTTCGGGTACGAGAACGTCGTCTTGTGCATCGAGATATCCTTCGGGATGTCGACCAGCACGGGGCCGGGACGGCCGGTGCGGGCGATGAAGAAGGCTTTCTTGACGGTTTCCGCCAAATCCTTGACGTCTTTGACGAGGAAATTGTGCTTGACCACGGGACGGGTGATGCCGACCGTGTCGCATTCCTGGAAGGCATCCTGGCCGATGGCGTGGCTGGGCACCTGGCCCGAGATCACGACCATGGGGATGGAATCCATGTAAGCGGTGGAAAGGCCGGTGACGGCATTGGTGACACCCGGACCGGACGTGACCAGCGCGACGCCAACCTTGTTCGAACTGCGCGAGTACGCGTCGGCGGCGTGGACCGCGGCCTGCTCGTGACGCACCAGCACGTGTTGGAATTTGTCTTGCTTGAAGATGGCGTCGTAGATATACAGGACGGCTCCGCCGGGATAGCCGAAGACGTGTTCCACGCCCTCTTCCGCCAGGCAGCGCACGAGTATTTCCGCGCCGGTGAGTTGGCCGTTTTGGCCACCAGATTGTTGTGACGATGCTTCGGTGTTCATGAAACATTCCTTTCAAGGTCCATTGGAGATTGATCGGATGCTCTTCCCTCGCGAAGTATGCCTGCCCCTACAGCTTTGCCCAGCTTCCCTTTGTCATGCGGTCACGCAAGCCTCTTCCGCCAACCGTAGTGACGTGCAAAGCGGCGCTCAACGCAAATATCGTTCTGCCGGATCCTTCTGTAGCGGTTGTGCGTACCTCTCGCGCTTGTGGCACGGGTTAGAGCAAACTGCCTACATATGAAAGCGCGTCGTGTCGATGGCGGCGTTGTGTGCCTGCTGCGACAAGACCATAAAGCTTCGGGGTGTTCAAAGCGTCCCATACGGTACACCTTGCGCACCGGTTTGAGCAAGGAATAAATGAGAAAAAGCGGGCAAAAAGCCCTTTATGGATGCAAAAATCCGGGGTTTTGATGTAAAACGGTGCAAGGATTGCCGATTTTTGCTAGCATGCGCTCAGTTCGCAAATCGCCGCCAGCTAGCAATATCAACAACAATCAGCAGCAATTATGCGCCTATCGCCGGTGATCCCGGCAGTACCTCACCCAACGCATGGCCACAGACAAAGAATTATCCGACTTTCTCGAAAACGTCGAGCGGCGCGCCTTCAAACAAGCCGTCTACGCGGTACGCAAGGACGAATCGGCCCTGGACATCGTGCAGGACGCGATGATCAAGCTCGCCGAGAAATACGGCGACAAGCCGGCCGCCGAGCTGCCGATGCTGTTCCAGCGCATCCTGCAGACCACCATCCTCGATTACTTCCGCCGCGAAAAGGTCCGCAACACGTGGGTCAGCTTGTTCTCGGGCATGGCGCCGTCGGGGGAAGGCGGCGACGACTTTGATATACTGGAATCGTACGCGGCCGAGGAAGGCACCGAGGCCTCCGAATCGAGCGCCGACAAGGTCGAACGCCAGCAAATGCTCGCCCTCATCGATGCGGAGGTACAAAAGCTTCCGGCACGTCAACGGGAAGCCTTCCTTATGCGTTATTGGCAGGACATGGACGTGGCTGAAACAGCCGAAGCAATGGGATGTTCCGAAGGGAGCGTGAAGACGCATTGCTCACGCGCAACACACACTCTCGCCGAGTCGCTCAAAGCCAAGGGAATTAAACTATGAATACCGATGAACTGAACTTCGCCTACAAGGTGCGTCACGCGCTCAACGAGCGGCTGGACGATTTGCCCGCGTCGACCACGGACCGGCTGGCGCAGGCGCGCAAGATGGCGCTGGCGCGCAAAAAGGCCCACGTCGAGGTGCCGCTGAGCGTGCGCGTCGCCAAGACCGAGATGGCCACCTCCGGCGGCTTCCTGTCGCAGGGCTTCGGCTGGCTGGGCCGCATGGGCGTGGCCGTGCCGATGCTGGTGCTGGTCGCCGGCCTGGCCGGCATCTACCAATACGAGCAACAGCAGCGCATCGCCGACCTGGCCGAGCTCGATGCTGCCGTCCTGTCCGATGAATTGCCGCTGTCCGCCTACCTGGACCACGGTTTTAACGCGTATCTGACCCAGAGCGAGCAATAAGCATGGCATTAAGCGGTCGGGCAAAATGGGGCGCTGCTGCGGCGGCGGTGGTAGCGGTAGCAGCGGCCGGAGCGGTATGGATGGGCAACCAGTCCGGTACGCCCGTCCTCGCCTCCGGCCCCACGACTGTGAGCAAGGGCGACATTCCGCCTGAAAAAATCCTCTGGAAAGACCTGACGCCGGCGCAACAGCAGGCGCTCGAGCCGCTGGCCGGCGAGTGGGACACGATGGAACCCATCCGCAAACAAAAGTGGCTGGGCATCGGCAAGCGCTACGCGTCGATGAAGCCCGACGAACAGGTCCGTGTGCAGGAGCGCATGCGCGAGTGGGTCAGGATGACGCCGGAGGAGCGCCGCCAGGTGCGGCAGAACTTCGCGCGCGCGCAAAAACTCGACCCGTCGCAAAAATCGACCCAGTGGGAATCCTACCAGCAGCTGTCCGACGAGCAGAAGAAGGAACTGGCGGCCAAGTCGCCAAGCAAGAAGCAATTGGCCAACCTGCCGACGCCTTCGCAGAGCAAGATGAAGCTGCCGGCGCCGATCAAGCCGAGCGCGCCGACCACCGGCACCGCCACCGTCACCCCCGCGCCGGCCGCGACGGCCCATCCGCCGTGGATCGATCCGGCCACCGGCGGGCCGTTGCCGAACGCGTCGAACATCGCGCCGGTGATCCCGTCGCCCGCCCCCGCGCCGGCGCCCGCCGCCGCGCCCACCGCACCCACCGCACCAGTGACCGCGCCGCCGGCGCCGGCCGCCGACAATGCAAAATAGCCTTTCGCCGACCCTGCCGACCATCAAGCGCCGTTTGATTTCGATGGTCTACGAATGCCTGCTGGGGTTCGCGGTGCTGTTCCTCCCCTTCCTGATTTTTGAAATGATCACCGGCGCCAGCCACGCGCCGCTGGTCGAGCACATGCGCCAGGCGCTGGCCTTCATAGTGCTGGGCGTCTATTTCGTCCACCAGTGGAGCCGCGACGGCCAGACCCTGGCGATGAAAACCTGGCGCCTCAAGCTGGTCCGTCCCGGCCACGCGCACGTGTCGGCCAGGGCCGCCGCCGTGCGCTATCTGCTGAGCTGGATGTGGGTGCTGCCGGCGCTGGTCGTCAGCCTGGCGTTGGACCTGCACCGCTGGCACGCGCTGGGCGCGGTCGGCGTCGGCATTCTGCTGTGGTCGCTGACGGCCTTCCTCGACAAGGACCGCCAGTTCCTGCACGACAAACTGAGCGGCACGCGGCTGGTGCAACTGCCGCCACCCGAAAAGAAAAAGAAGACCGCGCCGGCGGTGTAATTTTCACAATCTTCTGTGGCAGAATAGGCGTTCCGCCACTAGGAGATAAGATGACCAAGCTAGTCCGCCTGATGTACGGGGCCGCCCTTGCCCTGACCGCTACCGCCGCCCTGGCGCAAAAGCCCGTTCCACCCGCCCCCGTCGCCAAGGTCGTGCCCGTCACCGACACCTACTTCGGCGAGGCCATCGTCGACCGCTACCGCTGGATGGAGAACGACAAGGACCCCGACTGGCTGCCCTTCCTGAAACAACAGAACGCGCACGCGCGTGGCGTGCTCGACGCGCTGCCCAAGCGCGATGTGCTGCTCAAGCGCATCGAACAGCTGTCTGGCGACGTCGCCGCGCCGGCGCGCGTGCAAAAGGCCGGCAGCCGCATCTTCTACCAGCAGCGTCCGGCCGGCGCCAACAACTTCAAACTGTTCGTGCGGGACGGCATGAACGGCAAGGACCGCGTGCTGGTCGATCCGACCAAGCTCGACACCAAGACCAGCCACTATTCGCTGGACTGGTGGCAGCCGTCGCCCGACGGCAGCAAACTGGTCTACGGCCTGTCGAAGGACGGCAGCGAGGATTCGGTGCTGCAGATCATGGACGTGCGCAGCGGCGCCATTTTAAAAGAGCGCATCGCCAACACCCAGGGCGCCAATCCCAACTGGCTCGACGACAGCTCCGGTTTCTTCTACAACCAGCTGACCGGCAAGGTCAACACGCCGGAACGCTACCTCGATTCGCAGGTGCGCTTCCACAAGCTGGGCGGCAAGCCGGAACGCGATCCGATCGTCATGAAGCGCGATCTCGATCCGTCGGTGAAGTATGAAAAGATCCAGTCGCCATATATCGGCACGGCGCCGCACTCGTCCACCGCGCTGCTGATCCTGGCCGACGTGCGTCCGGAGCAGCGCGTGTTCAGCGCGCCGCTGGCCGACGTCATCAAGGGCAAGGCCAAATGGGTACCGGTGGCCGGTTTCGAGGACGAGATCACCGGCATCGATTTGCATGGCGACGACCTGTATCTGCTGTCGACCAAGGGCCATCCGCGCGGACGCCTGCTGAAGACCCCGGCCAAATCGCCGGCGCTGGAGCAGGCGGTCGAGGTGGTGCCGGAATCGGCGCTGGTGTTGCAGGGCACGGCGCGCGCCAAGGACGGCCTCTACATCCGCTCGATGGACGGCGGCATCAGCAAGCTGCAACGCCTGGGCGACGACGGCAAGCTGGTCGACATCGCCCTGCCCTTCGACGGCACGCTGCGCTCGATCGAGGCCGACGCGGATTCGCCGGGTGCGCTGTCCATCCTGTCCGGATGGCTCGAACCGGCCGGGATCTGGGGCGTGGGCGCCGACGGCAAGGTGGCCGACACCGGCATCACGCCGAAGCCGGCCATCGACACCAGCGGCTACACGACCGAACGCCGCTTCGCCACGGCCAAGGACGGCACGCAAATTCCGTACAGCCTGATCTACAAAAAGGGCCTGAAGATGGACGGTCAGAATCCGGCCTTCATCTCGGCCTACGGCAGCTACGGCGCGGCGGCCTATACGCCATCGTTCGCCAGCCGCGCGCTGGCGCTGGCCGACCAGGGCGCCATCATCGGCTACGCCAACGTGCGCGGCGGCGGCGAATTCGGCCGCGAATGGCATCGCGCCGGCAAGCTGGAAAACAAGCCCAACACCTGGCGCGACCTGATCGCCGTCAGCGAGGACCTGGTGGCCAAGAAGTACACGGCGCCGGCGCACTTGGCGATCGGCGGCCGCTCGGCCGGCGGCATCCCGATGGGCCGCGCGATGGAGGAACGTCCGGACCTGTTCGCGGCGGTGGTGTCGGGCGTGGGCTGGCACAATCCGCTGCGCTACGTCGCCGAGCAGAACGGCTACGCCGAGGAGCCTGAATGGGGCGCGATCTCCGACCCGGCCGGCTTCAAGGCGCTCAAGAGCATCGACAGCTACCAGCAGGTGGTCGACGGCGCCAAGTATCCGGCGGTGCTGCTGACGACCGGCGTGACCGATCCGCGCGTGGCGCCGTTCCATCCGGCCAAGATGGCGGCGCGGCTGCAGGCCGCGACGGCCAGCGGCAAGCCGGTGCTGCTGCGCGTGGACTTCGACGCCGGCCACGGCATGGGCTCTACCCGCGCCCAGC
>Ga0207655_1001995_pt1 | contig 17349 bp, 19 predicted proteins | sample KBSM44metaG_FD_184398 | JGI IMG/M metagenome (GOLD analysis project Ga0207655, IMG submission 184398) | Miscanthus rhizosphere microbial communities from Kellogg Biological Station, Michigan, USA - KBS M4-4 metaG (SPAdes) (version 2) | ecosystem: Host-associated > Plants > Roots > Rhizosphere >...
TGTGACTTTAAATCGCTAATGTTATCTGCTAAAACAGGAGTAGTAGAAAAAACCAAAGCAGAAGTAAGTGCCAATGACAAAGCAGTTTTTCTTTTCATGTTATCCCCTCCCTCCTAGAACTCTTTTCATATTTAAAGGAAAAAAATATATACCTTTTATTAACGTGTCTTCGTTAACTTGAAAAATCAATAATTGTTGCGTGACTTTTCGTTTCAAAACGAACTAATTCCTTTTGTAATCGTACTTTTGTTTCGTTTAACAAAGGAATTTTATATGTGTGTTCGCTACCCTCTTCAGATTGAAGCGAAATTAAAATAGCATTGCTTTCTGCATCTTCTAGTGTAATGTGTGTAATGATTCCTGCTCCTGTTTCACCGTTCACCACCATTTTTACCTCGTGGTTTAATACCAATTGATTTAAATAGTCTGTTAACAAAAAAACCAATTTAGGTTTATCATGATTGATAAATAAACGCATAAAGACACCTCTCTTTCGTTCTGCCTATCTATAATCAACATCTATCTATACGTAAAGAAAAACAGGAATTTTTTTTACCAAAAACTACCTAAAAATGAACACTAGGGAAATCTTGTTGACTTGTAAAGCAAGTGGTTCCATATGAAGTGAAAAACAGAAGAGCATTTAAAAAGAAAGCGGAAAAATAAGAGGTTCTTTCCCTTTTTTTATCAACCAATATAAAAGAGCATTATTCTGATTTGGTTTGTAAAAAGGAGAATTATATGAAATATAAACTTGTTATTGTCACTTTAATAATTATGATTTCATGCTTGGGTACCGCATGGGTCATGTATCATCATTATCATCCTAAAAAAGAAAAAACGATTGTCAAAGTGTCTACTAATCCAAAAGAAGATGTCAAAGTAGGAGAAATCGCACTTGAGAAGATTCATAAGGAAGTAAATCTGACAAGTCATACCTACGACATCTCCTATCCTTTCGAACAAGGGACACTTTCTGAAGATGCAGTTTGGTACGAAAAAGTAAAACATGCGTTTGTTGGTCGGAGTATTGAAATTGACGTTCATGCATCTTATGAATTAAAAAGTAATTTACTTGATGTAACAAAAGACCAATTACAGTTTAACGATAAGAGCGGTGTTCTTTCGGTCATTCTTCCAAAACCAACATTTCATATATGGTTAAATACGGAAAAAACAGATATGGAGAAATTCCAAGCGGTTTTTGCACCTTATTATACAGATGAAGAAACCATGCAGTTGTTAAATGAATCTCTGGTAGTAGGGAAAGCATTGATTGAGCAAGATAAAGAAAAAATGGAACAAGCAAAACAAGACATGATAGAAGGAATTACATCTTTGTTTAGTAACCTACCTGATGTTAAACAAGTAAAGGTATCGTTCCAATAAGAAAAGGTTCTCAGTAGAGAACCTTTTTTCATTTCATTTTAAAATTGTGTCCGCACGTCAGGTGAAGTAATAGAAAAATCAACTACACGAGCGGATGATATATGGCGTGTTAAGTGTTTGGAATGAATAGGCACTTCCTGATAGACACCATTCAAATCATGCATTGTAAAGACAAAAACTGATTCATATTCGTCTGAGTAAGCAATCCCCTCTTCATTATTGTGGTCCTTTTCAATGAGCTCGTGAATGTGGGATTCAATTTCGCTAAGAAAATTTATCATAGGTGTTGACCCGTGCCAGTCAAAAAGGACACGTTTTCTCCAAAAATGAAGTTGGAATACTACTTCCGCTTTAAAATGTCCTGTCTTAGGATGTTCTATATTTCCGTCTAAGGTATCGACTGTCTTATATTCTTTGTAGTCGTAATTGTATGCCTCGACAAATGTATCTTCTACTTCATACGTTTTAAAGGTTTTGTCGTCTAGAATAGTGTCTGTGCTAGTAAATATTTTTTCCAAAGTAACCTCATGAGATTGAAGAAAAATGTCATCCTGTTTATCAGGCGAATTGTATTTGCGTTGAATTAACACTCTCGCTTTAGGACCATTGTGTCCTTCAATATTAAATGCGTGCCCATTGTTTAGTGTAAAAGTTCCCAATATACTCTCTCCTTTTTAAATGTGTTCTTTTTGATTTTAGTAGAAGAATATGAAAAGAGTAGAAAAAAAGAGGAATTATCCGAAAATTCATAAACTTTATCTGAAATCAAAATAAAAAAAGTAAATTATTTTTACAAAAAACGCCTTTTTCATTATCATGTAGTCAACCTTCGTGGTTTGCCATTTTAAAAATAAAGGGGAGTTTAACATGAAAAATACGAATTCATATGCAACTTCAATTGTTGATTATTTGGTAACAAACTTTTGTTATTCCGAAACGGAAGCTCATTTTATGGTTGAAGGATATTATAGTGTGATTGAACGAATTGGCATGCTTGATAATCCACAATTTTGGGCAGCTAAAATTGACGAGGCGATGAAGTTTAATATTACCCCTGATATGTGGCATGCAGTACTATAACTAGTTGTATTTAGAAAAAAATAATGTAGGAATCATCCTACCAATTATCAAAAAACGAGTCTATCTGTCTAGACTCGTTTTTTTCTATGCTAATTTTTATTTTTTGAAGATAAAGGTTTGGTAAAATTGATTCATTTCATAGGTTAGGCTTTTTTTTGCTAGGAGTGATTGAAAATTGAAGTGGAAAAATTCAAAGAGAGTATCGATTTCGTTAATTGACGGGTCTTTTGCCCATCCTGTTATTTCACCGCTATTGAGGTAATACCAGTCTTTGTATTGCTTTGATACTTGAACAGTTTGAGGCGCAAGCGTATTGGTAATGCGGTACACTTTTGCAGGACGCTCGTATAAAGGAGTGTTCTGGGTGAGGATAATTTTGGCTTGCGAATTAACTGCTTTGTCATCCACTGGGGCGTAGCCACGATTACGTGCAATATCATCAAAAGAACCTGATGAACGTGTTATCACAACACGTGCGCCTATTTCAACATGAGTATAAAGCCACGTAACATCTTCGTTATACATACGCACACAACCTGAAGATGCATATGTACCGATACTCCATGGAGAGCTATTTCCATGAATACCATAGGTATAACCTGATGTGCCAGGTACACTTAGTCCAATCCATCTTGGTCCAAGTGGATTGCGTGGGTCGCCTCCTGGGATATTCAACTTGTAGTAAACAGGGTTTTGATTCATGTGAATAACTTGAAAGTCTCCCTCAGGGGTAAGGTCGCTTGTTTTCCCTGTTGCTACAGGAAATGTTTTAATAAGCTCCCCATCTTCGTATAAAGCGAGTCGGTTGATAGCTTTATTGACAATAATTAGTTGATTCTTGGGGTTGTCTAGTGCGTGGGCGCAGGATGTCGATAAAATAAAAGTCATTAACAAAAAAATAAATAGATACCATATCTTTTTCATTTTAATTGCTCCTTTTGTTCCAAAAAAGGTCAAGCAGATGTCTGACAGAGAAGAATTTAACGAAGACGATAGAGATGGTGAACTGAGTGGATTGATAAGGAGTTGATTATTTAGGATGTCGGGTCCGTAAAATTCTTTTATCTATACTATTTCTTCAACGAAAAATTCAGATAAATTCGTTTCTTTTGAAAAAAAGTTTATTTTTAGAAAGCAAACCGATATAATGTAAAAGATTGTTTAAATAATTAAAAAACATATATTTTTTGTTTTTTTTCTAAAAAAAAGGAGGACGCTATGTTTTCTTATGATGATATTGGAGAAGGAGACGTTTTAGTGTTGTTACATGGGTTGGGAAATCGAAAAGAAGCGTGGGTTCCTCAACATGAACTCGGAAAAAGGTATCGATTAATCATTCCTGATTTAATTGGGCATGGTTCGTCTCCTATTGATAAAAATTTGACTATCGGGCACGCGGTATCTCACATTATTGCCTTAATGGACTCATTAGGAATTGAGTCATTTCATCTATGCGGTTTGTCATTAGGAGGTCTTATAGCCCAAGAAATATATCGAAGTTACCGACATCGCATTAAACGTTTAATTTTGGCTAACACATGTTCTTATGTGCCGTTTGTCCCTGCGCATATGTTTATTTCTAAGCAGGAACAGTATTTGCGCGAACATCCTGTAGTAGATTTTAAAGCGCACGCAATTAATTCCTGTTTTCACAAAATGGACGAGCGCAAACAACAGTTAGCAGATAATTCGTTTTGTATCCGAAAAGAAACATACATAGAAAGTTCGAAAATGGCACTTGGTAAAAATTATTTTCCGTCTCTATTTTTTGTCCGAGTACCCGTGCTAATTATTTCAAGTACGATGGACAAAGTTACCCCTCTTATTAACTCCGTATTTATGCATCAGGCTATTTTTAATAGCAAATTAGTTGTTATTCCGCAGGCAGGTCATTTATCCAATATAGAAAATCCTGAACAATTTAATAAAGAAGTGGAACTGTTTTTAGCTTCTTAATTTAAAAAAGAGGATAGCTTTAATTATCCTTAAGTAAGATAACTAAAGTCGTCCTCTTGTTATTGTACGGCTTTTAATTCCACAAGTGTTTGAAAGGTTCCTCGTGTTGTAGACCCATCTTCTTTTGTATACTGCTCTTGCCCTTCTATTTTAACCATCCCCAAATCTTTATGATAATAAATTCGCAGCGGTTGCTCTTTATATGTTTCTACGACTGTTACGTGAGAGAGTGTTCCGTAGGCAGTATCCACTTTAGCATCGGTGTGAATGGTCTTGTAAGTAATTCCATTAGTTATCCATGTATCGCCTTTAGTAGCGGGTAGTTTTAACAGCATCTTTTTATTTGGTGTGATACGGGAGATGAGATTTTCTCTTTTATCACTAGTATCGTGGTATACCTCATAATACCCGCTTGTATCTGTATAGTAGATGATGTTTCCTCCTATAGTTGAATTTAGTGCCTGTGCATATCCCTTATCAAAATAAAGGAATGATTCCACTCTATCTTGGCCGCTCCCATCGTAATTTTGATAGACTAATGTTCGCGTTTGTTTGGGTGTATACAGGTAGTTATGTTGATTGGTATAGGAAACATCCGCTTTCGTTGTTTTTTCGCTTTTCTCCCCGTTCTTATTAACAAAGTGAGCTACGGCTTTAATTTGATATTGTCCGTAGTTAGTACCTAAATCGGTTTGAAGGTTCCATTTTACAAAATCTCGTTTTGGAATATCTTTTTTGTTCTCCTTGAATTCTTGATAGTCTACTTGAACACCTTCCTTGTTAAAGAGATAAATTTCCGTAGAGGTGATAAAGAGGGGTAAACTCTCATTTTGTTGATTTTGCAAAACCGCATCAACAGATATTCCGTTTTCTAAAAGCTTAATACTTGTTGAAAAGACTAACTTCTTTTTTGGAGAAGAATGGACACTTAACGAATGAGCTGATGAAGAGGATGAATGTGTTTCTGCATTTGATTCATTAGTAGAAGAAGTATTTTCTTTAGCACATGCGCTTAGAAAAAGAGATAGGGCTAAACTTGTGACCAAAAGTTTCTTTTTCATTGTTATCGCTCCTTGTTTCCAGTAAAACAGTTCAATGTTTCTTTTTTACGTAATGGGGAAATTCCCTGCTTACTTCGCATACAGAACTAAGCAAAAAGAAAACGACATACATCTTGACATTTATCTACATTTATTTATTCTCTTTCTATCGTATAGGGGGAGAGGATGGTGTTCATATGTTAAATGGGATTCAAAAGAAATGGCGTATATGGATTCAAAAACTCCGTTATGGTGTTTACATTGATATTACTACGCCTAAATTAAAAAAAGACGTAGAATTTGTTTTGCACAATCTTCCTAAGCAAATTATTAAAGGAATTGAAATTATTGAAGAAATTTTTGATACGGAATCCGAATCACATCAACTGTTTGTAAAAGAAACGATGAATGCAATGGATATTAAACGGGAGATTGGAAAATTTATTTTTAGAAAAAAACGTTGGGGACGACAAGAAGAAATGGCAAAGAAGATACTTGCAAAAGAAATGATAGATTTAGAGACCTTTCATTATGCCTATAATACGAAAGATTACTTGAAAATTTATGAATATGTGAATGCAGACTTATTTGCTGTGTACTATGGAAATGATTCTATGAAGCTAGAAGAAATCGCTCATGCCATCAATATGCTATACATTAAAGATTCAACAGACAAAAGTGCATCAGAGCAAAACGACATTGATAACTTAGTGAATCAATTGTTTTCAAATTAATAAGAATGATGAAGGCAGACCAGTATGGTTTGCTTTTTTCTTTTAAGAAAGGAGTTGACTTTTTTTTATCCAATATTAAACTTACAAATACTTAACTAGATTAAATATTATAAATTTAAAATACTTTTCTATAAAGAGGATGTGAAAAAGTGAATATACTTCCATGTTATTGTTTTCGTTTGTACATAACTGCTCCTTATGGATTCGTGTAGAGTAGCCTTGATGTTTTGCTTTTGAGGTTGTTTCTATTTAAAAGGGAGTGATTAATGTTATGTCAGTAGATGCTATGATATATACAGGATTAGGCATTCTGTTCTTTTTTATTGGAATGCTTGTGTACCATCAACAAGATAAGAAAAAAACAAAAGGGCAAGAAGTGTCACTTAAAACAGGACGTATTTTATTTGTTCTTCTGTTTGGTATGTTTGTTGCAATTTTAAACCAAACGTCTCTCAATACAGCGTTGCCTGTCATCATGAATGACTTACATATTAAGCCGACGACCGTTCAATGGTTGACAACAGGTTTCATGCTTGTCAATGGTATCTTAATTCCGATTAGTGCCTTTTTAATTGGACGTTTTGGTTTTCGTAGACTATTTTTAACCGCTATGATTTCCTTTACCATCGGTTCGGTGATTTGCGCAATGTCCAATTCATTCGATTGGCTAATGACAGGGCGTGTCGTTCAAGCGATTGGAGCGGGTATTTTAATGCCTTTAGGAATGAATGTATTTATGACCGTATTCCCTCCTGAAAAACGTGGTGCTGCTATGGGTACTATGGGAATCGCCATGATTTTAGGACCTGCGATTGGACCTACCTTATCGGGGTGGATTGTTCAAAACTATGAGTGGAACTTAATGTTCGATTTAATGGTTGTAATAGGAATTGTTGATGTTATTATGGCATTCTTTTGGTTCCGTCTACCTTCAAAAATTGAAAAAGGCGCTATTGATTTTATAGGTATTTTGTTTTCAAGTATTGGATTCGGCTCATTTTTATATGGATTCAGTGAAGCAGGAAGCAAAGGTTGGGATAGCAAGTTTGTCCTAATTGGATTAGCGGTTGGTGTCATCTTTATCGGATTATTCGTTTGGAGACAAGCTACTGCTAAAAATCCCCTTCTCGACTTAAAAGTGCTTCGATATAAAGCCTTTACGTTCACCGTAATTATTAATGGGCTTATTACTATGTCCCTTTTTGGAGCTATGCTTCTTCTTCCAATCTTCTTACAACAAATTCGTGGTTTTACGCCGTTACAATCAGGATTGCTTTTATTACCAGGGGCGCTTGTTATGGGCGTTATGGGTCCTCTTGCAGGGAAGTTTTTCGATAGATTTGGTATTAAAATTCTAGCAGTTGTGGGTCTTGTAATTACAACTTTTGCTACGTGGGAATTCACTAATTTAAGTGATGAAACAACATACCGTACCATTTTAGGGCTTTATACTATTCGTTCATTTGGAATGTCTATGCTTATGATGCCAATTATGACAGCAGGGATGAATGCTTTGCCTCAATACTTAATTTCTCACGGGACGGCATTATCAAATACCATTCGCCAAGTGGCTGGCTCAATTGGAACAGCTTTGTTGGTAACCATTATGACGACGCAAACAACAAAATTCTTAGAAGATGCGCCAAAACACGCAGGAGTTGTCCCGACACCTGATATGGTAGCTGCACAAATGAAAGAAGCCACAATACACGGAATTAATGAAGCGTTTTGGTTCGCCACAATTATTTCGTGTCTTGCACTTGTCTTAGCTCTATTCTTACAAAATAAACCTCAGAATAAAGAAACGAAATAAGAATCTTCGCTTCTCTGTGGTTAAATAAGAGGCTTGAAAAACAAAAAGAAGGTTTTATGCCTTCTTTTTGTTTTTCTTACTTTTGAAAGCTAAAAAAAAGTGTAATTTTTTTATTGACTTCTCTTGAAATCTACGTATAAAGAGACTAACCAATAGTATGAGTTGATTCAAGTGGAGGTTTTAGGAGTGTTTGGCACCTAACTTTGATTGGCTTGGGATTGTTTATTCTGTTTTTGTTCGCTTGTAATGCGCAAACAGGTTGGATAAGAATAGGTAGATGATACAAGACAGGAGAAGTGAAGTGAAATTCGTTGCTAGAATGTCTAGGCGAGTCCTTCATTCGATTGTGACATGTTAATAGATTGTGAATGTATAGTAGCTGTATAGCGCGTATATCTAGTATCATTCCTTTTGTTAATTTGTTTACAACCGTTTGATGTCATTGAAGGCAAATATGAAAAGGAAATGAGTTTTTTAAACGTAATTCCAAAACAACTGAAATGAATCAGTTGTTTTTTATTTGTCAAAGGAAAAAAGTGCATTATATAGAAAGATAAAAGGTTTGAACGGAAACTGCCTTTGAAGAGTTTAAGGAGGTTTTTTATTGAAAAATCGTGAAGCAATTGCGAAAAAGATTGCGCTCGTCAGTATTATATTTAATGTGCTCTTAACGATTTCTAAAATACTGATTGGGTGGAAAGGACACAGTTCTGCCCTACTTGCGGATGGTATCCACTCATTAGCGGATGTTATTGCTTCGGTTATTGTTTATTTAATTATTGATTTTGCTAGTCAGCCTGCAGACGAAGAACATCCATACGGACACGGAAAAGCGGAAGTTGTGATTTCAGGGTTAGTTGGCTTAACCTTGTTTTTTGTTGCAGTGTACATTGCTATTGAATCAATAATGGGGATGTTTCATTCCATTGAAAAACCAAGTTTGTTGGCACTATGGATGGCACTTATTTCGTTTGTTATAAAGGAAGTGCTATTCCGCTACTCGTTTCGTATCTCAAAGAGATATAACAGCAAAGCAATTGAAGCTATGGCTTATGACCACAAAGCTGACATTTGGGCTTCGTTGGTAGCGGGTCTAGGAATTCTGTTGGTTTTAGTTGGAACAAAGTATGATATAGCCCCTCTCTTATATGGCGATAAAGTGGCAACATTAATTGTGGCTGTACTTATCTATCGAATGTCGCATGAAATGATGAAAGAGGCATTTCATATATTACTAGAACGAAGTGTTAGTGAAGAAGATTTACAGAAATACATTGATGTGGTGACGACATTTTCGAGCGTTAAACGAATTGACCGTATTCGTGCACGTGAGCATGGACATTACGTGTTGGTTGATATCCGCCTTTCTATACCTCATGAACAGTCTATTAAGCAAGGACATGATTTGTGTCGTGAAATTAAACAAACACTTATGGATACATATACGAATATTGAAGAAGTGCTTATTCATTTGAATCCTTACTTTCCTGAAGACGATATGAGCTAAAAAAAGTCTTGAGAAAGATATTGAATGTAGGAAGCTAAAAAGAATAGAGAGGAATTCCTAAAAAGGAAAATCAAATTGAAATGCCTATATCCATAGGCATTTTTTGATGGAAGGAGATGTGTAAATGAAACCTACGATTTCACTTTGTATGATAGTCAAAAATGAAGAGGATGTCATCGCTTCCTGCTTAGAACATGCAAAGCCTTATGTAACAGAGATAATTGTTGTAGATACAGGTTCAACGGATAACACACGTGGCATTTGCGAACAACATGGTGCTCGTGTTATTACACATGAATGGAAAGACGATTTTGCTGATGCACGAAATGTCGCTTTGTCTCACGCGACAAGTGAATGGGTACTAGTCCTTGATGCGGATGAAATGATAAGTGAAACAGACTTTTCGTTTTTATCATCGTCGCATAAAGATGTGTTTTGGGTAACCATTTGTAATATTAAAGCAACCAGTACCTCTTCTCATCAAGCGCTTCGCCTTTTTCGAAACAAAAAAGGGTATGGGTACATGTATCGAATTCATGAGCAATTAATGAAAAATAGGAAACCTGTAAATGAAAAAACAATTGGAACCTCTCCTGTCGTAGTTGAACATAGAGGGTATGAGGAAGAAATAGTTCAGCGAAAAAACAAGCATGAGCGAAACCTACAGCTTTTATTGAAAGAACTAGCGGAGCGACCTCACGATAGAAAAGTACATTTACATTTAGCTAATCAATACGTAATGGGTGAAAAATACAAACAAGCGGTTCATCATTATAATAAGGCGACGAAAAAAGGAACGGACAAAGTGCTTCTGAAGCATGCTGTTATGAAAATGGTTTTAGCCTTAAAGGAACTAAATCAAACGGAAGAGGCATTAAAAGTGCTCGAACAAGCTATTTCTTATTACCCTGCTTATAGTGACTTGCATTTTGCTCGTGGTGAACTCTTAGAAGGAATTGGGCATGATGAAGGCGCTATTCTGTCGTTTATACGTTGTATAGAACAAGGTGAAACTAGTATGGATTTTTATACACAACAAGGTATCTCTACTTATGGAAGTTTAACAAGATTAGCGTCTATTTATCGCAGACATGCTGATTTCGATAATGAAGTAAAAATTATAGAGCAACTGTTCTTACTAAATCCTCTTGTATACGATACGGCTTGTCGATTCTTTGAGCTACAAAGGTTATTGGTCGGATATCAAGCTTCGCTTCAAATGATAGACTTCTTCCCTTCTCTTCCTAATAAAATGAAAGAAAAAATCCGTTTGCACTTAGAATCCAAAGAGCAACGATTTAAAGAAACATTTTTAGAGCAGGAACCTAATTCTCTTAATATCTTCTATATATGTGACCTTTCAAAAGAATTGTTTGAAACATGGTTTCATTCCCCTTATCCTACCTTTGAACAACTCCTCACACTAGCTGAAGTCCACTATCAAATGGGATGGTATCAAGAAACGATTTCCCTTTCGAATAAATTATTAGAAAGGAATCCCGCTCATTTTCGTTCCATTAATTTACTTTTAAAAAGCGCTGTAGAGATAGGCGAAACAGAATTAGCACATGAATTAGCACGTGATATGTTAAAAACCATTCCAAATGACCTCTTTTTTTCATCTTTTTTGACACAGCCTTAAATAACGAACAGTTGGGCATTATGCGCATTGTCTCTAGGAGGACGAATGCAAATAATGCTTTTTTTTTGTTTTTAAAGAGGAGCGCTCATGAAAAAGAAGAAAGAATAAGGGCAGATTTGTCCCAGTGCGGCAAATCTTCTTTTTTGTAAGAACTAAAAAACATGTCAGTTTCTAAAAAAGTAACAGAAGATGATAGAAACTTAGGCATTGACTATGAGGAAGGTGTTTAAAATGAAAAAACCTTTAAAAGTTTTAGCTTCTCTAAGTGTGGCGGCAACATTGTTTGTTTCAATATCTCAAGGAACGGCTTATGCGTCTGAACCAATTGGAACGGTAGAAGTACAAGCAAATAATTTGTACCTTCGTTCTAATGACAATTTTAATTCCAATATTGTACGTGTTTTACACAAAGGCGAGACATACAAAGTGTACTCAAAACGTAATGGGATGTATAATTTAGGGGAAAATCAGTGGACATCTGCTAATGGTCAATATGTTTCTTACTCTTCTAGTGGAGAGAATGCAACATCAAACCAAGCGGTTTCCGAGAATGCTTCGGGTAAAGTAACCGTCAAAGTAGGTAGTTTATATACACGTGCAGATGCAAGCTTTAGTGCAAGTATCGTACGAGTAGCGCACCAAGGTGATACGTTCACGGTGTACGAAAAGAAAAATGGTTTATACCGTATTGGCGCAAACGAATGGATTTCTGCAAGTTCTACGTATGTTTCATTAGCAGGAACAGCTCCAACTACAACTCCAACTACAACGACTACACCAACAGCATCTACTACTTCACAACAAGCAACTGGAAAAGTTAAAGTATTAGTAGCTTCATTAAGTATTCGTATTGCTCCAAGCTTTAATGCAAAAGTGGTAGGAACAGTTGAAAAAGGAGACATCATTACAGTCTTTGAAAAGAAAAATGGTTTGTATCGTATTGGTGATAACAAATGGATTTCGGCTGGTACTAGTTTTGTGACAACGAACTTATCTCAACCTACTCCTGCAACAACATCTGCAGTATCAATCACACCAACTACATCTTCATCAACATCAAATGCTAGTGCTCAACAAATCATTAACTACGGAAAAAAATTCATGGGGCTTCCTTACGTTTGGGGTTCTTCATCGCCTTCATACGGAGGATTTGATTGTTCAGGATTTATCTACTATGTCTATAAGAACAATGGTTATAACATCTACCGCTCGAACGTAGAAGGTTACTGGAACATGGTACAACGTCTTCAGTCGCCATCAGTCGGAGATTTGGTCTTCTTTAAAAATACGTATCGTGTAGGACCTTCACACATCGGAATTTATTTAGGAAATGGTAAGTTCTTAAATGCAAGTTCAAGTCATGGTATCTCGATTGCAGATATGAACTCGTCATATTGGAAACAGCATTTCTTAGGATACGGTAAGTTCGTACGATAAAATCGGAATATTCATGTATATAGATTGGGAAACCAATGAGAAATAAAAAGCTCTTGCTCAGTAGAAACATCTACGAAGCGAGGGCTTTTTATTGCTTCCCTTTTATCTTTTGGTCTCGTGGTAAAAAGGACGGAAAACGTGGAAAAGTAATTGTTTTTTTGGAAAAGAACCCTATAATTCCTCTGAACACAAACTATGCGAGAGGAGATTATACTTTGAACGACAATCAACAAAAAAGCAAATTACTACACGCACTGGAATTTTTAGAAGAGGGAAGCGATACGTTTTTGTTGCAACTATACGAAAAACATCGCCAAACAAAAGACAGCTTTTTGCTATGGAACTTATTCATTTGGTTTCCCATTTTAAAAGTCGCAGGACTTTTAAAGGTCGCGAAACTATTTCAGAATGTATCCACAGTTAAAAAAGCGGTTGTAGTAATTGGAGGAACAACTATTTTTGGATTCGAAGTGTTAAAATGGCGACATTACAAGGAAGTAGCAACCTATGTAAAAGGATTCGACCTGTCTTCTTTTGATTGGGGACTTATTTCTGTTGTCATCATTATCTTGTGGTACTTTGTGACGCTTGTTGGTTTACAGCGAGAAGTAACAGACCCTAGTAGTAAGTTTTTCTTGTGGAAAGCTTACGAAAAATGGGGGCATTCACGGCACATGTTCGCACATTTAATTAAAGCATTTCCTGAAGAAATTAATTTGTTTCGAAAAATGCGAGAAGGATTAGAGCAAGAAGAAACAGCGGAGTCTGAATCTTTGCTTTACATCCAAACGTTGATTGATAATCACAAGAAATTCGAACGATTATCTGAACAACGATACAAAAAAGTGAAATACTTATTCAATGTAGTGAGCGATTTAAATCAAAAACTACATGAGGTTATCTCTATTTACCCGCATATTGAGTATCACCACTTTAACTTACTGGATAGACCCTATCTTGTATACAAAAAACAAGGGAATGAGTTAGTTCGGAAAATTAGTGGACAAGTATACCCAACGCCGCATAAAATAAAGATAACAAACGAAGAGAATTTTATCGTAAAAGTACGGAAAGCGGATGGAGAAGTTTTAACTGGTGAATTAAATGGTCACGTGCTTACAGGTTGTTCGTATAAAGTTAATGGAACTGAGTATGTACTTGCCTACAAAATGAAGCATAACGATGTTTATGTAAGTAAACTCAATATCTTGAACGAATTCTACTTTCAAGAAACCATTAAATCCATGTTTAAACGAGTAAAGTAAAAAGAACGAATTAAACGTTCATAAGGAGGTTGCCTTTCAATGACCACATGTAAAAAGAATAGTCTGAAAGAGGCATTAAAACGAGAAGAAATGCAGTATGAAAAGGAATTCTCAAAAATCAAAAAAGTTATTAATAACGTTGAAAAGAGATTTCAAGAAATTAAAACTTATAAAGCATGACACTAAAGAGAAAAAAACAAGTGATTTACTCACTTGTTTTTTTGTTTGTCTTCCAAGTATTTTTCAGCATCTTTAAATGCATCTTTGATGGGTTTTGTTTGTTCTTCGAACTGTTTTTCATCTTCTTCAAAAATATCCCGAGAGCGCTCTTCTTTTTCTTGAAATAACCCAAGTAAAAACATATATGGTCCCCCTCTTGTAATATATGAAAAAAGCTAGATACTATTATGTTATACCAAAAGAGGGATTTTAAACCAACTATTAAGAAAAAAAGTCTACTTTTGGTAAGCAGACTTTTAAAGTTTATGATTTTTTTGTTTAATTTCCGAAGAACTCTTCGACTTGTTTTGCATAAAGAGAGAAAAACAGCGGTGCTGTTTCAGGATTTAATCCTTTATACATATTCATGGCTACACCTTTAAAATACCATGCTTGTTGTTCTTTTCCTCGTTTAAAATTCGCCCACAGCTCTTCGCCTAATGTTTCATAGTCTTTTATTAATGACTGCAGGTTATCTAATTTGTCTGCAACGATTAACGCTTTGATTTCAAGGGGTGCTTTTGCTATCCAGTCAATGGTGTGTTGTTTGCGCATCTCCCAAGAGTGGTCTTTGTTTTCTGTATTTCCTTGCACAATAAGCGATACCTCTTTGCCAAACTCTTTAAAAATATCTTCTTGGGTAACGATTGTATCTTCTACTGTATCATGGAGGTAACCAGCAGCTACCACTTCATCCGAAAACCCTGCTTCTTTTAGCATTTCTGCCACACGAATAGGGTGAGAAATCATTGGGGTATTTGTAGCTTTGCGTACTTGTCCTTCGTGCGCTTTTGTAGCAAAAAGACGTGCTCGGTCTAATAAATTCATATTTTCGCTCCCTTATTATTTAGTTTTTTAAGCTGTGTTTTATCTTTCATGGGAAAGGACTAACAAAGATGGTCGTTACTACTTTTTCTAAAACAAGAAAAGTTTATCATATTAACGACAAATAGTAAATTAAGGTTATAATGGAATATATATTGAAAATCGTAATCTATTCAGAAGGGGAGGAAATAAAATGATGTATTTTATTTTCGGATACGTATTACTAGGACTAGCAGGCATCACTTTAAGCGCATACGATGAGTACACAAAAACGTATGATTGGGCATTAACAGGAGGAATTAACTGGTATTGGTGGGTTCCAATTATATTTTGGTTTATCTATATTATCGGAGCTCCGTACTATTTTACAAAAGAGCTAGTAGATAAAATCCAAAGCTATAAATATGCTAAAGAATTCCATGAAAAAGGCGGAATAAATAGGAAATTTCATTGAGAAAAAACCGAAGCGAAAGCTTTGGTTTTTTATTTTTGCTTAGAAAAACTCAATCTTACTTTTTTCAGATGAGGAAAATTCACCCTTAAAAAAATTAAACAATGGGTTTTTATAAGAAAGAGCTTGAAATAGAACAGATATAAAAAAAATATACAGAGGATTTTTCTTTGTATCTGCATGAAGGTTAACAAAGATAATCTCTCTAAATCTCTTTTATTTGTATCTCGTTAAGAAGTCCATGTTTGTCGGAATGAATCCACATACCAATTGTGAGAAGAATAATTGAACGTTGTAATGGTTCCAAAACGATGATTATTTGATTGATAAAAACTTGTTGAAACAGAGACCTGTCGAAAAAGGTGAAATTGGGAATTTTCAAGTTTGAGGAGGACACCCGTTAGTTCTTGAGTTTGAGGATTTCTAAATTGTGGAGAAGATAACTCGCTCAGCTTTTTCGTATAAATAGGAAGATGGTATGTTTTCGAAAAATATAAAATTACTTGCTGTTTTTCTGTTTTGTTTAATGCAGTGATAGCGGACATATCAATGGATAGGTATGAAGCATTATTAAGTGCAGAAGGATGCAACTCTAGCATTTTGCTTAGTGAATGGATATACATATCCGTTAAATGGGATTTTGCTTGCTCTCGATTGGAACATGCAGCTAAAATGAGTGATAAAAATAAAAATAAAAGTGCATATTTACCTAACGTGTTTTTATGCACGAGACCTCCTCCTTTTAATAAACGAAAGGCTTTATGAGTGCATATGAGCGTCTACTAGATAGTCAAGTCGTTTCAAGCTAGAAAGAATTCGTTCTTCAGATAGTGTTCGGTAGTGGTGCATACCGCTTGGCTCTTCGTCCCTTTCATCGGCTTGTTTCACGATTTGTTGGAGAGGAGTGGGGTCTGTTAGAGGAGACGGTAAAAAAGAATCCGTATGAAACAAAATAGCAAGTGCTATTTCTTTTGCACGTTTTGGATTTTCACCTAAACGAATTAATAACTTATGAGCGCGTTCGGCACCTTTAATGGCATGAATGTCGTTTTCTTTATATAAGTTGTAATCCCATTTTCCGTTACGGTACCATGTGAAGTGACCTATATCATGTAAAAAACCTGCTTTGGTCGCTAAGTCAACATCAATATCAAGAGTTTTCGCCAAATGAAAACAGTGATATGAAACTGAAAGGGCATGAACAATGCCTGAACGATGTAAGTATTTTTTTGCTATATAGTGTTGATACACATGTGTTAGTGTGACATCTCTCATATACATAACCCTCCTTTTTTATCTTTTTTTGAAAAATAGAGTTGTTTCCTTTCTTATTTCGCGCAATCCCTTTTATAAAGGAAATAAAGTTTGTAAAGAAATAAATATTAAAAAAGAATAGAATGCTATCTTTTTTTATTATTTTTTTGATGGAAAACGAAGGAGATTCAATATTATCAATTCAAAAGATAAATAAGCACAAAAAATATAAAAAACATATTTTTTTAAGCATAAAAAATCAAAGTAAGCTATACTTAAATTGAAAACAAATCAAAGGAGAGACAGATATGAGTAAAAAAGCGTTATTTATTACAATTGTAGGGATTTTTGCTGTTGCAGCGTTGATTGTGTTGGTTTCAGCGGGAACTATGTGGAGTCATTACAAAACAGCGATTGACCTTGACGAGCAAATTAAAGCTCAATACACGGACAATAAATCTGAATACGATAACATGTGGAAAACGATTAAAGAAACAGCGCAAGTAACTGACAAGCAAGCAGAGCAATTTAAAGATGTGTTCGCAGAAGTAATGAAAGAGCGAAACGGAAATAAAGACCACTTGTTAGTAGAAGCTGTACAAGAACAAAATCCAAATATGAGTACTGAAGTGTATACGCACCTTCAAAATATTATTGCCTCTAAACGAACTGAGTTTTCTAATAAGCAAGGTAAACTATCAGATATGATTCGTGAGTATAATTCCTTCATTCGAAAA
>Ga0207655_1001996_pt1 | contig 17343 bp, 16 predicted proteins | sample KBSM44metaG_FD_184398 | JGI IMG/M metagenome (GOLD analysis project Ga0207655, IMG submission 184398) | Miscanthus rhizosphere microbial communities from Kellogg Biological Station, Michigan, USA - KBS M4-4 metaG (SPAdes) (version 2) | ecosystem: Host-associated > Plants > Roots > Rhizosphere >...
TCGCCAACGAGGCCGGTGAAATCCGCGCCCTGGCCGAGATGGTCAAGCAAGGCTTCGTGTTCAAGGGCCTCAAGCCTGTGAACTGGTGCTTCGATTGCGGTTCGGCCCTGGCTGAAGCGGAAGTCGAGTACGCCGACAAGAAATCCCAGACCATCGACGTGGCCTTCCCGGTTGCCGATGAAACCAAGCTGGCCGCTGCTTTCGGCCTGGCGTCGCTGGCCAAACCGGCCGCCATCGTGATCTGGACCACCACCCCGTGGACCATCCCGGCCAACCAGGCGCTGAACATCCACCCGGAGTTCAAGTACGCCCTGGTCGACACCGGCGAGCGCCTGCTGGTACTGGCTGAAGAGCTGGTCGAGTCGTGCCTCAAGCGCTACAACTTGGAAGGCTCGATCATTGCCACCGCCCAAGGTTCGGCGCTGGAGCTGATCAACTTCCGTCACCCGTTCTATGATCGCCTGTCGCCAATCTACCTGGCCGACTACGTCGAGCTGGGCGCGGGTACCGGCGTGGTGCATTCGGCACCTGCCTACGGTGAAGACGACTTCGTTACCTGCAAGCGCTACGGCATGGTCAACGACGACATCCTCACCCCGGTGCAGAGCAACGGTGTATATGTCGAGTCGCTGCCATTCTTCGGCGGCCAGTTCATCTGGAAGGCCAACCCGGCCATCGTCGAGAAGCTGAGCGAAGTCGGTGCGCTGATGCACACCGAAACCATCAGCCACAGCTACATGCACTGCTGGCGCCACAAGACCCCGCTGATCTACCGTGCTACTGCGCAGTGGTTCGTGGGCATGGACAAGCAGCCAACCACCGGCGAGCCGCTGCGTGAGCGCGCGCTGAAAGCCATCGAAGACACCAAGTTCGTGCCGGCCTGGGGCCAGGCGCGCTTGCATTCGATGATCGCCAACCGCCCGGACTGGTGCATTTCGCGTCAGCGCAACTGGGGCGTGCCAATCCCGTTCTTCCTGCACAAGCAGACCGGCGAACTGCACCCGCGCACTGTCGAGCTGATGGAGCAAGTGGCCAAACGCGTCGAGCAGGAGGGCATCGAGGCTTGGTTCAAGCTGGACGCCGCCGAGCTGCTGGGCGTTGAAGCCGACCAGTACGACAAGATCACCGACACCCTCGACGTGTGGTTCGACTCGGGTACCACCCATTGGCACGTGCTGCGTGGCTCGCACGACATCGGCCACACCACCGGCCCGGTCGCCGACCTGTACCTGGAAGGCTCTGACCAGCACCGTGGCTGGTTCCACTCGTCGTTGCTGACCGGTTGCGCCATCGACAACCACGCGCCATACCGCGAGCTGCTGACCCATGGCTTCACCGTGGACGAAAACGGCCGCAAGATGTCCAAATCGCTGGGCAACACCATCGAACCGGAGAAGGTCAACAACACCTTGGGTGCCGACATCCTGCGCCTGTGGGTTTCGGCCACCGACTACTCCGGTGAAATGGCGGTTTCCGAGCAGATCCTGCAGCGCAGCGCCGACGCCTATCGCCGTATTCGCAATACCGCGCGCTTCTTGCTGTCCAACCTGTCCGGCTTCGACCCGGCCCGCGACCTGCTGGCCCCGGAGGACATGCTGGCACTGGACCGCTGGGCCGTGGACCGCACCCTGCTGCTGCAGCGCGAGCTGGAAGAGCACTACAGCGAGTACCGCTTCTGGAACGTCTACTCCAAGGTGCACAACTTCTGCGTACAGGAACTGGGCGGCTTCTACCTCGACATCATCAAGGACCGCCAGTACACCACTGGTGCCAACAGTGTCGCCCGCCGCTCCTGCCAGACCGCGCTGTACCACATCAGCGAGGCGCTGGTGCGCTGGATCGCGCCAATCCTGGCGTTCACCGCCGACGAAATCTGGCAGTACCTGCCGGGCGAGCGCAACGAGTCGGTAATGCTCAACGGCTGGTACCAGGGCCTGAGCGAGCTGCCGGAAGGCACCGAGCTGGACCGCGCCTACTGGGACCGCGTGATGGCGGTGAAGGCCTCGGTGAACAAAGAGCTGGAGAACCAGCGTACCGCCAAGGTGATCGGTGGCAACCTGCAGGCCGAAGTGACCCTGTACGCCGACGAAGGCCTGAGCGCCGACCTGGGCAAGCTGGGCGACGAACTGCGCTTCGTGCTGATCACCTCGGCCGCCAGCGTGGTGCCGTTCGCTCAGGCGCCGGCCGAAGCCGTGGCCACCGAAGTCGAAGGCCTCAAGCTGAAGGTGGTCAAGTCCGGCCACGCCAAGTGCGGCCGTTGCTGGCACTTCCGCGCCGACGTTGGCAGCCACCCGGAGCACCCGGAAATCTGCAGCCGTTGCGTCGACAACCTGAGCGGTTCGGGTGAGGTGCGCCACTATGCCTAACCCTGCAGCGGGGCGCTTCGGGCGCCTTGCATGGCTTTGGCTGAGCTTGCTTGTCCTGGTCCTCGACCAGGCCACCAAGCTGTACTTCAACAACGCCCTGACCATGTACCAGCAGATTGTGGTCATCCCTGACTACTTCAGCTGGACGTTGGCCTACAACACCGGTGCCGCGTTCAGCTTCCTCGCTGATGGCGCTGGCTGGCAGCGCTGGCTGTTCGCCCTGATCGCCGTGGTGGTCAGTGCCGTGCTGGTGGTATGGCTCAAGCGCCTGGGGCGCAACGAGACCTGGCTGGCCGTGGCACTGGCGCTGGTGCTGGGTGGCGCCATCGGCAACCTGTACGATCGCATCGTGCTGGGCCATGTGGTCGACTTCATCCTGGTGCACTGGCAGAACCGCCACTACTTCCCGGCCTTCAACGTGGCCGACAGCGCCATCACCGTTGGTGCGGTGATGCTGGCGCTGGATATGTTCAAGAGCAAGAAGTCCGAGGATCCGGTCCATGACTGACACCCGTATCGGCCAGAACACCGAAGTCACCTTGCACTTCGCGCTGCACCTGGAAAACGGCGACACCGTCGACAGCACGTTCGACAAAGCCCCGGCCACCTTCAAGGTTGGCGATGGCAACCTGCTGCCGGGCTTTGAAAGCGCCCTGTTCGGCTTCAAGGCCGGTGACAAGCGCACTGTGGTAGTGGCCCCGGAGAACGCTTTCGGCCAGCCTAACCCGCAGAACGTGCAGGTTATGCCGCGCTCCAACTTCGAAGGCATGGAGCTGTCCGAAGGCCTGCTGATCATCTTCAACGACGCCGCCAACACCGAGCTGCCAGGTGTGGTCAAAGCGTTCGATGACGACCAGGTGACCATCGACTTCAATCACCCACTGGCTGGCAAGACCCTGACCTTCGAGGTGGAGATCCTCGAGGTGAAGGCCCTGTAAGCCTGGAGCCGAGCATGCAAATCAAACTCGCCAACCCTCGCGGCTTTTGCGCGGGGGTCGACCGGGCGATCGAGATCGTCAACCGCGCGCTGGAAGTCTTCGGCCCGCCGATCTATGTGCGCCACGAAGTGGTGCACAACAAGTTCGTGGTGGAAGACCTGCGCAACCGTGGCGCCATCTTTGTCGAAGAGCTGGACCAGGTACCGGACGATGTCATCGTCATCTTCAGTGCCCACGGTGTTTCCCAGGCCGTGCGCCAGGAAGCAGCTGGCCGTGGCCTGAAAGTGTTCGATGCCACCTGCCCGCTGGTGACCAAGGTGCACATCGAAGTGGCCAAGTACAGCCGCGATGGCCGTGAGTGCATTCTCATCGGCCACGAAGGGCACCCGGAAGTCGAAGGCACCATGGGCCAGTACGACGCCAGCAACGGTGGCGCCATCTACCTTGTCGAGGACGAGGAAGATGTTGCCAACCTGCAGGTGCGCGACCCGGACCACCTGGCCTTCGTCACCCAGACCACGCTGTCGATGGACGACACCAGTCGCGTCATCGACGCCCTGCGTGCACGCTTTCCGAACATCGGTGGCCCGCGCAAGGACGACATCTGCTACGCCACCCAAAACCGCCAGGACGCCGTCAAGCAACTGGCAGGCGAGAGTGACGTGGTGCTGGTGGTCGGCAGCCCGAACAGCTCCAACTCCAACCGCCTGCGCGAGCTGGCCGAGCGCATGGGCACTCCGGCTTACCTGATTGATGGTGCCGAGGACCTGCAACGCGGCTGGTTCGACCAGGCCGCGCGTATCGGCATCACTGCCGGTGCTTCGGCCCCCGAAGTGCTGGTGCGTGGCGTGATCGAGCAACTCAAAGCTTGGGGCGCCACGGGCGCTGAAGAGCTGGATGGGCGGGAGGAGAACATCACCTTCTCGATGCCTAAAGAGCTGCGGGTTCGGTCGCTGATCTGATCAGGGCCTTGCGCACAGCGGATGATTCGGTTCGCCTGTGCGCAAGGCTACTCTGCCAGTGCTTGCCAGAACCACATGATAAGGGCTGTTGGTTTTTTCGCAGACTACAAGCCGGCCACTCAGCTGAGCGTTGTTTGGCTGCATCGGCACACCCTGTGCACTGAATTTCACCTGCCCCCCCGTATTCGCTGCGATGTACATGGGTCGAGAAAGCCGATGTTCACGCAGCACTTGCTGATTGTGCTCTAACACTGCACGCCAGCCATTCCCCCAATTACCGTCCAGCGCCACTACAACTACCGGTTGGCCCTGCAGCACGGCATGGCTGCGCGCACTGCGCAGTGCCTGGGCCAGATCTCGGGCCGCTGCCGCCCGGTGTAGGTCGTCACTCATCCTGGCGTAGGCCGGAATACCCAGCTGTGTCAGCAAGACAGCCACCGCCAAGGCCGACAACATTTGAATCAGTGTTACGCCGCGTTGCCTCACCGTGCATTCCTCCCTGGAAGTGCTTGGCTATAGCTTCACGTTCGCTGGCCAAGCGTTCTAGTCGGCCGGTTCCAAGGCTATTGCAGGAAAAGTCACGGGAGGTGCAAGGATGCACGTAAGGCAACGGGGCATGACGCTCCTGGAAGTGCTGTTGGCTGTCGCGGTTGTGGCCGTGGGCATGTTCGCAACCGCAGCGATGCAGTTGCAGGCATTGCAGGCGACGGAAAGCGCACGCCGTGATGGGCGGGCGGCGATGGCGGCGCATAGCGAGCTTGAGCGGAGGCGGCGATGAGGCGCCGCCAGATTGGGTTCGGTTTGCTTGAAGTTGTGATGGCACTGGCCATCGGGTTGCTGCTGCTGGCGGCGGCCAGCCAGCTCTTTACCTCCGCACACCAGGCTTGGCGCCTGCAAAGCACGGCAGTGCGTATGCAGGATGAAGCACGTCAGGCATTACTGCGTATGGCGCAGGACATCCGCATGACGGGGATGTTTGGCTGTCTTCAGCTCGGTCCAGGCGACTTCAACGCCCCGGGCTCACAGTTGGCTTTCGCCCGACCATTGGAAGTTGATTCCACTACCCTCAGCCTGGTTGTAGCGGAGTTGCCCGGACAGGCTGGCAAGTCTGACTGGCTCTTGCACACAGACTGCATCGAGAAAGTGAGCGTGGATGTGGATCCCAAAGAGGGCTATCCACTGGCGTTTCCTATCAGCAGATACGTCTACCAGCTCCAAGGCAACCAACTGAAGTTCAAGCGAGGAAGAAGCTTTCAGCCGCTGGTCGAGAATGTACGAGAGGCGCGCTTCGAACGTGTGCAAACACCCGAAGGAGTGAGAGTGGATATCGCGCTCACGTTGTACGAGCCCACGCTCAAACTCGAACAGCGCCATGAGCTTAGCGTGGCGCTGCGCAACTCGGTGCCGGGGCCATGAAGCGTCAACGCGGTGTCGTGCTGCTGTTGGCGTTGGTACTGAGCCTGCTGCTCGGCTTGCTGGCGGCCTCAGCCCTGAGTGATGCCTTGGTGGAAACGCGAATGGCCGGTCACCTGCGCGATGGTCTGCTGGCGCTCGAAGAAGCGGAGGCCACCTTGCAAGCAGGGGAGGCCGAGATCAAGCGTGCACCTCCTGATCCGTGTTTCGCGTGCATGCCGCCAGCTCGACCGCACGACCTGGCCGGGCAGTGGCACAGCACGCAAGAGGGCTATTTCCACCTGCAGAATCTTGGCCCGAGTACGCGCGCGCAGGCCACCCTGTTTCGGATAACCGCCGTGAGCAAACAAACCCAGTCACGACAGGTACTGGAAGCCGTCTACGCCGTGGCCGACGACAAGATGCAACGCATGGCCTGGCGACAAAGACTCAGAGGAGACTGACATGCAGCAAGGCTTGAGCCTGATCGAGTTGTTGATTGTGCTGGCCGTGACCGGCATTCTGGCAGCCATTGCCTACCCCAGTTACAGCGACCAGCTTCGGCGAGCCGCGCGCAGCGAAGTGGTTGGCCTGCTGCATGATGCCGCCCTGCGTCTGGAGCGCCACCGCGTGCGCACCGGCGAGTATGCCGAGGGCGACCCGGCCTTGCCCGACGGTACCCGCTACTACAGCCTGCAGGCCCAGCGCGGCAGCGACACCTTCACGCTGCACGCCCGGCGGCTGCCGAATGGGCTGATGGCACAGGATGGCTGTGGCGATTTCCAGCTCGACCAGGCTGGCGCGCGCAGCAACCCCGGTGCCGTTGGTGGCAGCGAGCACTGCTGGGGAAGCTGAAGGTTGAATGATGCCCGGTGCATCGCGGTTTTACTTCAGGTGTTGGATCGACAGATGAACAAGCAAGTAGTGGTGGTCGGCGGCGGGGTGATTGGCCTGCTGACGGCGTTCAACCTGGCGGCAAAGGTCGGCCAGGTGGTGGTGTGTGATCAGGGCGAGGTTGGCCGCGAGTCGTCCTGGGCTGGCGGTGGCATTGTTTCGCCGTTGTACCCATGGCGCTACAGCCCGGCGGTGACCGCCCTGGCGCACTGGTCGCAAGACTTTTATCCACAGCTGGGCGAGCGCTTGTTCGCCAGCACCGGCGTCGACCCCGAAGTGCACACCACTGGGCTGTACTGGCTCGATCTGGACGACGAGGCCGAAGCGTTGGCCTGGGCCGAGCGCGAGCAGCGACCGCTTAGCGCCGTGGATATCTCGGCGGCCTACGACGCGGTGCCGGTGCTGGGCCCGGGCTTCAAGCGCGCCATCTACATGGCTGGGGTGGCCAATGTGCGCAACCCACGGTTGGTCAAATCGCTGAAGGCGGCGCTGCTGGCGCTGCCTAACGTGACCTTGCGCGAACACTGCCAGATCACCGGTTTCGTGCAGCAGGACGGGCGCGTGACCGGGGTGCAGACCGCCGACGGCGTGCTGGTGGCGGATGACGTGGTGCTCAGCGCTGGCGCCTGGAGTGGTGACCTGCTGCGTACCCTTGGCCTCGAACTGCCGGTAGAGCCGGTGAAGGGCCAGATGATCCTGTTCAAGTGCGCCGACGACTTCTTGCCGAGTATGGTGCTGGCCAAGGGGCGCTATGCGATCCCACGGCGTGATGGGCACATTCTGGTGGGCAGTACGCTGGAGCATGCCGGTTATGACAAGACCCCGACCGGGGATGCGCTGGACAGCCTGAAGTCATCGGCGGTGGAGTTGTTGCCTGAGCTTGAGGGGGCCACGGTGGTGGCGCACTGGGCTGGGCTGCGGCCGGGCTCGCCGGAAGGTATTCCGTATATCGGGCCGGTGCCGGGGCATGCGGGGTTGTGGCTGAACTGCGGGCATTACCGTAATGGGCTGGTGCTGGCACCGGCTTCGTGCCAATTGTTTACCGACTTGCTGACCGGGGCCGAGCCGATTATCGACCCGGCGCCGTATGCGCCAGAAGGTCGTTTGGGCTGAGGGCTTCTTCGCGGGTAAACCCGCTCCCACAGGTGCAGCACAGGTTTGAAAACCGTGTGATCCCTGTGGGAGCGGGTTTACCCGCGAAAGGGCCAGCGAGCCTGTTAGAGCGCTCAACCGGTAATAGGAGCCTGCAAGTGCCGGCTTGGGTAATGCTGTTCATACACCTTGCACACCCGCAGCACCTGCTCATCGGCGAAGCGCCCGGCCACCACCTGCAGGCCCACCGGCAACCCTTCGCGGGTAAACCCGCAAGGCACCGAAGCCGCCGGCTGTTGCGTCAGGTTGAAGGGGTAGCTGAACGGCGTCCACTCCATCCACTGCGCCATCCCCGACCCAGGCGGCACGTTGTGCCCGGCCTCGAATGCCACCAGCGGCAGCATGGGGGATAGCAGCACGTCATAGCGCTGGTGGAAGGCATTCATCTTCGCTATCAACGCTGCCCGCGCCTCAAGCGCCTGGGTGTATTCGCGCAGGTTGATCTGCGCCCCTTGCTCGGCAATCCAGCGCAGCCCAGGGTCCAGCAGCGCCCGTTGCTCTTCGCTGAGCGCGCCGGCCAGGCGGGCCGCGCCGGCGAACCACAAGGTGTTGAAGGTTTCCAGCGGGTCGCTGAAGCCAGGGTCCACTTCCTCTACCTGCGCACCCAGCCGCGCCAGGCGTTGCACCGCTTGTGCCACCAGCGCCTGGACCTGCGGGTCGACCTGCACGTAACCGAAATTCGCGCTGTAGGCGATGCGCAGGCCGCTCAGGTCTTGCTGCTGGCCCAGCCACGGTGTCTGCCGTGGTGCACCGGCCAGGCCATCACGGGCATCGGGGCGAGCGACACAATCGAGCATCAGCACCGCGTCGTCCACGGTGCGCGTCATTGGCCCCAAGTGCGACAGCACGGTCATGGCGCTGGCTGGCCACTGCGGCACATAGCCGAAGGTTGGCTTGATGCCGAAGGTGCCGGTAAAGGCGCAGGGAATACGAATCGAGCCACCGGCATCGCTGCCCTGGTGCAGCACACCCAGGTTCAGCGCCGCGGCTGCCGCGGCACCACCCGACGAGCCGCCGGCAGTCAGCCTGGTATCCCAGGGGTTGCGGGTGATGCCGTACAGCGGATTGTCTGTTACCCCTTTCCAGCCGAACTCCGGCGTGGTGGTCTTGCCCACCAGCACCGCCCCGGCCTCACGCATGAACGCGGAGAAGGGCGCATCGATGTCCCAGGGCCCGGCGCTCGAGGTGGTGCGCGAGCCTTTGCGGGTGGGCATGCCACGGGTCAGGGTCAGGTCCTTGATCGAAGCGGGTACGCCATCCAGCCGGCCACAGGGTTCGCCACGTTGCCAGCGCTGTTCGCTGGCGCGGGCGGCGGCGCGGGCCCCTTCGCCGTCGACATGGCAGTAGGCGTTGACTGCCGGGTTGTGCAGGTCGATGCGCGCCAGCACATCGTCGACTACCTCGACTGGGGACAGTTGGCGGCGCTGGTACAGCTCGAGCAGTTCGACGGCAGTGAACTCGCCAATCGCGGTTTTCTGGGTCATCTCAACGGGCTCCCGGGTTGGCGGCCTGGAACATGGCGCGCAACAGTACGTCACAGCCGTCGGCCAGGTCCTGCGGTGCGGCATTTTCGATTTCGTTGTGGCTGATGCCGCCCTCGCACGGCACGAAGATCATCCCGGCCGGGCCCAGCTCGGCGAGGAAGATGGCATCGTGGCCGGCGCCGCTGACGATATCCATGTGGCTCAAGCCCAGCTCGCGCGCGCCCTGGCGCACGGCGTCCACGCACTGCTCGGCGAAATACAGCGGCGGGAAGTCGGCGGTCGGGGTCAGCGTGTAGCTCAGCCCGTGCTTGGCCGTGCTGCTTTCGATGGCGGCCTGTACTTCGCTGACCATGGCGGCGAGGTGCTTGGGGTCGAGGTGGCGCAGGTCGATGGTCATCTGCACCTGGCCTGGGATGACGTTGCGCGAGCCTGGGTGCAGGGTCAGGCAGCCCACTGTGCCGCAGGCATGTGGCTGGTGGGCGTGGGCCGTGCGGTTGACCGCAGCCACCACGTCGGCGGCGCCGACCAGGGCGTCCTTGCGCAGGTGCATGGGGGTGGGCCCGGCATGTGCCTCGACGCCGGTCAGCACCAGGTCGAACCACTTTTGTCCCAGACAGCCCTGAACCACGCCAATGGTGGTGCGCTGGTCTTCCAGCACCGGGCCCTGTTCGATATGCGCTTCGAAGTAGGCGCCGACGGCATGCCCGGTCGGCACGCGTGGGCCGGCGTAACCGATGCGCTGCAGCTCCGCGCCAACCGACACGCCCTGCTCGTCGACCTTGTCCAGGGTCTCCTGCAGGCCGAACTTCCCGGCGAACACGCCCGAGCCCATCATGCAGGGCGGGAAGCGCGAGCCTTCTTCGTTGGTCCACACCACCACTTCCAGTGGGGCTTCGGTGGTCAGCTTCAGGTCGTTGAGCGTGCGCATCACCTCAAGGCCTGCCATGACGCCGTAGCAGCCATCGAACTTGCCGCCGGTGGGTTGGGTATCGATATGGCTACCGGTCATGACCGGCGGCAGGGCAGGGTTGCGGCCGGGGCGACGGGCAAAGATGTTGCCGATGGCGTCGACGCTGACCGTGCAGCCGGCCTCTTCGCACCAGCGTACGAACAGGTCGCGGGCCTGGCGGTCGAGGTCGGTCAGGGCCAGGCGGCACACGCCACCCTTGGCAGTGGCGCCGAGCTGGGCAAGGTCCATCAGCGATTGCCAAAGGCGCTCGCGGCTGACCAGTGAACCTTGGCCAAGCAAGTGCTGCGAAGGATCGATGCGGGTGTTCATGGGCGTTCTCCTTTCAGGCGCTCAGGGCCAGGTAACGGTTCTTGATGCTTGGGTCCTCGCGGAACTGCGCGGCGCTGCCCTGGTAGGCGACCCGGCCCTGTTCAAGCACGTAATGGCGATCGGCGAGTGCATCGCAGACCATCAGGTTTTGTTCCACCAGCAGGATCGACAGGCCTTCGTCCTTGATCCGCCGCAGGATCTTCACCAACTCGTCGACGATCACCGGGGCCAGGCCTTCGGTGGGTTCGTCGAGGATCAGCAGCTTGGGGCCGTTGAGCAGGGCGCGGGCGATGGCCAGCATCTGCTGCTCGCCACCGGACAGGGCGAAACCACCATTGCGGCGCCGCTCCTTGAGCCGTGGGAACATGCTGTAGACGTCCTCCAGCTGCCAGCGGCTGGCCTTGCGCACGGCTATCTTCAGGTTCTCTTCCACACTGAGCTGGCGGAAGATGCCACGGTGCTCAGGCACCAGGGCAATACCAAGCCGGGCGATATCGAAGATTTCACGGCCGACCAACTGTTGGCCGTTGAAGCTGATCTGCCCCTGCCGTGGGCGGACGATGCCAAGGATGCTGCGCAGGGTGGTGGTCTTGCCGGCACCATTGCGCCCGAGCAGCGTCACCAGTTCGCCTGCTTCAACCTTGAGCGAGACACCTTCGAGCACATGGCTCTTGTCGTAATAGGAGTGGATCGAATCGACGTTGAGCATCAGGCGGCCTCTCCAAGGTAGGCGGTGCGTACGCGCTCGTCGTTGCGCACCTGTTCAGGGGTACCCTCGACCAGAATCTGGCCGTGGCTCATCACCGTGATGCGCTGGCTGATCGACATGACGATGCTCATGTTGTGCTCGATCAGCAGCACGGTGTGGTCGCGGCCGAGGTCGCTGATCAGGTCGGTCATCACCGGAATGTCGTCGATGCCCATGCCCGAGGTGGGTTCGTCGAGCATCAGCAGGGTGGGCTTGGCGCAGATCGACATGCCCACTTCCAGCACCCGTTGCTGGCCGTGTGACAGCTCGCCGGCCAGGGTTTCGGCGCGGGCGCTCAGCTTCAGGCGTTCCAGCACCTGGTCGGCGGTGTTCCAGTGGCTGCGTTTGTGCTCCACACTGCGCCAGAAATTCAGGGCGCCCAGGCCGTCTCGGCCCTGGGCGGCCAAGCGCAGGTTTTCGCGCACGGACAGGTTTTGGAACAGGCTGGTGAGCTGGAACGAACGCGCCATGCCCAGCGCCACCCGCCCGTGGGACGGCTTGCGGATGATGTCCTGGCCGTTGAACAGGATCTTGCCCGCCGTGGCCTGACGCTCGCCGGTCAAGCAGTGGAACAGGCTGGTCTTGCCAGCACCGTTGGGGCCGATGACGGTGTGGATGGTGCCGGCGCGGACCTTGAGGTCAACGCCTGCGACTGCCTTGAACGGCCCGTAGGCCAGCTCCAGTTGGCGGGTTTCCAGGAGGTAGTCGCTCATCATAGGGTCTCCTTGGTCTTGGCCTGGGATTTGTCATTGGCACTGCGGGTGGCCAGCAGGCGCTTGCCCAGTTCGGCCAGTCCACCCCACAGGCCGCCCCGCATGAACACCACCACCAGAATCAGGATGACCCCCAGCAGCATCAGCCAGCGTGGCCACAGCTCCGACAGCACGTCACCCAGCAGCACGATGGCGCCGGCCCCCAGCAGTGAGCCGAACAACGAGCCGGTGCCGCCGACGATGGTCATGATCAGGATGTTCTCGCTCATCATCAGGTCGATGTTCGACAGCGGCGCAAAGTGCAGCAGCATGGCGTACAGCGCGCCGGCGATGCCGGTGATGGCGCCCGACAGCATGAACACCAGGATCTTGAAGTGGCGGGTGTCGTAGCCAATGGCGGCAGCGCGGGTCTCGTTCTCGCGGATAGCCAGCAGGGTGCTGCCGAATGGCGAGCGGATCACCCGCAAGGCAGCGGCGAAAATCAACAGGAACAGCACGGCGACGAACACATAGAAATGCCGAGGGTCAGCCAGGTCGACCAGCACATGGCCGGCGATTTCGATGTTGGGCCGGGGCACATCGAGCAGGCCGTTGTCGCCGCCGGTCCAGCCGCTTAGGGTATAAGCCAGGAAATAGGCCATCTGGCTGAAGGCCAGGGTCAGCATGACGAAGTAGATGCCCGTGCGGCGGATCGCCAATGCGCCCACCAGCAGTGCCAGGAAGGCGCCGAACACGGCTGCGCCAAGCAGCGCGGCGAACATGCCCCAGTGCAGGTGAATCATCAGCAGCGCCGCGCCATAGGCGCCCACGCCAAAGAAGATGCCCTGGCCGAACGACAGCAGGCCGGTGTAGCCGAGCAGCAGGTTGCAGGCCAGGGCGGCCAGGGCAAAGATCAGGATTTCGGTGGCCAGGGTGGCCGAAGGCAGCAGCAACGGCAGCGCCACCAGGCTGGCAACCACCAGCAACAGCAGTGCCGGGGCGCGGCCCTTGGCGACTGGCAATGGGTTTTTCTCGCTCATGTCAGGCTCTCCCGAAAAGGCCATAGGGACGGACCAGGATCACTGCGGCCATGGCGCCGTAGATCATCAGGCTGGCGCCTTGCGGCCAGAGGCTGGTCATCATGCTTTGCACCACACCCACCAGCAGGCCGCCAACCAGCGCACCGCCGAACGAGCCCATGCCGCCGATCACCACCACCACGAAGGCAATGCCGAGGATTTCGGGGCCGACGAAGGGCTGGGCACCGCGTAACGGTGCGAACAGCACACCGGCCACGCCAGCCAGGCCCACGCCCAGGGCGAAGGTCAGGGAGAACAGGCGAAAGATATTGGTGCCCAGCAGCGATACGGTTTCGGTGCTTTCGCTACCCGCGCGCACCAGTGCGCCGAAGCGGGTGCGCTCCAGCAGCAACCACAAGCCAACGCCGATCAGCGCGGCGAAGCCGATCAGGAACAGGCGGTAGTAGGGGTAGATGAATTCACCGAGGATCAGCACGCCGCGCAGCTCCGGCGGTACGGCAATGTTCTTGCCCACCGGGCCCCAGATCAGCACCGAGGCTTCCTGGATGATCAGTGCGATGCCGAGGGTGACGAGGATCTGGAAGGTGTGCGGCAGGTGGTAGATGCGCTTGATCAACAGGCGCTCGACGGCCCACGCCAGTGCGGCCACTACCAGCGGCGCAATCAGCAGCGCCAGCCAGAAGTTGCCGGTTATCGCTACGGCGGTGTAGCACAGGTAGGCGCCCAGCAAGAAGAACGCACCGTGGGCGAAGTTGACGAAGTTGAGCAGGCCGAAAATGATCGTCAGGCCCACGGCGATGAGGAAGTAGATCATCCCCAGGCCCAGGCCGTTGAGCAGTTGGAACAGGTACAAATCGAGCATGAGCGTGCCCTCGACAGCGCGCGAGGCGGCTGCCTGTACAAGTGTTTGTGACTAACGCCGCGGCTTCAGGCCAGGGCGCAACCGGTGTGGTCGACCTCGACGAACGAGCGGCCCGAACTGATGACTTCGGCCAGGTCGTCCTCGTCGCGCATCTGCCCCTGGGGCTTGCCGCGCAGCAGGTAGTAATCCTTGAGCACCTGATGGTCACCCGGGCGGATCAGTTCTTCGCCGGTCGGGCCTTGGAAGCGCATGCCCTGCAATGCCGCAGACACGGCGGCACCGTCCAGGCTGCCAGCCTTGACGATGGCCTCGAGCATGACCTTGGTGCCGATGTAGTCAGCGGCCAGTGGGTAGTTGGGGTTGATGCCGTAAGCCTTGCGGGTGGCGGCGACCAACTGCTTGTTCAGCGGGGTATCGACCTGGTGCCAGTACTGCGCGCCCAGGTACACGTCCTCGAGCACGTCGCTGCCCAGCTCCTGGAACTGGTCGAGGCCGGCAGACCACACCATCAGCACTTTCATGCGGTCCTTGATGCCGAAGTTGACCGCCTGGCGCAGGGCGTTGGAGGCCTGGCTGCCGAAGTTGAGCAACACCAGCACGTCGGGTTTTGCGGCGATGGCGTTGGTCAGGTAGCCAGAGAATTCCTGCTCCTGCAGCGAGTGGTAGCTGTTACCGATGTGTTCCACCCCAAGCTCGGCGAACACCTTGCGGGCGTTGTCCAGCAACGCGTCACCGAACACGTATTGCGGGGTGATGGTGTACCAGCGCTTGGCCTGTGGTAGTTGGCGGATCATCGGCACCAAGGTTTCGCGAATGGCGCCGTAGGTGGGCACCGACCAGCGGAAGGTCGAGGCGTTGCAGTCTTTGCCGGTGATTTCGTCGGCGCCCACAGGCGTCATGAACACGCCGCCGGCTTTGTGGATTTCCTTCGACACCGCCAGTGCCGAGGAGGACAGGGTGCAGCCCTGGAAGAAGCGTGCGCCATCCTGGCCGATGGCTTCCTGTACCTTGCGCACCGCCTTGCCGGCGTTGCCTTCGGTGTCGATGACTTTGTACTTGAGCGGGTGGCCGAGCAGCTGGGGGTACTCGGCAATGGCCAGGCGCGAGCCCATGTCGGCGTACTTGCCGTAGCTGGCGAAGGCGCCCGACATGGACTTGAGCCCATAGAAGGTCAACGGTTGGTCGGCGAATGCCCGGTGCGCCCCCAAGGGGAGGCTACCTAAGGCACCCAGGGCAAGGCCTGCCTTGAGCAGGGTACGTCTTTGCATGAGTAACTCCTTGGTTGTGGTTATTAGGCAGGAGTGGCAATGACAAAGCGGGTACGGCCGGGCCTGTGTGCAGGCCTCTTTCCAGGCGCATCAGTGGTTGTGGTTGAACTCCAGTAGGAAGTTACGGGCAACCTCGCCTTCCAGCGCGGTCATGTGGTGCTCGGCGTCGCACATGTGTTCGTGCATCAGCCGGCGTACAGCGGGTTCGTCGCTGGCGCGCAGGGCGGTCAGCAGTTGCTTGTGGTAGTCGATGTTGGCGGCGGCGAACTGTTGGCGCTTGGGCAGGTAGGCCTTTTTCAGCACTACCAGGTCGCGCAACAGGTCGTTGAGGAACACCGCCATGAAACGCAGCAACGGGTTGGGGCAGCGGTCGGCCAGCAAGGTGTGGAACTCCAGCTCGGCCAGGCGCTGCTCGCGCTGGCCTTCTTCGCTGTCTTCCGGCGCGCTGCAGAAATCGATGTTGGCCTGCAGCACGGCATAGTCCGCTTCGCTCAGCTTGCCCATCACCGAGACCGCCAGCTCCACCTCGATGACTTTGCGCAGCTGGTACACCTGCTCGCCGTCCAGGTGTTGAAAGTGCAGGTAGTTGCGCAACGCACGGCTGGCCGGTTCGGTGCCCACTTCGTTCAGGTAGGCGCCGCCGGTCGGCCCGGTACGGGTGCTCACCAGGCCTTCGACCTCCAACGCCTTGAGCGCTTCGCGGGCGGTGCCCTTGGAACACTCGAAATGCTCCATCAGCTCACGTTCGGTGGGCAGGCGATCGCCTGGGTGCAGCGCTTCGGTGACGATCGAGCGCTTGACCGATTCGACGATCACATCGGACAGCTTCTGGCGCTTGCGTTTGGGTTTGGGTTTGAGCATTTCGCTATTTTTCATATTTATGCGGATAAATAGGATTTAGCGAATTTTACTGGGGTGGGTCAATGCTGGCGGCGGGGGAGGGGTCGTAAATGGTGTGAAAGGGTCGGGGAGGGATAAGTATCGGCAGGAGTATGCGTAGCGAGTGTAGGAGCGACGCAAGGTCGCTCCACAGCGGGCTTTGTGTTCAGTTCTGGCGGCCAGGGCCTTGCTGCAAGTGTGCCTGGCTGCAATACCAATCGTTGCCTTGCTGCAGTGCCCGGTCGTTGGGCAGGTGCACACCGCAATGGGCGCAGCGCACCATCTTCAGCGGCGCATCCAGCTTCGCCTCGGGGTGCGACTGTTGGCTGACTTTGAACTTGCGCCACAGCCAGAACGCGGCGGCGATCAGGGCAATCCAGAAAAGTAGGCGAACCATGGTGTCCAGCTTGTCGATTGAAGAAGCCGACAGTCTAGGACGCGGCCAATAAAAAAGGGAGGCCCAAGGCTTCCCTTTCATTTACCGCTGCGGGTCAGTCGAACAGACCAAAGGTCATGTAGCTGAACCAGGAGCGGTCTTTCTCGGCCTCTTTCGGGCCTTCCGGCACGATCGGGTCGCCGTTTTCGTCTTTAGGCAGCAGCTCTTGCGGCATCTCGTCACGCGCGTCCTGGAACTGCTTGACCACGTCCTGGTTGGCGCGGGTTTCGCCCGGCGGCAGCGGGGCGTCGGTCTCGATCAGGCCCAGGGTGGCCTTGGACAGCCAGCCACGGCCGTCAGACTCGGTCTGCTTGGGCTGGAACTCGCCATCGACCAGGCTCGGGTGGTCCGGGTAGTTGAGCTTGAGGGTTTCCAGGCTGCTGGCGGCCAGTTCGTCCAGGTGCATTTTCTGGTACGACTCGACCATCACTGCAAGGCCGTCACCGACCGATGGGGTTTCCTGGAAGTTCTCGACCACGTAGCGGCCCCGGTTGGCGGCAGCTACGTAAGCCTGGCGGCTCAGGTAGTAATCGGCCACGTGGATTTCGTACGAGGCCAGCAGGTTGCGCAGGTAGATCATGCGCTGCTTGGCGTCTGGCGCGTAGCGGCTGTTGGGGAAGCGACTGGTCAGCTGGGCGAACTCGTTGTACGAGTCGCGGGCGGCGCCCGGGTCACGCTTGGTCATGTCCAGTGGCAGGAAGCGCGCCAGCAGGCCACGGTCCTGGTCGAACGAGGTCAGGCCCTTGAGGTAGTAGGCGTAATCAACGTTCGGGTGCTGCGGGTGCAGACGGATGAAGCGCTCGGCGGCCGACTTGGCGGCCTCAGGCTCGGAGTTCTTGTAGTTGGCGTAGATCAGCTCGAGCTGCGCCTGGTCGGCATAGCGGCCGAACGGGTAGCGCGATTCCAGGGCCTTGAGCTTGTTCACGGCGCTGGTGTAGCTGGAGTTGTCCA
>Ga0207655_1002005_pt1 | contig 17276 bp, 9 predicted proteins | sample KBSM44metaG_FD_184398 | JGI IMG/M metagenome (GOLD analysis project Ga0207655, IMG submission 184398) | Miscanthus rhizosphere microbial communities from Kellogg Biological Station, Michigan, USA - KBS M4-4 metaG (SPAdes) (version 2) | ecosystem: Host-associated > Plants > Roots > Rhizosphere >...
CCGACACCGTCGACACCACCAACCTCAGCCTGAGCGCATCCAACTCGGTAGCCGAAGGTGGCCAGATCACTTACACCGCGACCCTGACCAACGCCGCCGGCACTCCGGTCACCGTGACCCTGAGCAATGGCGCCGTCATCACCATCGACGCCGGTAAAACCACCGGCACCGTGACCGTCCCGGCTCCATCCGATGACGTTTACAAAGATGCCGGTACGGTCCAGGCCACCATTTCCACCGCCACCGGTGGCAGTTTCGAAAACCTGGTGCCGAACACTGCCCCGGCGGTCACCACCGTCACCGATACCATCGACAAAACCGAAGTCAGCATCAGCGGCAGTACCTCGGTGACCGAAGGCCAGACCGCCAGTTACACCGTCAACCTGACCCACCCGGCGCAGACCGAAGTGACCCTGAAAATCGTCTACAGCGGTACCGCCGCCGACGGTTCGGACTTCACCGGCGTGTACACCGTGAAGATCCCGGCCGGCGCCAGCAGCGCGAGCTTCAACGTCGCGACGCTGGACGACAAGCTCACCGAGGGTACCGAGAACTTCGTGGTCAAGATCGACTCGGCCACCGGCGGCAACTTCGAAAACCTCGCGGTCAGCAGCACCAACGGCAGCGTCAGCACCTCGATCATCGACAACGATGCCGCGCCGGTTCTCGACCTGGACGCCAACAACTCCAGCGGCGCCACCGGGGCCAACTACAACGTGACCTTCACCGAAGGCACCACCGGCCAGGGCGTCTCGATCGGCGACACCGACCTGAGCATCACCGACCCGGACAGCACGATGCTGACCGGCGCCACTATCGTGCTGACCAACCGTCAGCCGGGCGATGCGCTGAACCTCGGCAACAGTGTCAATGGCATCAGCATCAACGCCAACAGCCAGGACGGTACGGTCACCCTGACCCTGTCGGGCAACGCGACGCTGGCCGACTACATGCAGCAGATCAAAAACATCAGCTTCACCAACAGCAGTGAGGATCCAAGCACCGTGCCGCGGATCATCACCGTGACGGTGACCGATGGCAGCAATTACTCCAACACCGCAACCACCACGGTCAACGTGGTGGCCGTGAATGACGCACCGACCGCCGCGCCAGTTAACGTCACCGGTACCGAAGACACCCCGCTGATCCTCGGCTGGTCGACCTTCGGCGTCAGCGATGTCGACAGTCCGGCCGCCAACCTGGGGGTGAAAATCACTCAGCTGCCGGGCGAAGGCAAATTGCAGTACCTGGACGGTGCGACCTGGAAAGACGTAACGACCAACCAGACCATCAGCAAGGCCGACATCGACGCCGGCAAGTTGCGCTTCACGCCGGATGCCAATGAATCGGGCGTTGACGGCTATGGTGGCAGCGGTGCGGGCAATAACCAGGCGGACTACGCGCAGATCCAGTTCCAGCCAACCGACGGTCAACTGTTGGGCAACACCGGCACGGTGAAAATCGACATCACGCCGGTTGCCGACGCGCCATCCCTGAGCGTCGCGGACAACAGCGTCAAGTCCACCGGACTGATCAAGGAAGTCTGGACCGGCCTGTCGGGCCTGGGCACCGATGGTAGTGGCGCGCCGTCCGGCACGCTGAAATCGGTCATCGACGCCGCAGGCACGCCGAACTCCACCGGCACCGTGACCAACGTTCAGTCCGACGGCGGCGTCACCGCCGGCACGGCCTCGAAAACATCCGGCCTGATCTACCTGGAAGCCGGCAAGACGTACACCTTCAGCGGTACCGGCGATGACAGCCTGTTGGTGACCATCGGTGGCCAGAACGTGGCCGCGACGACTTGGGGTGCAGGCGGCAAGCTGAATGGTTCGTTCACCCCGACCACCAGCGGTTACTACACCCTGGACATCTACCACCACAACCAGAGTGGCCCCGGCAGCTATGACGTCAACCTGTCGGTCAACGGCGGTACAGCGGTCGACCTGAGCAGCGCCGGCGTGCCGCTGTACACCGGCGTGGCGGATCTGGCCGCCTCTGGCGTGACGGTTTCCGACCTGCACGGCACCAATGGCGAAGGCTACTACAACGGCTACAAACTCAACGAAGGCGCCGAAGGCACCAGCGTTCACCTGTCCGCGATCAAGACCGCACTGACCGACACCGACGGCTCTGAAAGCCTGAGCGTGAAGATCAGCGGTATGCCGGCGGGCTCCGTGCTCAGCGATGGCGCGGGCCACACCTTCACCACCACCAACGGCGAAGCCAACGTTACCGGCTGGAATCTCGGCAGCCTGACCGTCACCCCGCCGCCGTACTACAACGGCCAGTTCACCCTGACCGTGACCTCGACATCCACCGAAGCACTCGGTGGTTCCGCACTGAGCACCGCGCAGATTCCGGTCACGGTATACCCGGCGGTCTACAACGCCGTGACCGCCACGGCGGCCGACGACACGATCACCGGCACCGACGGCAACGACATCATGATCGCCGACATCGGCGGGCTGACCGTGGTGCCAGGCACCAATTACAACATCGCGTTCATGGTCGACAGCTCGGGCAGCATGAGCAGCACGTCGATCAATGCCGCCAAGGATTCGTTGACGGCGGTGTTCAACACCCTCAAGCAAAGCCTGGGCGGCAACTCCGGGACCGTGAATATCTTCCTGGTGGACTTCGATACTCAGGTCAACAAATCAGTGTCGGTGAACCTGAACGACCCGAACGCGCTGACCTTGCTCAAATCCGTTCTGGATTCGATGTCGTCGGGCGGCGGCACCAACTACGAGGACGTGTTCAAAACCACGGCCAATTGGTTCCAGAGTGCTGACGCCATTGCCAACACCGGTGCGAAGAACCTCACGTACTTCATCACCGATGGCAAGCCGACCTACTACCAGAGCGGCGAGCAGACCAACCCGACCTTGTACGGCAACGTGAAGCTCGATGATGTCATCACCACCACCAACTACAAGTTGGGGCAGACCTATTCCAACTATCTGGACAGCACTCACTACCTGAGCATCGACAGCGCCGGCAACGTCACGCTGCAGACTCTGAAAAACTCTGGCCGCTGGAGCAGTTCCGAACTGGGCACCCTGCATGCCGAGGGTAACGGCACCTACGAGCTGTCCTATCGCGACGGCACCGGTAGCAACACCGATTCCACTACCATCGACAATTCCGGCAGCAGCTTCACGTTGCTGAACAACGTGTCGACGGTGGAGGCCATCGGCCTGAACAAGGACGTCACCCTCACCGACCTCAAGCCGTACGATTCGGATCAAACGCCACAAACCAACATCGACCCCAAGGACCTGGCCAACTCGATCATCGGCCATACCGAAGCGACAATGCCGGGTGCCGACACGGTCAGCGGCGGTGACGGCAACGACCTCCTGTTCGGCGATCTGGTGAGCTTCAATGGCATTGCCGGCGAGGGTTATCAGGCGATGCAGGCGTTCGTCGCCCAGCAAACCGGCGTCGACGTCAGCAAAGTCACCACCAGCAACGTGCACCAGTACATCACCGAGCACTACACCGCGTTCGACGTGTCTGGCGCTCACGATGGTAACGACACGCTGCTGGGTGGCGCGGGCAACGACATTCTCTTCGGCCAGGGCGGCAACGACCTCCTCGACGGCGGCAAGGGCAATGACATCCTGCTCGGCGGCACCGGCAATGACTCGCTGATCGGCGGCCAAGGCAACGACATCCTGATTGGCGGCTCAGGTGCCGACACCTTCATCTGGAAGGCTGGCGACACCGGCAGCGACGTGATCAAGGACTTCAAGGCCAGCGAAGGCGACCGCATCGACCTGCGTGATTTGTTGCAGGGTGAAAGCGGCAGCACGATTGACCACTTCCTGAAGATCACCACCGTGGACGGCGTGTCGTCCCTGCAAGTCAGCTCCGCCGGCAAGTTCAACGGCGCCGATGCCGCAGCGACCACCCCGGACGTGACGATCAAACTGGAAGGTAACAATTGGTCCAGCGCCAGCATCAACTCGCTGATTGCCGGTAGTGACCCGACCATCAAGATCGATCACAACAACAGCTGATACGCAGGCTGACGGCCGCCCCAACCGGGCGGCCGTCATGTATGCCCACACCTCACGGGTGACGATTTCGTCGTCGCACCGCATACTCGCCTGCGTTGGCCTATGCTGCTGACAGCACGACGCTGGTCCATTTCCGAGGGATGCTTAATGTTTTACGTGCAACGCGATGCGCAAGGTCAGTTAGTGCGCGTGGAAGCCACGGCCTACGCCGAGGCCACGGAAACGCTGCCGGCCGACCACCATGAAATCCAGGCCTGGTATGCCCACGAAGTGGTGGAGACCAGCCTCAAACAGCTCAAGCAGAGCGACCTGGAGATGATTCGGGTACTCGACGACTTGATTCAGGTGCTGACCCAAAAAGGCGTGATCCGCGTCACCGACCTGCCGCCGGCTGCGCAAGCCAAGCTCATGGACCGGACCCAGGCACGTGAGGCGTTGGGCGGGTTGAGCCAGTTGATCGATGATGATGAGACGGGGTTGATTTAACCCCTGACGCCGATCATTCCCACGCTCTGCGTGGGAATGATGAGCGGGCTACTGCCAAGGCTTCGGCTCACCAAACAACTGCCCCTGAACCCCGTACAACCCCATCTCGCGAATCACCGACAACTCCCCTTCGGTCTCGACCCGCTCGGCAATCAACGGCAAATCGATGCTGTGCGCCGCTCGCTGAATCGCCTCGATGAACAGACGCTTGTCGCTCTCCTGATCAATCGCGCGGATGTAACTGCCGTCGATCTTCAGATACGCCAGCCCCAGCCGCGCCAGGTTGCCGATCATGCTGAAGCGCCCACCAAAACGCTGCAGACTCAGCGAGAACCCAAGCTCACGCAAACGCCGCGTCAGCTGCTCCAGTACCGCCTGCTCGGGCAGTTGCTCTTCGCCGATTTCCAGGGTCAGTCGTTCGCCAAGATTCGAATGCTGACGCAGGATATCGAACACTGCGTTCAGCGCCTGCGGGTCCGCCAGTGTCGCCGAAGACAGGTTCAGCGCCAGCGACTCCTCATGGTCGACCATCTGCTCGAGCACCAACTCCAGCATCAAACGGTCCAGTCGCGCGGTCCAGCCGAAACGCTCAAGCCATGGCAAGAAACGCCCGGCGGGAATGGTCTGGTCCTGCTCGTCGAGCAGGCGCGACAGCACTTTGTAATGCAGCACCAACTCTGTGTCGTGGCTGGCCACCACCGGCTGGAAATACAGCTCGAAACGCTGCTGGTTCAGCGCCTGATCCAGCAGGGTGTGCCAGGCGTGGTGATCGTCGCCAACCCGCGCCGGCGCGCCCTGATCGAGGCATGCCCAGCTCGGTTCACCCTGGCTTTCTGCCTGGGCCAGTGCCTGATCCGCCAAGCCGATCACCGCTTGCGGCGAGTCGCCATGGGCAAACGGCGCCAACCCGATTGAAGCCACCGAAGCCACGTCCGTGGCGCCCGTCGCATGCAGGCTCCCCAAGGCACTTTCGAGATTACTCGCCAGTTGCAGCGCTTCTTCACGCACCAGCCCCGGTGCCAGCACGGCGAATTCCCCGCCACGAATACGCGTCACGAGGTTCTGGGTTTCCGGGTACTTGGCACACTCGCGGGACAACTGCTCGCCGACCGCTTTCAACAATTCATCGGTACGCTGACCGCCCAGCCGCTGGTTCAAACCGGCCAGATCCTTCACCCGCAACAGCAGCAAATAACCGGAGCTGGCCTGCTCCGAGTTGTTCAAACGCGCGTTCAATTGCATTTCGAAATAGCGCCGGTTGGCCAGGCCGGTCAGGTTGTCCTGATAGGACTCGGCCCGCAGCTTTTCACTGCGTTCGGCCTGCTCCTGGAACAGCGCCTTGAGCTTCTCGACCATCTGGTTCATGGCCTGCACCACCCGGCGCAGTTCCGGGGTGCGCGGCAGTTCTGGCAGGCTTAAGAATTCCCGGCGAGCAATGGCATGGGATTGCTTGACCATGTAGTCCAGCGGCTTCAGTTGCCGACGCAGCAACAACGCGCCCAGCACCGCACTCACCGCGCCGCAGAGCAGCAACCAGCCGAGGCTGCCCAACGCGCTCTGCCACAGCTTGGCCAACGCGAACATCGGATGGCTGACCACCTCGACCCGCGCGGCCTGCTCCCAGCCACGGCTGACAATCGCATCGCCACCGGCCGGTTCCAGGCCGATCAGTTTGACGAACCAGTCGGGCACGTTGGTGACCGCGGGGATGCCGCTGCGCTCGACAATCGTCTTGTCATTGGCCAGATCGACCACGCGGATGCTCGCGTAGTAACCGCTGTCGAAGATTGAGCTGACCAGCAACTCGACCATCGCCGGGTCGTCGATGTTCGGCGTCAGGGACAGCGCCAATGCCGTCGCGGCGTCCTGGGCGTGAGAACGCAACTGGTTGACGTACTGGGTGCGAGAGCTTTCCAGACTGACCATGAAGCTGCCGGTGAAGGCGACCACCAGGAACAGACAAATAGCGATCAACAGCTGTTTGAACAAAGACATCTGAGCGCGTGCTCCTAGTTAATCGTCTCGACCGGGAAACCTTCGGCCTGCATTTTCTTCAACACGTCCTGCCAGCGAGACAGGCGTTTGGTGTCTCCGACCTTCTTGTTGCCCTTGGCACCCGGCAGCCACAACCCTTCGGCATTGAAAGAGTAGACCGGCAGCAAATCGGTTCGCTGGTTGGCGGGCTTGATTGCATCGATCAGGCTGTCGAGCACCAAAGGCATGGCCTCGGGGCTCGCGTAGTAGGTCAGCACCATGTGCGCGCGGTTCAGGCGCAAAGCCTTGACGTAGGTAATGCGCAGCTTGTCACTGGAGACACCAAGATGACGCAGACTGAAATACTTGGCGATAGCGTAGTCTTCGCAATCGCCGGCGCCCTTCCACAAGGCTTCGATGGGAGTTTCCCAATAATCGACCTCGTGCCACAGGTCGATGTCTTCTTCGTAGCGCATCTGCCTGTTGAAGAACTGGTTGACCACGTTGAGCTGCTCCAGCTCGCCGACTTGTTTTTGCGTGGCCAGCAACTGCTGCCAGGCATCGATGCGCTGCCGCCCTTCACCCAAAGGCCCGTACAATGCCTGCGCACGACGGCTGATCAGCGAAAAATCCCAGTCGGCATGCAGCCCGCCCAGCATGACGCCGGCCAGCAGCAGTGCGCAGCCTAGCCAGCGCAAAGTCCGAGGGATCGCGAAACGTACCGCCAATGCGAGGCATCCAGATCAGGCAGATGGAAATCTGGCTTGATGGTGAAGGTTAGTCTGCTAAAAGACAATGGCACGGTGAGATCACCGCCAACACGCTAAACTTTGCATTACGGGTGCAATAAAAAGATCGCAGCCTTCGGCAACTCCTGTGCCGAAGTCTGCAGGAGCTGCCGAAGACTGCGCCTTTTGACCGTTTGACAACCCGTCAGGCAGTCACTAGTGTCCATTTGGATCCAAATACTTCAGCCAATCAGGGTGCGTTTGTCGTGACACAGAAGCCCAACCCTCTCAGCAGCATCAAGGTCAACGGGCCGATTCCCGCTCATCTGGCACGCTCGGTGATCGAAGAAACCCTGCGCGCGGCCATTCTCGACGGTCGAATTCCTTGCGGCACCGCCCTGCGTCAGCAAGACCTCGCCGACCTGTTCGGCGTTAGCCGCATGCCAGTGCGCGAAGCCTTGCGCCAGCTTGAAGCGCAAGCGCTGCTCAACGTGATCGCCCATAAAGGCGCGGTGGTCGCACCGTTGGTTCAGGGCGATGCGGCAGAGACCTATGAGTTGCGGATCCTGCTGGAGTCCGAAGCCTTGCGTCGGTCGATCCCCCTGCTTGAAGACGCCGATTTCAAACAGGCTGCACACTACATCGACGAGTTGGAAACGGAACACGACTACACCGAGATCGGCCGGCTCAATCGCCTGTTCCACATGGCGCTTTACAACAAAGCCCCCAACCAGCGGCTTCTGAAGCTGGTCGAAGACGGGTTGAACGAAGAGGAACGCTTCCTGCGTTTCAACCTGGAAGCCATGGGCCTGGGCAAACTGTCCCAGGAAGATCACCGAGCGCTGTTGCGGGCCGCCGAGGACCGGGATATCGAGCACTCGGTGATGTTGCTCGAAAACCACCTCAACCGGGGTGTCGAAGTCATTACGCACTACCTCGCAAGCCCTGAGGCGCAGCGCAGGAAAACCTCGAAGTAAACCGCGGTGACAACCCCGAGCGAGCCATTGAACGGCTCGCCGCGATTTCTGGTTGATCCGCCCCTGGACTGCTCGACGAACAAATCTGCTTACAAATCCCCCTTTCGCCCACACCGCGCCGGTGTGCAGCGACTTCATGCCCACTCCCAAAGCCCTGTCACCCACGAGCCCGATAATTGCACCTATCAGATCATGCAGGGGTGATAGCGAGCGCCGTGAATTACGCTCACTCTTGAGCTGCCAACGAATAATGACGGGCGACGCACCGCACCCCGGAGCAGTCACCCGCACCACAAGAACCAACGGAAGGAGTCTTGTCACGGGAAAGGAAGAACCGGCGTCGCTCCCAGCCAACTTCCACCCCCTCAGATCACATCAATGACCCAAGTAGAAAGTTGCTTCGAGTGAGGCATTCACTCTTTATTTGAATTTTGGCTTATATACGCCGAAAGGAGCAACTACGCCCAAATAAAACTTTATATAAAAGTCTTATTGGAACTTGTCGCACTCGAAAAAGTTAAACTTTTAATTAATTAAAAAAACACTTGCCCGACACTTTATTCATGCATTAGTTTTTCTCCGCCGCCCATAAACACCGGGGCCAAGCACTACTCAGCGATTGCATAACCCTAATAAGCATCAATTCAATTGAGGCACCCGCTCGCCAATAGAAAACTTCAAGCAACCGTTACTTATTGATCAACACCCCCTCAACGGTATTCCAGATCACTTATAGGCTCGCTCATGAAACCGACTAAAGATCGTCTTAATCAGAAGAAAGCAGAACTTAGTGCGCACCCGATCTTTTCTGAAATACATTCGTTATCGGTGCTTCAACGCTTCATGGAAACCCATGTGTTCGCAGTGTGGGATTTCATGTCGCTGACCAAACGCCTGCAACAGGAACTGACCTGCGTTCAGCTGCCCTGGCTACCGCCACGAGATCCGCAGGCCGCGCGTCTGATCAACGAGATCGTGCTCGGTGAAGAGTCCGATGATCGTCCCGCCCAAGGTCACTACAGCCATTTCGAGTTGTACCTGGATGCGATGCGCGAAGTCGGTGCAAGCACGGTCGCCGTCGAACGCTTCGTGGCGTTGCAAAAAGAAGGTGTGAGCTACGACGTGGCCTTGCAAAGCGTGGACGTCGACCCGGCGGCCGCACAGTTCGTACGCCACACCTTGCACACCGCGTTGCATGCGCCGGGGCATAGTGTGGCGGCGGCGTTTCTGCACGGCCGCGAGAGTGTCATCCCGCAGATGTTCCAGCGGATTCTCGACGACTGGGGCATTGGCATCGAACAGGCGCCGACCTTCCGTTACTACCTGGAACGGCACATCGAAGTCGACTCCGAAGACCACGGCCCGGCAGCGGAAAAACTCCTCACACGCCTGGTCAATGGCGATCCGCAGCGCGAAGAAGACGTATACGCCAGCGCCATCGCCGCCGTGGAAAGTCGCATCGCCCTGTGGGACGGCTTGCGCCTGAGCATGAGCGAACCGGTTGCCGAGGTGAACGCATGAACGCCGCCGACTACCAATCCTTCGCCGACGCCTGGGAAAGCCGCGCAACCATTCGCACCCGCCCCCGGCGTGTGCTGGAGAACGACGACAAGCTGATCTATCCGCTGAGCCGCCAGCCGCTGGTGCTGAGCGAAACCTTCCTGCGCGAATGCCCGGAACAACGGGACTTCGCCCTGGTACAGACGCTCTACAAGTTCATCAATGACGTGGTGATTTTCGAAACCGAGATCGTCGACAAAACTGCCCGCAGCATCGCTAAAAACCGCTTCAGCGTGGCGTTCCCGTTCGCCTGTCGCTACGACGCCATGACCGTGGTGGTGGACGAGGATTACCACGCTCTGGTGGCCATGGACTTCATGCAGCAGACCGTCGCCATGACCGGCATCACCCCCATCGAACTGCCGGATGAAATCGAACTGAGCCGTGCCATCCCGGCGGCCGTGGCCCTCGCACCGGAGCACCTGCGCAGCGCTGTGGAGCTGATCTGCGTGGCCATCGCCGAGAACACCGTGACCGGCGACGTGGCGGCGTTCGCCAAGGACGACACGGTCAAGCAATCGATCAAGGGCCTGATGGCCGACCACTTGCTGGACGAGGGCCGTCATTCCGGGTTCTGGTCGCGGTTGGTGCGCATCTACTGGCACACCGCAAGCGAAGACGATCGCCAGTGCATCGCGCACATCCTGCCGGTGTTCATCGGCCATTACCTGACCAACGACATCCAGAAGTCCTTCGACTTCCGCCTGATCGACGCCTTGCAGATCAGCGACGCAGCACGTCAAGCCCTCAAGAGCGAAATGTCGGGGCTGGCCTTCCCGATCAATCGCCATCACCCGCTGGTCGCCAACATCGTGCGGTTTTTCCGCAGCAGTTCGCTGCTCGATTCACCGTGCGTGCAAAGCGCCCTGAGCGACTACCTGGTTTAACGAGGAGAACATCATGAGACGTCTCGATATTTTGCTCATCGGGCAAAGCCAGGCCCTGACCGAACTGGCGCTGGAGCTCGAACAACACGGTCATTCACTGGCGCGACTTGCGAATGTGGAAGAACCACCGCCAGGCCTATTTGATTTGCTGATCGACGATGCGAGCCTGCCATTTCGGGACTTCGGCAATGCGCCGCACCTGATGCTGCAAGTGGGTGTCGGGGTGCCGGGAGCTAGCGGGCTGCCACCGCTGGACCTGCTGTGCACGTACAACTCGACACCGCTGAGTCGCGTGCCGGTCGCCGAAGAGTTGTCCGGCAACGGCCAGGCATTGCGCCTGCGGGCAGTGGCCGAGCTGGTCGATCATGTGGCGCTGCTGGTCAGCCGCTTCTCCCGGGATGCCGACTATTTCCTGCAGGCCGAGCCGACGATTTCCGCGCACTTCGAACAGGTGGAAAACCTGCTGTTTTTAGAGCACCTGGCCTTCGTCCACCGTCTCAACAACACGGCAGAACCACGACTTCTGCAACTTGGGCAGATCCCGATGATCGAGCGGCTTGAACAGCGCTTTATTCAGTCTGCCGAGCGTGCGGCGCTGAACATCGCCGGCACGTCGCTGAGCTATCGAGAACTGCACGCCCACAGCCGCGCCATCCAACAGCGATTGCAACCGTTGCTCGATCAGCATCAAGGGCCTCTGGTGGTCGGAGTCTGCCTGCCAAAATGCAGTGCGTTGTATGCGGGGATTCTGGCGATCCTCGGCAGCGGCGCGGTGTACCTGCCGCTGGAGCCGAGCCACCCGCTGCAACGTCAGCAGTACATTCTGGAAAACGCTGGAGCGGTGTTGTTGCTGCATGACGGAGAGCATCCTCTCAGCGAGACGATGCCGGGGCTGGACATCAGCCGTATCGACAGCGGCGATGTGAACCTCGATCAACCCTTGATGCGCCAACGCCCCGATCTCGACGCGCCATGCATGGCGCTCTACACCTCGGGCACCACAGGTCACCCCAAAGGCGTGCTGCTCAGCCAGGCCAACCTCGCGCACTTCACCGCGTGGTACGCCGACTACGTGCAGCTGACCGAACAGAGCCGGGCGTTGCAGTTTTCATCGTTGAGTTTCGACTCGTCATTGATCGATATCTTCCCGACCCTGCTGCAGGGTGCAGAGCTGATCGTGCCCAACGAGGACCAACGTCGCGACCCGCTGCAACTGGTCGAGCTGATCCGCCACCAACAACTCAGCCATGCCTTTTTGCCGCCAGCCTTGCTGAGCATCCTGCCGCTGGATCAGTTGCAGGTCCTCGATCATGTGATGACCGGCGGCGATGTCTGCGAACCCTACGTAGTCCAGCAACTGACCCGCCAAGGCAATCTCTACAACCTCTATGGCCCGACCGAAGCCACGGTGCTGATCACCGCGCGGCAACTGCGTACCGGCGACAGCAACCGGACCCTCGGTGCACCGATTGCCAACAGTCAGGTGCTGATCCTTGATGAGGATTTGCAACCGGTGACCGAGCAAACCGTCGGTGAGTTGTACATCGTCGGCCCAGGGGTGTGCCTGGGTTACCTGAACAATCCGCAGCAGACTGCCGAACGCTATCTGAACCTGCACCTGCCGAACGGCCAGAGCCTGCGCGCCTACCGCTCCGGCGACATGGCCAAGTGGACCGCCGACGGTATCGAGCTGTGCGGACGGCGAGACAATCAGGTGAAGATTCGCGGCTTTCGGGTCGAGCCGGAAGAGATCGAACGCTGCCTGCGCGACAGCCAGCTATACCGTCAGGTGGCGGTGGTCATCGATTGTCATCGACGGATTCTGGCCTTTCTCGCGCAACCCCAGGAAGCGCAACCCGGTGCCGCTCGCGAAGCCTTGAAAGCCCATGCCATGCAATTTTTGCCGGACTACATGCAGCCGATCGCCTGGACCGAACTGGCAAGCATGCCGTTCGCCAGCAACGGCAAGGTCGACCGCAAAGCACTGCTGGAATTGCCCGTCAACGTGACCGACAACAGCCCACGGTGTTTGCCCGCCAGCGCCGATGAAGCGCTGTTGTTGGAAATCTGGGCTGAGCTGTTGGAGCTGCCCGCCAGCGACATTTCCACCGACGAAAGCTTCTTCAACCTCGGTGGGCACTCGATCCTGCTGTCGCGCATGCTCCTGCGTTTGCGTGAGGAGTTCGGCCGCAGTATCTCGATCAACCGCTTCATCGAACTACCGACGATTGCGAAGCTGGCGACGTTGGTGCGCGGCTCCGGGACCGAGGAAGTGTTGAGTGAAAAAGCCCTGGCCGATGCCTTCCGTGAACTGGACATCGAGCCGCTGCCGATCAGCCGAATGGGCGATGTGCACAAGGTGATCGTCACCGGCGCCAACAGCTTTGTCGGTGTGCATATCGTCGAAGCGCTGCTGGCCTGGGGCGCCAGCGAAGTGGCGTGCCTGGTGCGCGATGGCGGTGGGCAATCGGCGGCGCAACGCTTTGCGGATGCGTTGCGGGAAAACCGCCTGGAGCATCTGGACCTGAGCCGGGTGCAGGTTTACGCGGCAGACATCACTCGCCCGCAACTGGGGCTCAGCGAAGCGGTTTACGAACGGCTGGATCGAGAGTTCGGCGCACTGGTGCACAACGCCGCCAACGTCAATCACGTCCTCGATTACGAGTCGTTGGCGCGGGATAACGTCGAACCGATTTTCGAGTGTCTGCGCCTGTGTGAAGGACGCAGCAAGAAGATCTTCAACTTCGTCTCGACGCTCTCGGCGTCCAGCACGATTTCCGACGATGGCCGGGTCCTGGAGTTGCCCGCCGCGCAGACACCGCCGATCTACATCAAGAACGGCTACAACCTGTCCAAATGGGTCGGCGAGCGGATCCTCGAAAGGGCGCGGGAACGTGGGGTTCGGGTCAATCTTTATCGCCCCGGCAATATCAGCTTCAACAGCCTCACCGGCGTCTGCCAGCCCCACAAGAATCGCCTGATGCTGATGCTCAAGGGCTCGATCCAGCTCGGTCAGGTACCGGAGTTCGCACTGAATTTCGACCTGATGCCGGTGGATTTTCTCGCCCGTTTCATCGCCTTCCATGCCAGCCGTTACCAGGCCGAAAAAGCGGTGTTCAACCTGCACAACCCCGAACCCCTGAGCTGGGACACCTACGTGGCTTCCTTTCGCGAAGCCGGTCGGGAGTTCTCGATGGTCAGCGTCGCCGACTGGCAGCAGCAATTGGGCCGGGTCGACAGTGATAACGCGCTGTTTGGCGTGCTGGGTTTCTACCTCAACGGCTTCGAGGAAGACATCGGCGACATCTCGATGATCGGCCACGACAACGCCCAGGCCGGTGTACGGCAGATGGGCGCGCACTACCCGGAAAAATCCCCGGCGCTGCTGCGACGCGGCTGCGACTACCTCAAAGAAATCAACTTCATCTGATTCACCCTAACCCCGCACGGAGCAAAAAACATGAATACTCTGCAACCCGATACCCTGATCAAAAACCCTCAAGGCTGCCACGTTGTGTCTTCGGTGGAAGTACCGGCCGACGCGGCGCGAGTCTGGACAGTGGTCGGCAATTTTGCCGGCTTCGACCGATTCATTCCGGCGCTGTCGCACATCGAGATGACCGGCGAAGGTGTGTCGTCGCTGCGCAAGAAGTTCTTTAAGGACGGCAACCTGGTGGTCGAGCAGCTCAACTCCCGCAACGACCAGGCGCTGAACATGACCTGGACCACGATCTACAACACCTTGGGCGTGGCCAATTTGTGGGCGGCGATGAGTGTGGAATCCCTGGGTACAGACAACTCGCGGGCGACCTGGACGATCATCGCCGAACCGGCCCAGGGCGGCGCCGAGGCCCTGCCGGGGTTCAAGCAGTTCGTTCAGGGGTTTGCCGATGATGCGATGGGGAATGTGGTGAAGCTGTTTGTGTAGCGCTTCAGTTCAGCGGTGACTGATCTACCGCTATCGCAGGCAAGCCTCGCTTCTACAGGTTAGCTCTTGTAGGAGCGAGGCTTTCACGCGAAGAACGATAACGCGATCCTACTGACCTCAATCAGATCTTGAAGCTATCAACCAGTTGCTTCAAACGATTGGCCTGCTGGGACAGCGCATCACAATCCTTCAATGTTTCATTGAGGTTGGCCACGCTCTGCTGGTTCAGCAGGTTGATCTGGTTGACGTCGACGTTGAGGGTTTCGACCACAGCCGTCTGCTCTTCGGTCGCTGCGGCCACCGATTGGTTCATGCCGTCGATTTCGCCGATGCGCTGGGTCACGCTGACCAGTCGCAGGCCGGCCTGGTTCGCCACTTCGACGCTCTGCTCGCTGGACACCTGACTGGCGTTCATCGTAGTCACCGCCTCGCGAGAACCGATCTGCAGCGAGCTGATCATCTTGTGGATCTCTTCCGCCGACTCCTGGGTGCGATGAGCCAGGTTGCGCACCTCATCCGCCACCACCGCAAAACCACGACCGGCCTCACCGGCACGGGCCGCTTCGATGGCCGCGTTGAGCGCCAACAGATTGGTCTGCTGGGAGATGCCTTTGATCACATCCAGAATGTGGCCGATGTTGTCGGTGCTCGCGTTCAGGGTCTCGATCTGCGTGCAGGACAGGCTGATTTTCTGCGACAGCTCGGTCATGGCCTGGATGGTTTGTTCCACCACCTGACGGCCGTCATCGGCCTGCTCGCTCGCGCCGCTGGCGTGTTGCGAAGCATCAGCGGCATTGCGGGCGATTTCCTGGGTGGCGGCGCCCAATTGGTTGATCGCCGCGGCCACGCTGTTGGTGCGGGCGCTTTGTTCGTCGGAGCCGATGATAGAAGCGTTGGACGATGCCATCACCCGTTGCGACAGATCATGAACCTGGCGGGTCGCCGAGGACACTTCGCAAATCGATGCGTGAATCCGCTCCACGAACTGGTTGAAGGATCCACCCAACTCGCCGAACTCGTCTTTGCTTTCTACGACCAGACGACGGGTCAGGTCGCCCTCGCCCTGAGCGATGTCCTGCATCGCACGGCCCATCGTGGTCAGCGGACGCATCAGCACGTTGATCAGCAAGCTCAGCAGCACGGCAATGGCCGTCACAGCGATGAACATCGCGATCAGCGCCGAGGTGCGGAACTGGCTCAGTGGTGCATAGGCCTTGGCCTTGTCGATCGATAGACCAACGTACCACTCGGCATTCGGCAAACCGCTCACTGGTGTGAACGAGAGGATGCGGTCCTGCTTGTTCAGTACGACTTCCTGGATGCCTTTCTCGATGCGAACACTGGAACCCGGATAGATGTCTTTCAGGTTCTTCATCACTTGGTCTTTGTCCGGACTGACGATCACCTGACCGTCGGCACTGACCAGGAATGCGTGACCGATACCACCGAAGTCCACCGAGTTGATGATTTTCACCAGGGTTTCCAGGCTCAGGTCACCGCCGACCACGCCCAGCAGTTCGCTGTTCTTTTTCACCGGTATGGCAACGGTCACCACCAGCCCGCCGACCGCAGCCATATAAGGCGGGGTCAGCATGGTCTTGTCGGCGACCACGGCTTGTTTGTACCAGGGGCGCTGACGCGGGTCGTAGCCGTCTGGCATCTTCGCGTCGGGGCGCTGGGTGAACATGCCATTGGCCTGCCCGACGTAGGTGAACTGGAAGTTCGAGGTGAGGGCCGGTTGATCGACCAGCCCTGGCAAGTCAGCATTGGCACCCTGATGGGCGACGTTCTGCGCGAGGTTTTCCAGGACCAGCACGCGGCCGCTCATCCAGTTCTGCACGCTGCTGGCAGTCAGGTCGCCTGCTTGCTCAACGGAGGACTCGATGTTTTGCCGAATGGTGTTTCGTTGCAGATAGTCGTTGTACAAAGTGAACAACGCAAACGCCAGCACCACGACGCCTGAAGCGGCCAGCAGGATTTTATGGCTGAACTTGAGATTCATTTCATGGGACTTCTTATGCCAAAAGTGGGGATGCGTTCCGGGTTGCAACATTCCATGTAACAGCGCAGACGGCATTCTGAAGCCGCTCTACTTTGGTGCACGCATGTCTCACCAGTCTTTCGGCACGAGCGGGAGAAAACTTAAGGATTTGTACAAAACTCGTCAGATAACCGCCGAACGGCGTGCTAGAAGGGACGGATTATTGGGCTTACCGCACGTCATGATCGCGGTGTTGGGTGTTTTGGCTGTGGTGTATCGATGAGGGGGGGTCTATATCTGATGCTACTGGCTCGAAGGAGTAGCGAGACACGCAGACCTGGATTTGACCCGCTTCAGACTTAGACTTCTATAAGCCCAGAAAGACAAAACCCCTGTCTGCATAAGCAGACAGGGGTTTCGGAATTTAATCTTGACGATGACCTACTCTCACATGGGGAAACCCCACACTACCATCGGCGATGCATCGTTTCACTTCTGAGTTCGGGATGGGATCAGGTGGTTCCAATGCTCTATAGTCGTCAAGAAATTCTGTGACCAGCCCGTTACAGCGGTAACGTGCCGGCAAAATTGGAGACTTCTACTAAAACAAAACCCCTACCTGCATACGCAGATAGGGGTTTCGGAATTTAATCTTGACGATGACCTACTCTCACATGGGGAAACCCCACACTACCATCGGCGATGCATCGTTTCACTTCTGAGTTCGGGA
>Ga0207655_1002007_pt1 | contig 17271 bp, 12 predicted proteins | sample KBSM44metaG_FD_184398 | JGI IMG/M metagenome (GOLD analysis project Ga0207655, IMG submission 184398) | Miscanthus rhizosphere microbial communities from Kellogg Biological Station, Michigan, USA - KBS M4-4 metaG (SPAdes) (version 2) | ecosystem: Host-associated > Plants > Roots > Rhizosphere >...
GCGGTCGTTCCGTGAAGGCAGCGATGTGAAAAAAGGCGAAGTGTTGTTCCGTATCGACCCGGCGCCGTTCAAGGCAGACCTGGACAGCGCTGAAGCGGCGCTGCGCAAGGCTGAAGCCAATGCATTCCAGGCGCGCCTGCAAGAGCAGCGTTATGCGCAGTTGATCGAAGGCAACGCCGTCAGCGGTCAGGATTATGACAACGCCCGGGCCAGTGCCCGGCAAACGGCTGCCGACGTCGCCGCCAACAAAGCCGCCGTGGAACGGGCGAAACTCAATCTGGGTTACGCCACCGTCACAGCGCCGATTTCCGGGCGCATCGGCCGCGCGCTGGTGACCGAAGGCGCACTCGTCGGGCAGAACGAAACCACACCGCTGGCGTTGATTCAGCAACTGAACCCGATTCACGCCGACCTCACCCAATCGACCCGCGAACTCAACGACCTGCGCCGGGCATTCCGTTCCGGCCAGTTGCAGCAGGTCGGTCAGGACCAGGCCAAAGCCACGCTGATCCAGGACGACGGCAGCCTCTATCCATTGCCGGGCAAGTTGCTGTTCGCCGACATCACCGTCGACCCGGGCACCGGTCAGATCATTCTGCGCAGCGAATTCCCCAACCCGGACCTCGACTTGCTGCCGGGCAGCTTCGTGCGCGTGCGTCTGGAGCAAGCGGTCATTCAGCAAGGCATCAGCGTGCCGCAACGGGCCATCCAGCGTGACAGTGCCGGCATCGCCCAAGTGCTGGTGCTCGACGCCGAACAACGGGTCGGCCAGCAACCGGTTGAACTGGGCGCTGTGCAGAACGATCGCTGGATCGTCACCGCCGGGCTCAAGCCCGGTGACCGCATCGTCACTGAAGGCCTGCAGCACGCCCGCCCCGGCGACAAAGTGCAGATCGACGACACCCCTCTTCCACTTGCCCAGGCTTCTGGTCAGTAAGCAGGACGCTTCTTTATGCCGCAGTTCTTTATCGATCGTCCGGTGTTCGCCTGGGTGGTTGCCCTGTTCATCCTGTTGGCCGGCGCCCTGGCCATTCCACAGTTGCCGGTGGCGCAATACCCTAACGTCGCGCCGCCGAAAGTCGAAATCTACGCCGTGTACCCCGGCGCTTCGGCGCAGACCGTGGACGAAAGCGTGGTCAGCCTGATCGAGGAAGAACTCAACGGCGCGGACCATCTGCTGTATTTCGAATCCCAGAGCAGTCTCGGCAGCGCCACCATCACCGCGACGTTCCAGCCGGGCACTGACCCGGAAATGGCTCAGGTCGATGTGCAAAACCGCCTGAAAGTGGTTGAGTCGCGCCTGCCTCAAGCGGTGACGCAGCAGGGTTTGCAGGTGGAGAAAGTGTCCGCCGGTTTCCTGCTGTTGATCACCCTCACCTCCAGCGACGGCAAGCTCGACGACGTGGCGCTCAGCGATTACCTGGCGCGCAACGTGATGAACGAGATCAAGCGTCTGGACGGCGTCGGCAAGGCGCAGTTGTACGGTGCCGAACGGGCGATGCGGATCTGGATCGACCCGCAGAAACTGATCGGCTTCAACCTGACCCCGGCTGACGTCAACGCCGCCATCGTCGCGCAGAACGCGCAAGTGTCGGCCGGCAGCATCGGCGACTTGCCGACCCGTACCACCCAGGAAATCACCGCAACCATTTTGGTCAAAGGCCAGTTGTCGACACCGGAAGAGTTCGCCGACATCGTCCTGAAAGCCAATCCCGACGGATCAACTGTGCGCATCAAAGACGTGGCGCGCGTCGAGATCGGCAGTCAGGAATACCAGTTCTCCACCCGCCTCAACGGCAAACCGTCGACCGCCGTCAGCGTGCAATTGGCCCCGGGCGCCAATGCCTTGAGCACTGCCACGCTGGTGCGGGCGAAGATGGATGAACTGGCGCGCTACTTCCCGGCGGGCGTGGAATACAAGATCCCGTATGACACCTCGCCCTTCGTCAAAGTCTCGATCACCAAGGTGGTTTACACCCTTGGCGAGGCGATGTTGCTGGTGTTTGCGGTGATGTTCCTGTTCCTGCAAAACATCCGCTACACGCTGATCCCAACCCTGGTGGTGCCGGTGGCGCTGATGGGCACCTTTGCGACCATGTTGGCGCTGGGCTTTTCGATCAACGTGCTGACCATGTTCGGCATGGTGCTGGCGATCGGCATCCTGGTGGATGACGCGATTGTGGTGGTGGAGAACGTCGAGCGCATCATGGCCACCGAAGGCCTGTCGCCCAAAGAGGCAACACGCAAGGCAATGAAGCAGATCACCGGTGCAATCATCGGCATCACGCTGGTGCTGGTGGCGGTGTTCATTCCGATGGCGTTCATGCAGGGTTCGGTCGGGGTGATTTACCGTCAGTTCTCCTTGTCGATGGCCACCTCGATTCTGTTCTCGGCGTTCCTCGCCCTGACCTTGACCCCGGCACTGTGCGCAACGTTGCTCAAGCCGATTGCCAAGGGCGAACATCACGAGAAGCGCGGGTTCTTTGGCTGGTTCAACCGACGTTTCGAGCAACTGACCGAGCGATATCAGGGCTGGGTCGCCTATGCGTTGAAGCGCTCTGGCCGTTACCTGCTGATCTACGGCGTGCTGCTGATCGGATTGGGCGTGTGCTTCAGTCGATTGCCCTCCTCGTTCCTGCCGGTGGAGGATCAGGGTTACACCATCACCGACATTCAACTGCCACCGGGCGCGAGCAAGAACCGCACAGTGCAAGTGGTTGAGCAAATCGAAGCGCACAACGCTACTGAACCCGGCGTTGGCGACAGCACGGTCATTCTCGGTTTCAGCTTCTCCGGCAGCGGCCAGAACGCGGCGTTGGCGTTTACCACACTCAAAGACTGGTCTGATCGGGGTAGCGACGACTCGGCAAGCTCCATTGCCGACCGCGCCAACATCGCGTTGAGCCAGATCAAGGACGCCGTAGCATTTGCAGTACTGCCGCCGCCGGTTGACGGTCTGGGCACCTCCAGCGGTTTCGAGTTCCGCTTGCAGGACCGCGGCGGCCTCGGCCATGCCACGCTGATGCAGGCGCGTAGTGAATTGCTCGCTGCCGCCGAGAAAAGTCCGATCCTGATGAACGTGCGCGAAAGCGCGCTAGCTGAAGCGCCGCAGGTGCAACTGGTCATCGACCGCAAACAGGCCAACGCGCTGGGTGTTTCCTTTGCCGACACTGGCAATGTGCTGTCCACCGCCGTCGGTTCGGCCTACATCAACGACTTCCCCAATCAGGGGCGGATGCAGCGTGTGGTGGTTCAGGCTGAAGGCGATCAGCGCAGTCAGGTCGCCGACCTGCTGAAGATTCACGTGCGCAACAACACCGGGAAAATGGTGCCGCTGTCGTCCTTCGTCCAGGCCAAATGGACTCAGGGCCCGGCGCAGTTGACTCGCTACAACGGCTACCCGGCGATCAGCATTTCCGGCGAACCGTCGCCCGGTCACAGCACTGGCGAAGCCATGGCCGAAATCGAACGGCTGGTGGCGCAAGGTCCAGCGGGATTGGGTCAGGAATGGACCGGGCTGTCGTTGCAGGAACGCTTGTCCGGCAGTCAGGCACCGATCCTGCTCGGGTTGTCGCTGCTGATCGTGTTCCTGTGTCTGGCAGCGCTGTATGAGAGCTGGTCGATTCCGACCTCGGTGCTGCTGGTGGTGCCGCTCGGCGTGCTCGGCGCGGTACTGGCCGTGACTTTTCGCGGAATGCCCAACGACGTGTTCTTCAAGGTCGGGATGATTACCATCATCGGCCTGTCGGCGAAGAACGCGATCCTGATCATCGAATTCGCCAAGAGCCTGTACGACGAAGGCCACGACCTGATCGACGCCACCCTGCAAGCCGCGCGCCTGCGACTGCGGCCGATTGTCATGACGTCGCTGGCGTTCATTCTTGGTGTTGTGCCGTTGGCAATTGCCACCGGTGCCAGTTCGGCGAGCCAGCAAGCCATCGGCACCGGGGTGATTGGCGGGATGATCACGGCGACGCTGGCGGTGGTGTTTGTGCCGGTGTTTTTTGTGGTGGTGATGAAGTTTGTGCGCAGGCGCCATAAGAAAACCTGACCAACACCTAATTCCCTGTGGGAGCGGGCTTGCCCGCGATGAGGTCATAACAGTCAATATCTCTTTTGACCGTTACACCGCTATCGCGGGCAAGCCCGCTCCCACAGGCTTCGTGTTGTTCTCTCGAGTGTGGTCACAACGAACTGCGCTGGGCTAAGGTGTTTGCAAAGCCCTGACGCATCGAGTTCACATGCCCTTCCTCGCCCGCACCCACCCTCGCCTGTCTGCCGCCACCACCCTCGGCATTGCCGTGGGCATACTGGCGCCAGCCGACTCGATCATCAGCAAAATCCTCTTCGGCTGGAATGCCGGGGTCTGGACTTACCTGGTCCTGATGCTTTGGCTCACCGCGCGCGCCAAAGCGCCAGATGTGAAACGCATTGCCGAGGTCGAAGACGAAAACGCCGGGCTGGTGCTGTTTGTTGTATGCGTCGCTGCAATTGCCAGCCTGGCGACCATCACCTTCGAACTGGCCGGCAGCAAGGACCTGGAAACCACCCGTAAGCTGTTGCACTACGGCTTTACTGCATTGACCGTGATCGGTTCATGGCTGCTGATCGGGGTGATTTTCAGCGTGCACTACGCCCGGCTGTTCTACACCTGGAGTGGCAAAGACCCGGCACTGCGTTTTGCTGAAGGTCTGACAACGCCCAATTACTGGGACTTCCTGTATTTCTCGTTCACCATCAGTGCGGCGGTCCAGACGTCCGATGTCGGCGTGGCGACTCGGGATCTGCGCAAGATTGTCCTGGCGCAGTCGCTGATCGGCTTTCTGTTCAACACGGCCATTCTCGGGTTCTCGATCAACATCGCGGCGGGACTGTTCAACTGATCCCTGCACAAACGTTCTAGTCATCGCCCTCGGCGCAGGCGTTAAATAAGTCGGCTATCCGTCTCACAGGTGCAGCATGACGACTCACAACTGGATCGACCTGGCCCAGGACGCCGATACCGGCATCGAGACCCTGCGTGCGCATTTCGAAGGCCATGCCTACGACCCGCACTGGCATGACAGCTTTCTGGTGGGCGTCACCGAACAAGGGGTTCAGCAGTTTCACTGTCGGCGGGCAAAGCACCAAAGCACGCCGGGCAAGGTGTTTCTGCTCGAGCCGGGTGACATCCACGACGGCGAAGCACCGACCGAAGACGGTTTCACCTACCGCATGCTGTACCTCGACCCGCAGTGGCTGAAACGTGAACTCAGTGCAGTCTTCGAAAATGCCCCCGACAACAGTCAATTGAGTTTCGCCAACACCCTGGCCAGCGACTCGCGACTCGCCCACGCCACCAGCCTGGCGTTTCAAACCCTGCATCACGGTGAGCTGAAAATCGTCCGCCAGACCGCCCTCGACGGTTTGCTCGAACGCCTGACCAGTCACCTGCACTGGCGCGCCCGCTATGGCGAGGATCCGCGCCTGCCGCTGGTGGCGCAGAAGGCACGGGAGTACCTGCACGCCAACGCTCAATACGACATCGGCCTCGACCAGCTGGCCGCCGCAACCGGCGTTGATCGCTTCCGCCTGACCCGCGCTTTCAAAGCCGCTTATGGCATCGCCCCGCACGCCTACCTCGTGCAATTGCGCCTGGCGACCGCCCGGCGAATGCTGGCCCGTGGCGAGCAACCAGCGACGGTGGCGATGGAACTGGGGTTTGCCGATCAGAGTCACCTGGGCCGCTGGTTTGTCCGAGCATATGGTTTGACGCCAGCGCTGTATCGCAAGCGCTGCTCAAATCTTCCAGACGCATGACCCGGACTTTGTGAGGATCGGCTCCTGAGTTAATCCACGGAGCCCGCTGCCATGTTGTCCACCTTCCCGACCTTGCTACCCTTTATGTTGTTTGCTTTCGTCGCCTCCATCACGCCGGGGCCGACCAATATTCTGGTGCTGAGCAACAGCGCCCGGTATGGCTTCAAGGCAACTTTGCCTATCATCTTTGGTGCCTGCGCCAGCGCTGCTGTCGTCGTCCTGCTGGTGGGGTATGGTTTGGGCGAATCCCTGAAGCAGAGTCCGTTGCTACAACACGCCATGCAGTGGTCAGGTGTTACCTGGTTGAGCTACCTGGCCTGGCAGATTTTCCATTCGACACCCGAAACCCTCGATCCGCACTTATCCGAAAATCATCGGCGTCCAGACCTTTTGACTGGCGCAGGCCTGCAATGGGTAAACCCGAAAACCTGGATGATGGCCATGGCAGTCGTCAGCGTGTTTTCCGACAACGGTGCCGATCGCCTGGATCACATCGTTTATTTGAGTTTTGCGTTTTTCGTTATAGCCCTGCCTTGTATGACTGCTTGGGCAGTTCTTGGGTCAAGCGTCAATCAATGGCTTCGTTCAACCAAAGCCCTGCGAAACTTTAATCGGTCCATGGGTATATTGCTGGCAGGTTCGACGTGGCTAAGTGTATGGATCGGACAGTAAAAATTTGTCCCACGCCAACGGAGAAAAAATCACATTTAGAAGACCTTGTAAACTGTCAGGTTTGACAGTTTACAAGTTAGCTTTTAAGCGCTCTGATATGTCATCCCGGACGTTTTATTGCCAGGATATTTCGAGTCATAATCGCGGAGACAACTTTAATGAACAGGATCAATAACATCACCCGATCCGGTAGCTGCAGTGGAACAATTGGCGAGGGAATCACGTTCAATGCGCACTTGGTAGAGTTGAAATCAGAGACTTTCCCACCACCGCACGGCGAGTCTCATGTCATGTTCGCCAGGCAACGTGCGCCCAGTCCGGATTTCACCACAAAAGAAGTGTACGTGTCAGTCAGGAAAGACTTGGCAGATGGCCCTTATACTGTCAGCCCGGACTCCAGTGAGGTGCGGGTAACCTTTGTGGACAATAGCGTATCGCCAGAACCCGTCATCTACATGCAGCTCAGCGGAACGATTGACATCAAGTTCGATAAAACCACAGGTGTTTTCTCTGGAGAACTCAAAGACGTCCTTCTGGAAAACCATGATGGTGACGACGATAAAACGCTAACCCTCAATCTCCAATTCAATGCAAAAAGCGATACCTCAAGCACTCGTAAAAACAAAAGCATCAGACAGGCCGCCTGACAAAGTCATGAAAGAAACGTTCAATAAAAAAGGAAGCCTAAGCTTCCTTTTTTATTGAGTCGCCGCCATTTATTTGCTTAAAAACCGTAACGAACACCCATATTCAAGCCGATTGGCCGCTCTATGTTTTTCCCTTTGCTGTAGTCCGCATCAATGTGAACTTGCAGGCGATCCGTCATGGCGACAGCGAAACCTGCAGCAATCTCACCTCGAGACCCTGAGAGATCATTGTTGAACACATTGTCGTTAACCTTGACCTCATTATTTTTGGCGAACTCGTGACCCAGCGCGACCCGTACATAGGGCTGAACTTGCAGATCGCCTTCCAGGGCAAAAGTGCGTCCAGCTGTCATGCCGGCTTCACCCACCAATGACCGTGTGCGGTCTCCATCCGCTTGCATATCGTTGTCCAGAGTGAAACTCCTGCCCTGAATGACCACACCGGACCACTTTGTGTAGGGTTCGATGAAATAGCCATCAGCCAGTTTGATATTGCGCCCAAGCTCGATGGAACCACCCAGTCCGGTATTATCGTAATCACCTTTGGCCCTGTGTCCATCGCTCAAGCCAACCTTGGCCTCGTTGCGAAAGCGGTCCAATTTAAGAACTCCGTCCAGGTAGTAACCACTACCGGCATCAATCCAGGTGAGGTAAGTCCCTAGATAGTTGCTGGTGACGGTACCGGAAGTGCCGCCATCTAGGTTCAGGTCGGACTTGCTATGCCCCGCCATCACACCTATCAGCCATTGTCCGTCGCCGAATGGCAGCGGCGCATCGGCCCCCAACGTAAAACCTCGTTGGGTTTGTTGATATCCGACACCTGAACCATCGGCCACGTTGTATTTGTTGCCATAGGTGCGGCCCCAGGCGCCGCCCTCACCCCCATTGAAACGCAACTCCCCCATGCGCGAACGCAGAGACGTAGCTTCTGCGGACCACACTGTCGATGCCGTGTTGAATAAAGCCAGCACTGAACGCGCGCCGGGGCTGACTGTCCTTGTCGCGGGATCGAGAATCCAGTCGTTGCCGCTTTTCGCCAAGCTATAAGAAAAGGCCCCGAGGTCTACCTCCCTAGCCATAAAGAATTGCGCATCGCCGCCACCTGTTTGCACCACCCGAACTGGTTGACCGGCGGCGGGGTCCACACCAGAACTACTGATAATCAGTTCATGACGACCGCTCGCCGTCCCCGTCACATTCAGCAAATCAGTCTGCCCCGTAGAGAAGTCAGTTCCCAACTCGAAGCGACCATTGCCCGCGAGCTGCCCCACATTCAATTGATAAAAAGCATTGTCGGCGCCGAAGCGTACGGTGCCACCGTTCAACGTCAGATTGTCTATCTGGCCATCGCCCACCAGTACCCATCGAGACGAATCATTGATGGTTGCGCGGGAGACATTTTCCAGGTTGCCTGTCAGAACCGAACTGTTCTGTAAAACCAGGTCAGTAGTGCTGCCTGCTTCATTGACGATATTGCCGCTCAACGTACTGTTATTGACAGTAAACGAGGCAGTAGCACCTCCTCGTACATCCAGCAAGGTATTGTTGCCTGCCACCAGCCGAGAGTTGTTCAGCGTGATCGTCGCAGTCGAAGACCCCGCACTGGCGAAATCAACCTGAATGGCCGAACCGGTGACGCCCTCGACAGTTGTATTGTTGAGGTTCAGCGTCGCGGGCTGAATAGAATTCGCGTCAAGCCCGATCGTCACACCGTTTTGCCCCCCTATGATCGTGCTGTCAGTGGCCGTGGCCTGACCGCTGGCCAACCTCAATCCGTAACTGCTGGCACCTGTTCCCTGAATCGTCGAATCAGTGACATCCAAGCGACTGAATGCACTCACCAGGGCTCCGCCCGTCACACCGGTTATGTTGCTTTTGCCGCTAACGGTGGCGGTAGACCCCGTCAAAGTATTCGCGTTGCGTACAACCTGAAGCCCGACACGATTGCCAGTGATCGTGCTGTTGACGATATTGGCCTGACTATTGACGAGTACCACCGCAGCCAGACCGCCAACGCCCGAGACGTTTGCTCCGCTCAGGTTAACTTGAGAGCCGTTGCGGGCTGCGATCTGTTGAGTGATACCTGCATTGACGTTGAGTGTCGAACTGTCAGTGTTTATGAACAGCGTCTGAGCGCCATTGACGTTCAATGTGGCATTTGAGTTAAGTGACCATTGCTCGGGAACGCCCCCGGTAATAGTTGTGGTCCCTCCAACAAGGTTTCCTGCCATGGTCAATGATGAGAATGGCAACAGCATGGAAGTAAATATCAAACTCCACCTGATAGGAAAAGGAGGCTCCGTAATTAAATTTCGTTGCATAGTAGACACCTGTCATCTAAAAAACCGGGCCACTGCCACTTGCGTAGGAGGCCATGAAAATGAGTGTCGTTAGGCTAGCGTGAAGCTACGCGCATCTCTGTAGGACTTATCTGTTTTTCAGCATCGAAAAATCCGCCATCGGATTTTTCTGACAGATCTCGAAGCAACTTAAAACAATGCGACTAAGATCATCTAGCCGCATTGTCCGTGGCGAACGTCATGGAACAGGATTTACTTCTTCGCAGTACTGCCCCTCGCTATTAGTAAACAGCATGAAATGTCTAGCCTCCGCTGAAGCAGGAGTGGGCGTAGTGCCACTTCGGGTAATGGTGTATGTGAGTACACCATTTGTCCGATTCGCCGGTTTGAAATGAGTGCCATATATACCGATATCGACTGCAGCCCCCGCCTCCGGATACGGGTCAGGTACCGGCAAATCTGCAGTGGTTTCCGTACCAGGAACAAGAACCGGTGGAGTGGCATCGGTATATGCAGCGAAACTTAACGTGATCGTCTCACCCGCTACCGTGTAAGCACTTTTCGGGATGGTAACTCTCAGATTGCGTCGTGTGGTGCCATCACCAGGAGGGACGAAGTTCAATGTTGAACAACCGATTCTACGCAGCGGGCCTGCAAGATTCTGCACCTCGGGTGCGAGAGTCTGAATAGGAAAAGCGTCTACAGGAATATCTTTGGGTACACACTGAGTCGGGTTTGGATTCAATGCGGTATGAAGTACCCAATGTAAAGGTTTGTCTCCGGGACCTTGAGCAAAGATTGTATCCCAAGGAAGCTGTTGCGTAAGTGTAGTATTTTCCTGACCCGGGGCTAAGGGGATGCGCGTACCCACTTGCACGTTATTATAATAAATCGCAACCAACCATCCTTCTTCAGTAGGCGGAGCAGCAAACAATTTAATTGAAATCGTTGCTTCCTTACCGAAATCCCCTTCTTCTACCTTATCCGTACTGCCCCCTGGAAACGTCAGTACAGGTTGGTCCAAAGCAGGGTTCACGGGATCCGGCTCACTCGGATTAATGGGTCCGATATAGTGAATATTGACGAGTGTCTTGTCATTATTTCCACCAAGACGACGGTTACCTCGAAACATGGCATAACTGAACTCGGTTTCTTCATCGCCATCTGTATTGCCATATACAGACTTGATGGTGGAATACGGAACATCCCAAACCAGTTTTCCATCAACGGCAGTACTCACAAGCTTTTCACCCAGCTCCTCTGTGCCCCAGTAACCCATGAGAGTGTCCGTTGCAGCATACGGGGCGGGCACCGTCGCCTCAAGTTTGACCCCCAGATGGCAGTCAGCCAAATCAATCAAATCGTCGTTGGCCAATGGCACCACGGGTGGTTCAAACACAGTAGGGTCGGCAATGCGCTTCACTTCACGCGAAGCTGGACTCGATACTTTGCTCAAGTGACCTACAAGATCCCTCACTCTATAGATGACTGTATTAACACCTTCTTCAGCATTGACAAATACATCGATGGGGATTGTGAATTCGCGCGTGGAGGGTAAATCAATTTCAAGCACCGGTTGGTCACGCACAGGATCCGGGGCTCTGCCCACCCAGGCCAGCAACACGTCGGTGGCGTGATAGTTCCCATAGGCTGCGGCAGTCAACGTGATTCCGTTCGTGTTGTTACCTATGTAGGCTTCATCGATAACAGCGGTCGGCGGCAAATCGACTGGAAAGGTAGCCGCTTTCGGAGACAGGTTCGAAGGTGGTTGCTTCACTCTATAGGGTGCTGTTCGGTCAATAACGTATGTAACGATGTCCGAATGTCCATCATTCACCGCGCCATACCAGTAAACGTATTGAATTTCATATTCAGTAGGGGATTCAGGTGTGTTTTTCTCGACCATCCACGGGGTCATTGGAATTGTCTTGGGCAAAGGCCATGTCCTGCCAGCAATAGGCCCTAAATCTTGCGGGGCCTCTAATTCCTCCCAGTTGAGCGTACCTTTCTCACGGATTCTAAACTCAATCATATCATCCGGATCCTCAGGCTCCGTGGGTCGCGGAATGGTGTAATTGAGCGGCGCGGACAGCGCCGCCAGCGGGATGCGCAAGTCACCTCCGGGAAGTGTTTGAGCTGTAATTGTGACGCCGACGGGGTTTGCGAATACGCCTCCCGCACCGTAACTTTTCTGAAGCACAGCGCTTCGGGACAATATGGCTTTATCAACTCTGCTGTTCATCTTTAAAATCTCCTGCCATCACATTTAAGTAGAACTTACCGGGATCAAAGAATACGATTTACAACGTCCTGCGCAGCGCACATCACTCAACATTGTTCAAGGCCCACATGGGAGTTCTTGACCACTGATGATTCTGTCGATTTTGACCAATGCTGTTTTTGACTGACCTACAAGCCTGGCTCCACGATAGATTCGATAAACAACGGTAGCGGAAGAGCTTACCATCGGCTCTATATGTATGTCGTAGGGTTCAACGACGAGTGGATATCCTTCCCGAATATCTTTATCGCTCAAGCTTTGACGCACGTTAATCCAACGTGCGTCAACGATTTCATCGCCACTGCCATTCCATGTGGAATACCCTCTCCATGTAACTTCGCATTTATCGCCAACTTTAAACAAGGTTAGCGGTGGAACAACAAAATGTATGCCAAACCATATTGGTGGATCGGTGATGCAATTATAATAACCCCAATCAGTTAAATATAAAAAACCAACCTCTTTAAGATCAATCGGCACTGGAGTGTGATCTATTGTCAGTTTTCGGCGAAATGAAAAGGATGGATTATCGGCCGAATTAAGCAATTCATACCACAATTCCACGACACCATTATTTAGCAAGTGCTCTGGACCAATATGAATGATAAATTCTGGCTTCATGTCCGTCGGTGTATAAGTATTTTCTATCTTTACAGATGGTTGTCCGGGTTGCTCAAAGCGAACCGTCAAAATGTCCCTTTCCCCCGGCTCCGTCGCCGGGTCGGGCCATAAAGGTACGATCACATCAATACCTTTGGGCAGCAATGGAAGTGGGATATAGCCCTCCGGATCAACATCGGGATCAGCTACACCTTTAACTTTCGGCGCATCGAATGTCAGTGGTTTATTAGGCGCCATATCGAAGGTCCTTTGATGGTCACGAAATTATCCTTTGGTACTGAAAGAAATTAAGCGCCGAGTTCAGTGGTGTGGCTACTGTCATATCTGACAGGTAAAGCTACCGTTTGTCGGTTTTATCCGACGCATTGGGATGTCACTGGCTTGACGTTTTCAGGTTAATGGTGTCTTCTGAAACCGGTTTCAAAGCCAGCCTGCACAAACACCAATAACAAGGTTAAAAACCGTGAACGACTTCTCCGCCGCCCAGCGCAGCCGCGTCACCATGCTCGACGTCGCCGAACACGCCAAGGTCTCCAAGGCCAGCGTCTCGCGCTTCATCGGCGATGACCGCGCCCTGCTCTCCGATGCCATTGCCCTGCGTATCGAGCAGGCGATTGCCGAACTCGGCTATCGCCCGAACCAGATGGCCCGCGGCCTGAAACGCGGGCGCACTCGCCTGATTGGCATGCTGGTGGCCGATATCCGTAACCCTTATTCGATTGCCGTGATGCACGGGGTGGAAACCGCCTGCCGTCAGCACGGTTACAGCCTGGTGGTGTGCAACACCGACCGCGATGACGAGCAGGAACGCCAGCACCTGGCCCTGCTGCGTTCCTACAACATCGAAGGCTTGATCGTGAACACCCTCGGTCATCACCGCGATGAGTTACGAGAACTGCATCGGGAGATGCCGCTGGTGTTGGTGGATCGCAAGGTCGAGCAGCTCGAGAGCGATCTGGTCGGGCTGGACAATCCTGCCGCCGTTGAAATGGCCCTCACCCATTTGCAAGAACGCGGCTATCGCGATGTGCTTTTGGTGACCGAGCCGTTTGACGGCACCAGTTCGCGGATCGAGCGGGTCAGCAGCTTCAAGGCGCAGATCGAACAACGCCCGACCCTGCGCGGCACCCTCGTCGAAACCGGCAGCGAACTGACCGCCAAACTGAAAACCTTCCTCGAAACGCCCGGCCCCGGCCCGAAAGCGCTGTTCTGCGCCAACGGCATCGCCGCGTTGGCCAGCACCCATTCGTTGCGTGAACTGAAGTGCAATCTGTTCGAGGACGTCGGCCTGATCGCCCTCGATGATCTGGATTGGTACCCACTGGTGGGCAGCGGGATCACCGCCCTCGCCCAGCCGACGGCCGAAATTGGCGCCAGTGCGTTCGAGTGTTTGCTCAAGCGTTTGCGCGGTGATGTCGGGCCAGTGCGGACCCTGGATTTTTCGGCGTGGTTGATTGTGCGTGGGTCGACGAAAATCGCTACTTAAGTCAGCAGCCCTATTTTTTTGAACAAAAATGAAACCGGTTTCAGAGGTATACAACAATGAATAAACCACCCGTTTCCATCAGCCTGTCGAGTTACGGCGCCGACCTTGTTCGCCAACGTGGCCAAGGATCGTTTATCGACGTGTTGGCCGCCTCCGGCGCCACGCGCATCGAATGGCGCGAAGAACTGCTGACCGTCGAAGACCCCGCGCAACTGGCTGACGCCACGCAGGCCCAAGGCCTCGAAAGCGTGTATTCCTCACCGATGGAATTGTGGCTGGCCGGCCAGTCAAAACCCAATCCCGAACTGATCTCTGCGTTACAGCGGGCCCAGGCATTCGGTGCCAAATGGCTGAAAGTGTCCCTGGGCTATTTCACCGACAACAGCGACCTCCAGACCTTGTCCCGCATACTGGGCAAAAGTGCGGTGCAGTTGCTGGTGGAAAACGATCAAACCTTGCACGGTGGCCGCATCGAACCGTTCCAACGTTTTTTCGCTGAAGTCGAGCAACACAACCTGCCGGTCAAAATGACCTTCGACATCGGCAACTGGCATTGGCAAGACCAGTCCGCCGCCAGCGCCGCGCGGTTGCTCGGTCGCCACGTCGGCTACGTGCACTGCAAAGCCGTGACACGCCGGGCCGACGGCAAACTGGTCGCCATACCGCCGACCGCCAGCGACCTGCATCTGTGGGAACAACTGCTGCGGCACATGGCCCAAGGCGTTATGCGAGCGGCGGAGTATCCGCTGCAAGGCGACGACCTGGTGCAGTTGACCACCGAGCATGTCGCCACCCTCGCCCGCCTCGGTCAAACCCGTCTGGAGAGCGCTCATGTCTGAGATCGATATTCTGTCGTTCGGCGAAACCATGGCGATGTTTGTCGCCGAGCAGAACGGTGATTTGGCCGACGTTGGCCACTTCCACAAGCGCATTGCCGGGGCCGACAGCAATGTCGCCATTGGCTTGTCGCGGTTGGGTTTTAACGTGGCCTGGTTGAGCCGGGTGGGCGCCGATTCGCTGGGCCGGTTCGTGATCGATACGCTGGAGAAAGAAGGTCTGGATTGCAGCAACGTTGCCATCGACACCGCGCATCCCACCGGTTTTCAACTCAAGTCGCGCACCGACGATGGTAGCGATCCAGTGGTCGAGTATTTCCGGCGTGGGTCGGCGGCGAGTCATCTGTCGCGGCAGTCGATCGCGCCTGAGTTACTCAACGCTCGACACTTGCACGCCACCGGCATTCCGCCGGCGCTGTCCGAAACGGCCCGGGAAATGTCTTTCGAGTTGATGACCCGCATGCGCGATGCCGGGCGCAGCGTGTCCTTCGACCCGAACCTGCGCCCGAGCCTATGGGCCAGCGAGCAACAGATGATTACCGAGATCAACCGCCTCGCCGCCCTCGCCCATTGGGTGCTGCCGGGCTTGAGTGAAGGCCGCTTGCTGACCGGTTTTGAAGACCCGGCCGACATCGCGGCGTTTTACCTCGACCTGGGCGCCGAAGCCGTGGCGATCAAGCTTGGCCCGCACGGTGCGTATTACCGCACCCATCTGGACCAGGGTTTTGTAGCGGGCGTGCCGGTGGAAACTGTGGTCGACACCGTCGGTGCCGGTGATGGATTTGCCGTTGGCATGATCAGCGCCCTGCTGGAAAACCACAGCTTTGCCGACGCCGTGAAGCGTGCGAACTGGATTGGCAGCCGCGCGGTGCAGAGCCGTGGGGATATGGAAGGGTTGCCCACTCGACTTGAGATGTCTGTTGAGTTTGAGGCCGCCATTCGCGAGCAAGCCCGCTCCCACATTCAATCGGGTTTGCCCTCCCATTCTGTGTACGACACCGATTCAAATGTGGGAGCGGGCTTGCTCGCGAATAGGCCCGCATAGTCACTGAAGATCTAACCGTTACCTGCTGCGACAAAAACAACAAGCTCAGGAGCACCACTATGAAAACCGCAACACTCGCCGCCCGCCGCTGGTGGTACATCATGCCGATCGTGTTCATCACCTACAGCCTGGCGTATCTGGACCGCGCCAACTACGGGTTCGCTGCCGCCTCCGGGATGGCCGCCGACCTGATGATCACACCGGGCCTGTCGTCGATGCTCGGCGCGCTGTTCTTCCTTGGCTACTTCTTCTTTCAGGTGCCGGGCGCGATCTACGCCCAGAAGCACAGCGTCAAGAAGCTGATTTTCGTCAGCCTGATTCTCTGGGGTGGCCTGGCCACGTTGACCGGGATCGTCTCCAACGCCTACTGGCTGGTCGTGATTCGCTTCATGCTCGGCGTGGTCGAAGCCGCGGTGATGCCGGCGATGCTGGTGTACCTGTGCCACTGGTTCACCCGTGCCGAACGCTCGCGCGCCAACACCTTCCTGATCCTCGGCAACCCGGTGACCATGCTCTGGATGTCGGTGGTGTCGGGCTATCTGGTGCAGCATTTCAGCTGGCGCTGGATGTTCATCATCGAAGGTTTGCCGGCGGTGCTTTGGGCGTTTATCTGGTGGCGTCTGGCCGATGATCGTCCCGCTCAAGCCAAGTGGCTGACCGATCAAGAGAAGCAGGATCTGCAAAGCGCCCTGGCTGCCGAACAGGTCGGCATCAAAGCGGTGAAGAACTACGCCGAAGCCTTTCGCTCGCCGAAAGTGATCATTCTCGCCCTGCAGTTTTTCTGCTGGAGCATTGGTGTCTACGGTTTTGTGCTGTGGCTGCCGTCGATCCTCAAGGCCGGTGCGCAGATGGACATGATCGAAGCCGGCTGGCTCTCCTCGCTGCCGTATCTGGCGGCGGTGATCGGCATGCTGTTGGTGTCCTGGGGCTCGGACAAATTGCAGAAGCGCAAACGCTTTGTCTGGCCGCCACTGCTGATCGCCTCGATTGCGTTCTACGGATCCTACGCGTTGGGCGCTGAACACTTCTGGTGGTCCTACACCTTGCTGGTGATCGCGGGTGCCTGCATGTATGCGCCGTACGGACCGTTTTTCGCCATCGTCCCGGAAATCCTGCCGGCCAACGTCGCGGGTGGCGCCATGGCGCTGATCAACAGCATGGGCGCGCTCGGTTCGTTTGGCGGTTCGTATCTGGTGGGCTACTTGAACAGCTCCACCGGCTCGCCGGGTGCTTCTTATCTGTTGATGAGCGGCGCATTGATGCTCTCGGTGGTGCTGACGATTTTCCTCAAGCCCGGCGCCAGTGACCGGGTCGTGGCCAAGGCCGTGGTGCAACGGTCGACGGCCGCTCATTCCTGAATTGAAGTTGAGATGACGACGATGAAAAAGCAGGTTGTGCTGTACAAGAAACTCTCGCCGCTGCTGATGGCTCGCCTGCACGAGCAGACCGAGGTGACGATGATCGACAACCTCAATGCCGACGGCCTGGCAACGCTGCGCGAGGCCCTGCCCCGCGCCCACGGGTTACTCGGTGCGAGTCTGAAACTGGATGCCGGATTATTGGATCTGGCTCCTGACCTGGAAG
>Ga0207655_1002010_pt1 | contig 17250 bp, 23 predicted proteins | sample KBSM44metaG_FD_184398 | JGI IMG/M metagenome (GOLD analysis project Ga0207655, IMG submission 184398) | Miscanthus rhizosphere microbial communities from Kellogg Biological Station, Michigan, USA - KBS M4-4 metaG (SPAdes) (version 2) | ecosystem: Host-associated > Plants > Roots > Rhizosphere >...
TAGATACACTTGGATTGGATATCCCCTATAAATTCGAAGAAGATTATGCTGATCAAGTCGCTGCTTATATCCTAACAACTTATGATGAAGATAAAGATTATTTAATTTCTATTTCAGACTCTTATGGGCTAGAGCAACAAGGGCCAGCCGTTTCAAGAAAACTTACACCTGAAGGACACTCACCTGAATGGGTAAGAGCAGAAAATTTCTTATGTTATGTTTATGGATCTGACTCACAAAAATATGCGTATCTGGTCAAAGAAAAATACTTACCCAAAAGCAGAGCACTTGGCTGTAAAACTGAATATTCAGCATTGGTTCAAAGATGGGATGCTTTGCTTAAAAAACATTTAAAATAAAAGGCCGTCAATAAATGCAGGAACCATTCATTCCTGCAATATCCTACATGCTCAGCCATAAACTTAAATACTGGTCTGACGCTATTGCCATGTCAATGATTTGTCATAAAGGTGACACCTTGCTGTCACAAGCGCTGTCTAATGTGTGGGCATCTTTATTATGGACGAAGCACATGTTAAAAAAACCGAAACGATGGTTATCGTACATTTATATTTTCCCAATTTTACTGGCACTCACCGCTTGTAATGATTCAAATGATGATCAGGCCACTACCCAGCCTGATGGATCTAAAAAACCATTAATGCGTTGTGCACCATAAACATAAAAATACCAAAGGGAAATATTGTGATTAATCGTCGTCAATTTTTAGCAAATACACTTAAAACAAGTTTTGGTGCTGCTGCCTTATCTACATTTCCAGCCAGCATTCAAAAGGCATTGGCTATTCCTGCAAATAATAAAACAGGAACCATTCAGGATGTCGAACATGTGGTTATCCTGATGCAGGAAAACCGCTCATTTGACCATTATTTTGGTACATTAAAAGGCGTTCGTGGTTTTGCCGACCGCTTAACCATTCCTTTGCAAAATGATCGTACTGTATGGCAACAACAACGAAGTAACGGTGCCTTATTAACCCCTTTTCATTTAGATGGATCGAGTAATAATGCACAACGTGCACCCGGTACAAATCATACTTGGGTGGATAGCCAAAAAGCTTGGGACAACGGCCGTATGTCAAATTGGCCCACCCATAAAACTGATTATGCAATGGGTTATTTTAAAGAGCAGGAAATCCCTTATCAGTTTGCTTTAGCCAATGCTTTTACCATTTGCGATGCATATCACTGTTCAATGCACACGGGTACAGATGCCAACCGTTCATTTCATTTAACTGGGACCAATGGCGCAGTACCGACCAGTACTGCGTTTGTGAATAATGAATGGGACTGGATTGATGGTGATCCCCAAAACGTTGATATCGGCTACACATGGAAAACTTATGCTGAACGTTTAGAAGAGGCAGGTGTTAACTGGATTTGCTATCAAAATATGCCGGATGAATGGGGCGATAACATGCTCGGTGCATTCCGTACCTTTAAAAAAGCCAATATTGCTTCAGGTTACCCAGTTTCAAGTGGTGGTGCGCCGAATAGTCCATACAATAAAGCAGCGCAACCATTACCTTATAAAGCTTATGATGCCACAACCGATAATGCTAAAAATCCACTGTATAAAGGTATCGCAAACACCCTGCCCGGCAATAAACCCGAAGAGTTTTTAGATGCTTTTAAAAATGATATCAAAACAGGCAAACTTCCCCAAGTGTCTTGGATCAATGCACCATCCATCTATTGCGAGCATCCTGGTCCATCAAGCCCAGTACAAGGTTCTTGGTTTATTCAAGAAATCTTAGATGCTTTAACAGCAGTGCCAGAGGTTTGGAGTAAAACAGTTTTCTTGATCAATTTTGATGAAAATGATGGTTATTTTGACCATGTTCCTTCTCCATCAGCACCGACCTTACAAGCAGACAATACTTATGCAGGTAAATCCACACTCAGCCAAGCTGATATGCAGCATGAATATTATCTACATGACGCGCCACTAGGCAGCAGCAGTCAGCCTAAAAAAGACAATGGTGTTTATGGACCGGGCCCACGTGTACCACTCTTTGTAATTTCGCCGTGGAGCCGCGGTGGTGTGGTTAACTCTCAAGTGTTTGATCATACGTCTGTATTAATGTTTCTAGAACAACGCTTTGGGGTAAAAGAAACGAATATCAGCCCTTATCGTCGTGCGATTTGTGGTGATTTAACCTCAGCATTTAATTTTAAAACCCCAAATGAAGATGTACTGCCAGAATTAAATGGTAAACAAACCCGTGAGCAAGCAGATCAACTTCGTTCAGCTCAGCAAAAGTTGCCCAATGTTCCGATTCCAACCAATTTACAACTTCCAATTCAAGCCAGTGGTATACGCCCGTCTAAAGCATTGCCTTATGAATTACATACCAGTGCACGTTGTCAAAATGATGGAACAGTCAAACTCTTGTTCTCGAATACAGGGACTCAAGGTGCAGTTTTTCATGTCTATGACAAGTTAAATCTCAGCCGTGTCCCACGTCGTTACATTGTAGAAGCGGGTAAAACGCTGGATGATGTTTGGAATGTGAAAAAGGATAATCAAGGTTTGTATGATCTTTGGGTGATGGGACCAAATGGTTTTCATCGCCATTTCAAAGGTGATTTAAATCGTAATCAAACCCTGCAAATCAATCCTGAAATTCGAGTGTGTTATGATATTGCCAATGGTAATGTTTATTTAGACCTGACCAATACAGGCACGAAAGATGTTGAATTGGTCATTAGCCCAGTCGTGTATCGCAGTGACGCAGCGTTAAAAATCAGTGTAAAAGCAGGTCAAACATCAACACGACATTGGGAACTGAAAGATACATGGCAATGGTATGATTTTGCCGTAACCTGTACTCAGGACACTAAGTTTTATCGACGCTTTGCAGGACGCGTTGAAACAGGAGCAGATTCTGTCAGTGATCCAGCAATGGTTTAATATTTAAAGAATTTTGAATATTCTAGTTTTTAGATTGTTAAAAATTGAATCAAATTTAACAGCACCCCAGATTTATTTAAAACTGGGGTACTTTTTTATAGTGCTTGCTTAGGAACAAGTCACCCCTTCCATCACCACAGCTTTATTGGCTTCTGTCGCAACAACAGAAGCGGCAACCGCTTCAACCACCTTACTCAATGACCGTCGTGAAACACTGACTATATCAACAATTTTATTGCCATCTGCACCAACTGCATCGGTAAATGCCATTCGACAACTGAGTTGTCGGTTAGGCAAAACTGCATTTTGTACACCTATTGGCTGATTTAAGGGTCTGGCTGGATCATCACGTTTAATAATCCAAGCAACTGCCACCTCAATATCCCGATTCATCGAACCCATTAACGAACGTGTGTTGGAGTGTTCGATAATATCAAAGCGAGAAAAGTCGGTTGCAATACGGTAAGAGACTTTACCACCCGTCATACCACTGCTGTAACGATCGACAGCAGCTAATTTCTGTTGCAAACCCGCAGACAAACCATCACGCAACTCTGCTCCCAGCGTGGACGTCCAGCGTTCATTATCCAATACATTAGATTTACCACTGCTGTCCTGTAAGACTAAGGGGGCCCTGTTTAAACGGTCGGGTAATCCCACTGGCAGTACTTCAATCACCCGTACATTTGAACTCACCAACGGTTTAACCGTTGGCGTCAAGCTATAATAGTTTGGTGTAGGCGAACTGGAACAACCCGTTAAACCCACAACGGCCAATAACAGAGCACAACCTGCTCGACTAGACTGCGGCAAATAGGACAGAAAATGTGAGCTATTTTTTTTATTTAGCATTCTTAACCTCAGGCGTTTTCCCACGAATGAGTGATTCTGGGTGTTGTTCAATATAGTCAGCCATTAACTGTAAAGATGCGGCAGCACGTGTCATTTGCTGTAAAGCACGGCGTACATCCTGTTGCATTGGCGCATCACTGGATAGAATGGTTTCAGTAGAGCGCATGGTTTTACGTACATCATCCAAAGTCGCCTGTAGTCCTGGTGCAACTTTTCCATCCAACTGTTTCACCAATTTATCTGTAGAGCTAATCGCTGAATTCATATTATTGAGGGTTTTACGTACATCCTGCCCAATTTCCACCAATGGGAATTTATTCAGTTTATCCGCAATTTGCGATACTTGTGCTTGTAATCCCTTCAACTCGGTTGGTGTGGTTGGAACCTCAATCACACCATTTGATCTGATGATTAAGTTTGCTGGTTTTGCTTTAGGGAATAGGTCAAAGGCGATATAGTTCTGCCCTGTCAGTAGATTTCCGGTACGCATCTGAGCACGCCAGCCTCTTTCGATAAAGCGTTTAAAAATCACACCATCAGGATCAAGTTCTTTGCCATTGGCTAAACGAGATGGATAAATGACCCCCTCAGCCCGCATCCGAATCTGAGTATAATTTGCATCAAACTCCGCATTAATCGACTGAATATTACCAATTTCAATCCCCATAAAGTCTATCGGTGCACCTGCCGACAAGCCACGTAAAGACTGATCAAAATACATAATGATACGATGTGGATTGCCATCTGGCTCTTTCAAAGCTTCAGTACGAGAATCCCATAAATTAAAACGACTTTGATCCGAAGCAACAGCAGCATGTGAATTCTCAGGATAACCGAAAGCAATCCCGCCAGCGATAATACTCACCAGAGACTGGGTATCTAGCTTAAATCCTGATGCACTTAAGCTGACATCGACACCACTGGCCTGCCAGAAACGCGCATCTGTGGTCACAAACTTATCATAAGGTGCTTGAATAAAGGTCTGTAACTCAACACTCTTACCATCTTTAGCCAATTGATAAGCCGTGATTTGCCCCACATTGATCTGACGATAATAAATAGGAGAACCAATATCCAGTGAGCCTAAGTTATTGGCTTTGAGGAAAAAGATTTTACCCGGTACATCTGATGAGATGACTGGAGGAACTTCTAAGCCAGTGAATTCATCCTGTTTTTGTTCTGCCTTACCGCCATCAACCTCAATATATGCACCCGACAATAAGGTATCAATTCCGGAGACACCACTGGCACCAATGCGGGGACGAACCACCCAGAAGCGTGAGTCTTTTGCAGCAAAATTACTGGCATCCTTACGCAGTTCAATTTTGGCAATGACATGTGAATGATCATCGGCAAGATCAATTTGGCGAACAAGACCGATATCCACTTGTTTAAAACGAACAGTTGTCTTACCTGCAACCAGCCCTTCAGCCGTTCTAAAAGCAACATTAATGGTCGGACCAGTATCTAATACCGCTTTGACTGCCAACGACAGACCTATCAACAATGCGATAAACGGAATCAGCCAGATCAACGATGGTCGCCAGCGTCCTTTATTTTTCTCAGGTTCAGGCAAAATCTGCTGCGTTTCATCTACAGCATGAGCATCCTGATGATCTGAGCTTTCGTTATTGATTTTATTTTCAGACATACACACCCATCATTGTTTTATTGACTGGAATTAGATAAATCATGATTCAAGGGAGGATGATCCACGTGAATCACATCTGAGCCTTGCAGGGAAAGCCCGTTCTTGTTACGCGTATTCTGGGCAGCAGAATAATTATCCCAAATAATACGCGGGTCAAAACTCAGTGAAGCAAACATGGTTAAAACCACGACTGCACCAAAAGCAACGGCGCCCGGCCCAGCGAGAATAGTTGCCAGTGATTGAATCTGAATCAGGGCGGTCAATAAAGCCACCACAAAAACATCAATCATCGACCATCGACCGATAAACTCAACAATCCGATAAAGCATTGAGCAATGCTCAGGTGAAAAATGCAATCGTTTAGAAGACTGCATTTTTACTGCAAGCAACAGAAAACACAGAATCAAAAGTTTTAACATAGGAATAAAGATACTGGCCATAAAAATAACAGCAGAGACCAGATAATCCCCATTCTGCCAAAAATAGATCACACCACTCATGATCGTATCTTGCTGACTGCCTAACAAAGAATCTGTGACAGTCATCGGAAGTACATTGGCTGGAATATATAAAATACTTGCAGCAATCACCAAAGCAAGGGTTCTGTCCAAGCTCTTTGGTTTACGTTGATGCAGCACGCTATGACATTTCAGGCAATGTGAAGCCTGTTTTGCTTCAGCGTCTGGAACCTGTTTATTGAGCGTTCCACAGCAATGACAAAGCACCAAAGACAAATCTTTAGCTCTTGGATATTGTTGCGAATTTTTACTGTCGATATTCGCTGGGTATTTTGAAAAATTAGTCTGAGACTGTTCAGTTTTCAAGAGAGCCTCCTGTCGATCTCATCCCAAAGATCTTTGACTTTTACTGAGGCAATATAAACCAGCAATATACTCAATATGGAGAATCCCCATAATGCAACACCCGGAATCACCACAACCATACCGACCAGTTTAACCAAGGTGACCAACACCCCGATCAAAAATACTTCAACCATTCCCCATGTTCTAAATAAAAACAGGGTACGAAATGCTGCAACTAAATAACGAGGCCGAACTTTAAAAAAATGAACTGATGAAAGGACATAGAACAGCAGCAATAAATCCAATAGAGGCACCACGAAAGTCGTGATAAGAATCAGCACACCTACGGGCCCTTGCCCTGCATGAAACATTGCCCATGCAGCACCCAGTAATGTCGTCTGGGAATCATTCCCCTGCAATTCCACCTTAACAATCGGAAAGCTATTGGCAATCACAAATACGATCAGCGCTGTTGTTACCATTGCCAGTAAAACACTAAATGGTTTGCTTTGCCGATAAAGCTCAGCCCCACAACAGAGACAATAAGCACGCTCGCCTTGGGTCAGCTGAATTCGATGATATAGCGTGTCACATTCCTCACAGGCAACCAGCGTTTGCGGTGCAATATCACCATTTTGAATCAATGCCTGCTGATTCATGGGCGCAGAAACTGGCGGACAGGAGGACGGCTCACGCATAGAACATCAACACCATTTTATAAATTCTTTTTAGACTGAAGCTCATCTTGCTATATTTTACTGAGATGTATACAGATGAGTTGTGATATTTTTTGATGATATCCTGTTGGTTTTATATAAACAATTGATCTGGCGAAATCTAGTCTAACAATTGACCATGCATTTTATCTATTTGCAATATCAAGCGCCTATTTTGACATGATTAAATACGCAGCCGTTGCACCAAAAAATCGATAAAGACACGGGTTTTTGCAGGTAATGTTCCTGTATTTGGGTAAAGCAATTGGACATTTTGCACAGGTAAATCAAAATCAGCTAACACCCGAGTTAAACGATTTTGCTGAATATCTTCATCGACCAACCAAGCTGGCGATATCGCAACGCCCAATGAAGCAAGTGTCATCTGATGTATCGCTTCTGCCGAATTAGATTCATACTGACTTCTAACAAAAGGCAATGTATGTTTTTCACCTTGATCATTTTGTAAAACATATTGCGCATCCTGCCAATTCAATAAGCGATGACCAATCCAAGGAACATGTGCTAAATCAGCAATGCTATTGATTGGATAACGTTGTAAAAATTCAGGGCTGGCAACCAAATAAATCGGATATTCAGCAATTTTTCGTGCCCGCATCGATGAGTCTTTTAAGTTTCCCAACCGAATAACCAAATCTAATTTTTCAGTGACTAAATCATCTAAGGAAGAATTAAATGAATATTGTAGTTGTAATTGAGGATATTGGCGGCAAAACTCACCCAGCAAAGGTAAGATGAATTTCCGTCCAAATTCATTGGTCGATGAAAAACGCAATATCCCTGTGACACTTGTGGCTAAGTTTTGACTGCGCTCAAAAGCTTCTTCGATTTGCAATTGAATGTGTTTGAAATCCTCATAAAAGCTTTTGCCTATTTCAGTCAGTGCGATATTGCGTGTATTACGAATCAGCAAACTCACATTTAAATGCTGTTCTAAATGCTTAATATCAATACTCACCATCGATCGACTTAACCCCAAAATCTCAGCCGCCTTGGTAAATGATCCTGAATCAACCACTTGCAGAAAACTTATAATCTGTTTTAGGTTTTTTTGCATAATCACACTGATTGTTTGAAATTATTAAACAATGATTTTACTTCGCATGCATCGACAATAAAAGGACTGAATCGTACCCTCCTGCATCTTGGAGGTCGCTATGTCATATCGCTATAAAATAGCAACAGTGTTTTTACTTGGGTTCTTTATTGATTGCATCAATATTTTCATGTCTGCAATTGCCTTACCCGATATAGCAACAGCTTTCTCAGTCAGCCCATCGATGGTTGCATGGGTAAGCAATGCTTATATTTTAGGTTTGGTTTTAATCATGCCCATGAGCTTATGGTTAGCAAGCGTATTGGGTGATCGGAAATTGCTGTGTTATTCAATGCTGCTCTTTTCCGTCAGCGTTTGGTTGATTGGCATGAGTGAATCAATCCATAGTTTAATTTTATGGAGATTTGTTCAGGGTGTGGCTGGCGGATTATTAATCCCTGTCGGTCAAGCATTGGTATTTGCACTGTTTCCAAACCATGAACGGCAACGTATCTCCACAATGATCATGGCAATTGCATTAATTGCACCAGCCTTTTCACCAACGATTGGCGGCATAATTATTGATGCTTTATCTTGGCGTTGGGTGTTTTTTGCCAATATTCCCTTTACCATGATCACTGCTTTTTTAGCGTGGCGATGGATCAAAGAAAATAAAGCTAAAACGTCTGGGAAACCTGACTTTTTAGGACTATTTATGGTCAATGTCAGCCTGTTGTGTTTGTTACTCTCTTTCTCATTATTTAACGATTACCATAGTGTTGTACTCGCGATCAGTAGCTTTCTACTTTCCGTCACAATGCTTCTGATTTATCTCAAATACGCGAAAGGATCTGCTCATCCGATTCTTAATTTGCAATTGTTAAAAAATTATAATTTACGCAATGCATTTATCGTTTATTACGCAGTACCCGGTATTTTTACTGGTGTGAATTTACTGAGTATCTTTAATTTACAACGTAACCTTGGGTTTAATGCAAAACAGACTGGCTTATTTATGCTGATCTATGCAGTAGGTGCATTGGTATCGATGACCAGTGGTGGACTTCTCTATCGCCATCTCGGTAAAAAGCAGCTTTTTATAATCGGTATTACGCTACATAGTTTAGGAATTTCACTGTTGTTCTGGGTCTCAAACGCCAATGATTTAAGCATCTTGATTGTTGCTTATCTACTGATGGGAATGGGTGGTGGTCTAAGTGCCAATACTGCCCAAATCAGTGCCCTCATCGATTTTAACGGCCAAGACTTATTACAAGGCAGTGTGCTGTGGAACATAAATCGACAAGTCGCTTTTAGTTTAGGTACAGTTCTCCTTATTTCAATCTTTAGTCTGTTGCCTGCTGCAAATGACTTAATACGTTATCAGCATACGTTTTTGATTGCAGCTGTGCTCTGCCTTTTATCATTAATTTCCATTTTTAAGGAGAAAACCCATGTCTAATCCTATGGACAATGCATTACAACATGTCATCGATTTACATATTTTGATTGAAAACGTATTTACAGGTCAAAATGCAAAAGAAAGCTTGAATCAACTCTTAGCCAGTTTTGACCCAAATTTTAAAATGATTACGACGCAAGGCAATGTCATTGGTTTACCCGAAATAAATGCCTTGTTTAGTCAAAATATAGCTAACAAACCCGCATTAAAAATTAAAATCTTGAATACGCGTGCTTTATTTGAAGCAGACAACCACTGCTGGATTCAATATCAAGAACATCAACAAAGCCATGAATCTGATACATTACGGATATCGACGGCTTGTATCAAAGTTGAATCAGGTCAATGTTATTGGGTTTATCTACATGAAACATTGGTCAATTTAGCGTAATCGAGTTAAATTGTATGAAGAGTTTATTTATACAAAAAGTCTAAATTGCTATTCATTGTTCTTGCAATTAATAGCAATAGAATCAAAATTAGCTTTATCTTTGTAATTATGATTATGAATTAACTTTAAAAAATAAAAGTCATTTCTTTTTAAAAGCATGGATAGGCTTCTAATTAAATACCATAAACTCGTTTGAGGCGTGGTATAAGATCAATAATCTGTTCATTATCCTCTGGATTATATTCAGCATATGCTAATGCTATTAATTCCAAAACTGAGGCAAAAACTTCAAATGGCACTTTACCATCAAGTTCATCATAAAAATAAAATTCTGCTGAATCAACCACATGTCCTTCATCCACAACACTATTCATGAGTAAATAAGTTGATGTCTCTTGGAGGCTATAACCTTCACTTCGAATAGCATTTTTAAGGATATCAATAAAAGTATACCCTCCAGTACATGTAACAAAATAGTCCATAAAGAAAGACAATTCAGGGTCTGCTTCTGGATATTTTTGTAAGATATCATTTCGATTGTTTCTTAACCACTCAATCATATACTGCATCATAAAATCTCTGATATAAGTTCTGTTTTAATGATATCCATAGCTTATGGTGTGTCAGGGATAACAGAAGATACACCTGTTATCTTCCCTTTGTTACCATTACTTTATTTTTTGATCAAAGAATCTAAAATACCACCTCTACTTAATGTAGCAATACCACCAATACAATCTAACTCAACAATCATATTACCATTTAAATAATATTTATAATGCGATCTATCCAAGCCTTGAAGATAATATTGCTCATTTTCTAAAAAAAATTTCTCGACATCTTCAATTTTAATATTTTGATGAACTTCTTCAATTTTTTTCCTTGCCCATAATGCATTTAAGAAACAATAAAATAAAAAAGCATTTATACTTTCATATTCCAACAAGTCCTTTTCCATATCATTATAAATAAAAATACTACCTGTTAAACTTTCTATACATAATGTTTCACTAGACCAATCAGCTCCAAAATAAACTGTCCCGTCAGGTAAATCACCTGCTAAAGCTTCATTAAAACGGCTATATACATTTTCAAATTTAGCGTAAGTACAATTTAGAAAATACCCTAAGAGTAATTCATCACTATTGCCATACTCAAGAATAAATTCATGATGATCAGGCCGTAAGGCTAAACGATGCTGATGTAAAAAATCATTCAACACCTTTTCGTTTACACCTAAAATAATTTCTGTACAGCTTAATTTTAAAAAATCAAAAAGGTGCTTACTATTTTGCATTCGGATTAATCCCAATAACTTTATTTGGTTTAGGGCTAGCTTGATTATATATGTTTTGATTACTTGGTAAATTACAAGTTGGACAAGGACTCTTTTAGTTTCAAAACTTGCCAGTTTTCACCTTTAGTCGCATTTCCATAAATCTGATGAATAAATTAAATCTGTGTTTAAAAATTCAATAAATCATCCAATATTTTGATAATCCGATCTCAAAACATTAAAAGATAATTCTAATAAATCACAAAGTCATCTGGATGTGTATCTAAATCAAGTAATCGATTTGATTCTCTTAAATATATATTTAATATTTCTTTTGAAACAAAAATCCTTAATTTTGAATCATAATCATGATTTAATATATTAGCTAAAAGACCATGCAGCAATACATAAATTTCATTTTCTGAAATTTCATTACCTTTATCTATTATTTCAATACGTAATAAATTTATATTTTGATCCAAAAATTCAGTTAAACAATCCAAAAAAACATCAGGACTTGCACCAAAAAATAATTTATTCTCAGGAAGTATTGAGTTTATATACTTATATTTATCATATATATTAATTGAACAATACGAATAAACTTCATAAATTGTTTTAAGATTATTATCAATCCTTAAAATTAGCTCTTCATTTTTTTTACATTCTTCAGCACAAAAAAAGGCATATAATTTTGGACTACTCATTTTCAATTTCCTCCACGTAATTCCGTATGATTTATTAGTTTATGATATTGGTCTGCTCATATCTGGTCTAATATCATCATAATGATTCAGTGAGTACCACACACTCAATTAAAAAATTATATTGATTATATAAAAATCTAAGACCTTCTCATTTTCAACATTTTCTCCCAAGCCACACCGCACCAAATATCTGATTTAATTTCAATATAACTTCCACCATAATATTCATATAAGCGTTCTAAGTCACTTAGTGTTAAAAAACCGACTATTGATTCTGAAAAGAACAATGGATTTTGATTTTTTTCGACCTCATATAGCTCAAAATTATTCTAAATGCTTTATCAATACACCAATTAATATCATGAATATAAAACTGACGTTTATAAAAATTTTCTTCTACACTTTTAATTAACTTAACAAAATTTTTATCAGCATCCATATAAAAATCACTATCAACACTTAGATTAGTAAAAAAAATTTCCAAAGTTTCAACATTTTTTCACCATTTTCATCAATATATATTTCACCATGTATATATATGTCAATTTCACTCTGAATATTTACAATTTCAGCATTAGAAATAAAATCTGCTAAATCTAATACCATACCATTCTCAGTAACAATTTTATTAAGATTTAAAATCTCTAAATAAAAATCATATTGATTATTTTTTTGCTCTTCAACAACCCAAGCAGAATGTCCCATATTACTTATCTTTCAATATATTTTCCAATTCAATCTCCAAGATTTTCAAATCTCATCATAAATTTCAATATTCAGGTCCTATTTTTAAGTTATTTTTACTTAAGAATAACTAAATTCCATCTTGATCACCCCTGTATTATCAAGGCATTTCATAATAAATTCATTACCTCATATTTATTAACCATTCCCAAATACAAGATCAGTCAAACAATTTAATATTCCACCTTTATATAAATTATAACTTCCTGTTTCTGCATTAAATTCAATTAATACACCACAATAGTAGTAATAATTAATACCCTTAAATTTAAGTTTTTTTATTTTAAAAGCTTCATTATCTAATTTAAATTGTTCAATATTTTCAACAACAATATCTTTTTTAACAATTTCAAAAAAGTGATCCTTATCATTAAGCCAAAAAAAACAATAAACTAGAAAACTATCAATATTCTCATAATATGCTGGTGCTTCTTTTTCTTGGAAGCCATAAACATAAATTTCTCCTGTATTATTTTCAATACATAAAAATTCATCATTAAAATCATGGCCAAAATAAATTGTTCCAGACGGAACCTTTTCTTCATCATGAATTTCTTCAAATGGAGGTTGAGCTAAATAATATTGTTCAAATCTATCAAACGTACAATCAGCAAACATACTAGTTATTAATGAAGTAGTATTACCATATAAAACAAAAAAGCTTCTATGCTCTGGTCTCAAAGGAATATTATTTTCTTTAATTAAGTGATCCACTCTCTCACTACATACCCCAACAACTTCTGGATAATTATTCATTAATACTTCAACAAGTTTTTCTTTACTAATCAATTTATTTCCTCAAGAAAACTATTTATTAAATTAAGTAAATCCGAACTTTTGCATTTAGAAAAAACCAACTTATTTTCAATATTATCTTTATATTCAAAAAAATGATCTTCATACAAAAACCATGTGAAATAAATTGTATCATTATTCCTTGCAGCCCTCTTACAAAAATCATCAAATGTTTCTTCTAATACGATCCTGTAATAATCAGAAATTACCCCTTCAGAGTAAAAAAACATTTATAGTTTTCATCATTAACAAACTCACTGTAATAATAACTATCCGTCAATAATTTTCTCAAAGAATTAATAAAACTAGTAACATAAGTTGGTGAATCTAAAGTACCCAAGTACTCTCCACCAATACATAATCTCAATAGTATTAATTTCGATTTTTTAAACTCTTCATCAAATTCTAAAAAAATTTGATTGTTTCCAATTTTTTTCATTTTCCAACCAGCTATCTCGATAAGTAAAATAACACTCCAAAATTAAAATTATTTTTATTTCCATATTAAGTTAAATAAAAAATCTATTACATGAATAACAGCTCTTTTATTTAATAAATACCCACTAATCATGCAGTAGTTTTAAAAACTCATCAAAAGTATCTGCCACCTTGACAACTCTCATTTTAGATATAAAATTTTCTTCTATAAAATCATCATGATACATAATTACCACTAGTGGATCATCAGTCGTAGGGTTTTGGCGATAATCAAAGGCTATATAATCACCTCGCCCATTAACACCAAATACAATTACTTTATCATACCTTAAACCATCATTATCTTGAAATTTATAAATATTATCAGCACCAATTTCATTTCCATATGCACAAAAACCTATACTGGACTCACCAATATCTCCATTGGAATCTATATAATCAAAACAATTCTCTACGAACTGGACGCCATTATGTTTTTGAATTAATTCTATATATTTTTTAGGTAAAGTTAATCCATAGTTTTTCATAAAATCTAAAAGAAGACATTCACTAACAGTTCCAAAATCATACATTACAGTTAAATTTTTCATTTATTTTCCGCCACTCAAACTTGCTTCACCAATATGTCTAACTGCATCATGTATCTCTCTTGGTAACAATTGAAAGTTATTTGGTTTTGACTGAGCATTATGATGTTATTTTTGTATACAGTCACTGAACCATTCAATAAACCTGTCACTTGGTCTCGGGTGATTTCTTGAGTATTATTGATATCACGGTTACTGGTCGTTGTCGTGTTGGTTACACTACCTTGACCCATCGTCGCTTTAGCTAACTGCTCTTTTTCATTACCTGTACTTTGTAAGCCAACCGTTGTACTACCACTTGGATGGAATGAACTCTCCTTACTCTCTCCTTTGATAGATTTACCCACACTGGTTGATACATTGAAACCACGGTTGCTTTCTGAGCTATGGTCTTGAATATCTTTAAGCTCAATTGCTCCTGTATAATTCAGTTTGCCATGATCTGTTAAAGTTCCATCAGAAAAGTGTTTAGCGGAGCGGAGACTGCTCCGCCACTTCGCAAAACGGAGCTTTAGCGACGTAACTTGGATTGGTAATCACAACATCAATATTAGCAACTCCAAAAATTCATATAAAAGAATTTTCAGAGTTACTTTAACACCGTTTTACCCTCTAATTTAATTTGCTTTTATATATTAAAAACAATTCATCTCCGCAATAATGTTTTTTCCAAAATTCGAGAATAAAAATTCATTTCATTCAAAATCAATATCTATTCTATCAACCACCCACTTCACTTTTCTATTATCTAAATACCCATAATCACTTAGTAAAATTTCATCAAATATTAATAAATCATCAACATGTATAACCCCATTAATTAATACTCCTACAATGTTATAACCCAAAGTATTTCCAATTTTTTTAAATCCAACTTCCTCATTGGTTTCAATAACTTGATAATCATCAAATATTTTAGGTTCTAAATCAACCATATAATGATGTGTTTTATCTAAAGGAAATGGCAGATTCAGTGTTAATACTTCGAGTACTACTCCACTCAAATTTATTTTCAAAACATTTTTAACAAATTCATGTACACTTAATATTTCTATCTGATATTTCATTTTACGACCTTTATGCTTTTATCTAAAGATTTGCTTGGAACTCGCCTTTAGCATCTTTATAAAGTGGATCATCTTTATATTGATTAGTGAGATAATCTGCGGCTGCTTCACTTGCAACTGCCGCACTGCCTCCTGCTGCTGGATTACCGCCATTTACATAGGCAAGTGCTGCTCCCAATATCGCATGGGCAGCCGACTGAGCTGCTTTGTTTTTGTCCTTTCCATTACCTAACTCTTTTCCAATAATATTTGCTGCATATGGTGCAAGGGCATTAGCTGCAACTTGTAAATCTGTTTGACCTCCCAATGCACCTGTAACTGCCATGGCTACTGCATTGACTGCTCGACTCTTATCTCCACCCATACCCCAATCTTAAGCTGTTTCTGAAGCTTGTTTGTAACTCGGTGAATTATTTTTCAGAAGTTCTTGTTTTTCAGCTTCATTGTTTGAGTTTTGATACTTATTCCAATCTTCACCACCTTTGGTTTGTAGTTGTGCTATCGCTGTTTGTTCAGTGTTTTTCTTCTCTGCTTCCGCTTGTTTTTGCTGATTTTGACTATAGGTTCTTGTTGCTGCCACAATGAAAGCATTTTTTCCAATAGGTTATTGATTATCTTTGTATTTTCTGGATGAAATTTTATATATCTTTCACAAGCTAATCTAACATATTTATAGCATTCTTCTTCACTTACTATAAACTCTTCTGCTTCTGAAGAAGGATACCCCATAGCAAATTCCACCCCATTAAAATGGAATTCTTCGTAATAACTATCCATGTCACCAAAAGAACAATAGGCGCCATCTTTATTTGAAGCAACCTTTTCCGTTAAAAGTTCAATCGCTTTTATAAAATCGCCATCCTCATACATACGGTCAAAATATGATATAATTATTATATTTAAGCCTGCATCAATATCTGATTGATTAAATAATTCATTTTGCATTTTGTAATCTCAATTAGGATGATAACTTTTTACCACACCTGTAGCTTTGTCAACATATATTATAAAACTTACGCCATACACAATAGAAATAACTTGTCCATTTTTACTAGACATCGTATCCTTTAGCTGCTGCCTGTTTGCCTAAATCTTGCATTTTAGCATCTGTATATATTTTAGGATCATAAATTATATTCACAACATGAAATACTTTCTATCACTACACCATACAAATTAAATACACAAACAATATTTTTTAAATACCAATCAAAATTTGTTACAATTAACTCACTTATTAACATATTATTTTATATATTAAAAATTAATGAATTATTTTTTTCAAATATTAACTCACCTCCTTTACTAGAATCAGATCATGTCATACCAATTCCAATAACTTCACTTAACTCTCGTTTATTTTTAAAAGATACCAAGTGTAGCCTTTAAATATTCTAAAACATTTATAAAAAACAATTAGATATATAATTAGTAGAAAGCCTTATATTTTCTCATTTACAATCAATATTTTAAAAATATAATGGCTTTATTTCTACATTTTTATGTCATATTTAGGTTATTTATCCTTCTAATAAAATACTTCAAGCTCTCGGAAATGGATGGTCTTTCAAATAATTTTCTACTTCAACTACCTCAAGTCCTTTAACTCCACTATCAAGCCATTTATCAAAATAATCGATATACCATTGATATACTTTCCCATCTTCATCAAATACTACTTGATCAGTATGACCAAACTTTTTTAAAAAACGAACATGATGGATTGACATCAAATGAAGCTCAATATCTGATTTTGTAATGGGTAGATTT
>Ga0207655_1002012_pt1 | contig 17215 bp, 16 predicted proteins | sample KBSM44metaG_FD_184398 | JGI IMG/M metagenome (GOLD analysis project Ga0207655, IMG submission 184398) | Miscanthus rhizosphere microbial communities from Kellogg Biological Station, Michigan, USA - KBS M4-4 metaG (SPAdes) (version 2) | ecosystem: Host-associated > Plants > Roots > Rhizosphere >...
TGTCAGGGCAGACCGTGAGCTTTACGGCGGATAACGGGGCCACCATTGCGGCCACGGCTGACACCGGGTCTGACGGCACCCTGACCCTGCCGATCACCAGTAAGGTCGCAGGCAGCAGTAAGATCACCGCCTCGATCAACGGCAGCAGCCAGAGTGTGACCGTCACCTTCCACGCTGACGCGGCCACGGCGACAGTGAGCGCGCTGACGGTGGACGGGGACAACGCCCTCGCCAACGGCACGGCCACTAACTCGGTGAAAGCGGGGGTGCAGGATGCCCAGGGTAACCCGGTGCCGGATATGACCGTGACGTTCAGTGCCGATAACGGCGCGACCATCGCGGCAACCGGCGTGACCGGGCCTGATGGCACCGTCACGGTAAGTCTGACCAACGTGACCGCTGGCGTCAGTAATGTGACGGCGACCGTGAATGGCAACAGCCAGAGCGTGCCGGTCACCTTTGTGGCGGATAACGGCACCGCGCAGATTGTCGCGGGCAGCATGACCGTCACCAAAGACAACGCACCGGCGAATGGCACCGACAACAACAGCGTGCAACTGACCGTCACGGATGCCAATGGCAATCCGCTGTCAGGGCAGACCGTGAGCTTTACGGCGGATAACGGGGCCACCATTGCGGCCACCGCTGACACCGGGTCTGACGGCACCCTGACCCTGCCGATCACCAGTAAGGTCGCAGGCAGCAGTAAGATCACCGCCTCGATCAACGGCAGCAGCCAGAGTGTGACCGTCACCTTCCACGCTGACGCGGCCACGGCGACAGTGAGCGCGCTGACGGTGGACGGGGACAACGCCCTCGCCAACGGCACGGCCACTAACTCGGTGAAAGCGGGGGTGCAGGATGCCCAGGGTAACCCGGTGCCGGATATGACCGTGACGTTCAGTGCCGATAACGGCGCGACCATCGCGGCCACCGGCGTGACAGGACCTGATGGCACCGTCACAGTAAGTCTGACTAACGTGACCGCAGGCGTCAGTAATGTGACGGCGACCGTGAATGGCAACAGCCAGAGCGTATCGGTCACCTTTGTGGCGGATGCCAGCACCGCGCAGATTGTCGCGGGCAGCATGACCGTCACCAAAGACAACGCCCCGGCGAATGGCACCGACAACAACAGCGTGCAACTGACCGTCACGGATGCTAATGGCAATCCGGTGCCTGATACGGCCGTGACGTTCAGCGCTGATAACGGCGCGACCATTCCGGCAACCGGCGTGACAGGGCCTGATGGCACAGTTACGGTAAGTCTGACTAACGTGACCGCTGGCGTCAGTAATGTCACGGCGACCGTGAAGGGTAACAGCCAGAGTGTGCCAGCCACCTTTGTCGCTGATGCCAGCACGGCTATCATTGTTGACGGGGCGATGAGCGTTGTCGCTGACGGCGCCATCACCGATGGTACAGCCAGCAACAGCGTAAATGTGATTGTTACCGATGCTAACGGTAACCTGGTCCCGGGTGTGAAGGTCAACTTTGCGGCAGATAATGACGCGGTGATTGCAGCCAGCGGGGTGACAGATGCCAATGGTTCATTAACCATGACCCTGACCAGCACCCATGCTGGCGGTGGGGTGAGCAACGTCACTGCATCGCTGGACAGTGGTACACCCGCGCAGACCGTGCAGGTGAACTTTGTGGGTAAAATCGCCCTCCGGTCATTTGGTTTCGATAATGGTACGGTTAATCAGCCGGGAGGTCAGCCAACGGGCGGCTTAACCGCAGCGGTGATCGATAGCTATAATGGCAATCCTGTTGCGAACGAGTCTGTTGAATTTACGCTGACTAACGGGGCCACATTCACGGATGGGGAAGGAACGACGCAGACTATCACCAGTGATGCTGACGGGTTGGCAAAAGTAGCAGGTGTCATCCTGCCCAACGTAAGTAATTCAACTTCGTCGTTCAAATATGATATTTCAGCAAACATTGACCAGGTCAGCGCTACGATCACCGCCCAGGCTACCGGGCTGGTCATGTACCCACTAAAAAATAATCAACCGGCAGGAGCAACAGGTACCGATAGGGATCAAATTTATATGAAATATATTGATACTAATGGTAATTTTTTAAGGGGTATAAAGACATATGCATCTGTTAATACAGATACTGCCACCTTGCAATATACAAGCAATGGAACATCAGATTTTACGAAAACGAATGGAGGTGGGGTAGTGTCTGTTTATGTAGGCTCTTCTGTTCCAGGTGATGTTGTTATCACGGGTTCTCTTAATGCAGATTTTAGCGATCCGCTAAAACTAACTTTGACATTTCAATAACATTGACTGACCAAAAGCCCCGGATAAACCGGGGCTTTTACTTTTGTATCGCCGTCGCGGATTGCAGTCATGAAGTAGCAGGCGCATAATTAGCCTGCTTACGACTTCATTTTGAACATCCCTTACGCCATTACGCGGAACCCTATGCACGCCTCAGATGCCCCCATAAACTGGAAACGGAATCTCACCATTGCCTGGATTGGCTGCTTTCTCACCGGCGCGGCATTCAGCCTGGTGATGCCCTTCCTGCCGCTGTACGTCGAACAGCTTGGTGTCACCGGTCACAGCGCGCTGAATATGTGGTCCGGGCTGGTGTTCAGCATTACCTTTCTTTTTTCCGCCGTTGCGTCGCCATTCTGGGGCGGTCTGGCCGATCGCAAAGGGCGAAAAATCATGCTGCTGCGCTCTGCGCTGGGCATGTCGATTGTGATGGTGTTGATGGGCATGGCGCAGGACATCTGGCAATTTTTGGTGCTGCGCGCCGTGCTGGGGTTACTCGGCGGCTTTGTGCCTAATGCTAACGCGCTGATTGCCACCCAAATTCCACGCCATAAAAGCGGCTGGGCACTCGGGACGCTTTCGACCGGTGCCGTCAGCGGGGCGCTGTTAGGTCCGCTGGCGGGCGGCCTGTTGGCTGACAGCTACGGCCTGCGCCCGGTGTTCTTTATCACTGCCAGCGTGCTGTTTCTGTGCTTCCTGCTGACGCTGCTGCTGATCCGCGAACAGTTCGTGCCGGTGCCAAAAAAAGAGATGTTGCATGCTAAAGACGTTTTCTCGTCGCTGAAAAGCCCGAAGCTGGTGCTGTGCCTGTTTGTAACCTCGATGATTATTCAGGTCGCCACCGGCTCGATTGCGCCGATCCTGACGCTGTACGTGCGTGAGCTGGCGGGTAACGTCAGTAACATCGCCTTTATCAGCGGGATGATTGCCTCAGTGCCCGGCGTGGCTGCCCTGCTTAGCGCCCCACGGCTTGGCAAGTTAGGCGACAGAATTGGCCCGGAAAAAATCCTGATCGTCGCGCTGATTGTCTCAGTGTTACTGCTGGTGCCGATGGCGTTTGTGCAAACCCCGTGGCAGCTTGGCGTCCTGCGTTTCCTGCTGGGTGCCGCGGACGGCGCCCTGCTGCCGGTGGTGCAAACGCTGCTGGTCTACAACTCAACCAATCAGATTGCCGGGCGCATTTTCAGTTATAACCAGTCGTTCCGTGATATTGGCAACGTCACCGGGCCGCTGATCGGCGCCTCGGTGTCGGCCGGTTACGGCTTTCGCGCGGTGTTCTTCGTGACCGCGGGCGTAGTGTTGTTTAACGCCGTGTATACGGCATTCAGTCTGCGCCGCACGCGTCGGGCCACCCTCCCCTCCCCCGACGGAGAAAATGACGATACCCCTGTCGTTAATTAATTCATCCGGATGATTTTTGGCCCTTGGTCCTTGCATATCCGAAACTTCGTCTATTCTTTTCCTGAAAACCACGTCAAACCGCAGGGAGAATGAGATGACCATGTACGCCACGCTCGACGAAGCTATTGATGCGGCACGCGAAGAGTTTATCGCCAACATCCCCAACGCCGGGGAAGATGAACCGAGCGTTCAACAATTCAATCTGCAAAAATACATCCTGCAGGATGGGGACATTATGTGGCAGGCGGAATTCTTTGCCGATGAAGGTGATGAGGGGGAATGCCTGCCGATGCTCAGTGGAGAAGGCGCGCAGAGCGTCTTTGACGGGGATTTCGACGAGATAGAGCTGACCACAGAGTGGATCGAAGAAAATACGCTCCATGAATGGGATGAAGGCGAATTTCAACTCGAACCGCCGCTGGACACTGAAGAGGGCCAGACGGCAGCCGACGAGTGGGATGAGCGCTGATTACTCGTATGGGCCGTGATGGGCGTCAATCGGCAGCAATAGCGTGTCGAACACCAGCGAAAACGGCAGGTCGAGGATAGTAATATAGCGCCAGGCTGAATCACGCACGTCCCACTGCACGCCGGGGTAATACTGATTCCCATGTCCCTGCCCCGGAATGGTTCGGCTGATTATACTGCCGCAGCCGCTGAGCATCAGCGCCATCAGGCCGAGGGCCATCGCTCTTACCAGATGCTTGTTCATCAAAACCTCATATAAAAAAATACCGGCCAACTGACCGGTATTTTATTTTCACGCAGCGTTTGGCCGCAATTACTTCGCTTTCAACGCCATTGGGTTCAGCGTGATATTCGCGTAATGGCTGACCCACGAAGAGTAGCGCTCCGGGGAGGACCAGACGCGATAGTGCATCCGCGACAGGGTCACCGGGTCGCTCAACAGCACCAGACGACGATCGCGTGTCAGTTTGTCCGGGGTGTCGTTAAGCGCCTGCTCAACGTGACGATCACGGGCAATCTCCAGCACATCACTTGCGCGGTGACGCGCAGTGGCCATTGCGGTCGCCAGGGCGTTAAATGACGGGTTAAATACCGCGTGCATAAAGCCATCATCCAGCGAACGGGTGCGGTTCAGCGCCACATACCTGTCGGTGTCTTTCAGAACCTGCGGCGGAGAATACTCTTCCGGGATCAGGAACAGTTTCCAGCGTTTGGTGCGCAGACCGACGGTCGAACGGCTGGAAATCACCGAGACGAACGGCGACAGGATCAGCGAGAACACAATCGGTGCCAGCCAGAACAGGAAGCGCAGATCCAGCCACGCCATGCCAGCCGCCCACACCAGACCCAGCAGCAGCTGAGAGCCGTGGCGCATGAAGGCTTCACCCCAAGGAGTAGAGTCATCATCACGCTGCGGGGAGTTCCACACCACTTCCCAGCCAAGGAACGCACTGACCACGAACACGGTATGGAACAGCATACGTACCGGGGCCAGCAGGACTGAGAACAGCACTTCCAGCAGCAGAGAGAGCGTAACGCGGAAGAAGCCGCCAAACTCTTTCGAGCCTTTGCACCAGATAAGAATGATGCTCAGCAGCTTCGGCAGGAACAGCAGCACCATCGTCGAGGCGAACAGCGCAATTGCCAGTTCAGGACGCCACTGCGGCCAAACCGGGAAAAGCTGACGCGGTTGCAGGAAGTACTGCGGTTCGGTGAGCGCATGAACGACCTGCAGCGCGGTCGACAGCGCCAGGAACATAAACCACAGCGGAGCCGACAGATAGGACATCACGCCTGTCAGGAACACCGCCCGGTGTACCGGGTGCATCCCTTTCACCAGGAACAGACGGAAGTTCATCAGGTTACCGTGGCACCAGCGACGGTCACGCTTCAGTTCATCCAGCAGGTTCGGCGGCAGCTCTTCATACGATCCCGGCAGGTCATAGGCAATCCATACCCCCCATCCGGCTCGACGCATCAGCGCCGCTTCCACGAAGTCGTGGGAGAGGATAGATCCGGCGAAGGAACCTTCACCCGGCAGCGGAGCCAGCGCACAGTGCTCAATGAACGGCTTCACGCGGATAATGGCGTTGTGACCCCAGTAATGGGACTCACCCAACTGCCAGAAGTGCAGACCGGCGGTAAACAGCGGGCCGTACACACGGGTCGCAAACTGCTGGCAACGCGCGTACAGCGTGTCCATCCCGGACGCTTTCGGCGAAGACTGGATGATCCCGGCGTTCGGATTGGCTTCCATCAGACGCACCAGACCGCACAGGCAGTCCCCGGTCATCACGGAGTCTGCATCCAGCACCACCATGTAGCTGTACTGGTTGCCCCACCGGCGGCAGAAGTCATCAATGTTTCCGCTTTTACGCTTCACACGACGGCGGCGGCGACGGTAGAAAATCTGCCCTTCGCCCTGCACTTCTGCAATCAGCTCCATCCACGCTTTCTGCTCACGCATACAGATATCAGGATCGTAGCTGTCGCTGAGAATGTAGACGTCAAAGTGCTTGTGGTTGCCAGTGGCTTTCACCGATTCCCAGGTCGCACGCAGACCCGCAAATACGCGGTCAACGTCTTCATTACAGATAGGCATGATAAGCGCGGTGCGATGCTCAGGATTCAGCGCCTCGTCACCGACGGTAGACGCAGAAATACTGTATTTATCGCGGCCAATCAGCAACTGCAGGAAGCCCATCAACGCGGTCCAGAATCCGGCGGAGACCCAACAGAACAGGATAGCAAACAGGATGAGGATCCCGGTTTGCAGAACGTACGGCAAGAGCTGCATAAACGAAACCAGCAGATCCTGACCACGCATGTCCATTGGGTTAACCAGCGCCCAGCCCTGGTACGGCAGAATGGTTTTCATGTACCAGGTGGCGACCACGGTCTGCGCCAGCGTCAGCAGCAACAGGATGTAACGACGGATGGTCCCGACGGTACGCCATTTGGCTTCATGCTCACGCTCTTCCTGGGTCAGACGCGACAGATAACGCGGCTGAACCTCACGGCCCAGCATTCTGTCCCAGAAGCGCCCAATCGGGTTGGTCCGCCACGGATCGGGGAACATAGATGAACGCGTCGCCTTCGGCATGGCTTCGAGCTGAGTGCGTCCTTCCGCGTCTTTGATCAACTGCCCTTCAGCCAGCGAATCCGGCCACGCCTGCTCCAGGCGCGCTTTTACCGAGCCGAGCGGAGAATCATCTTCACGCGCGATCGGGGTATGGTCAGTATCCAGCGCCTGATGCAGAGCACGAAAATCAGTGGTCGGCAATGCCGCTTTCTCAGCATCTGAGAGCGGCATCGCATCGATATACTCGTTTATCTTATTCATTGGCAGGTAGCTGATAGCTCCAGGTTTCACTCAGCGTCTGATCGCCATTGACCAGCGCCGCACGCATGTCGGTGGTCTTCTTCACATCTTTGACTTTCAAACGCATCGTCAGACGCCAGCCTTTGGTGACCGGGTTGTAGCGAAGGTTGCTGTCCACGATTTCCCCGTTGTCACCGATACTGGTCTGCGCGGTCACTGGCGTATCCTGCGGCAGCTTTTTCATGTCTGCGCCAGCGAAGTCAACGACGAATGCAATCGTGCCATCAGGTTGACGAATCAGGTTCGACTGCTTCACATCACCCGTTGAACGACGCGTCTGCATCACATACGCGCTTTCCGGGGCGTGCAGTTTGTCTTCGTCACGGCTGAAGGTGATGGTGTAATTGAACTTCATCTCTTTCCCGGCGTCCGGCAGCTGGTCCGGGGTCCAGTAAGCGACGATGTTATCGTTGGTTTCGTCGTTGGTTGGAATTTCCACCAGCTCGACTTTACCTTTACCCCAATCGCCCTTCGGCGTGACCCATGCGCTTGGACGCTGGTCATAACGATCGTCGAGATCTTCAAAACGAGAGAACTGACGGCCGCGCTGCAGCAGACCAAAGCCCTGCGGATTTTCAGTCGCGTAGCTGCTGACCGCCAGGTGTTTCGGGTTGTTCAACGGACGCCAGATCCACTCCCCATTTCCCGCCAGAATCGACAGACCGTTAGAGTCGTGCAGTTCAGGACGGAAGTTGGTGGTTGGAGACGGCTGATTTGGCCCGAACAGGAACATGCTGGTCAGCGGGGCAACGCCCAGCTTGCCGACTTTATCGCGCAGGTAAACCTTCGACTGTACGTCGACCACGGTATCGCGGCCAGGCATGACCACAAAGCGATAGGCACCTGCCGCACGTGGGGAATCCAGCAGTGCATAAATAGTCAGACGTTTATCGGTTGGTTTTGGACGCTCAATCCAGAACTCACGAAAACGCGGGAACTCTTCGCCGGATGGCAAAGCCGTATCGATAGCAAGACCACGCGCAGACAGGCCATAGGTCTGGCCCTGACCGAGAACGCGGAAATAGCTGGCTCCGAGCATGCTGACAATTTCGTCGTTTTTATCTTTGCTGTTGATCGGATACAGCACTTTAAAGCCGGCAAAACCCAGATCCTTGACGGTGTCCTTATCATGCTTGACGTCGCCAAAATTGAAGTAATCCGGGCTGTACTTAATCTTTTTCACCGAGGTGGCGGTCACTTCATTGATGGCGACCGGCGTATCGAAATACATCCCCTGATGGTAGAACTCGAGCTTAAATGGTGTCTTAACCTTGCTCCAGTAAGCTTTGTCGTGGTTGAACTGAATCTGTTGATAGTCCGCATATTTCATGTCGCGGAATACGGAGGGCAGGTTACTTTTTGGCGCTTCGTAGCCCTTGCCAGCGAGCGCTTTCGCTTCCTTCGCTACATCATCAATACTGAACGCCCATGCAGATGAAGTACACAGGGACAACATTACGGCTGCGCCTAACCAACGCAGTTTCATCATCTGTGGTTTATTTTTCATAATTAGTAAGCACTTCCCCCTTTGTGTGCTTAAATCGATCCGATCCATTTTAATGGAAACTCAGGCAATCCGACAACATAATCCCCATTTTGTTCGGCTCGGTGGCCTAGGGTTTAAACAACACGCCGTACCTGACTGCACTTTGCGTGCGACTCCTAAAGACAGGTTCCCGGACTTCGTGTAGGGTTGCTCGAATTTAACCGTTATCAATCTGACCGATAAGACGATTAGTCTGAGAATTCATTGACTTTATGAATAATGTACCTGCTCAACGCGAATATTTCCTCGACTCCATCCGCGCGTGGCTGATGCTGTTAGGGATCCCTTTTCACATCTCGCTGATCTACTCCAGCCACACCTGGCACGTTAATAGCGTAGAACCCTCCTGGTGGCTGACGCTGTTCAACGACTTTATCCATTCCTTCCGTATGCAGGTGTTTTTCGTCATCTCCGGCTACTTCTCCTATATGCTGTTTTTACGCTATCCGATGAAGAAGTGGTGGAAGGTGCGCGTCGAGCGCGTCGGTATCCCGATGTTGACCGCCATCCCGCTGCTGACGTTGCCGCAGTTTCTGATGCTCCAGCATGTAGAAGGTAAGGCCGACAACTGGCATACGCTGACCGGCTATCAAAAATACAACACCCTCGCATGGGAACTGGTGTCGCACCTGTGGTTCCTGCTGGTGCTGGTAGTGCTGACCACCCTGGGTCTGGCGCTGTTCCAATGGATCAAAAAGCGTCAGAAAGCCTCGATTGTCGCATTCTTTAATAACGTGTCGATGCTACAGCTTTCGGGCTTGTTCCTCGCGTTGGGCGTGTTGTACGCCATTATTCGCCGCACCCTGTTCATCCTCTACCCGCCCATCCTCAGCGACGGACTGTTTAACTTTGTGGTGATGCAAACCCTGTTTTACCTGCCGTTCTTTATTCTTGGGGCGCAGGCGTTCGTTAATCCACATCTGAAAAATCTGTTCACCACCCCATCGCCGGGGTGCATGGCGGGCGCGGTGCTGGGCTTCATCGCCTATCGCCTGAATCAGCAGTATGGCTCAGGCGATGCCTGGATGTACGAAACGGAATACGTTATTACGATGGTGCTGGGCCTGTGGATGGTGAATGTGGTGTTTGCCTTCGGCCACCGGATGCTGAATTTTAAATCCAGCCGCGTGACCTATTTCGTTAACGCTTCGCTGTTTATTTATCTGGTCCACCACCCGCTTACCCTGCTGTACGGGGCGTGGATCGCTCCGGTTATCCACTCCAACCTGCTCGGTTTTATCACCGGCCTGGTGTTTGTGGTCGGCATTGCCGTTATCCTGTATGAGCTGCACCTGCGCGTGCCGCTGCTGCGTTTCCTGTTCTCGGGTAAACCCCAGACCCCGCCTAAGGCTGCGCAGTCTTCAGCACAGTAACACCTTTAGTCGGGCTGCAGCGTGAAATGCAACCCGACACGCTTTTCCGACCTACAGCAGCCACTCCACTGGTAGCACGTACGCCACCAGCACCAGGACGCGTTGCCAGAATTTCGCCATCGGCTCCCGTTTCAGCACGGTTTCTTTTCCGTCTTCCCGATCAATCCAGTGAATTTTCCCCCAGCGCGTTAAGCGCAATTGCCAGGCGGCATCCCGCTGGCTGCGAACAAAACGATGGTGGATCCGTTGGGCGAGACTTTCACTGTCGATAACCAGGCCCATCTCTGTATTCAGCAACGCCGAGCGCTGATCAAAATTAAACGAGCCAATGAAGACCTTTTTACCATCGACGCTAAACGTTTTGGCATGCAGGCTGGAGCCAGAGTTACCGGTCAACCCGCGATCGCGTAGACCTTGCCGTGGGTGATGGGTCGGTTTGAGTTCATACAGTTCCACCCCATGACGCAGCAGCTTTTTACGCCAGCGCGCGTAACCCGCATGGACAACGGCCACGTCGTTGGCCGCCAGCGAGTTGGTCAGGATCGCCACCTTGACGCCTTTCCGCACCAGTTGCAGGATCAGCGCCACGCCCGCGCGCCCAGGCACGAAATAGGACGAAATAATATCGATATTGGTTTCCGGCGTACCCATTACGCTGCGTAAACGTTCTGGCAGCATCGTGCGCCGGGCGGCTTTGCCCTGCCCTTTACGCGGGTCGTCGCTGAGCAGTTTGGTCTGCGCACGGACAAAGGGTAAATTGCCCTGCGCCAGTCGCTGCGACACCTCCGTCGCCGCCATCTTTTCAAGGTAGCGTTCCGCGGCGGCCTGCTGCTGTTCATCAAAGTTCAGCATCGACACCAGTGAGGCTGCAGAGCCCTCCTCCGACAAAACATGTTCAAGCCTGGCGACGCAGTCACTCTGCCAGTAGCGCTCAAAATCCTCTTCAACGTCTTTGACCACCGGGCCAATGGCCAGCACGTCAAGGTCGGTAAAAAGCGGCTCTTCACCTATCCCGAAATAGGCATCGCCCACATTACGCCCACCGATGATCGTCGCCTCGCCGTCTGCACTGAAGCTTTTGTTGTGCATTCGCCGGTTAAGCCGCGCAAAGTCAGTCAAATATCCCAGCATTCTTAGGGTACGAAAAGAGAATGGATTAAACAGCCGCACCTCCATGTTCGGATGCGCATCCAGCACCCGCAACGTGTCATCCAGCCCACTGGTATTATTGTCATCAAGCAGTAAACGCACGGCGACGCCTCTGTTCGCTGCGTCCAGTAGTGCCTGAAACAGCAACCGGCCGGAAACATCGTTTTCCCAGATATAGTATTGAACATCGAGAGTACGCTGCGCCCGAGCCGCCAGCTGATAGCGAGCGGCAAAGGCTTCGAGACTGTCTTCAAGCGTGTGCAGACCGCAAACGGTCGACGGGGCGTGGTCTGATGACACCAGCGTCGGACGCAGGTGGGGTTCAGTTTCCTTGCTGACTTTGTAATCGAGCATACAAATGCGCGCTGTCCTCATCAAAACATACGAAAGTGACCTGTTCAGGTAACGCGTGGCTTTCCAGCCAGCGCTGAACGGTCGTAAAGGCAATTTCTGCGGCGGCGGCTTTCGGATAGCCATAAACGCCGGTACTGATAGCCGGGAAAGCGATTGTACGATAGCCGTTGGCTTCCGCCAGTTGCAGACTATTGCGATACGCATCCTGCAACAGTGTCGCCTCATGCTGCTCGCCGCCACGCCACACCGGCCCAACGGTATGGATAACCGCCTTGGCTTTCAGATTTCCCGCCTCGGTAATAACCGCATGGCCGGGCGGGCATTCCCCCTGCTGCTGACGGACTTTTTTACAGGCTTCAAGTAACGTCGGACCGGCTGCACGATGAATAGCGCCGTCGACACCGCCACCGCCCATCAATGACGGATTGGCAGCGTTGACGATAACGTCAACATCAAGGGTGGTGATATCGGCCTGAAGAGTCTGGATTCTCGCGGTCATAAATTTCTCCTGCCGGACGTTCACTCTGTTCAAGTTTAGTCAAAGCAGGAGAAAGCGTTGATCCGTAAAGACGTTAACGGTAATTAACCGTCACAACACCGAGTGTTTTCTGAGGATTGATATAGCGCATACTGACCGTAGCCATATCGTTGTTAACGAGCTTCCCTGCGGTAGCCTGCTGGTATGAAATTGTTGAGGTCTGCATCTTTCCTTCTCGATGGCAGCTCAGGGAGATCTGCTCGGAACGGGTAGCGATATTACAGGGATCTTCCACAATCGATCCGACGAAATGGATAACACCCCCATTCACTTGGGTAGAAGCCGCTGTCGCCGCCCCCGTTAACAGGGCCGATGACAGACAAAGGGCAAAGCAAAACGTCTTAGTTAAGGTTTTCATCGCGTAGCTCCGAGGAAGAAAAACATCATCCTTGAGACTGTTAAATACGCACGCTGCCCATGCACCGTGCGAACAACGACATCACGACACCGTAAAACCCATCACTTAAAAGTAATCATGCCCGTGAATTAATGCCAATCGCACCACTCAAAAAGACACTTAACCGCTAGGTTCTTTCCGTATTTGGCCACTGGGCTGTAAGATTCAGCGCCTGACCATCCGTCAGCGTGACCACCACTTTTACCGTGTCGTTCTGCGAAATATTTAACTGCATCCGTGAGAGATCTATCGGCTGATTAGCGGGTAAACTTAAAATTTTACTTTGTTGAATATTGCTGCTGCCCCCTTCACCCTGACGCGTCGTATGAATACTGACCCGACACTGGCAAGGCTCTGTCACCGTAATCTGTGGCGTGATGGTGTACATTTCGCCCTGGTGAGTGACATTAAAGGCAATGCTGTTGGTCAAGGCGACTGCGATAAGTAAGCTATTCATGATGTCCTCCCATAAAAAAACAGGGCAACTGGCCCTGTTTTTTATCGTTCGAAAACCAGATTAATGCTGGTAAACGTTCGCCCAGTTTGCAGAGCCGTTCTGTGTCACGTTCACGATGGAGCTGTCTGCGGTCTGATTCACGTTAGCAGAGTTGCCGCCGCCCCAACCAAACAGGTTAGACTGGCTGACGTTAATGGTAGAGTTGTCACCCGTTTGCAGGTTGCTCGACGCGTTACCAAAGCCGGTTTGGCTCACATTAATGTCACTGTTATAAGCGCTGCTCTGGGTTGCCGTAGCAAGGTTATTGAAGCCTTGCTGGCTGATGTTAACATCGCCGTATTTGGACCCACTTTGATCTACGCTGGCGCCGTTATTGCCACCCGCCTGGTAAATATTCACCGTTTCGTTGCTGGAATTTTGTGGAAGGGTTGGACCTCCGCCACCATGTCCACCACCATGACCGCCACCAAAACTATCGGCAAACGCACTACCCGAAATCATTACTGCAGTGAATACAGCTAAGGTAATCAGTTTCATAAAACCCCCATTGGCTTGATAGAATTCGTCAAATATTCGTTAACGTGTAATAACACGCACGGCCATTTGCGATGAGTTTTGCACAATAACTGTTTTACTACCTACGGACTGCTGCTGTGAAATATTGGCATAATTACCCGAACCTCGTTGGATAATAATCCCCGTATTCCCATAGCCTGATTGGCTAATATCTGCATCATTACTACTTCCGGCCTGATCTACGTAGGCCAGATTGTACCCACCGGATTGCGAAACATCCGCCTGATTGCTATTACCTTGTTGAGAAATAACCGCAATTTGGTGATTGCCATCCTGTTGAGCATTCGTGCCATTCCCGTAACCTTGCTGTCCAACAATAGCGGCTTGATTAGCAAGATTAGCGTTCAGGCCATTGGCTACCAGATTATATTCTGGGCTTGCCAGATCATAACCCGATGCAGCTACTAATCCAGGTATCGCCAGCAGTGATAACGACAGAAAATACACTTTCTTGTTCATCTTCCACCCGCTTGAATCCTGGTTGCGTGTTGCACTGTTAAATAACGCCGAGGTACTTGTTAATGCGACGTTACGATGAACAGTATGTTGCTGACCAAAATTAAAAGGTGTCACCCGCAAGGTTGATTTTATTTTTTTCGGATCATTCCTAAGTATGAGAATTAAGCTATCTATCAGTCTTTAAATGAGATTATTATCAGAACATACAGGGAAAACTGGATAAGCTTATAAATCAATGCGTTTAAGCAAAGACAGAAAAACCAAGCCCTCGGATGTGGATCGCGATCTCATTTACCTAACATTTCTTCAGGATAAAACCGTTACAAACACAGAAACTATTTATCCATCAATTACATTCAAATGATTGACAATATATCTCAATAATTTCATTGAGATACCTGATTTGTGTGATTTACTAATTTGACGCAATGATATTTACATGAACAACTTTATCATCACTTCTAAATGATTTATGAAGCCAGTATTTACATTTTAATATTCCATTTTACATTCTGTTACAGTGTTTGATCTTGCTTAAAGTTTAGTAATGACTAGATTGAAAACAGCAGCACCGAATATTGTTTTATTGACTTTTACCCATCTTGGGTTTTCGACTTTACGTATACACAGCAATGCAGCCTCAATCAGTACTTCTGGAATCACGTATATTTTTGCGTGGAAACTGATAGCTGCTATAAAAACGTTGGAGTTTCATCATGTTAAATGAAGTCCATAGTTTAGGCAGTACGCTCGTCCTTGTCACCAAGCCGTCTTTGCAAGCCAGTGCGCTTTTACAATATTTAAAATCGACACTGGATATTTCAGGAAAAGTGCAGAATATTCATCGTATTATCGAAGAACCGTTGCCTGACAGCATCATGATCTTCGATATGATGGAGGCGGATAAAAGGCTGATCACCCACTGGCAGGAAAATTTAGGCCGGAAAAACAATGGGATGAAACTGGTACTACTAAATACACCAGAAGAATACCCGTTTAAGGACATAGAAAACTGGCCGCATATCAACGGTGTCTTTTATAACAACGAAACTGAATCACGTTTAATCGAAGGATTAAACATGATTATGCAGGGCGAATGTTACTTTTCGCATAAGCTCGCGAGTTATTTGATTACCCATTCAGGCAACTACCGTTACAACAATGCAGAAAGCGCAATGCTGACGCAGCGAGAACGGGAAATCCTGAATAAACTGCGCGTCGGCGCGTCTAATGTCGAAATTGCGCGCTCGTTGTTCATTAGCGAAAACACCGTCAAAACCCATCTATACAACCTTTTCAAGAAACTAGCCGTTAAAAACCGGACCCAAGCTGTTTCCTGGGCGAATGATAATCTCAGGCGTTAAGTAAACAGGCAAACACTATGAAACGTTCCCTGTGCTGGCTTGCAGCTGCAAACCTGCTTCTGCTTGCGTCCTCTTCACATGCCGGAGAGGTCGAAATACCGGGTATCGTGGCCGATCACACCGTCTCGTCGGTTGGACATGATTTTTATCGTGCCTTTACCGACAAATGGGCCAGCAGTACCCGCGAAAATTTATCGATAAATGAACGACCCAGCGCTCGCTGGGGTAGCTGGATAACGATAACGGTCAATCAGGATATTGTATTTCAGACCTTTTTATTCCCGATAAAACGGGAATTTGATAAGACCGTAGACGCGGCACTACAGATTACTCAGGAAGGTATCAATAAACGTCAAATCGACCAGGCATTATTAAAAACGGACGATCTGGCACACGATGAATTTTAAACATAGAGGGTGGAGGCAATCATGCGTATCGCCTGTACTGTCGTTTTGCTCGCTTTGATTACACCAGCAAGTTGGGCCGGTAATATGGTTTTCCAGTTCGTTAACCCTAATTTCGGTGGAAACCCGAATAACGGCGCTTTCTTGCTAAATGAGGCCCAGGCGCAGAACTCCTATAAAGCGCCCGGAGGCAGTGACGATTTTGGTTATAACGCGCCGTCGGCACTGGATAACTTTACGTCAGCGATTCAGTCTCAGCTTTTGAGCGGTCTGTTAGGAAACGTCGCCACCGGAAAACCCGGACGCCTCGTGACCAACGACTTTATTGTCGATATTCAGAACAGTAATGGCCTGCTCACGCTGAACGTGACCGACAGAAGTACCGGGAAAACCTCAACAATTCAGGTATCCGGGGTGCAACAGACATCAACGAGTGACCAATAGTCACAGACCTCAACAGGACTATAATTATGAAGCGTTTATTTGTACTTCTGGTGGTCATCGTGCTCAGTGGCTGTCTGACCGCCCCGCCGAAAGAGGCGGCAAAACCGACGTTAATGCCACGGGCGCAGAGTTATCGTGACCTGACGCACCTGCCTTCCCCGCAGGGTAAGCTGTATGTTTCGGTCTACAATATTCAGGATGAAACCGGGCAGTTTAAACCCTATCCGGCCAGTAACTTCTCAACTGCCGTGCCACAAAGTGCGACAGCGATGCTGGTGACGGCGTTGAAAGATTCCAAATGGTTTATTCCGCTGGAACGTCAGGGATTACAAAACCTGCTTAATGAACGCAAAATCATTCGTGCAGCGCAGGAAAACGGCACCGTTGGCGTTAATAACCGTGCACCGTTACAGTCGTTAAGCTCGGCGAATATTATTATTGAAGGATCGATTATCGGCTATGAAAGTAACGTCAAATCCGGCGGTGCCGGGGCGCGTTATTTCGGTATCGGAGCCGATGCCCAATACCAGCTTGACCAAATTGCGGTTAACCTGCGTGTGGTTAACGTCAGCACCGGCGAAGTGCTGGCATCAGTGAATACCAGTAAGACAATATTGTCTTATGAAGTTCAGGCCGGGGTATTCCGCTTCATTGATTACCAGCGGCTGCTGGAAGGAGAAATTGGGTATACCTCGAATGAACCGGTGATGCTGTGTCTGATGTCAGCCATTGAAACGGGCGTGATTTATCTGATTAACGATGGTATCGATCGTGGCTTGTGGAACCTGCAAAGTTCCGGCGAGGTGAACAATCCAATCCTCGCAAAATACCGCGATATGGCTTCACCGCCGGAATCCTGATACCGATTCGGCAAAAAAAAGCGTAGCCACTTAGCTTAATGCTTGTCAGTTAAGCTTTGAAGAAGGCCGCAACGGGTAACGTTGTGGCCTCTTTTTTACGGCTCTCGGGTAATGCCGGGGTCTTCGTCCTGGTAGCACCAACCCTGGAGCCATACTCAGTATTTCTTCCATCACTTTTGGCAGTTTTCCCGGCGCCACTCCCGGCAGTGAACTCAGGTGACTGCGCAGATACAGGGCCGACTGTTTA
>Ga0207655_1002014_pt1 | contig 17198 bp, 23 predicted proteins | sample KBSM44metaG_FD_184398 | JGI IMG/M metagenome (GOLD analysis project Ga0207655, IMG submission 184398) | Miscanthus rhizosphere microbial communities from Kellogg Biological Station, Michigan, USA - KBS M4-4 metaG (SPAdes) (version 2) | ecosystem: Host-associated > Plants > Roots > Rhizosphere >...
AAAGGATCTAAATCTTCATTTTTTATTTTTTTGAAATCAAAGGAAATAGATTTCTTTTCACTTGAATTAAGATGAGATAAGAGTGATCTAACTTTTAGTGGGGCTAATATCCGATAATACGCTAGCTGTTCAAGAGTTGTTGTATCAGTTTCTAGATCTTTTGCTGCAACCTTTTTTGGGGTTTTTGTTGTAACCATTCAATTCTCTCCTTCTTCATGATGAACATTTAAGTCGTTAAAAACTCATCGAATCCTAGTATAGCAACAACGAAACAGCATTCGTTAGATAAATTAAATCCAACGATTGTATTTCTCAGCTATTTCTTAGTCAATGAAATGGGTTTACTATCAAACAAAAAAATCCTGTTATATACAAGATTCTTGATCAAACATTATTATAGACAATCCAAGTCCAAACAAAATAACATGAAAAAGGGCACTTTCCCGGCTAGGAAAGCACCCCCATGTCAAAACTTAGTACGTAACGGACTTTTATTATAACATAGGTTGCCCTCAAAAAGTAGGAGGGCCTTATCATGGATAAAAGCGAAAAACTATTGAAAAACTCTTAATGGGTATTGAAAATATCTTGAGTGTGGCGTCTGATTTAGTTGATGAAGTTGCTGGGCTAAAGAGTGCAGAAAAAGAATGTAAAACCCTGGAATAGAAAGTATTTATGAATCAAATAACTCAAGCAGAACAAGAAGTCTTTGCTCTTTCTATTGATGGTCATTCTATCTCAGAAATACAAGATATTCTCCATAAAGAAGAGTGCACAATTAAGAATCAAAGAAGGAGTATCTTGAAAAAGTTGAACACGCAGTCTATGACAGAAGCTGTTAAATAGTTTCAAAATCTACATCAAGAACCCTCACAAAAACTAATATGTCTTTCTTAACTATATATTAGCCTTTAAGGCTATAGGAGCAGACTTAAGCCTGCTTTTGATACATCTCGTATCAAAAATAATACAAGATGTATCATTTTCTATACATAAATGTTTCATAGCTGGTGAAATATTTATGTGAATGATTTATATCCTAATTGAGCAGACTATTGAAAAGATGGAGAGATGTTCATTTTCAATCCTTCATTGTGTGCTATGAATAAGCTAAGAGAAAAACCTACTGAACATGGGATTGACCCCATAGACAGTAGGTTTTTCTCTTCTCTATACATAAGTTCTTACTAACTTGAACAAACTAATCCAGAGGTCAATATATGATTTCAAAAACAACTTCTAATTACTCACTATTCATAGAGAAAACTACTGGAGCATGGTCAGTAGTTTTTCTGTTTTTACGCTGTATATGGTAGACATGTTTAGTTAACATAAGATCAATAAAGTATAGAATCTTCTCAACAGGGCAGACTGCTAAAGTTCGTTGGATCATATACAATACCTGTTGTATATAAAATAGCTTTATTTCTTGTTGCAGTTGCAGACTTCCTAACAAGTCTGTTTCTTTTTATTTAATAATTATAAAAATGAATAATAAATAACATCTTGAGCAAACTACTCAAGATGGATGAATCATCACTTAGCTAACTCCTAAAAACAGAAAAACTCCCTTAACGCATTGGGGGAGTTTTTCTGTTTTTAGGCTGTATAAAGTATACAACTTTAGTTAACATAATCACTCTTCAAGGAAGCAAGAAAGCAAAAGAACCCTTACAGGAAAAGGGTTCTTTTGTGGGCGCCTTTAATCGGATATGCAGCTTTTTATACACCTTTGATATGACGGTGATCTCTCCAGGTGTGTGTGAAGAAAAGGCGTATAAAAAGACTACCCTTTATACATATGTCGATTCATCCAAAAATAGCCATTATGGCAAAAATGTGCTATTGTTTACTTGCAGTTATATTTTTGTACTTTATAATTAGCAGTCCTAATAAAAAGCTATCTCATTCTATGAGATAGCTTTTTCCTTTTATCTTTTACATCATACTTTCGGGTAATAAATCCAAAGAAAAAATTAAAATAATAAGAGCTAAAAGAAAAGAAATAAGATTAATCCACCATTTATTCTTTGATTTAATACCCCAAACGCCAACTGGTATTACAAATAAATATTTTGCAACGGTCTCATTTACATTCATTACTTCAGGGAGAAAAACACTTGCTAAATAAAGACAAACAGCTATTATTAAAGAATTTCTAATTATGATTAACAAAATAAGTATCCTCCGTAAAATAGTACCTTTTAAACAAACTTTACTATATTCCTAATGATAACTAAATTAGAAATTTTGATTAACCTAAAATAGTTTATGTTAAATTTATCTTGATTCCATTAGAAGAATTATTTTTTATTCTCGATTCTTTTTGTTGTTTGACAGGACCCTTATATTTTTCCATTAATTCATGAATACTTGATACCTGTATAATCCTAATGTGCTCAGAAGTAACAGCATAACGAACAGGCGTAACCAGAATAACGGAAGGGAAGATGGCTGATCGATCTTCTGGCTGCCAATGCAATGCTTTCCATTCATCCGAAAAGAAAAACTCTTCGTATAAGTTAATCTTCGCTTGCATTTTCTGTTCGGAATACTGATTTCTCTGAATTTCAATCCAAAAGGGAGATCCTTTAAAAACACAAAAGAGATCTGGTTCAATGCCTCCTTTTCTTCCTGTGGGCTTATCTTCTACAATGACGTGTTTAGGTACACTATACGTACACATTTGCTTATATACATCTAGAATTGAAAGGAAATGAAGTATTTTCTGAGAGTTCTTTTTAATTTTGGCGTCTACAGGTAAGTAGACCGTCGGAGAGTACTGCTGTGTACGTTCAATTAGTCCTAATCGATATAAACGTACCATCACACTATTGCATGCATTTACGGGCGATTTAAGTTGTTTAAAGAATAGGTCAACTAATGAGTCTCGATCCACAGCTCTAAATTGATTAATAAACGCTATGATGTCTTTATCACGTTGAGATAAACGGAAACTCATCGCTGCTCCTCCTTCTCTAATAATCCAAAGATGGACTGTGATACTACTTCTAGTTCTGGTTCAGGATCTTTCACGAGCGTTTTATAAGGTGAAAGTAGTTCCTTACAAGCTCCTTCATCTAGGAAAAAAGCTTGAAACTCTTTTACCTCATCAATTTTAATTTTCATGCGTCCCCTGGCTGCAGCATCGATTTCTTCTGCGCCAATGACTCCGGCTACTTTCGCATTTATCGCATCGGCCTGCCTGCCAGAGATTCGAACCCGTAAGTTTGCTTTGAGTGCTGAATTTAACAAATCGGCATCGGGACGCTGCATGGCAATAATCGTATGAACACCTAACGCACGACCTTGGCTGGCAAACTGTTGAATCATCTCTACGAGATCGGTTTCTCTCTTCACAATGGACATTTCATCAATGACTACTACGATGCGAGGCAGCTTGAACGGAAGCCTGCTTATATGAGTTACACCATGCTCTAACAATAAATCGCCTCTTCGATACATTTCAGCTCGTAATAACGCAAAAGGTTTTCTCATATCCTTGGCCTCGAAGCAAAGCGCATCCACATGGTCAATCCCATGAAATAAGCCCAAATCGGCTCGTTTAAGGTCTACTAAGACTAAGCGCAATTCTTCAGGAGAGGTATACTTCACCCATGTGGTGAGAATCACGCGCATTAAGCTGCTTTTTCCTGCCCCAATTTCGCCAGAAATCAGTAACGTTTCTAAATCCGCAAAATCCCATGAAACCGGGTTTCCATAGATATCTTGACCAATGCATACTGGGAGCTCCATTTTCTCAATATGAGAATGAATGACCCCATAACTATAATTGAGCATCTTAGGTAGGCTTTTGTGATGAACGGTAATACTAAAGTTCTTTAAGCTGCCGTTTATTTCGATATTGCTGCCTAACACCTGACGTAATGCCCACCTTTTTTTCGTTAAGAGTTCAGGATCAATACCATTCAGTAAGGAAAAGGCATACCGAGTGTAGTTAATATGATGATCGATCTGATGAATTTTAGGAAATTGATAGGAGGTACGATCTCCACGCTTTATGACCCGATAAATCTCTGCTGTACGAAACGCTTTAATCAACTGACCACGCAATTTGAGTTTTTCAAACATCAATATTCCTCCTTAAAACATAAAGGTCGCAAAAAAGTAAATGAGGGCGCTATAAAAGGTGACAGGCAGGATAAACCGCATCACTTTCGCAAACTGATCAACCAGATCAATGACACCCCATCGTTCTAATATTCGTTCGATGATAGCAATCCCTAAGACAATGCCTCCTAGAGTCAAAATAGTGGGGTCAAGCATAGCAAATGGACTAAAAGGTACAAAGGAATAAGCCTTGAAGCGACGAGGTCTCTTGAGAGGTGGTTTGGAGGATGGAGAAAAGATTTTTCGAAAAGGAAACCATTGTGTTTTTCTCATGTTGGTACCTACTTTCATTCTTTTTATTTTTTCGATTTTCATGTCTCAGTTATTTCAGCTCAACCCATCCGGTCGCCCCCTTCGCCTCTTCGGCTCAGCTCCCTTACAGGTTCCAAAAACGGCTTCAAGAGGGTTATACAGCTTGTATTAACGCGGTAGCGATACTGAACTAGCTACTGATTAGGGAATGGAGTCGTGATTCTTTAGATACTATGTAGCCACTGCAGTAAGCTTGCCTGTCCAATCAAAAAATAACAAAGAACCCTTACTGCAGTAGGTAAGGTGTAGATAGTTATGTAAGAAGTGCTGGGCTTTTATATGCTGTAGGTCGTCCCAGTTGGTTACCTTTTTCATAAAATGGACTAGAGGCTCTAAGTTGTCTATGTCTATACGTCTAAAGGGAACATAAGAGGCCAATTCCTTCATATAACCTTAATTGAAGCGAAGAACGATTTCATATACTCAATAAAAACTCTAAAGTTTTTCCGATTATTACCATAACTTATATGGAGTTAATTGTTTGTGAATGACATGCTTTTGCATCTCAATCCCTGTGATTTTGTAGTCGTATCATCAAATGGTTTAACCTATCTGTATCTTTTTTAAAACACTTAAAAATACGAAGCGTTACATGATAGTTTTCTCCACCTCTAGAGGCTACCAGTTCATGTTCTTTCAATTCTTTCTCAACTTCATGTTCAAGCACTGTTACAACATCTAATTCATCTACTTCGTTTAATGCAACTCTGCAAGCAAGTAATGCGATGCAATAGTGATATCCAATGCTATCGTAGCCACGAAAGCAACTGTCGCCAAGCAACTTCAGCTCGTACGGTTGTATAGTATTAATCACAACTTCTGTTATCTCTTTAGAATCAGCAAATGGTGCCATACGTAAACAATGTTTGCGATTGAGTGGGGTAGTAGAAAATGATTTAATTTTTCGTATCAATTTCTTTAACAGTTCTTGATTTTCATCGCTTAGAGAGTTTTTTTTAGTTTCTAATATATCAACTATGTGTTCCATATTCATACTCCTTGTTATCAATATATCTTTAGTTTACCACTAAATGCTAATGCGAAATTTCCGTTAAAATCAGTAGGAGCAATAATAACGTTTTTTAAGACACAGGCGTAAAATTAAGATACCGTTAAATAAAAAAGAGAAGGATAAAGCCTTCTCTTTTTACTATATAGCTCTTTATGATTAGATACTCTTCTTCATGCCACATTCCCTGCATTCACGTAAGAAAACGCCACCTTTTACGGAACTTTTGAAGTAAGCTGAGTTGCAGTGATCGCACCGTCCACTAACTTTATCTGGAAATTCAGCGTATTCATACACTTTATCAAGATCTATTTCTTGCTGCTCTTTCTCTTCCATGTTGATCACTCTTTTCTAATTGTCTCTTATTAGATTACTACAAACACGGATGACTTACTTCTTGCTAAAGTAAAGCACAAATTAGCTGCAGAAGTAGTATCATCTAAAAAGCTTATTCATACCTAACACTTCCTAGATATTTAACGCCACTGAGTTCATTGCCACTCTTTTTATTGTATTGAAAATCATAAAGTAAAATCATACTATTAAAGCCATTAAGTAAATATTCTCCATATTCCTCGACAAAGTTAGGAATTACTACATCATCATACGAACAGCCTTCCAATAATTGCAAAAGCTTAAGAGTCTCCTCATCCGCATAGAGAGCTTCACTAAAATCTTCGTCATAGTAATCAATTTTAAATTCCTGTTCAAATTGTGAGGGTATAGCATCTCCATCTTCCGTATAAGCAACCAACAGATAATTTTCTAACTCTTCACTAGATGAAAACTTACAGACCCATAAAGATACATAACCTATCTGTTCCATAAAACCCCTCTTTCTCAACAAACATTTCTTACAATCATTCTCTACACTTTAACTTTACACGAATCGAACATCAATTAGCTCACTTAATCTCATTTTATTTTTTAATTCAAATACTTCATCAATGAAAATAAATAAATCCCCAAGAGAAGCAACAAACTGAATAAATCCTTTCTCTGTTATGCATTGGCCTCTTTTATAATAGGTAAGCTAAACTAAAATTATTTATTTGTATGTAAGGTCTCAATTAAGGTGAAATTGAATTTCTCCATCTAATCGTCTGTTGAAAGAGGTAGAAGGAACTTCTAAGTGATGCAAGATATGTTTTGTATTTAGACGGCTAGAGGCTTATGCTAGTGTTTTATCGGTTTCTAATATGTGTCAGACCAGTCTATAGAAATCAAGAACTAATTTAAATTAAAGAGTCTCCTTTTTCAAAAGGAGACTCTTTTGTAGAAGTTATCCAAAAGCTTCGAATAAACTTTGTCTATTTGGTGATTATTTCTGCTATAGGTTCATTGACTTCTCCCTGGGACGAATCTTCAATAAATTCATCAGCAGTTTCACCGTTTACAGATTGTGTATCGATACTTTGGTCTATAAAATTTTCGTTTAGATTAAATTTTCCATTTGGGCCAGCAATCATAATCAATTTTTCTTCATTATTATTATTTAAAACTCGTTTTAAAAACAATATATACTCTTTATTTACTTCCATTAGAGGATGTTCATTGAAATTAAGTTCACTATTCCCATCTTGAGTAACAACTAATTGTTTAATTGAATTGTTTTCCTCTTCCTTTAAATCACTTTTCCAATACTCCTCTACATTAAAATTAAAATCAGTAAAAGGTATATCTGTATTTTCCATATACTCTTTATTGATAGATTCAACCTTCCCCTTGATTACTATATCAGCTTCTTGAAACGCTTCCTCTTTATTTACATCGGGAAAAACTGCGCTTTGGCTGAGAACTTTTTCCTCACCACTAGCAACCTTTGAATTTAACTCCTCGACTTTTTTTCTTGCTAACGCTTCCTGCGAATCTGTTTTAGCCTTTATTTCTGCCTTTGTATCTATGTTTTTTTCTGTGGCACTACTAATATACAATCCTGTTCCTACTGTTAAAGAGAGGACTCCTATTGTAATTGCTGTCTTCCTAATATTCATTGACGTTCCTCCCTTTAGTAAATATAATTAAATCCAGCTTTATCTGATGATTGCATGTATCTCACACCACTATCATAACCATACATTAGCTTTTTGTTATTATAACCTTCGTATAAATCGTCTAAGCCAAACACATGTCCAATTTCATGAGCTGCGACAGTAGTCCAACTATTTGCAGATTTAGCACTGTTAAATTGAATCCTCCATCTAGCTGGATGGTCATTACTGACACTATAAACTGTTCTTCTGGCAACCCATGTTGCTGAAGAAGAAGAATAATTTTCAATGAAATTTTGGGTATTCCCTACAGAAACCTCACTAATGGAAAATTTACTGCCTGATTCACTTCTAAATTTACTAGCACCACTCTTAAAGCGACTTTCCCAAGTATCAGTAGTGGCTTCAAAATATTTTGTACTTGTACTCGGCCAATGAGAGCCAACATATTTCCATCCTTTACTTTCAGAACCAGCATTAGGTAGATTATGAGCTGACACACTGTTGATCCCGGTGAATAATGAAGTTGTAACTATTAATCCTAAGACAATTTTCTTCAATATATTACCTCCTGTTGTTATTTTATACAAAATTATAATACAATTTATCTATTTATTTTACAAATATTTTTAAAATTTAAATTTATTTAACAAAAGAAGGTAACAAAAGAGGGTATATTATCCCTCTTTTGTTACCTTCTTTAATAATTGTTTTTTGTTATCTTTATCTTCAACAATAATATATTCTTCTGTTCCCTTGACTGAATAGATTTTTGTACCAACTTCATAATAGTTTGATTGATTATTTTCTGGCATCTCATTCGCTTTTGTTTTCTTTTCTACCGTACCAATCTGTTCTCCTATTTCTTTACTTTTATCTAATTTATCCTCAGTTCCGTTATATTCGTTATTTTGAACTACAATAATTACAGCAGAACTTCCTTTGTCAGTACCTGTACTTTCCTGATTACATGCAGTTAATATAACTAAATAAGCTATTGACAGAAAAATAATCAATTTTTTCATATTGGCCTCCAAAGATTATTTTATGGAATATATTATACATTCTACCTTTTATTGTTTTTATAAACAATTGATTTTTTGAATATTTAATATATTAACATCCTAATATGCTGCTCTTCACTTATATAAAACGAGATTTTGCATAGTAAAGCCTCGTTCTTTCCTAAATTAATATTTTCTACGATTTAAAGGTCTTTCCGTAGCAGAGGAGATTCCCCAAAAATCCTTCATTGGGCGAATAGCCCACAACTTAAAGGGAATATCCTCATATCGCCAATACGCCACTCCTGTTGGGCTATTCTTGGCCTCATGGTCTAAGCTTACCTTCGCCAGTAAGAGATTAGGTCCTATGCCTGCCGTAGCTGTCAGGCGTGTCTTATGATAAATTTCGTCGATAATCTTGTGGGCTAATTCTTCTGGTGTACGAGCAAATAGATGCAACGAAGCTGTCGCATCAATAAACAATTCATCAATGCTATAAGCATGAAAGTCTTCAGGAGCAACATACTGTAACACCAAACTAGAAATATAATTCGAAGCCTTGATATATCTCTCCATAGATGGATCCACTACATGGATATCTTTCCTTTGAGGAATTTCAAAGAGGCGACTTCCTGTTTTGATTCCTTCTTTCTTTAACAAGGGTGTGGCAGCTAGCACAACCGATCCCGACCGTTTAGTATCTCCTACAACAGCAAGCTTTGTCTTCAAGGGAGTTAAGCCTCTTATGACAGAAGAAACAGAGGCATAAAATGCTTTCATATCAATACAAATAATGACTTTGTTTGGTAGCTGCCCATCATCCATTGAAATAACTCCTTAATAAAGAACGTTTGTTCTTTATTATATACGAACAAACGTTCTTGATTCAATGGAATCTTTTCCCGATTATTGTTACTATAATAAGAGAGAAGAGTACTGTATATGAATTTGGAAGACGGAGGGTGACCAATGAATAAAAAAATGTTTAACTATATTATCTTTTTTTCATGGTTTTTATTCTTAGTTCTTTTATGGATTTTCGTCTCATTATTCAAAGGTGAAAATGGACAGTGGTGGTCTATGTATCGTTTGAATCCAGATAAGTATGGCCCGTGGGCCTTAGAGCTTTCTTACATAAAGATTATTATTGCTGCTGTTATCTCGTTAGTAATAGCTTATATGGTGAGTTTTGGCTTCAAAAACCCTAAATAAAAAGAGCAAACTCCTTATCACCAGAGTTTGCTCTTTGGGCTTAATTCTTACTTATAAATTTTCTAAATCTCTTTTAGTGTTTTGGGGTATATTTCAAGGTGGTAGTAAGGATACAAAATTACTTTAATCTGGCTTCTCAAGAAGTACCCAAGGAACTTCTATCTCAAAATTCAGTTGAAGTACCGGTTTAGTAAATCTTTCAGGAACAAATTCTAAATTGTTGGAAAAGCCAACATGTAGAGTATTATTTATTCCAATTCTATCATCTGAATTTGTAATTTTAGAAGGGGGTTGATGAGATATCTTACCTACGATATGGTAGCAGCCAATATAGAAATGTAAATCATTTTCTGCAGGATCAAAGTGAGACAAGTGGTTACATTGAGAAGGATTAATACCTAGTTGTTTAAAACACTGGAGCTCTATCTCTGGGAGTGACTTCGTAGCTTCATAGTAATTTAGACAATATAGACAATCGCATAAATCCCACTTCTTCAAATACTGTTTTTTTGTTTCTTCAACATCAATTTCTAAAATCCAATCATTGATTTTTATCGGTTGATACAAAGTCTTCACTTCCTATACTTAGGCTATTTAGAAGTTACCATCAGTTGCAGTATTCTTTAGCTTAATTTATAAGCTTTTTAGAAAGATATATGTCCAATTATAACGAATCAGCAAAAGCGTCTAATAGTTCTTCACTTTTATCTTCTGCTTCTGCCTCATCTAATTCTTTATCTTCTATCCATTGTTAATAATGAACAATCTCATGAGCCATACTACCGAGTAGAGCCCAAAGGGCATCAATTTCTCCCCTTTCGGATACTAATTCTTCATAATCACCTGTGGCAATTCGTATATAGGGTTCTATCGCTTTATCATAGGGTGCAAAAAAAGTAGCACTTACTAGCTCTTTAGAATATTTGTTTTTAATTTGATAATCCTTTTTTAAATACACAACAACTCTTATAGGAAAGTCTATCGTTGAACGTAACCAGACTGCAAAGTTTAAACAAGACTGTCTAACTGCTGGTTCTACCCCTTTCTCACACCTAACCCTCAATCCTGAACGAGGATGTTGTACACTAGCTCTTTTCATTCAATCTCCCCTTTAGTTTCTGAATAGCTCTTAATACTTCATTCCTGTTTTTAGCAAGCTTCATCCACTTTGGAAGTCGACTCTCGACACTCAAATAATAGGGATGTGATTCCCTAATTTCAGCTTCTATATAACTTTCCATATAATTTAAATGCTCTAAGTTTAATGCCCATAAGGTGTTTCCACTACATTCAATTTGTAAGTAGAGTGGAAGTTGAAAATACCAATCACAGGGGTCCCCAGTTAAAATTACTTCATAATTAGCTTTAGATTCATATGAGACTCTTGCTTGTCCGTAGCCGTTTGCTTTTATAACTTTGTCTTTTGTTGCTCCGCAAGCCGTACAAACAAATCTTCTTCTGACGTTAGCGACATAGGGACTTGGATCATCTAAAGCTATGACTTTTGCACAAGAGGAACAATGTGGACAAATGACTAGAAACTCGTATCCCAACCCTATAAGTGTTTTATTTTTATTTAGAAATGTTTTTTTCAAAACACTCCCTCCTTTATTTCAGGTTGAATACTATATTAATCGCCAACCGCGAATACTAACTTATTAAGCTTTAATGCTTCTGAACAAAGGTCCTTTAATTCTTTAGCAAATCTTCTTGTCTTTAAATCTAGTTCTCCCGGTTGCCTACAGATAGTTTTTAAAGCTTCACATATCTTTATTAATTCATATATTTCTTGCTTAGAAAATAATTTATCATCATATTGATCTAACCCTGTTAATAATTCGAAAGAATCTCCCAACTTATTTTCTAACAGGTAATTATGTGTTTTTTCCTCAAATTTTACAGTTTTAATAGAAACAGCTGCTTCTTTTTCATTATTGGCAATACAGAAATCAATTCCTACCATTGGGCCTTCCTTTCCATACATTTTTTATAATTAACTTCTATTCATACTATAATGGGTACTAAAAAGAGTACAGATCAGCCTAGCATTAAGTATCTGTACTCTTTAGATTATACTCTAGATAATTTTTCATTCTGTTATTCACTTTTTAATATAAACAAACCTTTTCATTAGGAAGAAAAATTCTATAAGAATTTGTACGATTAACGTTTTAACTTTAAAGCATGTGGTACACATTTAGTACAACATCAATATTATTATTGATTGTTGTAAAAAGGTAAATACTTAATTTATGAAGGGACTGATTAGTTTTGAAAGAATTAACAGCGACTTCAACAAACATATTACCTCAAATTGAGAGTAGATATTCATATCTTACACAAGGCACTTTGGTTATGAACCGATATACGTAACGAAAGGGCCTCATAAGGGCAAACAAATTCCTAGACAGTATGGAAAAAGCTTGTATTCTAAGAAGATACAAGCTTTTTCTTTTCGAGTTGACATAAGTTTGATTATAGGAATTAGACTTTTCAATCTATTACCTTGTTAAAAAACGTTCGTAAAACTACATGTGTTTTAAAGAACGTTCGTAAATTGTTTTTAAATTTAAACGAACTTATAAAATGGCAAATTTTTTATACAAACTCGCAGTTCGTAAAAGTATACTTTTACGGACTTTTTTCAGTCTTTTTATATCTTTTTGTTGATTATAATAACTGGTCTACATGAGGTCTATCTATAATTGACGATCAAGATAAATATTGGTAACATAAACTGACGAACGTTCGGAAGGAGATGAGGTTATGACATTTAATCAGCTTAAAGAAGCTGCACTAAGACAATTCGCACTAAATGGTTATGAAGGAACGTCATTATCATCTATTGCTAGTGAAGTTGGGATTAAAAAGCAATCTATATATACATATTTTAAAAGCAAAGAAGAGCTTTTTGTTCACTCTTTTAATGACTCTTTGTCATGCGAACTATATTTTATAGAACACTTTTTTCAAGGAACCAACCGTACGTTACCTATAGAGAATTTATTATATAAGTTCTTAATAGAGTATTTAGATCGTTATGACAGCAATTTCAACACAAGCTTTTTTATCCGAACCTCATATTACCCTCCACAGCAGCTCAGAGAGCTGATAGTACGTGACTCTTACCAATTAACGACTAATTTAGAATGTTTATTAGAAACATTATTTAAAGAAAAAGAGCATTTATTAAATTGTCAATTTAGTGCTGATACTGCTACAGCAGCCTATCTGACTATTCTAGATGGTTTATTTGTAGAAATGTTGTATGGAGGAAGGTCAGAGCGTTTAGATAAAAGAATCTCTTCAACTTGGAATGTCTTTTGGCAAGGAATTAATGGTAGTAAACGAGCATAGACATCAAGCTTTCTTAACTTTCATTTACGTAAATCTTTATTCATAACAAATGAAAGGAGGGTAATTCATGAAAAGTAGACAAGAAGCTATTAATTACTGCATGAAATATAGGAATGTATTTGAAGATCAACCGTTTCGAGATAAAAATTGGACTACCATTAGGCATAACGAAAATCAAAAAGTTTTTGCATGGATTTTTGAGAGAGACGATCATATTTGGATAAACGTAAAGGGTGAACCAGAGGTAAATCGTCATTTACGCCAAATTTATCATTCCATAGTACCAGCTTATCACCTTAATAAAGAACATTGGAATTCTATCATTCTGGACGGTACCGTACCAGAAAAGGAAATATATGAAATGGTTAAAACAAGCTATCATTTAACAAAGGAGAGAAACACTTATGAAAACAAGAATAACTGAAATTTTTGGAATTCAATATCCAATCGTTCAAGGAGGATTAGCCTACTTAGCTTATGCTGAATTAGCTTCAGCTGTCTCTAATGCTGGTGGACTTGGGCAAATTACAGCTGCGACTCTAGGAACTCCAGAAAAGCTTCGAGAAGAAATTCGTAGAGTACGTGCCATGACCGATAAGCCATTTGGGGTGAATTTTGCAATTGCGAGGCATGATGGGCATTATAAAGACTTGCTTGAGGTGGCTATTGAGGAGAAGGTGCCGGCTATCTCTATAACTGGAGGGAATCCTCAACCTGTTTTTGAACGAATAAAAGGAGAAAATATCAAAACTCTTGTTCTAGTTTCAGGAGTTAGACAAGCACAAAAGGCTGAGGAACTTGGAGCTGATGCCGTAATGGCAGTAGGACAAGAAGGAGGCGGCCACTTAGGACGGGATGATATTGGTACAATGGTCCTTATCCCTCGTGTAGTTGAATCTGTTTCAATTCCTGTACTAGCTAGTGGAGGAATTGGAGATGGAAGAGGCCTATTAGCAGCCTTCGCCCTTGGAGCAGAAGGGATAGAAATGGGAACAAGATTTATTGCTACGCAAGAGTGTGTACATGCAAATCCTGTATACAAAGAAGCACTTGTGAAGGGAAAAGAGACAGATACAGTCATTATCAAGAAAACTTTAGGGAATCCTGGGCGTGTTTTAGAATCAAAATATGCTAGAGATATTATTGAACGTGAGCACAAAGGAGCAACTTATGAAGATTTAAAAGATATGGTTAGTGGTAAGGCAAACTGCAAATATATTTACAACGGGAATGAAGGAGAGGGGTTTGGTTGGGCTGGACAAGTTATCGGACTAATTAATGATGTTCCTACGGTTCAAGAATTATTTGATGAGATGATTTCTACAGCTGAACAAGGAAAGCAGCGCTTGATAAACATTTTAGAAACAACAAAGAACTACTAATAATTTTCCAGATTTAAGTAATATATATTAACTGAAATCGGAAATTTTAAATTATGTTTGTCTTATTATCTATAACAAAATAAAGAGCAACCTCATCTTTGTCATAGGAGAGAGATTGCTCTTTATGCTCGTTGAAGAATGAATGCTACAACGACTAAATTATATCATATTTTACCAATAAATATATATTTTTCTTGTTTTTGCATATGTATAAAAGGTGCGCTTTTTATACATCCTGTCCGCAATCACCTGAAAGAAAATAGTTGTTATATCAACGATGTATAAAAAGCTGCATACTCCGGAAAAAGAACCCTCGGCGGAACCGTTCTGCGACAAGGGTTCTTTTTTGGGTTGTGTTCCGGAAAGAGTGTTTATGTTAACTAAATCTGAATGCGATATACATACAACTTTAATATCAAAAGGATATGCCCCCTTCAGAACAATTCTAAAGGGGGCGTACCTGAAATATAAATATAATTGAAAGGAGTGAGATAATAATGCAAGCAAGTACCTTTTTAGGACTATTTTGGGGATGGACGACCGTTATCGTATCAGGAATACTTTTTATACGTCCATCGGTACTACGTGAGCTGAAAAAATTAGTGGTTGAAGACCGAGGGTTTGGGATTATATATGGCTTCCTATCTATTTTCTTAGGGTTAGGAACTGTTATCCTGCATAATGTATGGGCACTCAATTGGCAGGGATTCATTACACTTATTGGATGGCTCGCACTACTAAAGGGAATTTACGTGATTGCATATCCTGAACCATCCAAGAAAACCGGTTTTGAAGTACGGATACTATCTACGCGTATAGCACTTGCTATCCTTGGTGTTTTGGCTTTATGGATGCTTATAGTAATCTATATTAAATAATCTGTAATTCGAAATAGTGACAAACATGTCTCTAGCAACAAATAGATGGGGTTATCCATTCATTTCTCTTCCACTGGAGGACGTGAGATCGTAATACCTTCTAAACAATGAATTTAGCTCATACTAAACAACTTCTGATAAAGTACATTATGTAAACTAAATCTGTATACGGCCTACAGCTGTAAAACAGAAAAAACACTGGGTGGTCTACTCAGTGTTTTTTCTGTTTTTGGATGTTATGCAATTGGTCTCTATAGGCTGATGCCCGAGGGCGTACAAAGCATCATGAGTAGTTTGTTACGAATGTGAAAACTTATTCGTTGTTGGCTAATTTACAATTTAATTTTATAAATAGACATACTAATTATATCCAATTTATTTAGTAATCAAAGGTGGAAGTCTAATCATGATGTATGTCTTTCTGTGCTTTTTAGTTTTTAATTTAGGCTCTTTTCGTAAAGTTTGTGGCTTTTACAAAGTAAAATCCTAAAAAGGAAAAATATTTGTATTTGTAGAATAATTATCATAGAGCTTATTCAACTAAATGGCAGTTTAGTTAAATAAGTAGAAGTTGAATTCTGGATTAGCATATGCAAAAGGTGTAACAAAAAAAAGAATTGTACATGAGACAGTTCTTTTAAAGAGGGATTATTTCACTTTTTTGAGAGGTGAAATGACTTTGTTATAAAAATATCTTTCCCATTTAGCTAATAAACTGTTCCCATTTTCACCTTGCTGTATTTCAATTTCGTGTTTTTTATGAAATTCACTTACTCGCTTATTATGTTCTTTATGCCAGTGATGGAGAGCTTTTTGGTTCATTTTTATTCCTCCTTCAAAATATCATCATAATTATAGCTTTATAATTGTTAATTATAAAGCTATTTTAGCCCACAAATTTTGACATAAAAGATGAAAATTGATGTCAAAACCTTCTTTAATTACAAGGTACTTGGTTACAATTACTTATTATCAATTAAGGAGATTAATTTCTGGAAATTAAATGGAAGTTCAATGTTTAAAAAGAGCATCTTATTAAATAATTAGATGCTCTTTTTGGTGCCTAGAACGTTGATTATGTAAACTGATTTTGTATATGGTATACAGTTGTTAATCTCGATAAAGGTATAATTAAAGAGTAACACTTTTCTTATGAGGAGGAATGGCTTAATGATTGATAATAGATTATCTAAGATTAAGAATCATGAAGTGGATGATTCTTTGAGTGAACTTACTGACACAGACATTTTGTTGAATTTCCAACAAGCAATTACGAGCTTATACCCTCATCTAATTCCCATACATGCTCATGCTTATGATGCTTGGGACGATATTGTCATTCCATTGTTTTATGAAATGGTTTATAAGACGTTTACTTATAAATACGGTATTGAGATTGAGCCAAATGAAACACACGCTTATATGTTTAGCTTAAGACGTTATGAAGGTATTCATCATATTGAATGCTTTCCAAAAATGGCACCTTTTAAAGGCATACTGAATAACGATTATTTTGAGGTTAACGATGAGGAACTAAAAGGAAAAAGGCTTGTTTTCAAGTCTTTTGGAGATAGTGTTCACTATTTAACAACTGGTTTGGATACTGAAAATACTGATGCTGTTAATTTTGAATTAGTTGAGGTAGACGTTATATGTTCTCAATCAAACAGGATCACAGATATTGATGGATGTACTACATTTTTTATCCATAAAGACGATGTAGAATTTATGTTTATTGCTGAGACTTTTAATCAACATTTACATAGGGAGTAGGAATATGATGAATCTAAAAGAAAAGCAAAGTTCAAAATTTAGCGATATGTTTAAGTCCTACGAACAATTTTTGAAAAAGATTTTAAATATGTTCTTCACTAGATGATAGTTCATACCAAAAAAGCTTTTAAGAAACATAACACTTAAAA
>Ga0207655_1002015_pt1 | contig 17189 bp, 9 predicted proteins | sample KBSM44metaG_FD_184398 | JGI IMG/M metagenome (GOLD analysis project Ga0207655, IMG submission 184398) | Miscanthus rhizosphere microbial communities from Kellogg Biological Station, Michigan, USA - KBS M4-4 metaG (SPAdes) (version 2) | ecosystem: Host-associated > Plants > Roots > Rhizosphere >...
TGGCAATTGCGCCGCAACACTTGCAGACAGCGCCGCGATGGAATCGGTCATGTTATCGGCAGTTTGATACTGATGACGCACCAGTTGCTCCGCTAACTGTTGCTCACCAAACGCCAGATAACGCAGACAGGTATTGCGCAACGCACGTTTACCAATATCTGCATGCTCCACACGATAAGCATCGAGCTTGTTGGCGTTGTAAACCGCGAGGAATTCATCTGCCAGTTCATTTGCCAGGGTGCGGGTCAATGCTTCATGCACAGCGGCAATCGCCTGCGGGTCGATAATCTGGAACAGTTCAGAGATTTCGATTTGCGAAGGCAGCGTCAGAATTTCAGCGGCCAGTGCCGGGTCGATTTTCTCATCCAGCAAAATGGCGCGGAACGCATCGGCCACATGCAACGGCAGAGACAGTGGCTGGCCCTGCTGGCTACGGTTTACATTGAGCTTAATGTAAGTGGCCAGCAGACTTTGCGCGGCATCCCAACGCGAGAAATCGTTGCGAGCATGGCGCATCAGGAACGTCAGTTGCTGGTCGCTCCATTTGTATTCCAGTTTTACCGGTGCTGAGAATTCACGCAGCAAAGATGGCACGGGCTGGAAGTAAACGTTATCAAAGACAAACGTCTGCTCTTCCTGAGTCACATTCAGCACATGGTGAATGGGGTGGCCATTTTTTTGCAATGGAATGACTTTGCCTTCGTTATCATACAGTTCGATATCGAACGGAATGTGTAACGGGTGCTTTTCATGCTGTTCAGCCGTAGGCGGTGTTGTCTGGCTGATCGTCAGCGTATACAGCTCTTTTTCCGGGTCGTAGTCATCACGCACGGTGACAACTGGCGTGCCCGCCTGGCTGTACCAACGACGGAAATGGGACAGGTCAACGTTTGACGCATCTTCCATCGCCTGGACAAAATCATCACAGGTCGCAGCACTGCCGTCATGACGTTCAAAGTACAGTTGCATGCCTTTCTGGAAGTTTTCTTCGCCCAGTAAAGTGTGCAGCATACGGATAACTTCTGAACCCTTTTCATACACGGTCAGCGTGTAGAAGTTGTTCATTTCAATGACTTTATCCGGGCGAATCGGGTGGGCCATCGGGCTTGCATCTTCTGCAAATTGCAGGGCACGCATGGTGCGCACGTTTTGAATGCGGTTAACTGCGCGTGAACCGAGATCAGAGCTGAATTCCTGGTCACGGAAGACGGTCAGCCCTTCTTTCAGGCTCAACTGGAACCAGTCACGACAAGTGACACGGTTGCCGGTCCAGTTGTGGAAATATTCGTGGCCGATGACACGTTCAATATCGAGGTAATCTTTATCGGTCGCCGTTTCTGCACGTGCCAGTACATATTTGGAGTTAAAGACGTTCAGGCCTTTGTTCTCCATGGCGCCCATGTTGAAGAAGTCGACGGCGACAATCATATAGATGTCGAGGTCATACTCGAGACCGAAGCGGGATTCATCCCATTTCATCGAAGCTTTAAGCGACGTCATCGCCCAGCTTGCACGGTCGAGGTTGCCACGGTCGACAAACAACTCCAGGGCAACCTCACGGCCGGAACGCGTTTTATAGCTGTCGCGCAGCACGTCGAAATCACCCGCCACCAGTGCAAACAGGTAACACGGTTTCGGGAACGGATCTTGCCATTGCACCCAATGACGGCCATTTTCCAACTCGCCTTCGGCGATACGGTTTCCGTTAGAGAGCAGGAATGGATACTGTTTTTTATCGGCAATGATTTTAGTGGTGAAGCGCGCCAGAACGTCTGGTCGGTCGAGATACCAGGTAATGTGGCGGAAACCTTCAGCTTCACACTGGGTGCAAAGCGCATCGCCTGAAAGGTAAAGGCCTTCCAGTGCGGTATTGGTTGCAGGGCTTATCTCATTAACGATGGTCAGCGTGAAGGCTTCTGGCAGTGATTCGATAATCAATACGCCCTCTTCCTGGCGGTAATCTTCCCAGGCAGTGCCATTTACAACAACAGACACCAGCGTCAGGTCTTCGCCATCAAGACGCAGAGGTGCACCTGCTGCACCCTGGCGGGTAATCTGGCTAATAGCTGTGACCAGGGTTTTTGCGGCATCAAGGTCAAAGGTCAAATCGATATCGGTAATCGTGTAATCCGGCGCACGGTAATCGTGGCGATATTTGGCTTGTGGCTGTTGTGTCATAAAAAACCTTATACATCATCGGTAAGTTTGCGAAGTTCAGTCTATTCCTGTTGCTCTAATGTTGCCACGCAGAAACGACAACTTTTGAGGCTAATACCGCCGTATTCCCTAAATAATTCCCGTTACAGGTCGGCAGCAAAGGAGCAAATCCCCTGGAGCTTACTAAAGTAAGTGACTGGGGTTTGTGAGTGCAGCTAACCCCCCTGTAACGGGAAGTATGACGGGACGGCACGAAATGCCATCGACCAGAAAATGTCCGTGTGTTGTGATTCAGGTTCAATAAACAGATAATCAGGGTATACTCCTGCGTCTTTTATCTGCTTAGCCCTTGATGGAAACGCTCCTGTGAGAGGATGCTGCAACGCGCCATGACACGACACGCTTCCCCGATTTTGCAAACGCTACTGGATACTGACGCCTATAAGCTTCATATGCAGCAGGCCGTTTTCCACCGTTATCACGACGTGAACGTCGCGGCCGAGTTCCGTTGCCGCGGTGATGATCTGCTGGGCATTTACGCAGACGCCATTCGTGAGCAGGTTGATTTAATGCAACACCTCGCGTTAAGTGACGAGGAGTTCGCGTTTTTGGAAACTCTGCCATTCTTCCAGGCCGATTACCTCTGCTGGCTGCGTACTTTCCGCTACGACCCCACTCAGGTGCACATCAGCAATAACAACGGCCATTTAGATATTCGTCTAACCGGTTCGTGGCTGGAAGTGATTATGTGGGAAGTGCCATTGCTGGCGGTGATCAGCGAAGTGGTGCATCAACACCGCTCGCCAGGCGTGACCACGCAAATGGCGCTAGAGAGTCTGGAAAGCAAACTGGTTCAGTTCAAAGAATTGACGGCAGATATCGATCTTTCTGCTTTCCGCCTGATGGATTTTGGCACTCGTCGCCGCTTCTCGCGTGAAGTTCAGGAAGCTATTGTAAGCCGCCTGCAACAAGAATCATGGTTTGTTGGCACCAGCAATTACGACCTCGCGCGCCGTCTGAATTTAACCCCGATGGGCACTCAGGCTCACGAATGGTTCCAGGCACATCAGCAAATCAGCCCGACTCTCGCAAACAGCCAGCGCGCAGCGCTCCAGGCCTGGCTTGATGAGTACCCGGATAAACTTGGCATCGCGCTGACCGACTGCATCACAATGGATGCCTTCTTACGCGACTTTGATCTTTCATTCGCCAGCCGGTATCAGGGGCTGCGCCACGATTCAGGTGACCCGTTTGAATGGGGCGAAAAAGCTATCGCGCATTACGAAAAACTCGGCATTGATCCAAAAACCAAAGTATTGGTATTTTCGGACAATCTCGATTTGCCAAAAGCCATCGAGCTTTATCGCCATTTCTGCACTCGCGTGAATCTCAGCTTCGGTATTGGCACGCGCCTGACATGCGATATTCCGCAGGTGAAGCCACTTAATATTGTCATCAAGTTGGTTGAGTGTAACGGCAAGCCGGTCGCTAAACTGTCCGACAGCCCAGGCAAAACGATTTGCCACGATAAAGCTTTTGTCCGCGCACTGCGTAAAGCTTTCGATTTACCACTAGTCAAGAAAGCCAGTTGAGCCAATAAACCTGTGGGTGATATTCATCGCACTCATAGGTTTCTTTCTTTATATCTGTGACTCCCCTCTTTATGTATTTCTTCGTTTCCTTTGATTTTTCTGCTTGTCTGAAAGCTGGCTACAGGTAACATAGATAACCCCCGAATGTGGGTTATTTTTTATTGTCACTGACCATTTAATAGAGAGAAAAATATGAGCGTTGTGCCTGTAGCCGACGTACTCCAGGGCCGCGTAGCCGTTGACCAAGAAGTCACCGTGCGCGGATGGGTGCGTACTCGTAGAGATTCAAAAGCTGGTATCTCCTTCCTCGCCGTCTATGACGGTTCCTGCTTCTCTCCTGTACAGGCCGTCATTAATAATTCTCTGCCTAATTACAATGATGACGTACTGCGCCTGACAACCGGTTGCTCCGTTGTCGTGACTGGTAAAGTTGTAGAGTCTCTTGGTCAGGGCCAGAGCTTTGAAATCCAGGCAAGTGAAGTTGAAGTGACTGGCTGGGTTGATGATCCTGATACTTATCCGATGGCGGCAAAACGTCACAGCATTGAGTATCTGCGTGAAGTAGCTCACCTGCGCCCACGCACCAACATGATTGGCGCCGTTGCCCGTGTGCGTCATACCCTTGCTCAAGCCTTACACCGTTTCTTCCATGAAAATGGTTATTTCTGGGTATCCACACCGCTGATTACTGCATCTGATACCGAAGGCGCTGGCGAAATGTTCCGTGTATCTACGCTGGACATGGAAAACCTGCCGCGTACCGAAGCGGGCAAAGTTGATTTCGATAAAGACTTCTTTGGTAAAGAAGCGTTCCTGACCGTATCCGGTCAGCTGAACGGCGAAACCTACGCGTGTGCGTTATCAAAGGTTTATACCTTCGGCCCAACCTTCCGTGCAGAAAACTCCAACACCAGTCGTCACCTGGCTGAATTCTGGATGCTGGAGCCAGAAGTGGCTTTCGCCAATCTGGACGACGTCGCGGGCCTGGCTGAAGCCATGCTGAAGTATGTCTTCAAAGCGGTGCTTGACGAGCGTATGGATGACATGGAGTTCTTCGCTGAACGCGTTGACAAAGATGCAGTGGATCGTTTACAGCGTTTCATCGATGCCGATTTTGCGCAGGTTGATTACACCGATGCGGTTACAATTCTCGAGAATTGTGGTCAGAAATTCGAGAATCCAGTGTACTGGGGTGTAGACCTTTCTTCCGAGCATGAGCGTTATCTTGCTGAGCAACACTTCAAAGCGCCGGTAGTCGTGAAAAACTATCCAAAAGATATTAAGGCCTTCTATATGCGCCTTAACGAAGACGGTAAAACCGTTGCCGCAATGGACGTGTTAGCGCCAGGTATTGGTGAAATCATCGGTGGTTCTCAGCGTGAAGAACGTCTGGATGTACTGGATGCGCGCATGGCTGAGATGGGTCTGAATAAAGAAGACTACTGGTGGTATCGCGATCTGCGTCGTTACGGCACCGTTCCACACTCCGGTTTCGGTCTTGGCTTTGAGCGCCTGATTGCCTATGTAACAGGTGTGCAGAACGTTCGTGACGTGATTCCATTCCCACGTACACCACGTAACGCTAGCTTCTAAAACCGCTATTTTTCTAAGGCCAGCATTGCTGGCCTTTTTTACATCTACTGTCTGAACGTCTTTTTTCTTCAACGAAAGTTAAACAAACGTCAATTTCAACCCCATTCCACAACTACCCCGTTACTAAGTGTGTCCATGACACAGACAAACACAAAATAACCACACTTACCGCTAGCACTCTCTCTACCAGCATTGACTTAGCATATTCGGATAAAACTTGCTCAGAAGTCTGGATGTCCAGAAGTCACTCAAATAATGTACAAATGTAAGCAAAATATACACAATATTTTTCTTATTCTAAATTAAACATAAGTAATTCATATATATAGATATAAATAGGTGTTTTTTTAGGCGAAGCGGCAAGGAAGTTTGAGATAGTTCACAAAGTTCCACAAAATACATATTTAGTTACACATACTTTCTTTTTGTAACCAAGTCTCGATGTTTGTAGCACTTTCTGGCTAGCGAAACGGTTTCATGGATGGAAAGATGCCTGACAGATACAGAAAGACACCAAACTCTCATCAATAGTTCCGTACAGAATTATTGACGGCAGTGGCAGGTGTTACAAAAAAACCTAATGAGGGTAATAAATAATGATGAAGCGCAATATTCTGGCAGTGGTAATCCCTGCTCTGCTGGTAGCCGGTGCAGCAAACGCTGCAGAAATCTATAACAAAAACGGCAACAAACTGGATTTCTACGGTAAAGCTGTAGGCGAGCACGGATGGACTACAAGTGGTGATAACACCAGCAACGGTGACTCCACTTACGCTCGTATCGGTTTCAAAGGCGAAACTCAGATTAATGACCAACTGACCGGTTACGGCCAGTGGGAATACAACATGAACGCCTCCAACCCGGAAGGTGCTCAGGCTACCGCTACTCGTCTGGCATTCGCTGGTCTGAAATTTGGTGATGCAGGCTCCCTGGATTACGGCCGTAACTACGGCGCAATCTACGACGTAGCGGCTTATACCGATATGCTAGTTGTATGGGGCGGCGATACTTGGATCGATAAAGACAACTTCATGAATGGTCGTGCTAATGGCCTTCTGACCTACCGTAACAGCAACTTCTTCGGTCTGGTTGATGGCCTGGCATTTGCTCTGCAATACCAGGGCAAAAACGATCGTGACAATACTATTGGTGTGTTTGTAAATGACAATGGCCAAGCAGAAGTTGGTCCTACTGCTAACGGCGCTAAAGCAAACGGCGACGGCTACAGCACCGCTGTAACTTATGACATCGGCGAAGGCTTCGGTATTGCTGCTGGCTATGAGTCTGCTAACCGCACTAACGCACAACGTTCAGCTGCACATAACTCAGATTTCGCGAGCGCCGGTGGTGATCAGGCTGAAGCATGGTCTACTGCTGCTAAATACGATGCGAACAATGTCTACGCTGCAATTATGTATGCAGAAACTCTGAACATGACTCGTGAAGCTGATAGCAACTTCGCTAACAAAACTCAGAACTTCGAAGCTGTAGCTCAGTACCAGTTCGACTTCGGTCTGCGTCCATCCATCGCTTACGTGCAGTCTAAAGGTAAAGACCTGAAGGCTCGTGGCACCTTCTCCGGTGGCGATGCTGACCTGAAGAAATACGTAGAAGTGGGTACCTGGTACTACTTCAACAAAAACATGAACGTATACGCTGCATATCAGTTCAACCTGCTGGACGACAACAGCTACACCGAAGCTTCTGGTCTGGAAACAGCAGACATGGCTACTGTTGGTATCGTTTATCAGTTCTAATTATCCAGCAACATTGTTGCCAGGATGATTTAAAAACAGGGCTTCGGCCCTGTTTTTTTATGCCCAGAGAGGTGAAAAAAATAACTTGTGACGAGAGCAGTTTCTTTTTGTTGCAAACGGTTGGCATTTACTAAAACAGCAGTTAACCTGAGTGCGTTACTCCCCTCGATATCACAATGGAAACTCGTCATGTTTGAGAACATTACCGCTGCTCCTGCTGATCCAATTCTTGGTTTGGCCGATTTGTTTCGCGCCGATGACCGTCCGACTAAAATTAACCTTGGTATTGGTGTTTATAAGGATGAAACGGGTAAAACTCCGGTTTTAACCTGCGTTAAGAAAGCGGAGCTGTATCTGCTGGAAAATGAGAACACCAAGAACTACCTCGGTATTGACGGTATTCCAGAATTTGGTAGCTGTACCCAGGAATTGCTGTTCGGGAAAAATAATGCTCTGAGTGCAAACAAACGTGCTCGTACGGCTCAAACCCCTGGTGGTACTGGTGCACTGCGTGTTGCCGCTGATTTCCTCGCTAAAAATACCACCACCCAACGTGTGTGGGTGAGCAATCCAAGCTGGCCAAACCACAAAAGCGTCTTTAACTCTGCTGGGCTGGAAGTGTGCGAATATGATTACTATGACGCGCAGAACCACTCTCTGAATTTCGATGGCCTGATTAACAGCCTGCAAGCTGCACAAGCAGGTGACGTGGTGTTGTTCCACGGTTGCTGCCATAACCCAACCGGTATTGATCCAACGGCTGAGCAGTGGAAAACTCTGGCAGAAATGTCACTGGCTAAAGGCTGGTTGCCGCTGTTTGACTTCGCCTATCAGGGCTTTGCCCGTGGTCTGGAAGAAGATGCCGAAGGTCTGCGTATCTTTGCTGCAAGCCACAAAGAACTGATTGTTGCCAGCTCTTACTCTAAGAACTTTGGCCTCTACAACGAGCGCGTAGGTGCTTGTACTCTGGTTGCTGCTGATGCGGATACCGTGGATCGTGCGTTCAGCCAGATGAAGGCTGTGATTCGTGCTAACTACTCTAACCCGCCAGCACACGGCGCCTCCGTTGTTGCTACCATTCTTAGCAATGACGCGCTGCGTACAATTTGGGAACAAGAGCTGTCAGACATGCGTCAGCGTATTCACCGTATGCGCCAGTTGTTCGTCAATACCCTGCAAGAGAAAGGCGCTAACCGCGACTTTAGCTTCATCATCAACCAGAACGGTATGTTCTCGTTCAGCGGCCTGACTAAAGAGCAGGTGCTGCGTTTACGTGAAGAGTTTGGTGTGTATGCGGTTGCTTCAGGGCGTGTGAACGTTGCAGGCATGACGCCAGACAATATGGCTCCGCTGTGCGAAGCGATTGTTGCTGTGCTGTAAGCCATCAGCAGATATGAAAAGAGCCGCTCAAAGCGGCTCTTTTTATTTAGCTTAACAAACTTACCAGACCGGTAATTCGTCTTGCAGGAAGGGATTGTGCAGGCGTTCATAACCCAAAGTGGACAACGGCCCGTGACCTGGAATAAACGTCACATCATCACCTAATGGCAACAGTTTACGTTTAATCGAGTCAATCAGCGCCGCATGGTCGCCACGCGGGAAGTCGCTACGCCCTACTCCGCCTTTGAAAATCACATCGCCGGAAATCAGTAACTGAGATTGCGCATCAAAGAAAACGACGTGACCAGGAGTATGGCCCGGGCAATGCAGCACCTGTAAGGCTACATTTCCCACTGACACACTATCACCCTCGTTCAGCCAACAGTCTGGCGTCAGCGGCAAACACTCCTCAAGCCCAAACATTTGGCTTTGCGCGGGTAAACCCTGCAACCAAAATTCGTCTTCTTTTTCCGGCCCAACAACAGGAACACCGTAATGTTCGGCCAGTTCAGCAGCAGCCCCAACATGATCAAGATGACCATGCGTTAACAGGATTTGCGTAATAGTCACGCCCTGCGCCGCCACTTGCTGCTTGATCTTTTCGGCTTCGCCACCGGGATCAACCAGTGCTGCCTGTTGAGTTACTTCACACCAAATCAGCGAACAGTTTTGTCCGAATGCGGTGACCGGAATTATGTGATAGTTCATGACACTCCAATACCGGCAACCATCGCCGGATTCCGTTGTTTTACCAGCGCCTTAATGGCCCGGTATCAATATGCACAAAGTTGCTGCTGGGGTAGTATCCTACACCACCTGCGCGCATAGATAATGCTGCTTTGCGAACATTGCTCAACGAAATCCCTTCAATATGGAAATCCATGGCCTGGCCTTTGGTGTGGTAGCTTTTTTTCGCGACCCCACGACTGTGAGCACGAAGCTCATTATTGGTGTCCAGAGAGCGATAGCCAGAGACCAGTTGCACCGGTTTGTTGGTCCCCAACAAGCCTTGCAGGCGATATAGCTGGTCGAATAATTTCGGGTCGATGGATTTAATTTTATTCGCGCGATAATCGCGGAAGAAATGATTAAGCCTTGCTAATTCATCCTGAATATAGCCTTTACCATCGAAAAATTCAGCCTTCAATGACTCCCCTGTATGCAGGTTATTCAGAGTCAGAACGCGTGGGCGCGGTGTTGATAGCATGGCAAACGCTTGTGTTGGTAACAGCGAGGCACCTAAAGCCACGCCACCCAACGCCAGCAGCTTGCGGCGGTTTGCGTCAAATTTGTCCATGATGTCCAGGTCTACAGGTAAAAAACGATCGAATAATATGCACTTCAGCGCACTGCCTGGCACCTTAACTGCCAAAACAAAGCGAGTCAAGGTGTGCAAAACCCAGCAAAATCGGGCCCTGTAGAGGACCCGGCTGGGTATCGCAATTATTACGACCGCTAATTCATTAGAATTACTGCATTTAGCGAATCAATAGTTCAGCTTTTGGAAGAATTTGTGCGCCAGATCGCGCGGTAAGATCGTAATTGTAAATATCGGTTCGGTACTGTGTACGTCCATCTTCACCGACAAACGCCGTCAAATAGTAAAGATTGACCGGAATGGTCTGGCGAATATTGACATACTTGGTGCTGCCGTCTTTCAGTTGACTTGAAATCCGGGCATCGTTCCAGCCAGCATCCTGCAATAACATATTTGCCAGTTCAGACGCTTTATTCACGCGTACGCAGCCAGAACTCAGCGCTCGTGCATCTTTCTGGAACAGGGTGTGGTTTGGCGTGTCATGCAAATAGATAGCGTCAGAACTCGGCATATTAAACTTGTAACGCCCTAACGAGTTCTGCACCCCTGGTTTTTGCTGGAAACGGAATGGCAGATTGCTGGCTGTGATAGTTTCCCAATCCACACGCCACGGGTCGATAGCTTCAGCATTGTTGCTCCAGCCGCGTAAAACGCTGTAACCATGGCGATCAAGATAACCCGGGTCTTGACGGACTTTTGGCAGGATATCGTTGCGTGCAAGCGTTGGCGGCACATTCCATGGCGGGTTCACCACCACGTTATTAAGCGCACTGCTCATCATTGGCGTTTTACGGTCAGGACGCCCGACAATCACCCGCGAAGCCAATACTTCACTGCCGTTGAGGTAATAGCTCAGCGAATAGTCAGGGATGTTCACCATAATACCGGTGTCGAGTTTCTTCGGCAGCAATCGCAAACGTTGGATATTTAATGCCACTAACGACGCACGCTGCTGTGGCGTGACATTCAGCCAGTTACGCGTTAATTGCCCAATGGAGCCATCCACACCCAAACCCTGCCATTTCTGGAAACGTTTCACCCCTTCCACCAGTTCGTTGCTGTAAACGCTTCGCACAGCAGGCGCTGATTTCTTTTTCTTCCCGGCAACCGCTTCAGGAGTCTGTTGCGCCACCTGCTCACTGTCTAGTTGAATGGCCGATGGACTGATTGCAACGACAGTATTAGATACACTATCCCGTTCTTTAAGCGGTATTGCAGGTTCAGCTTGCAGCATGCCGGTACGGGCCAGAATTTCTCTCAGTGCTGGCGTATCGTTGCTCCACTGGCCAGGACGGAGCGTTTCACTGCCGGTCAGTTGCGGCCACGGACGTGAGTCACTTAACAAATGCACCAGTGATTGATGCAATTTGGCGTATTGCGGATGCTGAGGCGCAAGTGTTTCGATAAAACTCACCAGCGTTCCCTGGTCAACCGCCACCTGCCATTGGTTAATCACGGAAATAGGCGGAGTTTGCAGCTTGTATGGCTTAGTGCTGTACAACCAGCGGTTACCTTCCGTTGGGATACCATACACAAATTGCAGATATCCCATCATCGCATCTGACAAAACGATGTCTCGCGCCAGACCCGTGACGGCAGGGTCGGTGAGCAGCTCAACCCAAGTGGTAAATTGCGGCTGAATACCGGCAATGGCCAGTTCCGCAAGCTGTTGTTGGAAAGCTTTCACCGCATCGCGATTTTCCCACATCGGTTTCATTTCACGGGCGGCATAGAACGCTGAAAGCGCATTGAGGTAAACCGGCGTATAACCCGCAGGCATTTGAGCCACCAGCTGCGTGCGACTTTGTGCGGCAGACATGCCGGTTGAGTTGAGCGGCAACACTCCCACCATATTAGCGGTCGCGGTAGATTGTGGTAATGGCTGGTCAGGTGAGCTTGCGGGTTCAATGCTCACCGCAGAGCTATCTGATGGAACAACCTCTGGCTCATCGGCCTGCGCCATAAACAGTGGAGCGAAACTGAGTGCCAGTCCCAACGTAAGCGCTGACACTCGAAAACTGTGCAATTTTTTAAGCAACATCCCTTGCCCCCTGTTTTTAAAACTTTCAAATTAACCCAAATTATCTCACTGGGCTTAAATATCAGTATATAAACAGCAAAAACTATTTGCCCGCATAAATGTAAATAAAATTAAAGAATAAGAACTTTCGAGCCAAAGAAAACGCGGGCCGTAGCCCGCGTTAATTATGACGCTTCAGTCATGTCAGCCGACGGTTCAGGAAGCGGAGGCGCAAAGCCCCGCAGCCCAACAACATGAACGTGTTCATGGTTCTGAACAACCTTACGCACCAGCTTATAGGTAGTGCCTTTTTCTGGGCTAATGTTCTCCGGCGCTGCAATGATCAGTTGCATTTCAAGACGTTCGCATAGCTCAAACAACGTGGCAATCGACTTCGCATCCAGACGCGCAGCCTCATCGAGGAACAGCAAACGGCATGGGGAAATGTCTTTCCCACGTAGTCGACGAGACTCTTCTTCCCAGCTCTGAACCACCATGACCAGAATCGACATCCCGGTACCGATCGCTTCACCGGTTGACAGCGCGCCACTTTCCGCACGAAGCCAGCCATCTGAACCACGGTTAACTTCCACTTCCATTTCGAGGTAATTACGATAATCGAGCAGCTCTTCACCGATGGTCTGTGGTGTGCGCTGGCCCATATCAATTTGTGGATTCAGGCGTTGGTACAGTTTCGCTAATGCTTCAGAGAAACTCAGACGGTTGCTGTTGAACAGATCCTGATGCTGCTCATGTTGTTCTGAAAGGACATTCAGCAACATGGCGTGAGTTTCACGCACGTTCACGTTCAAACGCACGCTATTCACCTGACCGAAGGAGACACTTTGCAGACCCTGGTTCAGCATGCGGATACGGTTTTGTTCACGCTGAATAGTCTTACGGATGATATTCGCCACGCTGCGAGAACTGATCGCCAGTTTTTGCTCGCGTGAAGTGAGTTCCTCCGTCAGACGACTCAGTTCAATCTCCATCTGCTCGATGGCTTCAACCGGGTCATCAGTACGGATAATGTCCTGGCGAATACGTTCGCGAAGATGCTGATAAACCGCCACAAAGAACTGAATCTTACGTTCAGGGCGTTTTGGATCTTCAGACATACGCAGTACATCGCGCAGATGTTCGTTGTCCGCAACCGCCAAACGCAGCGCACCCAACGCTTTATCCGAGATAGAACGCAGTTCATCACCGGTGACATAAGCCAATTCGCGGCGATTCAGGCGGCGCTCAACACCATTGTCTTTCACCATCCGCATCACCGCACACCAGCCCGCTTTCGCGGTGACAACCTGTTCACGCATTTCAAAATAGCTGCGTTCCAGCTGTTTCAGTTTGCGGGTTAAGTTGCTCATTTCCGCTTCGCAATAAGTCAGCGCTTTTTCGAGCTGATTACGACGGCTACGGTTGGTGCTCAGTGCGGTATGTAATTCATCACGACGTGAGCGCGCACGCTCTTCAGCGCCAATATCAGCGCGAACGCCGATGTCCTGTAGTTCTTTGTGCAGATCGGTTAACAGCTCTTTTTTAGTATCAAAGGAGCTTTTCAGCGATGCCATTAACTGGCTGAACTGACTTAATTGCTGTGCATGCTGACGCAAGGCTTCGCGTGAACGGGTACGTTCCGCTTCTGCTTGCTCCAGACGGCTACGCAATTTTTCATTTAAATCGCTATTGCCATCGAGCATCGCGGCAGAATCAGAGTAGCTAAAGTGCGCCCGACGCTGCACCACTTCAGTCAAGGCAAATGCCTGCTGACGGGCATCGCGTTGTACTTGTTGCGCGTACTGATAATCTTCTTTTAACTGCTCAAACTGCTCAGGGTCACTTTGCAGTGCCGATGCCACGGCTTCGAGTTTTGCAAGTTGGTTACCAAACTGATGCAGGAAGCGCGCGGCTTCTTGCGCTTCGTCGAGGCGTTCACGGATTTCATCGCAACGGTCAGCCAGCGTTTCATCATTGAGTAAGTTGATACGCGGCAATAAGCGGTTAAGTTGATCAACCCCTTCTTTCGCCTGATCGTATTGCTGACGCTGTTGCTGATTGTCGTTTTCATGGTTGCTGATAGCACGTTCAACTTCACCACGACGGGTGTTGAGTTGACGAATTTCTGCTTCCGGGTCGTCATCAAATGCCACACCCAAATGCTGACCGATGAAACGACTAAATGCCTGGTGTAAACGCTGTGATTTCTGAACATCGAACGACAGTGTCGCGAAACGCTCTGCCAGGGTTTCGCGTTCAGCATGCAGGTTCTCAAGGCGATTCTCACGTGCGGCACGGCCAAATATTGGCAGCTCAGGCAAGCGAGAGTAACGCCACTGACGCTCTGCGGTTTTCACCAGAACGGCTGCGTTTAATTCTTCAACGGTAAAGACGTTGTCATCAAAGGAAGATGGGTCACCTTCAATTAAATAGAGGTCTTCAGGACAATCTTCCAGGTTGTCTAACTGCTCGCGCACCAGCGATAAATCGGGTACCACAATGGCGTGACGCGATGGGCCATACAATGCCGAGAAGTAAGGAGCATCGTCGATGCTGATATCGTCATAAATTTCAGATAACAGCACGCCGCCAAAACGTTCAGCCAGCGCATTTAAACGTGGATCTTCGGCACCGCCGGGTTGGCTCAGGCGTTCGATTTCTTCGTCAATGGCACGTTTACGCGCGCCGACTTCGTCACGTTCAACGGTGACGTCACGCTCACGCTCAAGCAGTTGCTGCATGTATTCGGTAACTTGCTGGCTGCTTTCAAACTGCTCGTTGCTCTGCTCACAAAGCTGATTGAGGCTGGTTTGTGCCGCCACCCAAATTGGGGCTCGCAGCAGCAAACGCTTAGTGCGAGCCTGAATCTGCTCTTGTTCCTGGCGCAGGTTTGCACGCTGATCGCTGGCATCAGAAACACGCTGCTGCAAGGTTTCGATACGTTCAGAGAGTTCTTCGTGCAACACTTCCAAATCTTCAGGATCAAAGTGTTTGCCCTGACGTTTGCAGAACTCAGCGAGCATGCGCTCAGCTTCTTGCTGTTCGCGCAGACGTTGTTCGAGTTCGTTAAGGCGCGCTCTGAGCGGCTGAACTTGTTCCATCAAATGGCGCTGGTTATTGCTGTCGCGTAGTAATTCACGCGCCACGTTCCAGGCGTCGCTACGACTCACTGGGCCATTGATCGCGGTAACAAGCTGATAAGCGTGCTCAAACTGGCTATGCGCCGTTTGTGCCACACTCATTTTCTGTTCCAGCGTCAGCAGTTTTTCAGTGGTTTCCTGCTCTTTTGCCTGGAATGTTTCTAACCATTCTTCCGCGCTATCGGTAGTCAGGTCAGGCAAATGGCACAGCGAACGTGCACGCTCCAGTGCCTGTAATGCCTGTTGATACTGAATGGCGCGCGTTTGCTGAACATCAAGCGCTTGCTGGTAATCGGCAAGCTGGCTTTTCAGCTCATCGACTTCCAGTTCAGCGGCTTCGGCGCGAGCTTCGTTTTCTTCTTGCTGCTCAGAGGCTTCGGCAACAATTTCATTTTGTTCTTCGAGGCGCATTTGCAGTTCGTCGAGGTCAGCTTCGTAACGCTCGATTTTTTCCTGCTGGCGAATTGCCGTCTGCACCAGGTTCAGGTGGTCACTCGCCGCCTGATAATCTGTTTCCAGATCCCCTTCCGCGCCGCTGTGTTCAGCCAGTTCACGCGCCATTTCGACATGTTTGTATTGCTCAGCAGCCAGTTGCTTACGGCTGGTCAATAACTCACGACGGAACTCGAGCGCTTTATCCAGGTGGATGCGGCGTTCGTTGGCGTGACGCATGTAATCCGCTGCCACGTAGTTAGTGGCTTCAGAAATCAGATGCTTAAACAGGTCACGGTCCGACTGGGTGACGCGAATGGCTTCCAGCGTCATGCGGTTTTCGCGCAGTGCCGCTTCCATATCCTGGAAGGCTTTGCGCACACCGCCGTTTTCTGGCAACAAGTAGTCGCGCAGTGAACGGGTAATGGCGCTGGAAATCCCGCCGTACAGCGAGGCTTCGATAAGACGGTAGTACTTGCTACGATCCGATGCACTGCGCAGACGACGCGCAACAATGCCCAAATCGAACATCAGCGAGTGGTAATCGGTAATTGAGTTGAACTGTTTAAACTGAACGCCTTCGATGGCTTCCACTTTATCTTTCAGTTCTTGCAGGCTCAGAACACGTGCCTGGCGCTCGTTAATGGTCTCTGTCAGTAACTGTGTTGGCTGAATAGACTCTGGTAAACCCTGAATCGCAAACGGTTTGATGTCGACTTTACGGTCACGACCGGCTACTTGTTGCAGACGCACACCAACAACAACGCGCTGGTGACGTGAGTTAACCACATCCAGCAGTGAGTAACAGACCCCTGCTTTCAACTTACCGTGCAGACCTTTGTCGCGTGAACCTGAAGTGGCCCCCGCTTCGGTGGTATTTCGGAAGTGCAACAGCGTTAAATCGGGGATTAATGCAGTAACAAAAGCCGCCATGGTGGTGGATTTACCGGCACCATTACCACCAGAAAGCGTGGTGACCAGTTCATCCAAATCAAACGTACGCGCGAAGAAACCATTCCAGTTAATCAGCGTAAGTGAGCGAAATTTCCCGCGTTCAATCATTCCTGTTCATCCTCCGCGTTATCCTGAACAATTTGCGACTCTTCCGTTTCATCATTGAGTTGCAAACGAGTTTCGACCGGCATCGCTTCACCATCGCGGATCATGCGTAATTGCGCTTCGCGCGCATCATCGCCGGCGCGCACATCGGCGCCAAAGCGGAATACAGATTCGGTAATGCGGAATTTGCTGCTGTCGTGGCCCATAAACCAGATCATGCCGAGGCGGCGTAGACGGGTTAACGAAGCACGGACTTTTTCTTGCAGTTTTTGCCTGTCCACATCCGAGCCGGTAGAACGGTTATTCACAAGTTTGAGTAACTTGTTTTCATCCGCCAGCGTCAACAGCTCGTCATAGAGTTCGGCCTGCGTGAAGATACCTTCGTTTGCCAGTCGTTCCGGGCTGAGATAGAGGTAACAAAGAATTTTACCGACCATCATATCCAGTTCGGACAATACAGAGCGCGGAATCAGCGTGGTGGATCGCGGACGCAAATAGAAGAAACCTTCCGGGGCGCGAATCAACTCCACATTATAGCGGGTGTAAAACTCTTCCAGTTCATCCTGGAAATCCATCAAATAGGCATGATTATCCAGCTCATCGAGCCCAATGTGCCGTCCGGAACGTAATTGGCTGTCGAGTGCCGGAAATAACGGATTGGCCAACGCCTGTGCCAGTTTTACTGGCATCACTTTTTCAATATTTGTTGATGACATGCGCCTGTACCTTGGCTCCGTAATC
>Ga0207655_1002019_pt1 | contig 17179 bp, 6 predicted proteins | sample KBSM44metaG_FD_184398 | JGI IMG/M metagenome (GOLD analysis project Ga0207655, IMG submission 184398) | Miscanthus rhizosphere microbial communities from Kellogg Biological Station, Michigan, USA - KBS M4-4 metaG (SPAdes) (version 2) | ecosystem: Host-associated > Plants > Roots > Rhizosphere >...
GCGGGGATGGAGGCGACCACGGCGGTCGCCATGATCGCGTTCCAGTCCTGCGTGTTGTTGCCGATGTAGCGGTAGATGCCGATCGTGATCGGCTGCAGGTCGCCGCCGCGGTTGATGGTCGACGCGAAGATGAAGTCCGACCAAGCCCACAGGAAGGTGAACAGGGCGACCGTGACGAGGGAGTTGCGACTGATCGGCAGGACGACCGAGCGGAAGGTCCGCCACGCGCCGGCACCGTCGATCTTTGCGGCGGAGATCAGTTCGTCCGGGATGCCCGCCATGAACGCCGTGAAGATCAGCACGCCGAACGGAACGGCCAGGGTCGAATCGGCGAGGATCATCCCGGGGATGGTGTTGAGCAGTCCCCACGTGGAGAAGATCAGGTAGAACCCCATCGCCATGATGATGCTCGGGATCATCTGCGCGATGAGCAGAACAAAGTTGAGCACGGTGCGTCCGCGCGGGCGCAGCTTCGCGAGCGCGTAGGCGGCGGGCGCCGACAGGGCGATGGTGAGCACCACGGCGCCGATGCCGACGACGAAGCTTGTCAGCAGGTACGGCAGCTGGTCGCTGATGACCCGCTCGTAGCCTGCGAAGGTCGGGTTCACCGGGAAGAGGTCGGGCGGATCCTTGCGGAGCCGGTCGGGCTGGGTGAGTGAGACATTCACCATCCAGTACAGCGGGAAGAGCATCACCGCGGTGAGGATCACCCCGATGCCGGTGTTGATGAGCCGTTTCGTCATGAGGGGTCCACCCTCCGCTGCAGGCGGATATAGATGAGACCGAACACGAACGCGATGACGATCAGCAGGTTGCCGACGGCCGCGGCCGGGCTCAGCTCAGGCGTTCCGCCGCCGAAGCCCAACCGATACGACCAGATGGCGAGGGTCGTGGAGGCATCCCCCGGGCCGCCCTTGGTCATGATCCAGATGATGTCGAAGACCTTCAGCGTGTAGACGAGCCCCAACAGGATCGTGATGGCCGAGACCGGGCGCAGGAGCGGGAACGTGATGCGCCAGAAGGTCTGCCAGGCGTTCGCACCGTCGAGGGATGCCGCCTCGTACACGTCGGCGGAGATGTTCTGCAGTCCGCTGTACAGGATGACCAGGTTGAACGGGATGCCGATCCAGATGTTCGCGATCAACACGGACACGAGTGCCCACTGCGGAGACGTCAACCAGTTGATCTGCGGTCCCCCGAGCGCCTGGATGCCGGCGTTGACGATGCCCGATTCGCTGTTGAGCATCCACGACCAGATCGATGCCGATACCAGCAGCGGCAGCAGCCACGGCACGAGGAAGAGAGCCCGGAGCGTCCCCGCGAGGGGGAACCGTCGGAAGAAGAAGACCGCGAGGGCCAGCCCGATGGCGAACTGGAACAGGATCGACCCGAGGGTGAAGACCGCCGTGTTGAGGATGGCCGGCGCGAAGGAGGCGTCCTGCAGCACCGCGATGTAGTTGTTCAGACCGGCCCAGTCGGCGTTGCCGGTGATGAACGACGCGAGCGTGTAATCCCGGAAGCTCAGATCGAGGTTCCGCACGAGCGGGTACGCGTAGAAGAAGACCAAGTAGAGGACGACGGGGGCGATGAACGCCCAGGCGACCAGTTGAGAGGTGAGCCGCTGTCTCCGACGCGAGGAGACACCCCCGCCCGCACCCGCTCGAGGATCGAGTGGTGTCGTGGTCATCGCCGGGTCCTTTCGCGGAAGCGGGCGGAGGGTCGTCGTCATAGGAGCGTGCTCGGGGTGCTCAGTGCGACGCCGCGGTCTGCGCGGCCTTCAGGGCGTCGGCGGGTGACGACGTTCCGCTCAGCGCGTTCTGCACGGCGGTGTAGAGCTGCTCCGAGATCGTGGCGTACTTCACTCCGAGGTTGTCGGCGGTGCGCGGCTTCGCGTCGGCGACGGCGGTGATCCATCCCTGGAGGGTGGGATCGGCCTTCAGCTGCGCGTCCTGGCCGGCCTTCGTGGGCGCGACGTAGCCGAGCGCATCGGCGGCGGTGTTGCCCTGGGTGAGGCAGTTGACGATCTTGACGCTCGTCGCGTAGCGGGCCGCATCCTTCTGCACCGGGATGGTGAGGAACTCACCACCGGTGGGCGCGGGGGCGGCTCCCCCGTCCTCCCCGGGGATCTGGATGACCTTGTAGCCGGCCTTGTCGGCGTCGCTCTGGAACCACGAACCGTTCTCGGCGAAGGCGTACTCGCCGGTCTTGAACTCGTCCCAGCTCGTACCCTGCGTGTTCTGCAGCACGGAGTTCGGGGCGAGTCCCTGCTTCACCCAGTCGGTCCACAGCTGCAGCGACGGCTGCGCGGCCGCGGAGTCGAGCTGGGTGAGATCCGCTTTGGCGCCCCAGAACCACGGCAGGAACTGGAACGAGCCTTCCTCGGTACCGACGGCGGAGAACGTGATGCCCTTCTTGCCGGCGGCGACGACCTTCTCCAGGGCCGCGGTGAGGCTCGCCCAGTCGGTCACCGAGGCGATGTCGATCCCGGCCGCGCTGAGCACCGTCGGGTTGTAGTAGAGCCCGAGCGTGTTGGCTCCGACCGGAACGCCGTAGGTCTTTCCGTCGACCTGTCCCGCCGAGAGGATGTTGTCCTGGATGTCGGCGGTGTCGAGCCCCGAATCCGCGTTCGAGGTGAGCAGCCCGGCCGCGGCCAGCGTGGGTACCTTGGGGTTGTCGATGAGCGCGACATCGGGCAGGTTGGGCGCCGCGGTGGTGAGGTCTTTGACCGTGTCGCCGGTGTTGCTGGCGGTGCGCTTGATCGTGATGCCGAGTTCGCTCGCGCACGCGTCGATGGCCTGCGCCCACGCCGACGAGGAGTCGCGGTCGGGGTACGGATCCCACAGGTTGTAGGTGCCCCCGGCACTGCCGGACGCGCCGTCCGTGCCGGAGCCGGATGGAGATGATGAGCAGCCGGTCAGCGCCGTCCCAGTGACGGTGATGCCGATGACGGTGGCCGCGACGATGCGGGCCGAGCGTGTGATGTGCACGGTATTCCTCTCTGAATGCCTGTTTTTCGTACCGAGTCGAACCGGTTCGATCTCGCCGATGGGTGTTCACCGGGCTGCGCTCGGTGGTCGGGTGCGGGTCAGCTCGTCAGCCGGTCAGCGGTGCTGCCCCGATCTGTGAGCTCGGGCGAGATGAAGCGAACGATCGGCGATCCCGCACCGTCGGCGTCTTGCATCCTGCGCACGAGCGCCTGGACCGCGGCGCGGCCCAGTTTGTCGGGCGATGTCTCGATGGCCGTGTAGGGCAGCGAGAACAGCCGGCCGAAGTCTTCCGTGTAAATGCCCACGACCGACAGGTCGTCGGGAACGCGCACGCCGCGGGCGTTCAGCACCCACGGCAGCGCCGCGATCATCGCGTCGTTGTGCACGATGATCGCCGTCGCGTCGCGGTGCTCGTCGAGAATCGTGTGCAGCGCGTCGTTGATCGCGGGCTGCTCGGTCTGACCCCAGTAGGGGTGGATGCGCAACCCGTACCGCGCCGCGCGCTCGAGCGCGGCGTCGCGGAATCGCCACGCATAGGCGCCGCCGCGCTCGACGACGTGCTCGTGGGGCGAGATCAGGACGATCTCGCGGTGACCGCGCTCGTGCAGATGGTCGACGAGCATGCGCGCCGACTCGCCGAAGTCGAGATCGAAGACGTCGAGACCGTGCGTGTCCTTCGGCAGGCCGACCAGCGCTCCCGGCTGCCGGGCGGCGCGCAGCGGAGCGATGCGCGGGTCGTCGTGCGCGACGTTGAGCAGCACCACGCCGTCGACCATCTCCGAATCGGTCACCCGTCGCAGCGCCCGCGGCCCGTCGTCTTCGGTCATCATCAGCACGTCGTAGCCGGCCTCACGTGCGGCTTCGGTGATCGGCAGCACGTACTGGAGCATCGCGGGCGAGAACTCATCGCGGAAGAATCGCACGAGCAGGCCGATCACCATCGTCTGCGACGTGGCGAGCGCCCGCGCACCGGCATTCGGGGTGAAATCGAGTTCCCTGACGGCCCGCTCGATGCGCTCGCGCGTCTCTTCGGAGATCGTGCGCTTGCCGGACAGAGCGTAGGAGACCGTGCTGCGGGAGACCCCCGCCGCCTTCGCCACGTCGCCGATCGTCGCCACGTGCGCCTCCGTTCTCCATCGAACCCGTTCGATCGCCGCGAACTGCCCCGCGATGATATGGCCATCGATCGCCCTGTCGAATCCCGCCGCTGCGTCGAACGGTGTCGCGTCGGATGTCGTGTCGGTGCCTATCGACATCGCCAAGGTAGTCGAACCGGTTCGCTAACGCAAGGGGAGGATCAGAAAGTCCGTCGTCGGCCGGGGGTGCTGGGCCCCCGGCCAACGGAGACTACCTCCCCGTCACCGCCCGCGCGGATCTGTCCAGGGTGTCGGCCGCGGCGCCGGTGCGGGTCGCCATGCAGGTCGAGTACACCGAGAGGCTCTGCTGCGATCCCCACGCCTCGTAGGCGCTGGAGTCGAGACCGATGTCGCCGGACTGTGCGGCGTCGTAGCTCAGCTTCGCCGCCTTCACCGCCGCCAGCCCCGTCACCACCGTGGGTTTCGCGGCATCCTTGAGCTTCTTCGCACTGTCGATCATCTGACTCAGCGAGTTGGTGGCGGCGCTGGTGGACGCTGCTGTCTGCGCGGCCTCGGAGAGCTTGCCCACCGCCAGCGAGGCGACGAGGTTCTGCGCCGCATACAGGACGGTGTTGTCGCCGCCCGCCGACCAGGCGGTGATGCAGTCCAGGGGCGCCCACAGGAGTGAGATCACCGAGTTGAGCATCGAGGATGCCGACTTCATGCCGTCGATGACCGTGCCCTTCACGCCCAGTTGCTCCAGTCCCTGGGCGATGTAGCCGATGCCGTCGGTGATCAGCGTGACCTTCGTGAAGAGCGTCTTCACGTACGAGGTCATGGCGGCGGCCGCGACGCCGACCATCTTCTTCGCCGTGACCGCCATCACATCGCCGACCTGGCCGCCATAGCTGGCGAACTGCTCGCCGACGGATTTGCTCGAGTAGTAGGCGACGACCTCGGCATCCGTCGTCATGTCCACCGACGCCCACCGGGCGTCGTCGGGATCGATCGCGGACGTCCCCCTGAGCCAGTGACGGAAGAGTGTGTCACCGCCGTCGGTGGCGTGCAGCACCACCGAGGTGCCGCCGAGATACAGCTTCTCGGAAGGATCGACACCCGGACAGTTCGGCGCCGTGAGCACCTCGATGAGCGCGGTGTCGCTCGGGATCGAGAGCCGATGACAGATCGCCTCGAACTGCGCGGTGATGCGGCGGTGATACTCGTCGCCGGTCGCCCGGCGCCCCGGGCCCGTCAGGGAGACGGGGGCGTCGGGTGTGTCGTCGACCCCCGAGACATCACCGCTCCAGCCCACGAACCGGTAGGCGTCCGGGTCGGCGGTCACGATCGGAAGCAGCTGCGTGCCTGCCCGCCACGCGTACCCGCCGTAGCCGGAGCGCGGGTCGGCCCCCGTGGCGCAGTCCGCCGCCGGGGTGGCGACGAAGCTGCCCAACCGGTCCTTGGTCGCGCGGTCGATGTTGGATGCCCCGGCATCCCTCACGATGGCGCCCCCGTTCGGCGCGCGCACGGTGGCATCGATCGCCACGAAGTCGCAGGCGTACGCGACGACATCCGTTGCTCCGTAGACCTCTTGGTTCAGGGTGGACGTGCGCGTGAAGCTGTTCGCGATCGTCGCGCTCTGCCCCGACGGCGACCCCGGCTCCGACGTCGAGTACGCGAAGACGATCTCGGCACCCTCGGTCGCCGCGTTCGTGGTCGTCGCGTCCACCGTGATGGCGTTGCCATCGATGCCCTGGTCGTAGAACTTCGAGCCGTACATCGTCTGGCAGGCGTTGTCGCCGAGGGCCCACGAGGTCTCGAGATGCAGCCCATCGGCCGGCACCGCGCTGACGGTGAAGGGGCGACAGTTGGCGTTCGTGCCGAACGAAGCGGTTGCGGTGGTGTCACTGACGAGCACGATGTGTGCCGAGGAGGCGAACGCGGGCGATCCGGTCAGGCCGAGTCCGTCCCAGCCGAGGAAACTCAGTCGGGTCGTGCCGGGTTTTGCGGTCAGCGTGATCGTGGTGCCCTTCGTGTACCAGCGGTCGCCGGCGACACCCGAGCTCACCGGACAGTTGGGCGGCGTATCGACCGCGACGGACCCCGCCGGATTGCCCGGACTGGCGTCGCCGCGCACGGCGAACGCGAGCGATACGCACGAACCGTACGAGGCGGCGACGCGGAACGGGGCGTCACCGATGGTGAAGCTGAAGGAGCGGGCGTTGTAGAACCCACCCCGGCCATCGCCGACGAGCGCCAGATCCCGTGTCGTGTAGCGCGAGGTGTCTCCCGCCCAGCCGTCGAAGTAGGTGCGCACACCGGGACCGTCGTCGCGCAGCTCACCCGACATCCGCGTGCCGAAGGTCCATCCGCGGACCCCCGTCGCCGGATCCGTGCAGTTCTGCGGGGGCGTGTCCACGGCGATGCGGCCGCCCACGGGCTGATCGATCGTCGGCATGGGGTAACAGCTCGGCGAGAACATCGCCAAGATCCGCGTCATGTCGGCGGTGATCGTGAAGGTCGCCGCGTCGGCGAGCCTCCCGTCTCCGGTCACACCGGCCCATCCCGCGAACTGCGTGCGCGCGGGAAGGAGCGCGCGGTTGATCCCCACCGTGAACGTGCTGCCGACGGGCAGGGCGACGGACACCGTCGAACCCTGGATGCTCGCCTGGTCTCCACAGGCATCCGAGGGGGACCAGTCGAGGATGTTCACGGCCGTCCACGGGTCCGCGATACCGGTCGCCGACAGGCTGACGGGGATGCACCGCGCCTGCGTGAAGGCCGTGACCGAGAACGGGATGAGCGCACTGCCGCGCAGCAATGCGGTGGGTGTGATCCGGGCGTCGACCGTCCTTCCGTCGGAGTTGTACTGCGCGGCGACGACGTCCAGGGGCCCACCGACGATGCGCGAGACCCAGCGGCCGGGCTGGGGAGTCGCCGCGACCGCGATGGGGACGCCTTCCCAATACCCGGTTCCGGCGCCGCAGTTCGGCGCGGTCGCGACCACGATGTCGGCGCTGCCCACCGGCGATGCCGCCGCCGGGCCGACGGGGATGCAGGCGGTGATCGAGCCGTGCGCGGTCGCCGAACCGGGGTACCAGAGGTCCGTGCCGCTGTAGCGCACCGTGAGATCGCCGTCGTCGGGCGTGAGACCGATCGCGGGCATGGTGACATCGCAGCTGCCCCGCAGCGCGGTCGAGGTGCAGACGACCGTGGATCCCCGCAGCAGCGTCACGGTGCCGCCGTCGGCCCGGTCGACGCTCCACGCCACGGAGATCGTCGCCAGTCCGCTCCACTTCGCACCCGGGGTGAGCAGCTGAACGTCGGGCGTGCCGCGGTCGACGCCGAGGCGGGTCGTCGCGCTGGCGGCTTCATAGATGTTGTCGCCCGACGACGTCGCCGTGAGGGTGTGCGGGCCCACCGTACGCAGCGACAGTTCGCACTGCCCGACGCTTCGCGTCGGCGACGCCGGATCGACGGCCAAAGTGGCGACGCAGCTCGCCCCCTGACCGTCGTCGACCTCCACCGTTCCGCGGGGGGCACCCGACGGAACCGCATCGCCGAAGGCGAGCGGGTAGCGGGTGGCATCGAACGTCGCCGCCACCGTGGCGATCATCGGGGTGCCGACAACCGCGCGTCCGGCCGTCGTCACGGCCACTCGCGCGGGGGCGCTGACCCATGTGTGCTGCAGCCGGGACGCACTCGCGGTGACCCGGGCATCCGCGGGCTGGAACTCCGCCACGAGCGTGCCCGACCAGGGGGACGAAGCGACGATGTCGAAGCGAACGTCGCCCCTGTCGTTCACCGCGCCCTCGGCGAGGCGCTCCCCGTCGCGCGTCAGGGTCACGTAACCCGGTACCGGACCCGTCGAGGTCGTGGCGTGGGCGATGTAGACGACGGTGCCGCCGACGATGCCCGGATAGCTCCCGGCGCCCGCGGTGTCGGAGCGCAGTTGCACCGAGCTGGGCCGGGCGACGAGGGCGACCTGGAACGGCGCGGAGGTCGCGGACGAGAGGGCGCTGTCACCGGAGTAGCCGACGGTGAAACCGTAGGCGGCGCTGAGCGGAAGCATCGCCGGAACGACGACTGTCGCCGTCGCCCGGCCATCCACGAGCGCCACTGCGTCGCCCCGCGCACCGGCGGCCGCGCCGACCCCCTGCAGCCAGACCGTGCCGGCGGCGGCCACCGCACCGGTCACGTGCACGTCGACGGAGAGCGGCACGCCGGCTTCGACCTCGGCGGGCGCGATGACGGCGACCGTCGCCTGTGCCCAGCCGACCTCCACCGCATCGACCGCGAAGATGCCGGGGAGCTCGGCGACGTAGCGGTTGTCGCCGCCCGTCTTGAGGTACGTCACCGACACCGACCAATGGCCCACGGTGTCGACGATGATGTCGCGCAGCCGCGTATCGGACAACGACACCCTGCCGTCGACCAGGGGCGCCGTCACCGCGTCGTACGTGCGATCGTTCGCCGTCACCGTGAAGGCGATCTGTCCTTCGGGCACGAACCCGTCCGGTGCGCCCGGGATCGTGACGGTCGCCTCGGCATCCAGCGGCGAACCGATGACCGCGTGGGTGTTCACCGACACCGCCGAGGCGAGGGGCGTGATCGTCACGGGCATCCGCAGGTCTTCACCGCGCGGTCCCGGCTCGACGTCCGCGTCGGAGAAGCCTGCGGCGCCGACGAACCGGGCCGTCAGCTTTCCGTCGGAGATGTACGGGATCTGCGAACCGAAGTGCGCGGGGACGACGAGATGACGAACGGTCGACCCGCCGTCATCCGCCGTCGTGAGGGTCGCACGACCGACCTCGATTCCCTGCCAGGTGAGGACGACATCGCCCTCGGGCGGAAGCGCTCCATCGGCACTCACCACGCTCACGCCCACATCGAGCGAGCCGTTGAACGCGATGCGCTGAGGCATCGTCGAGTCAAGGGCGATGCGGGTCGCGACCGCCGTGACGGTGAGCGGGGTCGACGCGGTGGCCCCGGTGAAGTGATCGTCGCCGGCGAACGCGGCCGACAGCGAGTACGTCCCAGGGAGCAGCGAGGCCGCCGGGATAGTCAGCGCCACGACACCGTCGGTCAGGGATGCCGAACCGAGGTTCTGCGCGCTGCCGTCGGTCGCTGTGGCGGTGATCGCCACCTCGCCGGTGTGCGGGACGACCGGGCCCTCGGCCACGCGCACGTGGATCGTGGGGGTGCCGCCGTAGACCGTGCTCGGGGGCGCGTCGATGGTCAACGTCGGTCGCGCGCGGTCGACCGTGACGGCGACGGCATCCGCCGTGGAGCCGGCGAACACATCGGAGCCCACGTAGCGGGCGCCGAGCGAGGCGGCGCCGATGCCGATGCTGCTCGCCGTGACGGTCAGCGTGGCGACCGCGCACCCGGCGCCGCTGCCCGCGTCCGTGCACGGGGCGAGCGTCGCCGAGCCGAGCGTGCGCGTTCCGGCGGAGAAGACGACCTCGCCGGCGGTGCTCTGGGCGGTCGCGGAGTCGACGTGCGCGGTCAGCGTGACATCATCGGCCCAGCCCGGAGCCGGGTTCGACACCGTCAGTCGCGTCGTGGTGGATGCCGCCGCGATCTCGACGGTCGTCGCCGGCGACTGCGAGTCGGAGAAGCGGGGATCGGCGGTGAACGCCACCGTCAGGTCGTGGTCCCCCACCGCCAGCACCCCGGCGGGCACCGTGAAGGTCACCGTGCGCACACCCGCGGTGACGGTGGAGGTCGTCGTGACGCCATCCATCGGTGCGCCGTCGCTCTGCAGCGTGTATTCGCCCCACGGCGTCGCCTGGCTGGGCGCGAGCGCCCGAACTTCCGCGGCGACGGTGAGTTCCTGCCCGGCGAGCGGATGCTGCGGGCTGACGGTCGTGATCGAGGTGGCGGTCGACGCCGACACCACGGTGAAGGGCGACCGCGTGGACGACGCGGGAGCGTAGTCATCGTCGCCCTGATAGAGCGCCGTGATGCCGTCGGCACCCCAGAACCCCAGACTCAGATCGACGGTGGCGCGGCCATCGGCGTCGAGCGTCACGCGCTCTCCGCCGACCGCGACCGTTCCCGTCGGCGTGGGGCCCGTTCCGCTGACCGTGACCTCTGCACGGGCCCCGGCGCTGTCACCGTAGACGACCTGCGGTGCCGACACGGTCATCGTGACCTCGGCGACGCGCCGCACCATCAGCGTCGGCTGCGTCGGCGCCGTGCCGACGTGTTGCCGGTCATCGCTCGTGTAGAGCGCGTAGAGACGGTGACGCCCCCAGCCGAGGTCGGATGCCGACAGCGAGAAGTCGACGGCGCCGTCGTGCACGACGTGCGGACCCGCGATGATCGTGCTGCCGGCGGGGTCGCCGGCGAGCACGACCGATCCGGGACGGTCGTCATCGACCGTGACGTGCAGGGGCAGCGGGATGCTTCCCTCCAGCGTCCATTCGGGGCCTGCGCAGGCATCCGCCGCGGCATCCGCGCACCCGAGGGTGACGGCGACCGCCTGCTGGGCGACCGTGTAGGTGAGGGGACCGGCCGTGCTGTCGGCGAGTGGAGGATCGGCGTGGAACGCGGCCGAGTACGTGTACGTCTGGCCGGCGGCCAGGTCGGAGACGACGGCGGATGCCGTGGCATCCCCGTCGGTCGTCGGGGGCGCGTCGGCGAGGGCGACCGGCCCGAAGGTGCGATCGCCGATCGTGAAGGTGACGCTGCCCGTCGGCACCGCGCCCGAGACGGTGCTGACGGTCGCACGGATCGTCGCGCGGCCGTACACCGCGGCGTCGGGCTGGATCTCCAGGCTCACCGACGTCGCCGCGCTGACCTGGAGAGCACCCAGATCGCACCCCTGCGCGGGACGTGCCGCCCCGCGCGCGTCGACGGCGGGGCAGTCGGCGCCGGCACCCCGCGCGGGCCCGCTGGGAACGAGGGGGAAGACGGGAACGGCTCCACTGTCGTCGCGTGCGCCGATCGGCGAGCCGGGCACCGACTGGCCGGTCGTTCCCGGGCACGTGGTGTCGCTCGTGGAGGCGAGATTGTGACCGCCGTCGAAGCGGCCCGCGCAGAGGAACGCCGCTTCGCTGCGATCGGTCACGAACAGCGAGTTGCGGACGGAAGAGACAGCGGTCGGGCTCGCCAGCGAGCCGCCCTGCGAGTCCACGAACGTGGAGTTGACCACGTCCATGTCGGCGTCCGCATAGATGTCGGTGCCCTGGTTGCGCCCCTGGGTGAACTGATCGCCGATCGAGCTGCCGGCAAAGGTGGAGTTGGTGACCGTGATCGTGCCCGTGGCCCGGATGGCGCCGCCGAAGGTCGTGCTCGACCAGCCCGAGGCGGTGCTGTCGATGAAGCTCGAGGCCGACACGTCCAGGGTGCGCGCGAAGACCGCCCCGCCTCCCGCCTTCGCCGTGTTGCCGACGAACACCACCGACTGGAGGGTCGTGCGGGGGACGCCCGCCAAGAGGGCGCCGGCGAAGTCGTTGGACCATCCGTTGCGGAAGGTGAGCCCGCTCACGACCAGGTCCCAGTGCTCGCTGATCGCGGAAAGGATCTGCGCCTGACCGCCGCCGTCGAGCACGGCGCCGTGCCCCACGATCTCGAGCTTTCCCGGACCGATCGCGGACGGCGGCGGAGTCTGCGGCGGCGTCTCCCCCGACGTCTCGCGGTCACCGTTCGAGGACACGCCATCCCCGCCTCCGGGTGTGGTCGGCACCGGGTGATCGGGGGCGAAGCGCAGGGTATCCACGAGGCCGATGGTCGGCGCCCCCGCGACGTCGATCGTCACCGATGACCCGCCGTCCGCCGCGTACGTCTCGGCGAGCGCGAGCGCCGCACGCAGCGTGCACTGCGCTCCCCCGCTCTCGCAGCTGGCGCGTTGCGCGGCCAGCGCGCTCTGATCGCTCGCGTCGACGTCGGAGACGACCGAAATCTGCAGCGCGCCGGCATCCGGCGCCGCGGCAGCGGCCACCCCCGGCATCGCGACGATGCCGAGCGGCAGCAGGAGGGCCACGACGATGACCGAGGCGACCCGGCCCCCACCGGGCACGACCGACGGCGTCCCGACCCGCGGCCGTGCCGGTGGGAGCACGGGTGTGCGCGCCGGTGCCGTCCGCGTGCGACGGGTACCGCTCGCCCGACGGTAGAGCACCACCGCGACGACGGTGGGCACCGGAACTGCGACGAGCTGGATGAGAGCGGTGAACAGCGCCCCCAGACCCATGCTCCCGAGCTCCCCCGCCCCGGCCGCGAGCGCGACGACCGCCGCACAGCCGATCACCACCACTGCCCAGCACGCGGTGATCGACCAGCGGCGGCCGCGCGCCGCCGCGTCGGCCGCCCGCCACGCACGCACCGGCCACGCCCGCTCGATCAGCGCCGCGGGAACGAGGAGGACGGCTGTCGCGCCCACGCGCCACAGCACGCCGAACGGCACCGCGAGCACGACCCAGAACCGCCGGCGCGACCGCGATCGCTCTCGGCCGCGCAGGCGGCGCACGCCGGTCGCGAGGGCCCACACGACGAGGCCCCCGATACCGACGGCGCTCAGCACCGGCGCGAGAACGAGTGCGGCGACCGCCACGGCGACGGCGGTGACGGCGGCGGCGAGCGCACGTCCCGCCTGGCGCAGCCCGAAGGCGACAGATCCGCGAAGGCGTGGTCGCGCGCCGGCCACGGCGGCGTCGGCGATGTCGACGGATGCCGCGATGGCCACGGCATTGAGCGGGAGCACCAGCAGGAAGATGCCGGCCGCGGCCAGCGTCGATACCCCGACGAGGCGCGAGTCGACCGTGGCCGGATCGGATGTCGCCCAGGCGATGACATCCGCCGCGCCCGTGGCGACGGCGGCGGCGACCCCGCCGATCAGGAGGGTGAGCGCGAGCGCGAAGAGCAGTTGGACCACCACGAGCTGCCACCACGAGCGGGCAACGGCGCGCGCCGAATCGCGCAATCCCAGAACGAACACTCACGAATGATCTCGTCCCCCGATCCGACGCGTCGTGAGTGGAAACCACCCAGAGGAACCACTCAGAGAATCCGCGCGCACGACCCGCCTGATCGGCCGGAAAAACACCCGGTCGCCCGACCCTGCATACTGGGCTTCGTGTTGGACTGGCCCGCCGTCGTCGAGCCCTCCGGCGTTGCCGCCGTGGTCGAACGCGTCCACGAGCGACGTGGCCGCGCCTGGGTCGTCGAGGGTGCCCCCGGAGTCGGTTCCTCCACCTTCGCGCGCGCCGTCTGCGATGCGCTGCACGCCCGCGGCTACGAGGTGCTGAGCGCTCCCGCGATGCGTGAGCTCGCCGAGGTGCCGCTGGGGGCGATGATGCCGCTGCTGGCATCGGAACGCGGTGACGATGACACCGCCGCGGCACGGCTGCAGCGCCTGCTGGGGCGGCTCGCACACCGTGACGCGCACACGGTGCTGTTCGTGGACGGCGCGGGCTGGCTCGATGAGCTGTCGGCGGCGGCCGTCTCGCAGATCGTCCGTGCGTACGGCGCGCGCTGCATCCTCACCGCCCGCCGGGGACAGGCGCTGCAGGCACCGCTCGCCCAACTGGAGGACGACGGACTGCTGGGCCGAATCGGCGTCGCGCCGCTCGATCAGGCGGCCACGGCGACTCTGGCCGAGTCGGCGCTGGGAGAGCCGATCGCCCCCGAAAGCCTGATCGGCCTCGTCGAACGGTGCGGCGGGCATCCCCTCTTCCTGCGGATGCTGCTGGAGGCCTCGATGCGGGACGGCTACCTCCACGACGCGAGCACCGGAGCGGTGCTCGGCACACCGGCCCCGCCCGCACGGATCGTCGAGCTCGTCCTCGCCTGGGCGGAGGAGGTTCCCGCCGATGCGCGAGAGACCCTGCACCTGCTCGCCGTCGCGGGCAGCCTGCCGCGCACGGGGCTGAGCGCCGTCGCCGTCGACCGGCTGCGCGCGGCCGCCCTGGTCACGGTGACCGCGGCGACGGCGGTGCTCGCCTTCCCGCTCGTCGGCGAGATCATCGTCGAGCACCTCGCTCCCGACGAGCGCGATGCGACCCGCCTTCGGGCGGCGGAGATCCTCGCCGACAGCTCCGACGATGCCGATCACTGGGCGCGCATCGCGATCCTCGCGCACTCCAGCCGGCCGCCGGCGACGGGCGAGGTGGCGCGGGCGGCGCACTGGGCGACGCTGCTCGGCCATCACGCCGCCGGCGTCGAGCTGGCCGAACGCGCCGACGAGATCGCTCGCCGCCGCGGCGAGCCGCCACCCCTGGAGGCCCTCGTTCTGCGGGGGGAGTCGCTGTGGCTGCTCGGGCGACGCGCCGAGGCGGACGCCGTGTTCGACGCCGCCCTGTCGGCCCAGACCGACGATGCGGGCATCTCGCTGGCGGCCTCGCGTGCGAGCGCGCACTGGGCGATCCGACACCATGATCTCGAACGCGGCATCCGCATCGAGACCGAGGCGTTGTCCGCGATCAGCGACCCCTCCGCGCGCGACTTCCTGCTGGCAAGTACCGCGACGTGGCGGATCCTGATGGGAACCGAGTATCCCGAGGCGCCGGTCGCGGGGCGCCTGGCCGGCCTGGAGTTCACCGAACCGGTCATCGATCCGATCTTCGTGGGGACGCTCGCCGGCATCCTGGCGGGAGACGTCCCGCGCGCCCGCGCGGCCATCGCCGAGGGACGCCCCACCGTCATGGCCATGCAGCCGCTCATGCGCAACGCCGCCGAGCTGATGGACTTCGGCGAAGCCATCCTCGACGCGATGGACGGGCACCTCGATGACGCGCGCCGCACGATCGCGGCCCGCGCGACGGTGCGGGTGGGCGAGGCAGCCGGCACCTGGAGTTTCGGCGGAGCGTTGCTCGAGTTCCACGGAGGATCGATGGATGCCGCGGCGCGCCATGCCGAGAGCGCGGTGGACCAGTTGGCGTGGCGCGACCTGTTGGCGCTCCGCGGCACGGCGATCGCGCTCCGCGCGAGCGTGGCGGCGTGGCTCGGCGACGCCGCCACGGCCTCGGCCCTGCTGCGCGAGCTCGACGCGGCCAGCCGCCGCATCGTCCTCGCCGATCTGCAGGCCGCGCAGGCCGAGTCGTGGATCGCCTATCGCGCGGGGTCCGAGACGCCTGCGGCATCCATCGAACGCGCGGTGTCTGCGGCCGCCGGCACGGGCCACGACGGGTGGCTCGCGTTCGCCGCACACGGCGCGATCCGAATGGGCGTCCCCGACCGCGTGCTCGGCGTGCTGCACGCGGCCGATCCCCGGCCTCACGCGGCGAGCTTCCACCTGATCGTCGCGCACGGCGAGGCCCTCGCGCGACGCGATGCACCGGGCTTGGTCAGGGCCGCCGAAGCGCTGGAGAGCGCGGGACTCCACGGCGCCGCCCACGATGCCGCGCGACAGGTCATCGAGATCTCGAGGCCACGTGCCTCCAACGACGTCACCCGGCGCGCCCGCGTGCTCTTGGGCCGGGTGACCGAGCGCCTCTCGCCCCCGCCGCGATCGGCGCGCTCCCGCGGTGGCGAAGCGCTGAGCGCACGGGAGTGGTCGATCGCCAGCGCGGCCGCCGCGCGCGAGCGCAACCGCGAGATCGCCGACCGGCTCGGGCTGTCGTTGCGCACCGTCGAGAATCATCTCGCCAGCGTGTACCGCAAGCTCGGCGTTCGCGGGCGTGACGAACTGCGCGCCGCACTGGACGACCGGAAATGACGGGGCGCCGCCCGACAACGCTCGTCGGTCGGTGAACGGCGTCCGACTCGGGGCCGAACCGTGCCCGTGCGAGTCGGGTGCGTTTCCTCCGCGTAAATTCCGCGCCGGACGCTTGCACGGCGGCCCGTCGCGGTGGTTCTCTACGAAGCACTTGGACGTTTGTCCAACTGGACGATCCGGAGAACCGTCGTGGATGCAGGACAGGCCGTCGCCGCCCGGCTCGTGCCGCCGGCGCTCGCCCTCGCCGTCGCGTCACACGGAACCCGCCGTGGGGAGGCGGTCTCATGAGGCGGCTCAGCGTCGATCAACGGCGCGCCGAGTTGATCGACGCCGCGATCACGGTGATCGCCCGCGACGGGCTGGCTGCCGCCACGACCCGCGCCATCGTCAGCGAAGCGGGCATGCCGCTGGGGGCCTTCCACTACGTCTTCGCCTCCCGCGACGAACTGCTCGAACGCGTCATCGAGAGCGTCACCGACGAGGAGCGTCTCGCCGCGTGGCTCAGCGTCGATGGTGACGACATCCGCGCCGTGCTGTCGCAAGGACTCGACGGCTACCTGCGGCTGCTCGAGACCGACCCCAGCCGCGAACTCGCCCTGCTCGAGGTCGCCGTGCACGCCCAGCGCCACAACCCGGACGCCGCCCGCGCACAGTGGAGCACCTACCTCCGGGTGATGACGGCGAGTCTCGAGCACGCCGCCCGCCTGGCCGGGGTGACCTGGAACACCCCCGTCGACGAGGTCGCGCACTCGTTCATCAGCGCGCTGGACGGCCTCACGCTCACGTGGCTCGGCGACCGCGACAGCGTCGCGGCACGTCGGCACATCGATTTCCTGTCGGTCGCGTTCGCGACCCTGACCACCCCTCGACAGAAGGATCCCGATGCTCACGGACATCGATGAAGGCGTGCTCGCCGCAGTGAATCTGCACGCGGTGCTGGGCGCCCTCCCGAGACTGGTGGAACTGACCCCCGCGGCAGCCGACCTGCTCGCTCGGGAGATGACCAGACCCCTGACGCTGACGCTCTCCGCCCCCGGCGGGCTGCGCGCGCACTATCGCTTCGACCGCGACGGGGTGACACCACTGCACGAGCGCGGAGGCCGCGGCCCCACGCTGCTGTTCCGATCGGCCGCGCACCTGAACGCGGTGATCGCGGGAAAGGCGCAGCCGATCCCGCTCGCCGGCCCCGCCGGCATCCGATTCCTCACTCGCGTGTTCGCTCCGCTCACGGCGATGCTCTCGACCGCACTGCGGCCCGACAGCGAGTCCGCCGACCGCCACACCACCGACGGCGACACCACCGACCCCGACCTCGCCGAACGCCGCACGTTGCTCACCCTCGACGTCGCCGCTCACGCGATCGCCGTCGTCGCCAACGAGGACGTCAGCGGCCGGTTCTCCGCCGCCCACATGCCCGACGGCGACCTCGACTTCGAGATCGGCGACACCATCCGATA
>Ga0207655_1002024_pt1 | contig 17139 bp, 13 predicted proteins | sample KBSM44metaG_FD_184398 | JGI IMG/M metagenome (GOLD analysis project Ga0207655, IMG submission 184398) | Miscanthus rhizosphere microbial communities from Kellogg Biological Station, Michigan, USA - KBS M4-4 metaG (SPAdes) (version 2) | ecosystem: Host-associated > Plants > Roots > Rhizosphere >...
TATCGGTGGTACCGGGCTGTTTTCCAGCGAGTATTTCGTCGCCAACAAGCGTTATGGCGACCTGGATTTCAGCCTCGGCATTGCCTGGGGTTATCTGGGTAATCGTGGGGATTTCAGTAACCCGCTTTCGATTTTGGGCAGCCAGTTCAACGACCGCCCACAGAGCACTGCAGTTGTCGCCAGGGCAGGGGACGTGAACACCAACGCTTACTTCAGGGGCCATCCTTCGTTGTTTGGCGGGATTGCCTATCAAACGCCCTGGGAACCACTGAGCCTGAAGATCGAGTACGAGGGCAACGATTACAAGAACGAGCCACTGGACAACCCGCTCAAGCAAGACCTGCCGATCAACGTCGGTGTGGTCTACAAGCTGGCCGACAGCGTCGACCTGAGCGCCGGTTGGGAGCGTGGCAATACGGCGATGTTCGGCATCACCCTGCACACCAACTTTGTCAGCCGCAAGGCACCGGTGAAGACCTATGATCCTCCCGCCGAGCGGCTGCCCGCGCAGGCACCGTTGACTCCGCCCGATCAAGTCAACTGGGCCGATGTCTCCAACCGGCTGCAGCAAAATGCCGGCTACAAGGTCAAACGCATTACCCAGCGCGGCTCGGAGTTGATGGTGTATGGCGAGCAGTCTCGCTATTTCTATTCGGCCAAGGCTGTCGGGCGGGCCAGCCGGATTCTCGATAACAGCGTCAATCAGGACATCGATTGGTTCACCTTGGTGAATCAGCGTTATGACATGTCTATCGAAGAAACCAGCGTGCCGCGGGAAACATTCCGCGCGGTGGTGAACAACGACCAGCCGCTGAAGGATCTGCACCGTACGACCGAGGTCAATCCGGCGACTGCACACCGGGAAACCACGCTCTATACCCAGGCGCTGGAACCGTTCAGCTATGGCTTGGGCCTGGGCTACAAACAGAATATTGGCGGCCCCAATGGCTTGCTCTATCAGTTCACCGCTGATGCCGATGCGGAGTACCGTTTCACCCGCAACACCTGGTGGAGCGGCCTGCTCAGCGTCAACCTGCTGAACAACTACGACAAGTTCACCTACGACGCACCGAGCGGGTTGCCGCGAGTGCGCACCGATTTGCGTCAATACCTGACCACCTCCGATGTGACGATGCCAACGTTCCAGTTCAACCACGCGGCGCAGCTGGATCGGGACTGGTATGGCATGGTCTATGGCGGCTATCTGGAATCCATGTATGCCGGGGTCGGCAGCGAAGTGCTGTATCGACCCACGGGGAAACGCTGGTCATTGGGCGCCGATCTGAACTTTGTGCGCCAGCGGGACTTTGATCAGGGCTTCGGCCTGCGCGATTACCAGACCATAACGGGTCATGTCACCAGCTATACTGAATTGCCCAATGACATGCTTGCAGCGGTCAGCGTCGGGCGTTACCTGGCACGGGACTGGGGTACCACCGTCGACTTGTCACGGGAGTTCAAGAACGGCGTGAAGTTTGGCGGCTGGGTCACCCTGACCACGGCGTCGAAGGCGGAATATGGCGAGGGCAGCTTTGACAAAGGCATTTACATTTCCATCCCGTTCGACGAGCTGTTGAGTACCTCGACCATGCGTCGTGCCAATATCATTTGGACGCCACTGACTCGCGATGGTGGTGCGCGCCTGAGCCGTGCCTACTCATTGCAGACCATGACCGACGGGCGTGACAGCAGCCTGTTCTACAACAACTTCGAGAAAATTACCGAATGATCACATGGCTCAAAGGCTTGATCGAATTGCCGTTCTGGCTCCGGTGCCTGGCCTTTGCCATGGTAACGGCGATACTGCTGTTCGCGGGATTGCGCGCTCAGCCGATCCCGGAACTGTTCGTCGAAGAGGACAAGCTCCATCACTGGATCGGCTTTCTGGTATTTACATGCAGCTGCCGGCTGGCCTTTCCCAATGTGAAATTTCGGTGGGTCGCCGTGGGCTGTTTGCTCACTGGCGTAATCATCGAGGCCGCGCAAGGTATGATGCCGCTGCGCACGGCTTCACCCTACGACATGCTGGCAAATAGTATCGGCGTGTTGATGGGGTTATTGATTTCAAGGTACTGGGTGCGCTGAAAAGGCACGAAATACCAATCAGCCCGCCGGCATGTTGCAACCGCAGATCCTCTCTCTATTCCCCGCCAGTAACACCTCTCTTGCCGATAGCTCGAACTCCCTCAACCCGCTTAATCTAATAAAGGCGAAAAAACAGCTTGCTTTAGAGGCTATTGGGTTTTGAGGATTTTATGTATTTGCTCAAGATAGTCGAATCCAAATTTTTTAGTGGGTTCAATATAAGAGCCTTCCCCGAACTCGTTCCAGCAGCAAATAATGATTGTGTTTAGCGTTTTTTTGGGGTTGCCAAGAAGTTCTGCTTTTGCCCTGGATAAATGCTCTGAAAATTCCTCAGGGGTGCTGTAGGAGTTGTCGTGCGCTGGATCGCTGCTTCCACCCCAAGGAGTTCTATCCCACCCCGAGGTCACTGGGATGACGTAAGGTAAGGGGCTTGTTTTCAACGTAAAGTTCCAAGATTGAGAGTAGCCATCCATCAGCTCCGAATAGCTTTTGGATAGAGTACGAATCTCCGGAGCTTTTGATGGTCCGTACTGATAGTTGTAGGCACTCACTGCATCATACGTCTGATTTGGTAATTCAAGGGTTAGTGAGTCTTTTTTTGAACCTGGCGTCCCAATGAAAAAGATCCCGTTAAGTCCGGATTTTTTTGCTAGCTTACGCGCTCTCGTTAGTAGTTCCTTGGGGGAAGAGCCAAATTTCTCTGAGTCTCTACTAAGCATGTCTGAGGAAAATAAATATACTACAGGTTTGCCGTCAATTTTTTTGTATTTTGGATTTTTGAAATAGTTAAGTATCCAGTAATTAACTATTTCATCGAACTGTGACAAACTTTCTGGAGTGTTCGTATGATTTGCCCATAGTAGAGCAAAATCTACGTTGTAGTCCTTAGCATTTTTTATGTATGAGTCTATAGCGTAGGTGCGGTTTTTTACACCTGTTCCTTGGTCCCAATACCAATCATAGGCAATGAAATTTATCCCGTATTTTTCCATCCATTGCAGGTGCCTTCTCGTCACCTCATCCGACCCCTCTGTGTACCATCCCAGAAGCGGTTCACGTTCGGGGTGCGCTTTGATTTTCGCCCAGCCATCTACATCCGGCCTTTTCCACCCAGGGTAATAGTAGACTCCGACGTCAATAGCATGTGTGGTGGAAGTTATCAGTGATAGAAATGAAAGGGAAGCAACTAGTAGCTTTTTCATAATGGCACCGTAAGTCCTAAGTGTTAGTGGGTTTGGCAGTGCTCAGTGATTGGGCGATGTGCTTTGTCTTGTTTCTATTGGGTGATATAAATGGCTTTTCGATGAATAGGTAAGTGACGACAGATGTGCCTGATACTACGATTAGTACTAAAGGGAGAAGTGCTATAAACGTGAAAATTCCCACTTTGGAAAAATCAAAAATATTGAATGTCGAGAATGCCCAGTAAAGTATTAGACCGTGAGTAAGGTAAATGCTATAGCTTACTTCTCCGAGCGATTTAAGGCCATGTTTTTTCAGTAAGCCAAATATGTCATTTCCAAGGCTGATAATAGCGAATGGGGCTGCGAGAAATAGCATCTGGAGTGTTGAGTATTCTTTATGTTGAAAGAGTGCTGTCGCAATTAATATTGTGGCAATAAATGCCGCGCCTTTTCCTTGTAATAAGGGGACTGCGTGGGGAAGGTGGTTTTTAATTAGGACTGGAATGAATCCGAAAAAAAATAGTTGGAAAAGGCTAGGTTTAATAAGGTTGTTATGAAGCCCTAATGCCACTAGTGCTAGGGTGAATAATGACAGTAATAGGTAGGCTCCCGAGACATTTTTCCGGAATAAGATAGCGATGAGCGGAAGTGTTAAATAGAAGATCCACTCGTAGCCTAAGGTCCAATGAGCTCCAGCAGTCATTCGGATGCTGTCCTGGAACCCATTAAATGATGCTCCGAAGAAGATTAGCCACTTTAGTGTCTCTTTTGCTAATGCGTCGAGGTGAACCAGTTTGAAGTTTGTGTTGATAAGGGTGGTAAGAATAAGTGCCGCGAGTACAAATAAATAAAGCGGCATGATGCGACGTACGCGTGAACTGAGCAGTTTTGCCCAGTTGGGGGTGGACTCATAAATTTTTCCTAGAAAAAGAAATCCGGTGATCATGAAGAATAATGAAACCGGGACCGTGCCTAGGTTGTTTAATAGGTCGCTATCAGGGCGCGACCAAACTCCAGTTGTCTTCCAATAGTATGTGGTAATGAAGTGGTGGCACACTACTGATGTTGCAAGGATCCCTCGAAGCGCATCTAGTGGTGAGGAACGATCTAAGGTTTGTTGAGTTAGCAGTGTGGAATAGCTGAATAGCTTATTTAGTAATGCTATTGATAGTGTGTATAGCAGTAGTAACGCTGCGATAACTGTCATGTTGGGAAGCCTGTTAAGAAGCTATAGCGTGGTTTGGTGGTAGCATCGTTTCGGGATAGTTGTCCTGGGGGGAAGGTCTTTGTGTGATAGAGCGATTTAAATTGGCTTCAAATTTAAATACATAATACAGGGCGCAAATCATGAATAGGGTATTCTGTAATGTGTCGATGAGGCCGGTGGATATCGTAAATGTAATGTAGCCAATTACCATTCCCAGATACATGCGCCGGGCAGGCTGCTGCCGGATGGTTCGAGCGACCTTGGTATAAAGTAAAAAAAAGAATGCAGTATAACTAATTAGGCCAAGAGAACCCTGGTCAATCATCAAGCGAAATACGATACTTTCAGTATTGAAAAGGTCCGGGTCGAGGCCTGAAGATACAATGTTGCGAGTCGCATCAAGGCCGCCTCCGACAAGCGGAGAACTAAAGAAATGACGAGCGGAAGCAGCAAATTGCGCGCCACGCATAGCTAAATCGGAGCCATTCATGTCTTCGCCGACGTTAGAATCAAATATGTTTGCAACGGATAGTACTTTTTCTCTAAAAAGTTCGGAGGTGGAAAAAAGTGTAATAAAAATCAAGGAGAAGGTTAGCGTATATTTAAAGGATTTTACTGCGCTTTGGCTAAGTGCAAATATTATAAGTGGAATTGCGAATAGAATAAGAGGGGTTCTGGAGTTTGTGAATAGCGCACCTCCAATAATTATCGTCGTGGCCAAGCCGATTTTTAGATAGTCTTTGAGATTGAGCTTCGGTTTTTTGAGCTTCATTGTATAGTAAGTGAGCAGCATCATGACAATAAGTGCGCCATAAGTGATGGGGTGCGAAATTGTCCCCTGTGCCCGGATACCGCGTAATGTTTCCGCGTAGGTTTGGGCAATGATGCGGCCTGTATGAGTGGTAGAGTTAATGAGTTCAATATATGGGTTATAGTTTATTAAGTAGCAGATGGTTCCGTATGCTGCCAGGGCGCAGTAGCATATTATGTATTTGCTCATAAGTGTGTTGAGCTTTTCGGGGGTTTGTCTGCCTAGGTATTCACAGTAAATAGTCACTGGCATGAATACTTCAATGATCAAGCTTGTTAGTGTCAGCAAGCCAGAGTTGCTAGAGCTTATATTTAATATGGCTGAAGTTGCTGAGGAGATAAAGATTAGATAGAACGCACGGCTGAAAGGCTTTTCTGGGGTGTGTTGTCTTTTTTTGAATAAATTCTTCGTCAGATACATACCTATCATTACAAGGCAAAGATATTTGTAAAGACTGAAGGCAGGCAGTGAAGGTATATCAATTAGGAGCAGAGCTTTGGGCGTCAGCACCGTCCATACAGGGATAAGCAGTACGCTCCTGCGAAATGATAAAATCATTGCCAGTGTGCCGAGGGCGGCCAGTATAAAAATCATATGTTGGGGCCTTAGGGTCAGTGCTTACGGTGTATTGGTCTCCCGAGAAGGAGTAATACTTCGGCTCTAATGGAAGGGGGCTAAAAAATATATGATTTTTTAACATGTTTCTGTCCTTTTATATATTGTTTTATGTGGACGAAAAATAACGAAATCATTTGCTCGTTCCTTGTGTTAAAAATTGTCGGATATCGGGTGGCGACAAGAAGAGTGCCCGAGTTCATTCTGTTCGTTTCGGCCAAGCTTTTCTTGGGCCTGCAGCATTTTGGCCATTAATAAATACTTGGAGGTGGAATATGTTGGCAGCAAAAAAGCATGCCGGAAGCACGACGGCGGGTAAGTTTGAGTTAATTCAGGTATTGCGATTCATTGCTGCGTTGGCTGTCGTTGTCTGCCACTCTGCGTTTTACTCAAAGGAGAGGCTGGATCCAGGGACTATTAGTTACAACCTTGGTGCTAATGGAGTACCTCTATTTTTTGTTATTAGCGGCTTTGTGATGATGATAGCTGCTGAGAAAATGCACAATGCGAGCGGTACTTGGAAGCTTTTTGCTATACGCAGAATTGTCAGGATTGTTCCGCTTTACTGGTTTGCTACTTCGGTTAAGCTATTCACCTTGCTGGCGGCTGCCGGTCTGGTATTGCATGCGCAAGTTGATTGGTTGTACATAGTGAAGTCCTATTTCTTTGTGCCAGCGATCAATGTGGATAACGAAACAAAACCACTGTTGGCCGTCGGTTGGACGTTGCTGTTTGAAATGTTTTTCTATGCTGTTTTTACACTGGCGTTGTTGGTTCGGGTAGATGCAGTGAAATTTACAGCGCCGATATTGGTTGCCCTCGCAGTGGCGTCGGTTTTTAAATCGGATGCATGGAATGTGGCTTTGTCTTTTTATGCCGATCCAATAGTTCTTAATTTTTTGTGGGGGATGTTGACGGCTAGGCTAATGGAGCGAAGTGTGCTCATTAAGCGAAATACTGCTGTTGTCATTCTTCTGCTTTCCCTTGGGTACTTGTTTTTTCCGCGATTCCCTGAATACGGAAACACCCTAACTTATGGTGTAGCTTCTTTTTTTGTGGTTTATTGCTGTGCTAGCCTTGAAAAGGCGGTAAATTTCACATTGCCTCGGAGCATGGTGTTTTTGGGGGCTGCGTCTTACTCCATTTATTTGTTCCATCCCTTAACGGCTCCCGTGGTGCCTGAGGTGTTCAAGAGGCTTGGCATTATATATTCTGTTCCGTCGGTGGTCGGCAGTATCTTTGTCGCACTTTGCGCTGGGGCTTTCATGTATCGTTTTGTTGAGTGTCCACTTACGGATAGGCTCAATCGCTATGTAAAACAATATTTTAGTGCTTCAGCTAATTTTAGAAAGCAGATGAAAAGTTTTGAATGAAAGGTCTAGTGAAGGTGTTGGTAGGGAGTATTCTTACTCTTGGTTGCTCTTTTTTGGCTGCTGCGCCGTTGCCACAGCTAGATGCCGTGATGCCGTGTGATACTGAAAATGTCAAGGCTTACCGGATATTGTTTGTCGGTGACAGTATTACTTTGCACGGCTTCGACGAGACGACAAGGAAGAATCTAGGATGGAGTCATACAAGTGGTATGGCAGCGTCCTCCAGGCAGTCTGATTATGTAAGTATTTTAAGTCGAGAAATTAGTGATGCCCGCGAGCAGCCGACAGTGGTTTGTTATCACACTGCAGGAGGAAGTGGCACAGTTGAGCAGCGACTCCGAGCATTGGGCTCTGTAATTAATACGCACCCAAATCTTGTGGTTATTCAGCTAGGTGAGCACGAAGACTCTAGAAGTGGAATCGATAGTTTAGAAGAAAATTACAGAAAGCTAATTACTGCTCTCCGGCAACTAGACAGTCGTCCGAGTATCATTGCCGTGGGTCCATGGTCCTTGTCTCGTCAGAATGGCCTTGGGCGTTACAGTAGTTGGTCCGGGGAGGTCGATAGAGTGATGGCGGCGGTCTCCTCTGAAGAGCATGTGCCTTACTCTTCAGTAGCGGATATCGCGGCTCTTCCACTGGCCCATGGTGCCGGTTCATCTGATGGGGTGCGCTGGCATCCGAATGATTACGGGCATAGCTTATATGCCAAACGTTTATTTTTATTGTATCAGCAGGCAACTTCCTCCGTGCGTGATTAATTTGGCGTTTGGGATGTTGGTAGTCCCTGCATTGTCAATCTGGTTCGTGTGACGAGGGGGCAAACCGTTGCCCGTCGACCTGCCCCGAATCGAAGTCATCTATGAACTTTCTGAGCGTGAGCTGACGTGTGCCCACGTCTGTCATGAACACGCCATCGGCGAGGAGGTCAGCGAACAGCTTGAAATCGTTCCGATGCAGATCCGCGTCTTCAAGCGTTTTCGCAAGATCTATGGTTGCCGCGATTGTGAGTCAGCACCGGTGAGGGCGGATAAACACGCCCAACTAATTAAATAATATGGCCAGTCCGAGCGTGCCGGCCCTGTTGCTGACGACCAGATACGTCGATGTCTACCGCTTCACCTTTTCGAAAAGGTCCTGGGTCGTTACGGCATCGATATCCCGTGTCAGAGCTCGGCCCGCCTCACAGGCCGGTGATCCTTTTGACTAATCCATCACCGGGCCCGGGAGGTGGCGACGAGCTTGCTTGATGGCTATCTACACCGCGCTGGATGCTGATGCTGCACAGGCAGGCGTTGAGCGTTTGCGCAGTTGAGCGCATGCACGGCGAAAGTTCTTCGATACGCAAAAAGTGCAAACCAAAGACAAGACGGGGCGTGCGGATATCGCGCTGAACCTGATCAACAGGCTTTTCGGCATCGAGCGCAGCCTGCCGGTGCTAGCTCAGCTTACGGAGGGTAGCCTTTCCTTGAGCAACGCTTCCCCACCACTCTCCAGACAACCTCACAAAGAATTTGAATTTGGTTATGTTTTCACACGAGGAGTGGGATGAAGCGGTGGGGCGGGAAATCCGGAGCAGTCAGAGAGCCTGACTGCCCCGGTAGCTAAGCTGAAGAATAAACGGGGTGAAAGTCGCAGCGATTAATAGATGTCCTTTGAAAAAAGCGTAAAGGGCGTCTTGATCAGGATCTTGATGTCGAGCCACAACGACCAGTTATTGATGTAGTTGAGGTCGATCTCCACGCGCTTTTGCATCTTGTCGAGGGTCTCGGTTTCGCCACGGCAGCCACTGATCTGGGCCAGCCCGGTGATGCCCGGTTTGATTCGATGACGGGCCATGTAGGCCTGGATCTTGCCTGTGTAGTAGTCGTTATGGGCAATCGCGTGCGGCCGCGGCCCGACCAGCGCCATATGGCCTTGCAGTACGTTGAAGAACTGCGGCAGTTCGTCGATGGACGTGCGTCGAATGAAACGGCCAACCGGGGTAATGCGTGGATCTTCACGGCCGGCCTGGCGGACTTGATGGTCGTCGTGCAGGCGCATGGAGCGGAATTTCCAGACCTTGATGATCTTGCCGTTCCAGCCGTGCCGTTCCTGTTTGAAAATGATCGGCCCCGGGGAGGAGATCTTCACTGCGACGGCGATCACCAGCAGCAGTGGACTGAAGGCGATCAGCGCCAGGGCGGCGAGACCTCTGTCCAGCAGGGTCTTGCTGAGTGCCGCTGTCGGGTAACTGGTCAGCGGGCTTTCATTGAGGTGGATGGCGGGCAGGCCATCCAGCTCGCTGACGGAATGATTGAGCAACGTCATGCTGCCCAGGTCGGGAACCCAGACCACATCCACATTCGAGTCGAGAAGGTCGATGTACAGCGCTTCGACCTGTTTGGCTTCGCTCAAAGGCAGCGCGATGTACAACCGCCGGACATCGTGCACCCGGATCAGCTCGCGCAGCTCCTGCAACTGGCCCACGATCCGGTGGGTATTGACGTTGGTCGACAGCTCGTTGGGTTTTGAGCTGATCAGGCCGACCAGCGGCGGATACTCAGTTTTGGCCAGTTTGTCCGCCAGATTCACCGCCAGTTGGTCGGTGCCGATGATCAGGGTGTTATTTTGGCTGTGCAATTGCCGGTGGTAGTGTCTGGAAAAACTATGCAGAGGCAGGTACAGCAAGGCCTGCACGCAATAACCAGCCACAGCCCAGACCATGATGATTTCCCGGGAGAACAATTCGCTGGTCTTGCTGAGAAAGCCGATGCTGGTCAGGCCGGTCAGTGTCAGCAGCCACCCCAGCAGCAGTCGACCCAGGCCGGAGAGGTATCCATGCTGCTTGTGATAGACCAGCAGCAGGGAGTAAGAAGGGACCGAGCCCAGGAAAGTCAGCACGGCAAGCACACGATAATGAGCTTCGATTTCTCCTGTCTGGTACAACGCCAGAGCAAATAACAACGCATTGACCGAAGTGATGGCAATTATCCATTGCCCCCAGAAGGTCAGTCCTTTGGATATGCTGTTTCGATTAATACGATTATGTACCATCGCGGTGTCCCTCGGGCGTGCGCCACGTTGTGTATCAGTCGACGGTTAATAAATGGCAGCCACGCGCAAAGGCTGAGCGAGCGCAGTTCGGTCAGAGATTATTTTTATTATTGGAAGGGAATAACGCGGGCTATGGCTGGCCATCCGAATGTTGTTTTCAAGTCAGCTGATACGGTTGTCTCAGTGTCCGGTTTTTATACTAGTACCTTAATCTTTGTGGGTGTCTGACGAATTATAACGGACACCACTTCCAGGGCTCATGTTATAAAAGGTCGTGCTCTTTTATTAGGAGGGCATCACTAAATCGTCTATAAAATTGCAGCATTCCGATAAGCGCTTGCCCGCCATGGGGAGGGATCCGGCAGGAACTATGGAGAGAAATATGTGCGAGGGACAGGCGGCGGGAAGTACGAGGTGAGGTGGTTAGGCAGTCAAGCGGTATCGGGTTGAGCGGGAAATCGCATTTATTGTTATTGTTTTTGCGATTTCAATCAGTATGCGATTCTGATCCTTTGTGCCAGGCAATAACCACGGTTTCTGACCGAGCGAATCAGGCGTTCCCCGTTGGCGGCAGTCTTGAATTTTTTCTGCAGTCGGCTCAAGCACATTTCAAGGCCGCTGTAATTCTCCGGGTCTTTATCGATGCGTAGAATAAGATCGTTCTTGCTGAGTACCCGTCGATCACTGATGACCAGTTGGGTGAGCATTAACGATTCGGTGCCGGTCAATGGGATGGTTATATCTTCCTTGATTAATGTTCTGTCGTCGGCATTAAACCACCAGATGTCGGGGTTACCCTGCGACTCTTTAACCCGGCTGACTGCAGAGATGAACTCGTCGTCTGCCACCGGTTTCTTGAGAAATCCATCAACCCCGAAGTGCGAGAAGTGATGAAGTTCTGAATGCTCCGAGTTGGGAGTTATGAGTATGATTTCCGCATCTTTTTGATTTTTGCGGATAAAGCTGACATCGCTCAGCGAGATATCGGCCTGGTCGAGCAGGATGTGCGTGAATCGACTCTTTCGGATGCGTTCGCTGCTGAGTTTGCCAGATTCGATTTCAAAAGATAGATGCAGGCGTTGTGCGAGAAGCGATTCTATAGCTTGTCGTGCCAGTTGATCTCGGGTGAAAATTAGAAAGCTGTTGTTTGGCGTATTCACAATAAGGCTCCTTCCTAGTTTGGTGAAATTTTTTAAGCTTAAATAACCTCGGTAGGCGAGTAGTACCGCCCCTGGAAAAAATCGAAAGGCATGCTGCGGGCCAGTGTGTGCAGTGCTTTGTGCTCGACCCGGTCCGCAATGAATCTGATTTTGCTGTCATGGATCATGCTGCTCAGGCAGTCGTAAGACCTGTTGAAAAAGTCCTGACTGTTATCGACCATGATGTCGAAATTGGACCGGGTCAGGTCCACTTTTATGTAATCGAACAGCTTCGGGCTGATCAGTTTTTCAGCGCTGTCATCGCTTAAGTCATAGCCATCGAAAGCGATCTCGATCCCGTTGTCCTTCAATAAATGAATATGATTGATAATGGTTCTTTTTTCTTTGAGATTGAACGAAAGGAGCGAACTGCCATTAATGCTGGGGATTAGCTGTTGTTCATGCTTCTTGAGTGTCGTTTGAGCGTCGTTCAGTTCTCGGATGAACGCTTTATCCAATAACGCGGATTGGTTCATGGTCACGAACAATTTATTGGGTGTCTGTACGGATGGGGACGACGTGGCCTCGATCTGTGAAAGGGCATTTAATTGGATCCGCATCAGTACTTCACGATAAATCGCCAGTGGGTGATCGGGATGCAATGGCTGATACCCCTTGTTCAGAGGTGTCTGTTGTTTGGTCGCCTTGGCATAAATCTCACTGCCGAACAATTCATCGTTTCGCTTGAGGATTGATTGCCTGAAGAAAACCAATGCGAAGTTATCTTGCACGGTATATTGCCTGCTGGACTCCATTGTTTAGTCCCTTTAAGAATGAAAGTTTGCTTGCTTTACTGAGACGACCCCTCGAAGCAATCGATAGCCATAACCGCGAACACTATGAATGATGTTAATGCCGAAGTGCTTTTTGATTTTGTTTCGAAGGCGGCTTATGGATTTCTCCAGAACACGTGAGTCATAGAGTTTGATATTCAAACCCATGGATTCGGCCATGGAGTCATGGTGCAGGATATTACCTTCTGCATTGATAAGCGCATCCAGGGCTTTCATTTCCTGATAAGCCAGATCCAGTTTGAGCTTATCGTTGTATAAGTGCAGGCATGTTTGGTCCAAGGTCAACTTAATGGCAGGCTGCCATTCAGGTGTTTCGAGCAACTCTGAAATTAACCTGGCTTTTTCATCCTGGTCGTTAGGTACATTGATACAATGATCTGCACCGGCCAGGTAACATTCAATTTTGGTTTGCGGAGCGCGAAAATTGATTGCAACGATAATGGACAGTTCTGTTGGGCTCGTACGTAATTTCTTGATGAGCGCCAGGCAGTCATTAAGAATGGAAGGGCTTTCAATGTCGATTAGTACGGCATCGTGGGCTTGAGCTTCGCTATCTGGATTTAATGGGTTTGTGTAATCTAATGTATATATATGCGTGAGATTGGGTGCAAATAACTGTCGAAGTTTCTCTGCCGAGCGCCAAGTGCGCCCAATAGCGAGAATACCCCTCTGGCTATTTTCGATTTTGCTCTCAGTACTCATCGTGCAAATTACTCATATGTGCTGGCGCTGCAATCTTAATACACATAATACTGAAATTATCTGACTTTTTATAACATTTTGAGCTTGTCAGCAGGTGCCATTCCATTGCCAGTAGTTTCAGTTGAATCAATGACATAGCCAACTGTGGAGGCTTTAGCCAATTTGATTTTTTGATATCCGATTTAGTTGGTGAGCGCCTTTGCGTCGGACTAGGCCCTCTAGGTTGACTTTTCTATGATCAACACTGAAGCGTGGCTGATCCGCGGATCGGGCTACAGAACGAGGCATCACAGAGAAGTCTTGCGTATAAACTGTGCGGAAGTCCGCATTTTTGATTTCTGGAGTTGATTTATAAGGATATTCCACGGTCTTCTATGGCAGTTTGGGTGCGCGCTCGAAAGGCGCCAGTTCAACTGTCGCCTCTTTTTAGGGCAAATGAGAGCGGGGGTATATTAATTTACTCCTTTTGCATTATATTTGTAATATTTTATGTCAAGAGCTGAATTTGTGAACAGTGTAGTTATTCTACCTAGTTATTGAATACAAAAAGCTAAGAATAATATCAAATGGCCATTATACTTAAGTATTAGTCTAAGGGGAGAGCCGGTCATAGGTCCTTTTCGCAATTAATCATCCATGACACGCCAAACCGATCGACCAGCATCCCGAAGCGTGCCGCCCAGAACGTTGTCTCCAATGGCATTTGAATACTCCCGCCTTGCGCCAATGCCGCAAACACTCGCTCTGCCTCAACCACACGGTCGACATTCAATGACACCGAACAACCGCTCATGCCGGCGCTGGGGCGATCGGGTGTGGTATCCGACCCCATGATCGACTGATCCCCGACCAACAGGCGCGTATGAATGATCAGGTTGTGGCAGTCCGCTGGCACATGGTCGCGAGCCGGAGTTTCGCCGAAGGTCATCATGACTTCGATCTGGCCAGGCAGGCTTTTGGCGTAGAAGTTGAAGGCATCCTGGCAGTCGCCGTTGAAGATCAGGTAGGGGGTGATTTTCATGTTCTGCTCCCGGTGATGGAGTGGGGCACATCGGTTGGACGTTCAGGTTCGTCTTCCAATCCCGATAGGCATTGACTCCTCATAGCAAAGCGCTAAAACGTGGTGAGCGACGATACTTTTTTAGATGTTTTTCCTATGGGCGAGGCGAGGCTTATCGCCTCATATCCACGTAAAGCGGGCGTCGCTCATTCCCCATACAGTATGACCTGCAGCGCCCCTTTACATCCGCCACCGAGTCCATCGCCCATGCCTGTCCTTACCCGTTTCGCCTCTTTGCTCGACCAGGCGAGGCGTGCCTTGTTGCTGGTCTGGGGTACGTCCCGCGGGCTGTTTCTGGGGTTGGTGCTGGCGACGCTGATCGCTGGTGTGCTGCCGGCACTGGCAGCCTGGTTGGGGCAGCGGATTGTCGACGCGGTAGTTACCGCGATGCAGTTGCACGCGCAACAGGGCAGCGCACCGTTGTGGCCGGTCGTGCGTTATGTGCTGTTTGAAGCGGGCGTGCTTGCGTTGCTGTCCGGGACGCAGCGTGCGCTGTCGGTGCAGCAGTCGCTGTTGCGGGTGCAGTTGGGGCAGAAGGTCAACACGATGATTCTGGAGAAGGCCCAGACGTTATCGTTGGTGCAGTTCGAGAACTCCGAGTTCTACGACAAGCTGGTTCGGGTGCGGCGCGAGGCATCGACCCGGCCATTGGCGCTGGTGATGAAGTCGCTGGGGCTGATCCAGAACCTGATCGTGTTGATCAGCTTTGGCGTGTTGCTGGTGCATTTTTCGCCCTGGGCGCTGGTACTGCTGGTGGTCGGGGCGTTGCCGGTGTTCTTTGCCGAAGCACACTTTTCCGGGGATGCCTTTCGGCTGTTCACGCGCCGGGCGCCGGAGAGTCGGCAGCAGAACTACATCGAGACACTGCTCTCCCATGAGGGCTACATCAAAGAGGTGAAGCTGTTTGGCTTCGCGCCGCTGTTGTTGCAGCGTTATCGGGACACGTTTGCTCGTCTCTACGCCGAAGACCGGCGCCTGACGTTGCGTCGCGATGGCTGGGGATTTGTGCTGGGACTACTGGGCACCGCGGCGTTTTATCTGGCCTATGCGTGGGTTGTGGTCGATACCGTTCACGGCAGCATCAGCCTCGGGCAAATGACCATGTACCTGGTGCTGTTCAAGCAGGGGCAGACGGCGGTGAGCAGCAGCTTGAGCGCGATCAGCGGTCTCTATGAGGATGGTCTTTACCTGTCGAGCCTCTATGAGTATCTGGCCGAACCGGTGGTAGCCGATGCCGGAAGCCTTACAGTGGGTGCGGTGCCCGGCGATGGGTTGCGTTTCGAGAGTGTCGGTTTCCGTTATCCGGGGGCGAGCCGCGCTGCTTTGCAGGGCATCGATCTGCACCTGTTGCCCGGACACAGTGTCGCGCTGGTGGGGGAAAACGGCTCGGGTAAAACCACGCTGATCAAGTTGCTGACGCGGTTGTATCGCCCTGATCAGGGCCGCATTCTGTTGGATGGCAGTGATTTGCAGGCCTGGGAAGAAGAGGCGCTGAGACGGCGCATCGGCGTGATCTTCCAGGACTACATTCGCTACCAGTTCTCCGTCGGCGAGAACATTGGTGTGGGCGACACCCTGGCGTTCAACGATGAAACCCGTTGGCAGCAAGCGGCCGCCGAAGGCATGGCCGCGCCTTTCATCGAGCGTCTGGATCGTGGTTACGCCACGCAATTGGGACGGTGGTTTGCCGGTGGGCAGGAACTGTCCGGTGGGCAATGGCAGAAGATCGCCTTGTCTCGCGCCTACATGCGCCGCGACGCCGATATCCTGATCCTGGACGAACCGACCTCGGCCCTGGATCCGGCGGCGGAAGCGGCGGTGTTCGAGCATTTCAGCCAACACACCGAAGGGCGCATGACGTTGCTGATTTCTCACCGCTTCTCCAGCGTGCGCAATGCCGACCACATCATCGTGCTGGACCAGGGGTCGATCCTTGAGCGAGGCGATCACGACAGCCTGGTCGCGGCGGGTGGGCGCTATGCGCAGTTGTTCAACGTGCAGGCGCGTGGTTATCGATAGCCGCAAACTTGGGTTGCGCGATCATGAACAACCCACCGGCATCATCCGGTCGCGCAGGTTCAGCAAGCGCAAGGCCTGTTCCAGCAAGAGTGCGACGACGATGGCACCGGCCGCGATGACGAACAGTAACCCGTGATGACCGCCGCTGGCGTTGAACAGCGCCGAGTAGGCAAACCCGGCGATGGCCTGAAAGGTTGCGAATGAAACCGTGGCGCGGCTCCAGGCCACTTGCTGGTGATGGTGTTGTGGCACCAGCTCATGCACTCGGGCCAGCGCCAGCGGCACGATACCCGGTGGGAACGAACCGAGGATGACTGCCAGCAGGGCCAGGGCGGTGAACGAACTCGATATAGCCAGCAGGCCGACGGCAATCGCCTGTACCACCAGGACCACGCGGATGCTCAGCTTCGCCCCCAGTTGATCGGCCAGAAAGCCATAACTCACCGGCCCGACTATCGCGCCGAGGCCGTACATCACCCAGATCAGTGCACCGACATGGGGCCCGGCACCGAGGCCGCGTGCCACGTAATCCACCAGAAACACCATGGCTGGCACCAGCCCGGCAGCCATGAACGCGTACTGTGCAAACAGCAGATAAAGGTTGGGATCAATCGGCGATTTGGTGTACTGAGCGTGCGGTGCAGCCGTTTCATTGGCAACGGATGACGGCCAGCCAAACCAGCTGGCGGCGGTCAGAATCAAGGCCAAGGCGCCGAGCCCAAGCCAAGTGTTCTGTAAGCCAAGGCTCAGCAGTGGCGGAACGAGGGTGCCTGAGCCGGCGATGCCCAAGCCGATGCCCAGGAAAATCGCACCGCTGGCCAGGCCTCGGCGCGAGGCGGGCACATGGGGCAATACGGTCGCCGCCACCAGCACCATGATCGCGCCACCGGCAATCCCCGACAGCAATCGCCAACCGAAGAACCAACTCACCGATAACGGAAAGGCACAGGCAAAAAACGCCAGTGTCACCGCTAGCATCATCAGCCGCAAAGCGGCTTTGTTGGACGTGCGACGGGCCAGCGGATGGCCGATCAGTGCGCCGATCAAGTAGCCC
>Ga0207655_1002025_pt1 | contig 17139 bp, 13 predicted proteins | sample KBSM44metaG_FD_184398 | JGI IMG/M metagenome (GOLD analysis project Ga0207655, IMG submission 184398) | Miscanthus rhizosphere microbial communities from Kellogg Biological Station, Michigan, USA - KBS M4-4 metaG (SPAdes) (version 2) | ecosystem: Host-associated > Plants > Roots > Rhizosphere >...
CGCTGCGCGAAACTGCCATGGATGTGCGGTTCCCTCGGTGCTCGGGTGGGCCGGGAAGTGGGGCCCGTGCGCGGTGTGCGAGACTGACCCCGATGTCCTTCAGCCTACCCGCGGACCCGCCGTCGGCCCGGCGCCTCACCGGCGTCGTGCCGCAATTGCTGGGCTCGTTGTCCGACACGCCGGACTGGTTCGCCCCGGCGCGATCGGCCGTCCTCGTCGTCGTGGACGGACTCGGGCGGGGGAACCTCACGGCGCGCGCCGGTCATGCACGTTTCCTCACCGGACGCATGACGAAGCGGGATGCGGCGCGCAGCACGTTTCCGTCGACGACCGCGACGGCGCTCACCAGCCTCCTGACGGGGACGGATGCCGGCGTGCACGGGATCGTCGGCTATCGCGCACGCGTGCCCGGCACGATGTCCGCCCCCAACCAGCTGAAGGGCTGGGAGACCGACGGACTGGACCCCCTCGCCTGGCAACGTTCCGAACCGCTCCTGGAGCGCGAGGCCGCCGCGGGTCGGCCGTGCTTCGTCGTGACGAAGGCGATCTATCGCGACAGCGGCTTCACCCGTGCGATCCAGCGCGGTGCGACTTTTGTGGCCGCGGCCAGCCCCGCCGGGCGGCTGCGCCTCGCGGCGAATCTCGCCGCCGACCACCCCGGCGCACTCGTGTACGTCTACCTTCCCGAGCTCGACACCCTCGGCCACGCCCACGGATGGGAGTCGGAGAGGTGGCTGCGGGGGCTGGAGGAGCTCGACGCGGACCTCCGACGGTTCGACGCCCGGCTCGCGGCCGGCGTGGGCGCGCTCGTCACGGCGGACCACGGCATGGTGGACGTGCCCGCGCATCGGCAGGTGCTGCTCGGCGACGGTGACCCCCTGCTGGAGGACGTCGGCCTCGTCGCCGGCGAACCCCGACTTCTGCAGCTATATACCGATGGCGACGCCGCCGCCGTCGCGGCACGCTGGCGCGACGCCGAGGGATCGCGCTCGTGGGTGCTGACCCGCGCGGAGGCGATTGCCGCCGGCCTGTACGGCCCGGTGGTGAGTGCCACCGTGGAGCCGCGGATCGGCGACGTGCTGATCGCCGCGCGGGGAACGGTCGCGTACTACGACGACCGCGTGACCGACAAGAAGCCTCAGCAGATGATCGGGCAGCACGGGTCGCTCACCGACCAGGAGCGCGTCGTCCCGTTGATTCGACTGGGCGCCTTCGCGACACCGTAGCGAACGCGCGGATCAGCCGTCTTCGGTGCGAGCCCCGAAGACGATCTCATCCCACGACGGCATCGAGGTGCGGCCCTTGCGTCGCGAGGCTTCGCTCAGCACGGTGTCTTCGATCGCGGCCGAGTTGTCGTCGGCATCCGTCGACGCCTCGTCGTACCCGGGCTCGAGCGCGTCGAAGAGAGCGACGGGGGAGTGCGGGCGTTCGGCGGCCGGCTCCTCCGCGGGCATCGGCTCACGCTGCCCCCGCCGACGTCGGAGGGCCTCCAGCAGATCAGCGGTCTCCGCCGAAGTCACGCCCTGATCGGGTGCACGCTTGATCGCGGCATCCTGAACCGCAGGCGTCGCGGGCGTGCGCACGTCGGGACGGACGATATCCGCCTCGGGCGCCGACGCCGATGAGTCGGCGTCGAGGCGGCGCGGTCCGAACGCGCCGGAGTCGAAGCGGGAGGAATCCTTCAGCGGCGATGCGTCGAGCGCGCGCAACCGGGGGATGAGACCCTCCGGCAGTGACCCCTGCCGAGAGAGCTGCGTGGCGTCGGCGTTGAGGGGAGCGAGGCTGCTGCGGCGAGGGTCGAAGTTCCACCGCGCATCGTGGTCGACCTCGTTCGCTGTGAACTCGAGCTTGACGACCCAGCCGTCTTCGTCCTTCCAGCTCGTCCACCGCTCGCCGGTGGCGCCCGCCTCCGCGAGCTTCGCGCGGACGGCGACGCCGAAGGTGGGCTGGGCGTGGGCATCGAGTTCGCCGGCGATCAGGACGGGAACGGCCAGCGCCTGCCCGACGATGTGTTCCCGCTCGGCGAGCACGGGTCGTTCGAACCGCTGCACGTCCTCGAGCCGGGCACCGAGGAGATCGGCCACCTCTTGCGCGGACAGGCCGGAACGGATGTGCGCCTGGATGTCCCGCGGACTCGGGCGCGCGGCGCGCGGCTCACTGTCGCGCTGGGACCGTCGCAACTGACTGCGCAATGTCTCGTCGACCGGCAGCGCGTAACGCTCGCCGGACTCCGTGGCGAGGACCAGGATGCCCTCTTCGGTTCCGATGACCTTGAGCTGTTCCATGCGAAACACCCCTTCCGTTCCCTGCTCGGGCACGATTCGATTGCCGCGCCCATGCTGTCACAGCACTTCGCCGCGCTCGGGAATATCGCGGGCGCGCCGCGAGTTCCATGCGACGCACCCGCCGGAAGGCGGGATCAGGCACGACGGACATTTGCGAAATCCGAACCCGTCGTGCAAACTATCGCCGCCCCACGTCCGTACCCGCGGTCGCTGGCCGGCAATTCGGCAACACACCTGGAAGTTGAGAGCATGGCGACCGATTACGACGCTCCCCGCAAGACCGACGACGACAGCGAGTCGATCGAGGCCCTCAAGGAGCGCGTTCCCGACAAGATGTCCGGCGCCGTCGACGTCGAGGATGCCGACAACCCCTCGGGCTTCGAACTGCCCGGCGCAGACCTCTCCGACCTCGAGCTCGACGTCGTCGTGCTGCCCCCGCAGGAAGATGAGTTCACCTGCATCGAGTGCTTCCTCGTGAAGCACCGCACGCAGATCGACCACGAGACCGCCGGCGGTGCGGTCTGCATCGAATGCGCGTGATCTGATTCAGTGCGCTCGCGCGCGCCTGATCGCGGCGGCGACCCGATCGGGCGTGCGCGACGCGAACACCCACTCCGTCGTCGGGTCTCCCGGATCCGCGACAGGGACGCGGACCACGGGTTCGATCCCACCGCGGAACATGTGCCACGCGTGACGCGAGAGACCCGGACCGCGCGCTGAGCGCGCGTCTTCCGCCCACAGCGGCTCCGGTTCACCGAGTTCGGTGACCGGAATATGCGCTCGTCCGACGCGCAGTTCGCCCGAGCGCACCTCGACGACGGGCGAGCTGAACACGAGGAGCGCGATGATCGCCGCCGCGACGGCGATTCCCGCCCCCAGAGCGATCGTGGGATCGAGCGGGACGAACACCAGCGCGACCATCGGGGCCAGCACCGCCGCGCTCAGGAGGGTCCACAGCGACGGGCTGAGCCGTTCGCGGTAGACGACGTCGGACGCAGAGGCAGTGGTGGCAGAGATGTGCATTACCCTCGTGGAGTGATCGAAACCGTGGACGTTCCCATTATCGCGTCGCAGGTTCCCGTTTACGCGCATCCGGGCGACGCGGGAGCCGATCTCGTCGCCGCCGAAGCCGTGCGCCTCGCGCCGGGCGAGCGCGCCCTCATCGGCACCGGTGTTCGCATCGCACTTCCCGAGGGATATGTCGCCTTCGTCGTGCCCCGCAGTGGCCTGGCCGCGAAGCACGGGATCACGATCGTCAACGCACCGGGCACCGTGGACGCGGGCTATCGCGGTGAGATCAAGGTCAGCCTGCTCAACACGGACCCCCGCGAAGCGTATGACGTGGCCGTCGGCGACCGCATCGCGCAGATCATCGTCATGCCGGTGCCCCCGGTTCGCTTCGTCCCCGTCGACGAGTTGCCCGCGTCCGCACGCGGCGAGAGCGGCTTCGGCTCGACGGGCTATCAGACAGGAGTCACCCCATGAGCGATGAGCTGCAGCCCGCGGGCGCGGGCGATCGGGCATCGACCGGCCCCTTCGACGAGTCCGAGGCGAACCCGGTCCGGCCCTACATCGACCTCGGCGGCATCAAGGTTCTGCCCCGCGAAGGCCTGAACCTGCGTCTCGAAGTCGAGGAGCAGACCAAGCGCATCGTCGCCGTCGGCTTGGACTATGCCGACTCGACTCTCCAAGTGCAGCCCTTCGCCGCGCCGCGCTCGAGCGGGCTGTGGGAAGAGACGCGTGAGCAGATCCGTCAGCAGATCCGCCAGCAGGGCGGCCGTGTGGAGGAGCGCGAGGGTCCGCTGGGGCCGGAGCTCCTCGCCGAGGTGCCGGTGGCCGCCGGTCCGGATGCCGTCGCGGGCAAGCGTCTGGCACGCTTCGTCGGCGTCGACGGACCTCGATGGTTCCTGCGCGGCGTGATCGGTGGCGCCGCGACCACGGATGTCGACGCCGCCGCGCGCGTGGAAGACCTCTTCCGTTCGATCGTCGTGGTCCGCGGCGGGAGCCCCATGCCGCCCCGCGACCTCATTCCGCTCAAGATGCCTGCGCCCCCCGGTACGGCATGACCACGCCGGCCGACGACGGGCACGAGGCGGCATCCGATCCGCTCGTCCCTCCGCCGCCGACCGCCTCCGACCTCCTCGGCCAGGCCCTCGGGGGAGCGGCCCGCCGCGCGGGCCTCGATCCGGCGAAACAGGATCACACCGGGCATGTCGTGTGGGCCGCGATGGGCGGATGGCGCGGTGTGCTGGAGAGCGTCCTGCCGGGTCTCGCATTCGTCGTCCTCTTCACGACGACGCAGGATCTCGTGCTGTCGCTCGCCCTCTCGGTCGGCGCGGCGGCGGTGTTCACCGTCGTGCGGCTGCTCCAACGTTCGCCCGCGAGTGCGGCGCTGGGCGGCCTCGTCGCCACCGCCGCGGCTGCGGCACTGGCCCTGTGGACCGGACGGGGACAGGACAACTTCGTCCCCGGCCTGATCACCAACGCCGTCTACGGCACCGCTTTCCTCATCTCCGCACTCGTGGGATGGTCGTTGATCGGCATCGCCGTCGGGTTCCTCATGAACGAACGCACCGCCTGGCGCGCCGATCGTCGGAAGCGTCGCGTCTTCTTCTGGCTGGCGATCGCCTGGGCCGCGCTCTTCTATCTGCGCCTGGCCGTGCAGCTGCCGTTCTACCTGGCGGGCGATGTCACCACCCTCGGCACGCTGAAGCTCGTCATGGGCCTGCCGCTTTTCGCACCACTCGTCGCCGTCACCTGGCTCGCTGTCCGCGCCGTGTATCCGCGCCGCGATGACGCGGAGGCACCGACCGCGGCGTGATAGATTTATCTTGATATCGAGATAAATTGAATGCCCTGCGGCATGCCTCCGGCATCCGTCGCGGGTAAGGCCTACCTCACTAGCCCGCCGCCGCGGTCGCGGGGATGATGGAGGATCAGGCGACGGCCGCTCACGCCCGACCCTGCACCGGCCGACCGACTGAGTCCGCGGCCTCAGGAACTCCCAACGAACTCAGGAACTCCCAATGAAGGAGAGCAGACGTGTCCACTGTTGACAGCTTCGGAGCCAAGAGCACCCTTACGGTCGGTGGCACCGACTACGAGATCTACCGGATCGACACCGTCGCCGGCTATGAGAAGCTCCCGTTCAGCCTCAAGGTTCTGCTCGAGAACCTGTTGCGCACCGAAGACGGAGCCAACGTCACGAGGTCTCAGATCGAAGCACTCGGCAACTGGGATGCCGACGCCGAGCCCGACACCGAGATCCAGTTCACGCCCGCGCGCGTCGTGATGCAGGACTTCACCGGCGTGCCCTGCATCGTCGACCTCGCTACGATGCGCGAGGCCGTCACAGCCCTCGGCGGCGACCCGGCGAAGATCAACCCGCTCTCGCCCGCCGAGATGGTCATCGACCACTCCGTCATCGCCGACCTCTTCGGCACCGAGAACGCCCTCGAGCGCAACGTCGAGATCGAGTACGAGCGCAACGGCGAGCGTTACCAGTTCCTCCGCTGGGGCCAGACGGCCTTCGACGACTTCAAGGTCGTCCCCCCGGGAACCGGCATCGTGCACCAGGTGAACATCGAGCACCTCGCCAAGGTCATCTACGACCGCACCGGCCGCGACGGCGTGCTGCGGGCCTACCCCGACACCTGTGTCGGCACCGACTCGCACACCACGATGGTCAACGGTCTCGGCGTGCTCGGCTGGGGCGTCGGAGGTATCGAGGCCGAGGCCGCCATGCTCGGCCAGCCCGTGTCCATGCTGATCCCGCGTGTGGTGGGCTTCAAGCTCACCGGTGAGATCCCCGCCGGCGTCACCGCGACCGATGTGGTGCTGACGATCACCGACATGCTCCGCAAGCACGGCGTGGTCGGCAAGTTCGTGGAGTTCTACGGCGCGGGCGTCGCCTCCGTGCCCCTCGCCAACCGCGCCACCATCGGCAACATGAGCCCGGAGTTCGGTTCGACCGCCGCGATCTTCCCGATCGACGACGTGACCCTCGACTACCTCCGCCTCACCGGCCGCGACGAGCAGACCGTCGCCCTCGTCGAGGCCTACGCCAAGGAGCAGAAGCTCTGGCACGATGCGGACGTCGAGCCCGTCTTCAGCGAGTACATGGAGCTCGACCTGTCGACGGTCGTTCCGTCGATCGCCGGCCCCAAGCGCCCCCAGGACCGCATCCTGCTGAGCGAGGCGAAGACGCAGTTCGAGAAGGACATCGTCAACTACACGTCGCCGTCGGTCTCGAACTCGATCGTCGACCTCGACTCGAAGCACTCGTTCCCGGCATCCGACCCCGGCTCCACCCCGGGCGAGGAGGAGCCCGAGACGCGCGACGTGCACATCTCCAGCGGCGCGCCGGCCGCGGCATCCAACCCGGTGCCGGTCACGTCGCCCGCGGGCGACTCCTACCTGCTCGACAACGGCGCCGTGACGCTCGCCGCGATCACCTCGTGCACCAACACGTCGAACCCCTCGGTGATGATCGCCGCGGGTCTGCTCGCCCGCAAGGCTCGCAACAAGGGCCTCAAGCAGAAGCCGTGGGTCAAGACGACGCTCGGCCCCGGCTCGAAGGTCGTCACCGACTACTACGAGAAGTCCGGCCTCGACAAGGATCTCGAGGGTCTCGGGTTCTACACAGTGGGCTACGGCTGCACGATCTGCATCGGCAACTCCGGACCGCTCATCGAAGAGGTCTCGGCCGCGATCAACGAGAACGACCTCGCCGTCACGGCGGTCCTCTCCGGAAACCGCAACTTCGAGGGCCGCATCAGCCCCGACGTGAAGATGAACTACCTCGCCTCGCCGCCCCTCGTGGTGGCGTACGCCCTCGCCGGGTCGATGCACTTCGACTTCGAGACCGACCCGCTCGGGAAGGACGCCGAGGGCAACGATGTGTTCCTCAAGGACATCTGGCCCTCGCCGGACGAGGTGCAGGAGGTCATCGACTCGTCGATCTCGCGCGACCAGTTCATCAAGCAGTACGCCACCGTGTTCGACGGCGACGAGCGCTGGACCAGCCTGCCGACTCCCGAGGGGCCCATCTTCGAGTGGGATGCCGACTCGACCTACGTCCGCAAGGCTCCGTACTTCGAAGGCATGTCGATGGACCTCACCCCGGTGAGCGACATCCACGGTGCCCGTGTCATGGCGACTCTCGGCGACTCGGTCACCACCGACCACATCTCGCCGGCCGGCAACATCAAGGCGGGCACCCCCGCGGCGCAGTACCTCACCGAGCACGGTGTCGCGCAGAAGGACTTCAACTCCTACGGCTCGCGTCGTGGCAACCACGAGGTCATGATCCGCGGCACGTTCGCCAACATCCGTCTGAAGAACGAGCTGGTCGCCGCGGTCAACGACGGTCAGATCGTCGAGGGCGGGTTCACGCGCGACTTCACGCAGGAGGGCGGCCCGCAGTCGTACATCTTCGACGCGTGCGAGAACTACCGCGCACAGGGCACCCCGCTCGTCATCTTCGGCGGCAAGGAGTACGGCTCCGGCTCGTCGCGCGACTGGGCGGCGAAGGGTACCTCGCTGCTGGGCGTGAAGGCCGTCATCACCGAGAGCTTCGAGCGCATCCACCGCTCGAACCTCATCGGCATGGGCGTCGTGCCGCTGCAGTTCCCTGAGGGACAGAGCTGGAAGACGCTCGGCCTCGACGGCACCGAGATCGTCTCGATCGAGGGCCTGGAGCAGCTGAACGAGGGCGTCACCCCGAAGACCGTCACCGTCACCGCCGCCCCGAGCGAGTTCTCGCCCGAGGGCAAGGAGACGGTCGTCTTCGACGCCAAGGTACGAATCGACACGCCCGGTGAAGCCGACTACTACCGCAACGGCGGCATCCTCCAGTACGTGCTGCGTTCGCTCGTCTGAGCGCCCGTATAACGCCCCGGCATCGGTCCTCGCAAGGGGACGCCGATGCCGGGGCGTTCGCCTGTGCGGGTCGTAGACTCGAGGGATGAGTCTGCTCGCATCGATCAGCGGTCCGCGGGACCTGGACTCCTTGTCCGCCGAGCAGTTGACCCAGCTCGCACAGGAGATCCGCGACTTTCTCGTCGAGAACGTCGCTCGTACCGGCGGCCACCTCGGACCCAACCTCGGTGTCGTCGAGCTGACGATCGCGCTGCACCGCGTCTTCGACTCACCGAACGATCCCTTCGTCTTCGACACCGGCCACCAGTCGTACGTGCACAAGCTGTTGACGGGACGTCAGGACTTCCGTGGGCTGCGTTCACGCGGCGGCCTCGCCGGCTACCCCCAGCGCTCGGAGAGCGTGCACGACGTCGTCGAGTCCTCGCACGCGTCGAGCTCGCTGAGCTGGGCGGACGGCATCTCCCGCGCCCTCACGCGGACGGGACGCAAGGACCACCATGTGGTGGCCGTCGTCGGTGACGGCGCCCTCACCGGCGGCATGACGTGGGAAGCGCTGAACAACATCTCCGACGACAACGACCGCAACCTCGTCATCGTCGTCAACGACAACGGCCGCTCGTACGCGCCCACGATCGGCGGGATGGCGCGGTATCTGAACCGCGTGCGCACCACCGAAGGCTACGAGAGCCTTCGCAAGAGCTCCGATTCCTTCTTCCGCCGGCTGGGTCCGATGGGGCGGGCGGTGTACCGCGGGGTGCGCGGCGGCACGCACGGCTTCCTGTCGCGGTTCTCGAACAACGAGGCGCTGTACTCCAACCTCGACATCAAATACCTCGGTCCGATCGACGGGCACGACCTCGGCGTTCTGCAAGAGACACTGCAGCTCGCCAAGGAGTACGGCGCACCGGTGATCGTGCACGTCATCACCGAGAAGGGCCGGGGGTACGAGCCCGCCCGCAACGACGAAGCCGACCAGTTCCACGCCGTCGGAAAGATCGATCCCGCCACCGGGGAGCCGCTGGGCTCGTCGAGTGCGCTCGCCTGGACGGATGTGTTCGCGGACGCCCTGGTGAGCGCCGGCGAGCGGCGCGACGAGGTCATCGCCATCACCGCCGCCATGCTGCGGCCGACCGGTCTGCAGCCGTTCGCGCAGCGCTTCCCCGACCGCGTCTACGACGTGGGCATCGCGGAGCAGCACGCCGTGGCGTCCGCCGCCGGTCTCGCCTTCGGCGGCCTGCATCCCGTCGTCGCGATGTACGCGACGTTCATGAACCGCGCCTTCGACCAGGTGCTCATGGACGTGGCGCTGCACCGCGCCGGTGTCACGTTCGTCCTCGACCGCTCCGGCGTGACGGGTCCCGACGGCCCCAGCCACCACGGGGTGTGGGACCTCGCGATGCTGCAGTTGGTTCCCGGCATCCGGATCGCCGCTCCCCGCGACGAGGCGCGTCTGCGCGAAGAGCTCGACGAAGCCATCGAGGTCGACGACGCTCCCACGGTCATCCGCTTCCCGAAGGGGTCGGTGGCGCCGGATCAGCCCGCCATCAAGCGGCTGTCCGACGGCGTCGACGTGCTGTGGCAGGACGGCGCCGAAGACGTACTCCTGGTGGGCATCGGTCCCATGACGCAGCTCGCGGTCGAAGTCGCGGAGCGCCTGCGCGCGCAGGGCATCGGCGCGACGGTCGTCGACCCGAGGTGGGTCGTTCCCGTGCAGCCGTCGATCGTGAAGCTCGCCGCCGCTCATCGCCTGGTCATCACGATCGAGGACGGCATCCGCGTGGGCGGCGTCGGAACGCGCGTGCGTCAGGTGCTGCGCGAAGCAGGCGTCGACACGGCCGTCGACGAGCTGGGTCTGCCCGACGCGTTCATCGACCACGCGTCGCGGGAGCAGATCCTCGAAGATGCGGGCCTGTCGGCGGCGAAGATCGCGCAGGATGTCGTCGCTCAAGTGCTCGGCACGCGCGTCCCGATCGCACGCCCGTCGACCGACACGGGCGCCATCTGGACCGTCCGCAGCAGCTCCGATGCCTCGGAGCACGTCGACCGCGGCGACAGCCGCAGCTGACGGTCCGCGACGGGCGGCCGACAGGCGGCCGGCGGCGCCGTCGCCGAATGCGCGCGGTGACGAACGCAGGATTCGCGGGGGTCGGTCGTCGATGGGCGCCGGAAGGACGGGCCCGCCCGTTGCAGGCTCGCGACGAGTCCGACGTACGTCACCGCGCGGTGGGCAGCCGCAGGCCGGTCACCGTCCGGCCTCGGCGATGAGCTCGAGCAGGTCGCGGAGGACGCCGCGCACAAGCGGCAGCCGCGCGAGGGGGAGCGTGGTGCGCAGCAGCTTCAAACCGCGGTCGAGCAGCCGTCGCGTACGCTCCTGGCCCTCCGAGCGGTCGTAGACCCAGAACAGCGCCAGGAGCAGATGCCCGAGGAAGAGCACCGCGGGCAGCGTCGCCGCGAGGTCGTCGGGAACGCCCCCGGAACGAGCATCGCGCACCGCTTCGGCGAAGAGGCCCTCAGTGATGTCGCGGGCCGCGCTCGAGGCGTCGGCGAGGGGGTTGATCTCCGACCGGGGCGACAGGGCCGCGGAGAGGAACTCCGCGGCATGGGGATGGTAGGGCGTGAGCTGGTCGAGTCCGGTGCGATAGACGGCGCCCACGCGATCGACGAGATCGCTGCGGGTCGCGAGCTCCGGTTCCGCCGCCGCGCGGTGTGAGCGCTGCACGTCGAGATAGAGCTCCTGGACCAGGTCGTTCTTGGTCGCGAAGTGGTAGTAGGCGTTGCCCACCGAGACGCCGGCCTCCTGGGCGATCAGGCGCATGGTCGTCGCGTCGTACCCGCGATCCCGGAACGAGGTGAGCGCGATATCGCGCAGACGGGCGCGAGTGCGGTCGCTCTTCGTCTCGGGCGCAGGGTCGGAAGTGAACATGTTCGGAACGTACCACGCGGGTCGCCGTGACAGCATGGAGGGATGCGTTCCGCCAACCTCACCCGCGAAGAGACGGCGGCCCGCGCCGCCGCCGTACACCTCGAAACCGTCGACGTCGAGCTGGATCTTCGCTCTGCTCCGGATGCGGGGGCGCCCGCGTTCTCGACGCGCGCCACGTTGAGCTTCACGGCTGCCGAGGAGGAGACCTGGATCGACTTCATCGGTGCGTCGGTCGATGAGGTGACGGTCAACGGCGAAGCCCGGCCGGTGGAGTGGGACGGAGCCCGGGTGCGGGTGCGGGGCCTGAACACCGAGCCGGAGGCGATCAATGTCGTGACGATCACCGCTCAGGCGCTCTACAGCACGTCGGGCGAGGGGCTGCACCGCTTCCGCGACCCCGTCGACGACGCCACCTACCTGTACACGCAGTACGAGCCGGCGGACTGCCGCCGGGTCTACCCCTGCTTCGAGCAGCCGGATCTGAAGGCGCGGTGGAGCTTCTCGGTGGCCGCGCCCAACAGGTGGCACGTACTGTCGAACGGCGTCGAGGTCGGGCGTGAGGACGTCGACGGGGGCGTCCGCGTGCGATTCGCCGAGACCCTGCCGCTGTCGAGCTACATCACCGCGGTCGCGGCGGGGCCGTACCACCGCGTCGACGGGGTGTACGACGGATCGAACGGTGAGATCGCGCTCGGCGTGCTCTGCCGCGCGTCTCTGGCCGCACACCTGGATGCCGAGGAGATCCTCGACGTCACGCGGCGCGGCCTCTCGTTCTTCGAGTCCGCGTTCGACTACCCCTACCCCTGGGGTAAGTACGACCAGATCTTCGTCCCCGAGTACAACCTCGGCGCCATGGAGAACCCGGGCCTCGTGACCTTCACCGAGGCGTATGTGTTCCGCGGAGCGTCCACCGCCGCGCAGCACGAGGCCCGGGCGAACACGATCCTGCACGAGATGGCCCACATGTGGTTCGGCGACCTCGCGACGATGCGCTGGTGGGACGACCTCTGGCTCAAGGAATCCTTCGCCGACTACATGGGAACCCACGCGGCGGCTGCGGTGGGCGGATTCCCGGATGCCTGGGTCAGCTTCGCCACCCGCCGCAAGGGCTGGGCGTACACCCAGGACCAGTTGCCGACGACCCACCCGATCGTGGCGGACATCCCTGACCTCGAGGCCGCGAAGCTCAACTTCGACGGCATCACGTACGCCAAGGGCGCCTCGGTGCTCAAGCAACTGGTCGGCTTCGTGGGAGAGGACGCCTTCTTCCGCGGTGCGCAGCACTATTTCGCTCGTCACGCCTTCGGCAACACGTCCCTGCCCGATCTGCTGGATGCCCTCGAGGAAGCCTCGGGACGCGATCTCTCGGCCTGGAGCGCAGCATGGCTGCAGACGAGTGGTGTCGCCGAGGTTCGCGCCGAGCGCACCGCCGACGGCCTCGATCTGACGGTGTCGACCGTGCGGCCCGACCGCATCACGATCGGGCTGTACGGACAGAGCGACGGCCGACTGGTGCGCCGCGGCGAGGTGGTCACCGACGTCGTGGCGGGGCGCACGTCGATCACCGACGAGCAGGTCGCCCAGGCAACCCTCATCGTGCCCAACGACGACGACCGCACGTACGCCAAAGTCCGCCTCGACCCCGCGTCGACGGATGCCGTCGCGCGCGGGCTGTCGACGATCGATGACGCGCTGGCGCGCGCCGTGGTGTGGGCGGCGCTGTGGAACGCCGTCCGCGACGGCATCCTGGACGCGCGTCGCTACGTCGAGATCGTCTCGCGGCATGCTCCCGCCGAAACCGATCCGGCGCTGACGACCGAAGCGGCCGCGCGCGCCGCGTTCGCGATCGCGCACTTCGCCGCGGATGACGATCGGCCCGCCCTCGCCGCGCAGTGGCTGGCGACGACATGGAGCGCTCTCCGGGCGGCGGCCGCCGGTTCGGATGCGCAACTGATCTGGGCGCGCGCCGTGGGCGGCGCCGCAGCGGTGTGCGCCGAGCGCGCCGACGACCTGCGTGCGGTGCTCACCGGAGCAGCGCCGGCGCCCGATGGCCTGCGGCTCGACCCGGACCTGCGGTGGGCGTGGCTCGTCGCGCTGTCGGCGACCGGACACGCGGACGACACAGACATCGAGCGCGAGCTCAGCGCCGACGACACGGCATCGGGACGCGTCGCCGCGCGGACGGCCCGTGCCGCGCGCCCGGAGCCCGCTGTCCGGGCCCACGCGTGGCACACCGCGTGGACCGATGAGTCGCTGACCAACGAGCATCTGGATGCGACCATCGCCGGTGTACGCGCGGGCGGACGTCGCGACCTCATCGCCGACTTCGACGACGACTACTTCGCCCGCATCCTGCCGACGTGGACGTCACGCTCCATCGAGATCGCTCGACGCCTCGTGCTCGGCCTGTTCCCGGCATCCCCGTCGCTCGGCGCCGTCGACGCGTGGTTGGAGGCGCACCCCGACGCGCCAGGGGCCTTGCGCCGCCTCGTGGTCGAACAGCGCGACGGCCTCGCCCGCGACCTCCGGGTGCGAGCGGCCCAGCCGCCTCGGTGATCCCACGCCGTCGCCGTCCCTGATACCGGAAACGGACAACGGAATCGGATGCCGCGCGGTGCGGCATCCGATTCCGTTGAGTCCGTCCGAATCTGTGACGGGTGTCAGCCGCCGATGCCCCGGATCGCCGGGTGGTGGAAGGTGTCGCCGAAGGCGCGCTCGGACGCCCCCTCGCGATCGAGGTAGGGCGAAGCACCGCCGTCGATGAAGGGCCAGCCCGCGCCGAGGATGAGGCACAGGTCGATGTCTTCGACCTCGGGCACCACACCCTCATCGAGCATGAGCTTGATCTCGGTCGCCAAGCCGTTCTGCACGCGGCCGAGGATGGTCTCAGCGGATGCCGGAGACGACCCGAGGTGCCCCTTGAGAACCTTCTCGGCGGCCTTGGTGAAGCCGGTGACACGGCCGCCCTTGTCCTTCTCGAGCACCTGCGGCAGCTCTGCGAGCTGGTGGAAGTTCTCGTTGGCGTAGAAGCGGTCGGGGAACGCGTGCACCATCGTGTCCTGCACGTGGGCGGCCACCTTCCATCCGACGAGGTCGATGAGCTGGAACGGGCCCATCGGGAGCCCGAGCGGCGCGAAGGCCTTCTCGACGTCGGCGACCGGTGTGCCCTCGTAGACGGCGCGGGCCGCTTCGCCCATGACCTTCGCGAGGAGCCGGTTGACGACGAAGCCGGGCGCATCGGCCGTCAGCACGGCGTTCTTGCCCAGGCCCTTGGCGACCACGAACGCCGTCGACAGCGCGGCATCCGTCGTGCTCGGCGTCTTCACGATCTCGATCAGCGGCATGACCGCGACCGGGTTGAAGAAGTGGAAGCCGACCAGACGCTCGGGATGCTCGAGCTTCGAGCCGATCTCCTCGACCGACAGCGACGAGGTGTTGGTCGCGAGGATCGCGTCTTCGGCGACGATCTTCTCGATCTCGCCGAACACGGCCTGCTTGACGCCGACCTCTTCGAAGACCGCCTCGATCACGAAGTCGCAGTCGGCGTAGAGGCTCTTGTCGGTCGTGCCGGTCACGAGCGCGCGCAAGCGGTTCGCCGCGTCGGCATCGAGCCGACCTTTGGCTTCGAGCTTGCCGATCTCGTCGTGGATGTAGGCGACCCCCTTGTCGACGCGCGCCTGGTCGAGGTCGGTGATGAGCACCGGCACCTGGAGCTTGCGCACGAACAGCAGCGCGAACTGGCTGGCCATGAGGCCGGCGCCGATGATGCCGACCTTGGTGACCCGCTTCGCGAGAGCCTTGTCGGGCGCGCCGACGGGACGCTTCGCCCTCTTCTGCACCAGATCGAACGCGTACATGGATGCCGCGAACTGGTCGCCCGTGACGAGGTCGGCCAGAGCCTCGTCCTCCCGTGCGAACCCTTCCGCCTTCGTCCCGCTCTTGGCCTTGTCGAGCAGGTCGAGTGCGGCATAGGGGGATCGGGGCACCGTGCCGATCTTCGACTCGAGCATGCCGCGGGCCATCTTGATGGCGATGGGCCACTTGGTGAGCCGTTCGATCTTGCCCGGCTCATTCTTGCGATCGACCTTGACCGTGCCGCTCAGCACACCGTCGGCCCATGTGAGCGAGCGCTCGAGGAAGGTGGCGGCCGGGAAGATCGCATCGACGATCCCGTAGTCGAACGCCTGCTGCGGCTTGAGCATGCGGTTCTGCTTCAGCGGGTTGCTGATGACGACCTCGAGCGCGTTCTCGATGCCGATGAGGTTCGGCAGCAGATACGCTCCGCCCCACCCGGGGATGATGCCGAGGAAGACCTCGGGAAGCGCGATCGCGGCCGCGGAAGCGTCGACCGTGCGGTAGGTCGAGTTCAGCGCGATCTCGAGGCCACCGCCGAGAGCGAGGCCGTTGACGAAGGCGAAGGACGGCACGCCGAGGTCGCCCAGGGATCCCAGCACCTTGTGGCCGAGCTGGGCGACGAGGCGGGCGTTGTCCTTGGAGCCCACGCGAGTGATGTCCGAGAGGTCGGCGCCGGCGGCGAGGATGTACTGCTTGCCCGTGATGCCGACGGCATGGATCTCACCCGCCGCGGCACGGCTCTTCAACGTGGCGAGCGTCTCACCGAGTTGGGTCAGCGTTGCGGGTCCCAGGGTGTTGGGGCGGGTGTGGTCGCGCCCGTTGTCGAGCGTGATGAGGGCCAGCACCTTCCCCGACGGCAGAGCGATGTCACGCACGCGCGAGTGCGTCACGACCTCTCCGTCGGCGAGAGCGGTGAGGGGGGAGAAGTCGATGTCGTCGTAGGTGGTCATGTCCGTACCTCTCAGCGCTTCTTGCCGTTGTAGTGCGGGTTCTCCCAGATGACGGATCCGCCCTGTCCCAGACCCACGCACATCGCGGTGAGGCCGTAGCGGACGTCGGGCCGCTCGGCGAACTGTGCGGCGAGCTGGATCATCAGGCGCACACCGGAGGCGGCCAGGGGGTGTCCGAGCGCGATCGCTCCACCCCACTGATTCACTCGCGGGTCATCGTCGGCGATGCCGAAGTGGTCGAGGAGGGAGAGCACCTGCACGGCGAACGCCTCGTTGAGCTCGAACAGACCGATGTCGTCGATCGTGAGGCCGGCCTTCTTCAGCGCCTTCTCGGTCGAGGGGATCGGACCGATGCCCATGATCTCGGGCTGCACACCGGCGAAGGCGAACGAGACCATGCGCATCTTCGGCGTCAGTCCGAACTCCTTGACCGCTCCGCCGCCGGCCAGCAGCGACATCGTCGCGCCGTCGGTCAGGGGGGATGAGGTGCCGGCCGTGACACGGCCGTGGGGACGGAAGGGCGTCTTCAGCGCGGCGAGGTCCTCCATCGTCGTCTGCGGACGGCGGCCCTCATCCTCGGTGGCGAGGCCCCAGCCGCCCTCGGCATCCTTGACGGCCACCGCGACCAGGTCGGGCTGGAACTTGCCTGCCTCGTAAGCGGCCTGCGCCTTGTGCTGGCTGAGCATGCCGAAGCGGTCGGAGCGCTCCTTCGTGAGCTGCGGGAAGCGATCGAAGATGCGCTCCGCGGTCACGCCCATGTTGAGGGCCCCGGGGTCGACCATCTTTTCGGCGACGAAGCGCGGATTGGGGTCGGCGTTACCGCCGATCGGGTAGTGCCCCATGTGCTCCACGCCGCCGGCGAGGGCGACGTCGTACATGCCGGTGCTGATCGAGGCGCCCATCATGGCGACGCTGGTCATGGCGCCCGCGCACATCCGGTCGATGGCGAAACCGGGAACGGTCTCCGGCAGGCCCGCCAGGATCGCGACGGAGCGACCGAGGGTCAGTCCCTGCTCACCCGTCTGGCTCGTCGCGGCGATCGCGACGTCGTCGACGCGGTCGGCCGGAACCGCGGTGTTGCGCTCCATGAGCCCGATCGTCGCTTTGACGGCGAGGTCATCCGCGCGAGTGTTCCAGTACATGCCCTTCTCGCCGGCGCGACCGAACGGGGTGCGCATTCCATCGACGAAATAGACGTCCGAGAGCTCGGCCACACTGCCTCCAAGGGTTGAGATTCAGTCCAGCG
>Ga0207655_1002028_pt1 | contig 17119 bp, 14 predicted proteins | sample KBSM44metaG_FD_184398 | JGI IMG/M metagenome (GOLD analysis project Ga0207655, IMG submission 184398) | Miscanthus rhizosphere microbial communities from Kellogg Biological Station, Michigan, USA - KBS M4-4 metaG (SPAdes) (version 2) | ecosystem: Host-associated > Plants > Roots > Rhizosphere >...
AGTTATATATGAGCGATAAAATTATTCACCTGACTGACGACAGTTTTGACACGGACGTACTTAAAGCTGACGGGCTGATCCTCGTCGATTTCTGGGCTGAATGGTGTGGTCCTTGCAAAATGATCGCTCCGATTCTGGATGAAATCGCTGACGAATATCAGGGCAAACTGACGATTGCCAAGCTGAACATCGACCAGAACCCGGGCACCGCGCCGAAGTACGGCATCCGTGGTATCCCAACCCTGCTGCTGTTCAAAAACGGCGAAGTGGCTGCAACCAAAGTGGGCGCACTGTCCAAAGGTCAGCTGAAAGAGTTCCTGGACGCTAATCTGGCGTAAGGTTTCTCGGCCGGGGTCTGGATTCCGAAATTCTGTGGATCTCTGGACGCCCGGCTTTAGTCGTGCTAAGTTACCTATGACTTCGATTTAAACATACCTTGTCGTTCTGGTTTTACCCGATGCTTCCCATTGTTAAATGAACGATGCGAGAGGCAGATAGATTCCGGGCTTGTCACTCAATCCGTCTTGTCGTTTCAGTTCTGTGCTTCCCCTTTGACCAGACAGCGAACAGACATGAGTTGATGGCCGCTAACAGGCATGGATGACCCTGCCATACCATTCACAACATTAAGTTCGAGTTTCACCCCGAGTTTAAGAACCCACACCATTATGAATCTTACCGAATTAAAGAATACGCCGGTTTCTGAGCTGATCACTCTCGGCGAAAATATGGGGCTGGAAAACCAGGCTCGTATGCGCAAGCAGGACATTATTTTTGCCATCCTGAAGCAGCACGCAAAGAGTGGCGAAGATATCTTTGGCGACGGTGTCCTGGAGATATTGCAAGACGGATTTGGTTTCCTCCGTTCTGCAGACAGCTCCTACCTCGCCGGTCCTGATGACATCTACGTATCCCCTAGCCAAATCCGCCGTTTCAACCTCCGCACAGGTGACACCATTTCAGGTAAGATTCGTCCTCCAAAAGAGGGTGAACGCTACTTTGCGCTGTTGAAAGTTAACGAAGTTAACTACGATAAACCTGAAAACTCGCGCAACAAGATCCTGTTCGAAAACTTAACGCCGCTGCACGCTAACTCGCGTCTGCGCATGGAGCGTGGTAACGGTTCTACCGAAGACCTGACGGCTCGCGTTCTGGATCTGGCTTCTCCGATTGGTCGTGGTCAGCGTGGTCTGATTGTGGCACCGCCGAAAGCGGGTAAAACAATGCTGCTGCAGAACATCGCACAGAGCATTGCTTACAACCACCCTGATTGCGTGCTGATGGTTCTGCTGATCGATGAGCGTCCAGAAGAAGTGACCGAGATGCAGCGTCTGGTCAAAGGTGAAGTGGTTGCTTCTACCTTTGATGAGCCAGCGTCTCGCCACGTTCAGGTTGCTGAAATGGTTATCGAGAAAGCGAAGCGTCTGGTTGAACATAAAAAAGACGTTATCATTCTGCTCGACTCCATCACTCGTCTGGCGCGCGCGTACAACACCGTGGTTCCAGCTTCCGGCAAAGTATTGACCGGTGGTGTGGATGCCAACGCCCTGCACCGTCCAAAACGCTTCTTCGGTGCTGCGCGTAACGTGGAAGAGGGCGGAAGCCTGACCATCATCGCGACCGCGCTGATTGATACCGGCTCCAAAATGGATGAAGTTATTTACGAAGAATTTAAAGGTACAGGTAACATGGAACTGCACCTCTCTCGTAAAATTGCAGAGAAGCGCGTCTTCCCGGCAATCGACTACAACCGTTCCGGTACCCGTAAAGAAGAGCTGCTCACCACCCAGGAAGAGCTGCAGAAAATGTGGATTCTGCGTAAGATCATTCACCCAATGGGCGAAATCGATGCAATGGAATTCCTCATCAATAAGCTGGCAATGACTAAGACAAACGACGAATTCTTCGACATGATGAAACGCTCGTAATACAAATAAACCCAGCCAACGCCACGTTTTTACGTGGCGTTTTCTTTTTTTGGACTATACGCTATAACCGCAGACTCCCATTTTTGACTAACCAGTGCGACAATTAGAATGTTTGTTGCGTCAAAAAGTAATTGATTGAAAAACATACAAAGGGAGTTGTAAGAGGCTGGCTTTAATCCTTCGGGAGCTATGGCTTCGTAGTTATACTTCCAGGACTAACTTTTGTTGAGAGCATGCATTGTGAATCTACTCACTGCGGTTACTGAGCTAATCAGTATATTTTTATTCACAACCTGTTTTTTGTTCATTGCGCGCAAGGTGGCAAAAAGAATCGGGTTAGTGGATAAACCCAATTATCGTAAACGCCATCAGGGCTTGATCCCATTGGTCGGGGGGATCTCCGTTTACGCGGGTATTTGCTTCACCTTTGGAATCGCAGATTATTATATCCCCCATGCGGCACTCTATCTGGCCTGTGCAGGGGTACTGGTGCTGGTGGGCGCGCTCGATGATCGTTTCGATATCAGCGTAAAATTCCGCGCTTCGGTCCAGGCTGCAATCGGCATCATTATGATGGTGGTCGGTAAGCTCTATCTGAGCAGTCTCGGCTACATCTTCGGTACCTGGGAGATGGTGCTCGGTCCCTTCGGCTTCTTCCTGACGCTCTTCGCCGTGTGGGCTGCTATCAACGCCTTTAACATGGTAGATGGGATTGATGGCCTGTTGGGCGGTCTCTCGTCCGTATCCTTTGCCGCTATCGGCATCATTCTATGGTTTGATGGTCAGTACAGTCTGTCAATGTGGTGTTTCGCCATGATTGCGGCCATCCTGCCTTATATCCTGCTCAACCTCGGTGTGCTGGGCCGTCGCTACAAAGTTTTCATGGGTGATGCCGGCAGTACGCTGATTGGTTTCACCGTTATCTGGATTTTGCTGGAAACCACTCAGGGTAAAACCCACCCGATTAGCCCGGTAACGGCGCTGTGGATTATTGCTATTCCGCTGATGGACATGGTGGCAATCATGTACCGCCGTCTGCGTAAAGGTATGAGTCCTTTCTCGCCGGACCGCCAACATATTCATCATCTGATCATGCGTGCAGGTTTTACTTCACGTCAGGCATTTGTGCTGATTACCCTTGCTGCCGCGCTGTTGGCAGGTATCGGTGTGGCAGCAGAATATGCGCACTTTATTCCTGAATGGGTAATGTTGGTATTATTCTTGCTAGCATTCTTCATGTACGGCTATTGCATTAAACGCGCATGGAAAGTCGCGCGCTTCATTAAACGTGTAAAACGCCGGATGCGTAGAAACAGTGGTAAAAATCCAACATTAACTAAGTAAAAACGGGATTGTGATGACTCAACCGTTGGCGGGAGCGAAATCAGTGGTAACTGAGAATGAGCTGGATGTTCGTGGTTTGTTTCGTGTTTTATGGGCGGGCAAACTGTGGATTGCTGGGATCGCGCTGGGGTTCGCGCTGTTAGCGCTGGCGTATACCTTTTTTGCGAAACAAGAGTGGAGCGCGACAGCGATTACCGATCGACCAACGGTGAATATGCTGGGCGGATTCTATTCGCAGCAGCAGTTCCTGCGTAACCTCGACATCAAAGCCAATCTGGCCTCTTCGGATCAGCCCTCCGTGATGGATGAATCTTACAAAGAGTTCATCATGCAGCTGGCTTCCTGGGATACGCGCCGTGATTTCTGGTCCCAGACCGATTATTACAAGCAGCGTATGGTCGGCAACAGTAAAGCCGACGCCGCCCTGCTCGACGATCTGATCAACAACATCCAGTTCACGCCTGGCGACATCCTGCGCAATATTAATGATAACGTTAAGCTGATTGCCGAAACCGCGCCGGACGCCAATAACCTGCTGCGTCAGTACGTGGCATTTGCCAGCCAGCGCGCCGCGAGCCATCTCAATGATGAGCTGAAAGGGGCCTGGGCCGCGCGTACTATCCAAATGAAGGCGCAGGTCAAACGCCAGGAAGAGGTGGCCAAAGCCATTTTCTCCCGCCGCGTCCATAACATTGAACAGGCACTGAAAATTGCCGAGCAGCGCAATATCTCCCGTAGTGAAACAGACGTTCCGGCTGATGAACTGCCGGATTCAGAAATGTTCCTGCTGGGCCGCCCGATGCTGCAGGCACGCCTGGAAAATCTGCAGGCCGTTGGGCCAGATTTTGATCTCGACTACGACCAGAACCGCGCGATGCTCAATACCCTGAACGTCGGTCCTACACTGGACCCGCGTTTTCAGACCTATCGTTATTTGCGAACGCCTGAAGAACCTGTAAAACGCGATAGTCCGCGTCGCGCATTCCTGATGATCATGTGGGGGATTGTGGGCGCATTGACGGGCGCAGGCGTGGCGTTAACACGTCGTCGCACAAATTAAGAACGCCGTCTACGATGAAGGCTTCGGCCTTCATCACCTAATCGAAGAGAATCGATGTGAAAGTACTTACCGTATTTGGCACAAGGCCGGAAGCCATCAAGATGGCGCCGCTGGTCCATGCGCTGGCAAATGATCCCTGGTTTGAGGCGAAAGTTTGCGTTACCGCGCAGCATCGGGAGATGCTTGATCAGGTTTTAAATCTCTTTTCTATTGTCCCGGATTACGATCTCAATATTATGAAACCGGGGCAGGGATTGACCGAAATTACCTGCCGCATTCTGGAAGGGCTAAAGCCTATTCTGGAATCGTTTAAACCAGACGTGGTTCTGGTGCACGGCGATACCACTACCACCATCGCAACCAGCCTGGCGGCATTCTATCAACGCATTCCGGTCGGGCACGTTGAAGCCGGTTTGCGCACCGGCGACCTTTATTCTCCGTGGCCTGAAGAGGCCAACCGTACCCTTACCGGTCATCTGGCAATGTATCACTTTGCGCCAACTGAAAATTCCCGGCAGAACCTGCTGCGCGAAAACATCCGTGATGACAAAATTTTCGTGACCGGCAATACGGTGATTGACGCCCTGATTTGGGTTCGCGATCGCGTGATGGCCAGCGACACCCTGCGCGAAGAGCTGGCGGTGCGCTATCCGTTCCTCACCGCTGGCAAAAAGATGATCCTGGTGACGGGCCATCGCCGCGAGAGCTTTGGCCGTGGGTTCGAGCAAATCTGCCATGCGCTGGCGGAGATCGCCGCGCAGAACCCTGACGTCCAGATCGTCTACCCGGTCCACCTCAACCCGAACGTCAGCGAGCCGGTTAATCGCATCCTCGGCCATATCGAAAACGTGATCCTCATTGAGCCGCAGGACTATCTGCCGTTCGTCTGGCTGATGAACCACGCGTGGCTGATTTTGACCGACTCCGGCGGCATTCAGGAAGAGGCACCGTCGCTGGGTAAACCGGTGCTGGTAATGCGTGAAACGACCGAGCGTCCGGAGGCTATTAAAGCCGGAACGGTACGCCTGGTCGGAACTGACACTAAACATCTCGTGGCAGAGGTGACACGCCTGCTGCACGATGAAAAAGAGTACCAGGCGATGAGCCACGCCCATAATCCTTATGGTGACGGGCAGGCCTGCAGTCGTATTTTGCATGCACTTAAACATAATCGGGTAACGCTATGAGTTTTTCTACCATCTCTGTCATTGGTCTTGGTTACATTGGACTGCCGACTGCGGCCGCTTTTGCATCGCGTCAAAAACAGGTTATCGGGGTGGATATCAACCAGCATGCGGTGGATACCATTAACCGTGGTGAAATTCATATCGTGGAGCCGGATCTCGACAAAGTGGTCAAAACCGCAGTAGAAGGCGGTTTTCTCAAAGCCAGCACAACGCCGGTGGAAGCCGATGCGTATCTGATCGCGGTGCCGACGCCGTTTAAAGGCGAGCATGAGCCGGATATGGTGTATGTCGAAGCGGCAGCAAAATCCCTTGCTCCAGTGCTGAAGAAAGGCGCGCTGGTGATTCTGGAGTCCACTTCTCCCGTCGGCGCGACCGAGCAAATGGCCCAATGGCTGGCGGAAGCCCGTCCTGATTTGACCTTCCCGCAGCAGGCAGGCGAACAGGCGGATATCAATATCGCCTACTGCCCGGAGCGCGTTCTGCCCGGTCAGGTAATGGTTGAGCTAATCAAAAACGACCGCGTAATTGGCGGGATGACGCCCGTCTGCTCTGCGCGTGCCAGTGAACTCTACAACATCTTCCTCGAAGGGGAGTGCGTGGTCACTAACTCCCGCACTGCAGAGATGTGCAAGCTCACCGAAAACAGCTTCCGCGACGTCAACATCGCTTTTGCTAACGAACTGTCGCTCATTTGTGCCGACCAGGGAATTAACGTCTGGGAACTGATTCGCCTGGCGAACCGCCATCCGCGCGTCAATATTCTCCAGCCAGGCCCTGGCGTGGGCGGTCACTGTATCGCCGTGGACCCGTGGTTTATCGTGGCACAAAACCCGGAACAGGCTCGCCTGATCCGCACGGCCCGCGAAGTGAACGACGGTAAACCGCACTGGGTAATGAACCAGGTGAAAGCCACGGTAGCGGATTGCCTGGCCGAAAGCGGCAAACGCGCCAGCGAGATAAAAATCGCCTGCTTTGGCCTGGCGTTTAAGCCAAACATCGACGACCTGCGCGAAAGCCCGGCGATGGGCATCGCCGAGATGATTGCCAACTGGCACACCGGTGAAACGCTGGTTGTGGAGCCGAATATTCATATCCTGCCGAAGAAACTGGCCGGGCACTGCCAGCTCGCGACGCTGGAAAACGCACTGAACTCTGCCGACGTGCTGGTTCTGCTGGTGGACCATAGCCAGTTCAAAGCCATCAGCAGCGATGCGGTGCAGCAGAAGTATATTGTTGATACTAAAGGGGTATGGCGTTGAAAAGGATCCTGGTCACTGGTGGCGCGGGATTCATTGGTTCTGCCGTTGTCCGCCACATTCTTGAAAGCACCGCCGATTCGGTCGTGGTGGTGGATAAATTGACCTATGCTGGCAATTTAGCGTCTTTGGCGCCTGTAGCGGGCGACAACCGTTTTGCCTTTGAGCAGATCGATATTTGCGATCGTGAAGCGCTAAAAAAGGTCTTCGCGACCTACGAGCCAGCCGTTGTGATGCATCTGGCAGCCGAAAGCCATGTAGACCGTTCTATCGATGGTCCTGCGGTATTTATCGAGACCAATATTATAGGAACCTATAATTTGCTCGAGACCGCACGGGAGTTCTGGAATGGATTAACTGGCGATAAAAAAGCACATTTCCGCTTTCACCACATCTCCACGGATGAGGTGTATGGGGATCTGCATTCATCTGATGATTTTTTCACTGAAACCACACCTTATGCGCCAAGCAGCCCGTATTCTGCTTCGAAAGCCAGCAGCGATCATCTGGTTCGCGCCTGGCAGAGAACTTATGGACTTCCTGCACTGGTGACAAACTGCTCTAACAATTATGGGCCATACCATTTCCCTGAGAAGCTGATTCCTTTAATCATCCTCAATGCTATTGCCGGGAAAGCGCTGCCAGTTTATGGCGATGGGCAGCAAATTCGCGACTGGCTGTACGTGGAAGACCACGCCAGAGCGCTGTACCTTGTGGCGACGCAGGGGCAACCCGGCGAAACCTATAACATCGGTGGTCATAACGAGCGTAAAAACCTGGATGTTGTCACCACGATTTGTGACCTGCTTGAAGAACTGGTTCCTGTCAAACCAACAGGTATTAGTCAATATCGTGATTTGATTACTTTTGTCACCGATAGGCCGGGCCATGACCTTCGCTATGCCATTGACGCATCTAAGATTCAACGTGAACTGGGCTGGACTCCGTGCGAAACCTTCGAAAGCGGTATCCGTAAAACGGTTGAGTGGTATCTCGCAAACGAGACCTGGTGGAAACACGTTCTTGATGGGAGCTATCAAGGCGAACGTTTGGGTCTTCAGGGGTAACGCAGAGGAAATCTTATGAAAGGTATTATTCTGGCGGGTGGTTCCGGGACGCGATTGCATCCAATTACACGGGGTGTGTCAAAGCAACTGCTCCCGATTTACGATAAGCCGATGATTTATTACCCACTGTCAGTGCTTATGCTGGCGGGTATCCGGGAAATCCTGATCATCACAACGCCGGAAGATAAAGCTACCTACCAGCGTCTGATGGGTGATGGTTCCGAGTTCGGTATCGAACTAAGTTACGCAGAGCAGCCAAGCCCGGACGGGCTGGCTCAGGCTTTTATCATTGGTGAAGCATTTTTAAACGGCGAGCCTTCATGTCTGGTTCTTGGCGATAATATCTTCTTTGGTCAAGGTTTTAGTCCTAAGTTACGTCATGTTGCGGCGCGTGCCGAAGGCGCGACGGTTTTCGGTTACCAGGTGATGGATCCGGAACGTTTCGGGGTGGTGGAATTCGACGACAATTTCCGCGCTATCAGTCTGGAAGAAAAGCCAAAAGATCCTAAATCGAACTGGGCCGTAACGGGGCTCTATTTCTACGACAGTAACGTTGTTGATTATGCGAAACGGGTGAAGCCGTCTGAACGTGGTGAACTCGAGATCACGTCTATTAACCAGATGTATCTTGAGGATGGAAAACTCACGGTCGAATTGTTGGGGCGTGGTTTTGCCTGGCTTGATACCGGGACTCATGACAGCTTAATTGAAGCCAGTACCTTTGTGCAGACCGTGGAGAAACGGCAAGGGTTTAAAATTGCCTGTCTTGAAGAGATCGCATGGCGTAATGGCTGGCTGGACGATGATGGCGTGAAGCGTGCCGCCAGTCGACTGTCTAAAACAGGTTATGGTCAATATCTGCTGGAGCTGCTTCGTGCGCGTCCACGCCAGTATTGAACCGCTAACCTGGGAGAGTGAATTTTTTGGTCTCTCCTCTGCGGTAGTGCGCTTTCGCGACGATGCTCCGGCACTCACGGCGGCGGATTTTTCGCCGTGGGAGCGGGTACAGGCCAAAATTCCGGCGGGGCGCGCCGACTGGCTGGATGCCCTGCAAACGCTGGGTTTTCAACTGGTGGAAGGCGAAGTCGATCTGAGCCTTGCCGTCACGCAGCACAGCCTGGCTGTCGCAGAAGTGGCGACCGAACAGGATATCCCCGCGCTGCGCCAGATGGCCGCGCAGGCTTTTGCGCAAAGCCGTTTCCGCGCCCCGTGGTATGCGCCCGACGCCAGCGGTCGTTTTTACGCCCAGTGGATTGAAAACGCCGTCAAAGGCACGTTTGACCATGAATGTCTGGTTTTCCGCGAAAACAGCGGTGATATCCAGGCGTTTGTCTCGCTGCGCCAATTGAGCGATAGCGAAGCGCGTATTGGCCTGCTCGCTGGTCGCGGAATGGGCGACAAACTCATGCAGGCCGCACTGAATTGGGCCGCGCAGCGTCAGTTATCAACTTTGCGGGTGGCGACCCAACTGGGCAACACCGCCGCGCTTAAACGTTACATTGCCAGCGGTGGCAACATTGATGCGACCGCTTACTGGTTATACAGGTGACAAGATGATTCCATTTAACGCGCCTCCCGTTGTGGGCACCGAACTTGATTACATGCAGTCTGCCATGGGCAGCGGCAAACTTTGCGGAGACGGTGGTTTCACCCGTCGCTGCCAGCAGTGGATGGAGCAGCGTTTTCACAGTGCGAAAGTGCTGCTGACGCCATCCTGTACGGCGTCGCTGGAGATGGCTGCTCTGCTGCTGGACATCAAGCCGGGCGACGAAGTCATCATGCCGAGCTACACCTTCGTCTCGACGGCGAATGCGTTTGTCCTGCGTGGCGCCAAAATTATCTTTGTGGATGTCCGTCCGGACACGATGAACATCGATGAAACCCTGATTGATGCGGCAATCACCGATAAAACGCGGGCGATTGTGCCGGTACACTATGCGGGTGTGGCCTGTGAGATGGACACCATCATGGCTATCGCCAAAAAGCATAACCTGTTCGTGGTGGAAGACGCCGCGCAAGGGGTGATGTCCACCTACAAGGGCCGTGCGCTGGGTACTATTGGCCATATCGGATGCTTTAGCTTCCATGAAACCAAAAACTACACGGCGGGCGGTGAAGGTGGTGCAACGCTGATTAACGACCGCGCGCTGGTGGAGCGGGCTGAAGTGATCCGCGAAAAAGGGACCAACCGCAGCCAGTTCTTCCGTGGTCAGGTCGACAAATACACCTGGCGCGATATCGGTTCCAGCTACCTGATGGCCGATCTGCAGGCCGCCTATCTCTGGGCGCAGCTCGAAGCGGCTGAGCGCATCAACCAGCAGCGTTTGACCCTGTGGCAGACCTATTACGATGCCCTGACGCCGCTGGCGCAAAAAGGGCGTATTGAGCTGCCCACGATTCCGGCAGACTGCGTTCACAACGCACATATGTTTTACATCAAACTGCGCGACAACGACGATCGCAGCAGTCTGATCGCTTACCTGAAAGAAGCTGAGATTATGGCGGTGTTCCATTACATTCCGCTGCACTCCAGCCCGGCGGGTGAAGCGTTCGGCCAGTTTGTAGGTGACGATCGTTACACCACCAAAGAAAGTGAGCGTTTGCTTCGTCTGCCACTGTTCTACAACCTCGCGCCGGTGAATCAGCGCACGGTGATTAATACCCTTCTGAGCTACTTCCGCTGATATGTCACTGGCGAAAGCATCGGTGTGGACCGCCGCGTCCACACTCGTCAAGATTGGCGCAGGGCTGCTGGTTGTAAAAATGCTGGCGGTGTCATTTGGCCCTTCTGGTGTCGGGCAGGCCGGTAACTTCCGTCAGCTCGTCACCGTACTCGGCGTGCTTGCCGGGGCCGGTATTTTCAACGGTGTCACCAAATACGTAGCCCAGCATCACGACGATGCGGCCGCGCTGCGTCGGGTGGTCGGCACGTCCTCGGCGATGGTGCTCGGGTTCTCCACGCTGCTGGCCATCGTCTTTTTACTGGCGGCCGCGCCTGTCAGTCAGGCACTCTTCGGCAATACCCATTACCAGGGGCTGGTACGTCTGGTGGCGCTGGTGCAGATGGGGATCGCCTGGGCTAACCTGCTGTTAGCCTTAATGAAAGGTTTCCGCGACGCCGCCGGAAATGCGCAGGCACTGATTCTGGGCAGCCTTATCGGCGTCATTGCCTATTATTTCTGCTATCGCCTTGGCGGCTATGAAGGCGCGCTGCTTGGCCTGGCGCTGGTTCCTGCACTGGTGGTCATTCCCGCTGCGTTTATGCTGATGCGCAGGCGCACAATTCCCCTGAGCTATCTCAAGCCGCAGTGGGACAAAATTCTGGCGGGGCAGTTAGGGAAATTTACCCTGATGGCACTCATCACTTCCGTCACGCTCCCCGTGGCATATGTGATGATGCGAAACCTGCTGGCAGCGCACTACAGCTGGGATGAGGTCGGGATTTGGCAGGGTGTCAGCAGTATTTCTGACGCCTATCTCCAGTTTATTACCGCCTCGTTCAGTGTCTATTTGCTGCCGACTCTGTCGCGGTTGACCTCCCGACAAGACATCACCCGCGAAATTGGCCGCTCACTGCGTTTTGTGCTTCCTGCTGTGGCTGCCGCGAGTTTAACCGTCTGGCTACTGCGCGACGTCGCCATCTGGCTGCTGTTCTCTGCGAAATTTACCGCGATGCGCGACCTGTTCGCCTGGCAGCTGGTGGGCGATGTCCTGAAAGTGGGTGCTTACGTCTTCGGCTATCTGGTGATTGCCAAAGCCTCTCTGCGGCTGTATATCCTGGCAGAGATTAGCCAGTTCACGCTGCTGACCGGTTTCTCGCACTGGCTGATCCCAACGCATGGCGCGCTGGGGGCGGCTCAGGCCTATCTGGCCACTTACATTGTCTATTTTGCTGCCTGTTGCGGCGTATTTTTAATTTGGCGTAGACGCGCATGACTGCACTGATTCACGTGTTGGGTTCGGATATCCCGCATCACAACCGCACAGTATTACAGTTTTTTAATGACTCGCTGGCGGCCGGCAGCGCCGACGCGCGCGAGTTTATGGTCGCGGGCCAGGATAAGGGGCTAAGCGCCGCCTTTCCTGCGCTGTCGTTAAGCTTCTGGCCGGATAAATCTGCGCTGGCAAACGCGGTGATCGCTAAAGCCAAAGCCAACCGCGAGCAGCGTTTCTTCTTTCACGGTCAGTTTAATACCGGCCTGTGGCTGGCGTTGCTGAGTGGCGGCATCAAGCCTGCGCAGTTTAACTGGCATATCTGGGGCGCGGATCTGTACGAAGTGTCGCGTGGCTGGAAATTCCGCCTGTTCTATCCCCTGCGCCGTATGGCTCAGGGGCGCGTTGGCTGCGTGTTTGCGACGCGCGGCGACCTGAACTTTTTCGCGCAACAGCACCCAAACGTGCGCGGCGAACTGCTCTATTTCCCCACGCGGATGGACCCTGCGCTGAACACAATGGCGAACGATACGCAGCGCGAAGGCAAGCTGACCATACTGGTTGGCAACTCGGGCGATCGCAGTAACGAACACATCGCAGCGCTGAAAGCCGTGCATAAGCAGTTTGGCGACACGGTGAACGTGATTGTGCCGATGGGCTATCCTGCTCATAACGACGCGTATATTGCGGAGGTCCGTCAGAGCGGGTTGGCGCTGTTCAGCCCGGATAATCTGCAGATCCTCAGCGAAAAGCTCGAGTTTGACGACTACCTGGCCCTGCTCAGAAAATGCGATCTCGGCTACTTCATCTTTGCGCGCCAGCAGGGGATTGGCACGCTGTGCCTCCTGATTCAGGCCGGCGTTCCGTGCGTGCTTAACCGTGAAAATCCTTTCTGGCAGGATATGGCAGAGCAGCACATTCCGGTGCTGTTTACCACGGACGATCTCAATGAGGACGTGGTGCGCGAAGCACAGCGTCAGCTGGCGTTGGTGGATAAAAATGCCATCGACTTTTTCAGCCCGAATTTTCTCACGCCCTGGCATCAGGCGCTGCGGATAGCTGCAGGAGACAAAGCATGAGCCAGTTGGAATTTAGCGGCTTACTGGTGATTTGGCTTCTGGCCTCGCTGTTTATCGGCACGCTCACCTGGTTTGAGTTTCGCCGCGTGCGCTTTAACTTCAACGTCTTTTTCTCCCTGCTGTTCCTGCTGACCTTCTTCTTCGGCTTCCCGTTGACCAGTATTCTGGTCTTCCGCTTTGACGTGGCCGTCGCCCCGCCAGAAATTCTGATGCAGGCCCTGTTGTCTGCCACCTGTTTCTACGCGGTGTACTACGTCACCTATAAGACCCGTTTACGTCCGGTGAACCACGCGCCGCGCCGTCCGCTGTTCACCATGAATCGGGTGGAAACGCACCTGACCTGGGTGATGCTGATGATTATCGCGCTGGTGAGTGTCGGTATTTTCTTCATGCATAACGGCTTTTTGCTGTTCAAACTGCACTCTTACAGCCAGATTTTTTCCGCCGAAGTGTCCGGCGTGGCACTTAAGCGTTTCTTCTATTTCTTCATCCCGGCGATGCTGGTGATCTACTTCCTGCGTCAGGACAGCAAAGCCTGGCTGTTTTTCCTGGTGAGCACGGTGGCCTTCGGTCTGCTGACCTATATGATCGTCGGCGGGACGCGCGCGAATATCATCATTGCCTTCGCGATCTTCCTGTTTATCGGCATCATTCGCGGCTGGATTTCGCTCTGGATGCTGGTTGCGGCAGGGGTGTTTGGGATTGTCGGCATGTTCTGGCTGGCGCTCAAGCGCTACGGCATGGACGTAAGTGGTGACGAAGCGTTTTACACTTTCCTGTACCTTACCCGAGACACCTTCTCGCCGTGGGAAAACCTGGCGCTACTGCTGCAAAACTACGACAAAATCGACTTCCAGGGGCTGGCCCCCATCGCACGTGATTTCTACGTCTTTATCCCGACCTGGCTGTGGCCCGACCGGCCTGGCGTGGTGCTGAACACGGCGAACTACTTTACCTGGGAAGTGCTTAATAACCACTCTGGCCTGGCGATCTCCCCGACGCTGATTGGCTCGCTGGTGGTGATGGGCGGTGTGTGGTTTATCCTGCCGGGTGCCGTGGCTGTGGGGCTTATCATCAAATGGTTCGACTGGCTTTATGTGCGCGGGAACGAAGAGACCAACCGATATAAAGCGGCAATTTTGCACAGTTTCTGTTTTGGTGCCATTTTCAATATGATCGTGCTGGCGCGTGAAGGGCTGGATTCGTTTGTGTCACGCGTGGTGTTTTTCATGGTGGTCTTCGGTCTCTGTCTGCTGCTGGCGAAACTGTTGTACTGGCTGTTTGATAGCGCGGGCCTGATTCACCGACGACTGGCGCGGGCAACCAGCACGCTTTCCCAAGTCTGAGTAAGGATAATAATGACTGACAATACCTCTGCGCCGGTCTATGCGCTGCGCGGCCTGCAGCTCATCGGCTGGCGTGATATGCAGCATGCGCTGGATTATCTCTGCGCTGATGGGCAGATCAAATCTGGCACCCTGGTGGCCATCAATGCCGAAAAAATGCTGGCGATTGAAGATAACGCGGAAGTGAAAAGCCTGATTGAAGCCGCCGAGTTTAAATATGCCGACGGCATCAGCGTGGTTCGTTCGATTCGCAAAAAGTTTCCACAGGCACAGGTCTCTCGCGTTGCCGGCGCCGATCTCTGGGAAGCGCTGATGGCGCGGTCAGGGCAGGACGGAACGCCAGTATTCCTGATTGGCGGTAAACCCGATGTGCTGGCGCAGACGGAGCAGAAACTCCGCGCACAGTGGAATGTTAATATCGTGGGCAGCCAGGATGGCTACTTCAAACCCGAGGATCGTCAGACGCTGTTTGAACGCATTCGCGACAGTGGCGCGAAAATCGTGACCGTGGCGATGGGCTCTCCGCGCCAGGAAATCCTGATGCGCGACTGCCGTCTGGTTTACCCGAATGCCCTGTATATGGGCGTTGGCGGCACCTACGACGTCTTCACCGGCCATGTGAAGCGTGCGCCAAAAGTGTGGCAAAACTTAGGGCTGGAGTGGTTATATCGCCTCTTGTCCCAGCCGAGCCGCATCAAACGACAGATTAAACTCCTGCGCTATCTGGCCTGGCATTACACCGGCAAAATGTAATCAAAATGTAGCGCGATGTGCTATTCGCGCTGCAACCCGCCTGCAAAACTGCTGCGTTTCTGTGCAATACGTTCATTTTTTTAATGCATCGTTTGCCATTTAGCAGGATTTAAGAAACCATTCCTCCCCGTATTTCAGTACCCAAAAATAATAACCGGCAAAAGCCGGGCAACAGCAAACACAACCGAGGATTTATGGCAGAGAAAAAACCTGAGCTTCAGCGTGGGCTGGAAGCTCGTCACATTGAATTGATAGCGCTAGGCGGCACTATCGGCGTCGGCCTGTTTATGGGCTCCGCAAGCACGCTTAAATGGGCAGGCCCGTCGGTCTTACTGGCGTACATCGTCGCGGGATTGTTCGTCTTCTTCATCATGCGCTCGATGGGCGAAATGCTGTTCCTTGAGCCGGTTGCCGGTTCATTCGCCGTTTACGCGCACAAGTACATGAGCCCCTTCTTCGGCTATCTCACGGCCTGGTCTTACTGGTTTATGTGGATGGCGGTGGGGATATCGGAGATCACAGCGATAGGTGTCTACGTCCAGTTCTGGTTCCCGGAAATGGCACAGTGGATACCCGCGCTGATCGCCGTAGGGTTGGTGGCGCTCGCGAACCTTGCGGCTGTGCGTCTGTACGGCGAAATTGAGTTCTGGTTTGCGATGATTAAAGTCACCACCATTATCGTGATGATTGTGGTGGGGCTGGGTGTGATCTTCTTTGGCTTCGGCAATGGTGGTCAGGCGATTGGCTTTGGCAATCTGACCGAGCATGGCGGCTTCTTTGCGGGCGGCTGGAAGGGCTTCCTGACGGCGCTCTGTATCGTGGTTGCGTCCTATCAGGGGGTGGAGCTTATCGGTATCACCGCCGGGGAAGCGAAAAACCCGCAGGTCACGCTGCGTAGCGCGGTCGGCAAAGTGCTGTGGCGTATCCTGATTTTCTACGTGGGGGCGATTTTCGTTATCGTCACCATCTTCCCCTGGAACCAGATTGGCACCACCGGCAGCCCCTTCGTGCTGACCTTCGCGAAAATTGGTATCACGGCGGCGGCTGGGATTATCAACTTCGTGGTGCTGACGGCAGCGCTCTCAGGCTGTAACAGCGGCATGTACAGCTGTGGACGTATGCTCTATGCACTGGCGAAAAACCGTCAGCTGCCGGCGGCGATGGGTAAAGTCTCCCGCGCTGGCGTGCCTGTAGCGGGCGTAACGGTCTCCATTGCCATTCTGCTGATCGGCTCGTGCCTGAACTACATCATCCCCAATCCGCAGCGCGTGTTTGTCTATGTCTACAGTGCCAGCGTGTTGCCGGGCATGGTGCCGTGGTTTGTGATTCTGATTAGCCAGCTGCGTTTCCGTCAGGCGCACAAGCAGGCGATCGCCAGCCACCCGTTCCGCTCCATTATGTTCCCGTGGGCGAACTATTTAACGATGGCGTTCCTGATTTGCGTCTTAATCGGCATGTACTTTAATGAAGATACCCGCATGTCGCTGTTTGTCGGGATTATCTTTATGGCCGCTGTGTCGATTGGCTATAAGCTTTTTGGTCTCAGCCGCCACGCTGAAATCCAGAAAGTGGAGTAATAAGCGACAAAATGCACAAAGCGTAACCAAACGCGCATTATTTTCAAAAAAGCACTAGACAGCAGACCGAGACCTCCGTAATATCCAGCCCCGCAACGGCGCTAAGCGCCCGTAGCTCAGCTGGATAGAGCGCTGCCCTCCGGAGGCAGAGGTCTCAGGTTCGAATCCTGTCGGGCGCGCCAATAAAGTAGTGTGGCGTTCGAGCTGCGGTGGTAGTAGTACATACCGCGTGAAAGAATAAGTAGTGGTGGCTATAGCTCAGTTGGTAGAGCCCTGGATTGTGATTCCAGTTGTCGTGGGTTCGAATCCCATTAGCCACCCCATTATTTGATAAGTTGTGACATTGCGACGGTGGCGGAATTGGTAGACGCGCTAGCTTCAGGTGTTAGTGTCTTAACGGACGTGGGGGTTCAAGTCCCCCCCCTCGCACCACGACTTAACGAATTGAACTAAAAATTCAAAAAAGCAGTACATCGGCGAGTAGCGCAGCTTGGTAGCGCAACTGGTTTGGGACCAGTGGGTCGGAGGTTCGAATCCTCTCTCGCCGACCAATTTTGAACCCCGCTTCGGCGGGGTTTTTTGTTTTCTG
>Ga0207655_1002031_pt1 | contig 17114 bp, 11 predicted proteins | sample KBSM44metaG_FD_184398 | JGI IMG/M metagenome (GOLD analysis project Ga0207655, IMG submission 184398) | Miscanthus rhizosphere microbial communities from Kellogg Biological Station, Michigan, USA - KBS M4-4 metaG (SPAdes) (version 2) | ecosystem: Host-associated > Plants > Roots > Rhizosphere >...
GGGTTTTCGATTTTGATCTGGTTGATCACGTCGATGCCGAAGTTCAGGTGCATGGATTCGTCGCGCAGGATGTATTGGAACTGCTCGGCGACGCCGGTCATTTTGTTGCGGCGGCCCATGGAGAGGATCTGGGTGAAGCCGCAGTAGAAGAAGATGCCTTCCAGAACGCAGTAGTAGGCGATCAGGTTGCGCAGCAGTTCTTTGTCGGTCTCTACGGTGCCGGTGTTGAATTCCGGGTCGGAGATGGCGCGGGTGTATTTCAGGCCCCAGGCGGCTTTTTTCGCGACCGACGGGATCTCGTGGTACATGTTGAAGATCTCGCCTTCATCCATGCCCAGCGATTCGATGCAGTACTGGTAGGCGTGGGTGTGGATCGCCTCTTCGAACGCCTGGCGCAGGATGTACTGGCGGCATTCCGGGTTGGTGATCAGGCGGTACACGGCCAGGGCCAGGTTGTTGGCCACCAGGGAGTCGGCGGTGGAGAAGAAGCCGAGGTTGCGCATCACGATGCGGCGCTCGTCGTCGGTCAGGCCTTCCGGGTTTTTCCAGAGGGCGATGTCGGCGGTCATGTTGACTTCTTGCGGCATCCAGTGGTTTGCGCAGCCGTCCAGGTACTTCTGCCATGCCCAGTCGTATTTGAATGGCACGAGCTGGTTGAGGTCGGCGCGGCAGTTGATCATGCGCTTTTCATCGACAGCTACACGGGCAGAGGCGCCTTCCAGTTCGGCGAGGCCTTCGGCGACGTCGAGGGAGTCCAGGGCAGCCTTGGCGCGGGCGATCGCGGCGGAGTCCGTCGCGGTCACGGCGCGGGCCTCTTGAGCGGCGGCACCACCGGCGCTGTCGAGGCGGTCCATGTTGGCTTCAGAAGCGTGGCCGGCATTGGCGCCTTTTACAGCGACTTCGCCGTCATCTTCTTTGTCGAATTCGTCCCAGCTCAGCATGACGTGTCGTCTCCTGCGTGAGGGCCAGTTGCCCGTGTGAAAACTGATAGGTTGGTTTTTCACACGGCCGGTTCTGGCCGCGTTGGATCTAAAGGAAATCGTTTGTTGCAGCAGTACAACGCAGGCAATAAACAGAATTTTGTACGGGTATTCCGAAGCCGCTGATGGGCGCAGAAAGTGTGAACCGCTCTGCGTGGGCTTCAGACTGGCTTTTCACCCCTGTAAGGGAATATTGCAGGCCCGTTTAAGTCCGCATTATAAGGAAATTTTCGGCCCCGTGGTGCGGCGAAATGGCACCTGGAGGGCTCGGCGAGGGGCGTTTTCAGGTTGGAGCGAGGGTTTACAGGGCTTTGGCGGAGGAAGTTTTTTTTTCGCCTGTTTCGGCTGGTTTTTGACGGTAAGGCCGGGGTGTTCGCACCGTTACGGGCAGCTGTTATGGCGCAAGCCAGATGGGGCGGGGCTTGCAGAGCAATAGACGGGGTTTTGTGGACGAGATTGTGTGCAATTCTGAGCCGCAAAGGGGCTTGAAAAGCGTTGTTCAAAAAACAACCAAAAAACCGTGTTTTTCACTACATGTTGTGGTTTTGGTCGATTTTCAACCACTCCAGACACAACTAAGCCCGACCGAAGTCGGGCTGTGATGTCGCGCCCGGTTTCAGCTGAAACGAGCAGCACCCACGCGGTCAGTACCATCAGCGGCAACCTTGGCGGCACCGATGTGATCGGCGCCATCGGCAGCGACTTTGGCAGCGCCCGTACGATCAAAACCGTCAGCCGCGAAAGAGGCGGAACCGGTGTGGTCGTATCCGTCAGAAGCGACAGCCGCGTCGTTGAAAGCAGCCGAGCCAGTGCGGTCGTACCCATCGGCGGCGAAGGTGTTGGCGGCCAGGACGGAAAGGGTCAGGGCGAGGATCAGTTTGGTTTTCATGGTAGTGGCTCCAGGTTCGTTGGCGTTTTGCCTTGGTGTGGAATTCATACTACGCCAGATAATTTGATTAAAAAGTGTAAATAAATGCTTAAAACAATCGTATTTATCGATGCAAGGCTCGGCGCTTCATCTGGTCTCTAAAAAAGGATGGGTCGAGCCTCGGGAGATAAAAGTGGGGCGGATCAGCCGTTGGAGCAGCCGTTACCCATGACGCTGTAGCGCAGAATGTGTCGCTGGCCTTTGGAGTCGTCGTAGACCATTTTGGCCGGGACTACTTCGCAGACATTCGGGATTTCGCTCATCGAGACAACTTTGGCGATGTCCAGGTGGGTGGAGTAGGTGTACTCCTCGACGACGGGTTGTTGCTGTGCGACATCAGTCGGGGCCTCATCTGCCATGGCGGTTGCGCACAGACTGCTGAGGGCCAGAACCAATAAAGCTTTCATTTAAAAGTTACCTTTCTGAGGTCGAATGGGGTCACGCAATCTTTTTAGGATTGCGTGTGGAGCTTTAGTAAAGAGTCTTGGATTAACTGCCTTCGTGGGGGCTGCAACTGGGTTAATCACATTGCCGTGTTGGCGAGACCGATTTTAGGCTTGGGGGTGGCGGGCATATAGCTGTGCTTTTGATAAACACTTTTGGCAGATTTGGTAACAATCTCCGCGAAGATCAAAAGATCGCAGGCTTCGCCAGCTCCTGCGAGGCCCCGCAATAGCCGGGTTTGAGCGCTTCGTCGCGGTATAGCCACATTTTGTAGGGGCTTGTTACTACCATCGTCGAATGGTTCTATAGGCCCGCCCCGGCTACAACTGGGGCCATACAAAAACAACTATTCCACCGAGGTAAGAAAGATGAGTGCGGCTTCTTTGTATCCCGTTCGTCCCGAGGTAGCAGCCAATACGCTGACTGACGAGGCCACTTACAAGGCCATGTACCAGCAATCGGTCGTCAACCCGGACGGCTTCTGGCGCGAACAAGCCAAGCGCCTTGACTGGATCAAGCCTTTCACCACGGTGAAGCAGACGTCCTTCGACGATCACCATGTCGATATCAAATGGTTCGCCGACGGCACGCTGAACGTTTCCTACAACTGCCTCGACCGTCATCTGGCCGAGCGCGGCGATCAAGTCGCGATTATTTGGGAAGGGGATGACCCTGCCGAAAGCCGCAACATCACCTACCGCGAGCTGCACGAACAAGTCTGCAAGTTCGCCAACGCCTTGCGCGGCCAGGATGTGCACCGTGGCGACGTGGTGACCATCTATATGCCGATGATCCCCGAAGCCGTGGTCGCGATGCTGGCCTGCACCCGGATCGGCGCGATTCACTCGGTGGTGTTCGGTGGTTTCTCGCCGGAAGCCCTGGCCGGTCGCATCATCGACTGCCGCTCGAAAGTGGTGATCACTGCCGACGAAGGCGTTCGTGCCGGCAAGAAGATCTCGCTCAAGGCTAACGTCGACGACGCGCTGACCAACCCGGAAACCAGCAGCATCCAGAAAGTCATCGTGTGCAAGCGCACCGGTGGCAACATCAAGTGGAACCAGCATCGCGACATCTGGTACGAAGACCTGATGAAAGTGGCGGGCAGTGTCTGCGCGCCGAAAGAGATGGGCGCCGAAGAAGCGCTGTTCATCCTTTATACCTCTGGCTCCACCGGCAAGCCGAAGGGCGTGCAGCACACCACCGGCGGTTACCTGCTGTATGCGGCGATGACCCACGAGCGTGTGTTCGACTACCGCCCGGGCGAAATCTACTGGTGCACCGCCGACGTCGGTTGGGTCACTGGCCACACTTATATTGTCTACGGCCCGCTGGCCAATGGCGCGACCACAGTGCTGTTCGAAGGCGTGCCGAACTATCCGGACATCACCCGGGTGGCGAAGGTTGTCGACAAGCACAAGGTCAACATCCTCTACACCGCGCCGACCGCGATCCGCGCGATGATGGCGTCGGGCACCGCCGCCGTTGAAGGCGCCGATGGCAGCAGCCTGCGTCTGTTGGGTTCGGTCGGTGAGCCGATTAACCCGGAAGCGTGGGATTGGTACTACAAGAATGTCGGCCAGTCCCGTTGCCCGATCGTGGATACCTGGTGGCAGACCGAAACAGGCGGCAACATGATGAGCCCATTGCCGGGTGCTCACGCGCTGAAGCCTGGCTCGGCAGCACGGCCGTTCTTCGGCGTGGTGCCGGCGTTGGTGGACAACCTGGGCAACATCATCGAAGGCGTCGCCGAGGGCAATCTGGTGATCCTCGATTCGTGGCCAGGCCAGGCGCGCACGCTGTATGGCGACCATGACCGTTTCGTCGACACCTACTTCAAGACTTTCCGTGGCATGTACTTCACCGGTGACGGTGCGCGTCGTGATGCGGACGGTTACTACTGGATCACCGGTCGCGTGGATGACGTGCTCAACGTTTCCGGGCACCGCATGGGCACCGCCGAGATCGAAAGCGCGATGGTCGCTCACCCGAAAGTCGCCGAAGCGGCGGTGGTGGGTGTGCCGCACGACATCAAGGGGCAGGGCATTTATGTCTACGTCACGTTGAATGCGGGCGAAGAGCCGAGCGAGCAACTGCGCCTGGAGCTGAAGAATTGGGTGCGTAAAGAGATTGGCCCGATTGCCTCGCCGGATGTCATTCAATGGGCGCCGGGTCTGCCGAAAACCCGTTCGGGCAAGATCATGCGCCGGATTCTGCGCAAGATCGCCACGGCGGAATACGACGGGTTGGGCGATATCTCCACCCTGGCGGATCCGGGTGTGGTGCAGCATTTGATTGATACGCACAAGACGATGAATGTTGCGTAAGTAGCATTCGGAGTCATCGAAGCCCTGCCAGGTGTTGAGCCTGGTGGGGCTTTTTCGTACTGATCTTCAACCAATAATTATCGGCTTCCCCCGTAGGCCATTTCCCACTGTTACCCATCACCTTTCAAGTAACTGAATGTGTAACCGCCTGCCCGATAACGAGGCAATGGGAAACGCAAAGCCCCGTTTCAGGGCTTCTCAATCGTCATGAAAAATAAGACACAACGCTACGCTTGCCGGATTAGAAGGGTTTGCCAATAATAGGCCCGCAATTTGCAACATAGATCGGTTCACTGTCTTTTGCTCTTGCATGAAATTGCAGGGCTGTCAACGTGCCCAAGCGGCATTCTCGGTGCTTCTGTAATTTGTTGTCGCATTGAAGAAATATCGGCTTCTGGCCTGTCGTTAGAATGCCAATCACTCGCTCGTCGTTGCCTGCGTTGAAATCAGCGCACGGTTCCTAGGACGCAGCACCGCTTTTTGGTTTAACCATTCGCATATTGGGCTGTCGCTCACTCTGCCGTTTTTGCCCTTTACCGATGGAGTCCCAAGATGAAGAAACTCGTGCTGCTTGGCGCCCTGGCACTGTCCGTGCTGTCCCTGCCGACATTCGCCGATGAAAAACCTCTGAAAATCGGTATCGAAGCGGCTTACCCTCCGTTCGCCTCCAAAGCACCGGACGGCAGCATCGTGGGTTTCGACTACGACATCGGCAACGCCCTGTGCGAAGAGATGAAGGTCAAGTGCCAGTGGGTCGAGCAAGAGTTCGACGGCCTGATCCCGGCACTCAAAGTGCGCAAGATCGACGCGATCCTGTCGTCCATGTCGATCACTGAAGACCGCAAGAAGTCCGTGGACTTCACCAACAAGTACTACAACACCCCGGCTCGCCTGGTCATGAAGGCCGGCACTCAAGTCAGCGAAAACCTGACTGAGCTGAAGGGCAAGAACATCGGCGTGCAACGTGGTTCGATCCACGAGCGTTTCGCCCGCGAAGTCCTGGCCCCGCTGGGTGCCGAGATCAAGCCTTACGGTTCGCAGAACGAAATCTACCTCGACGTGGCCGCTGGCCGCCTCGACGGCACCGTGGCGGACGCTACCCTGCTGGATGACGGCTTCCTGAAAACCGACGCCGGCAAGGGCTTCGCCTTCGTTGGCCCGGCCTTCACCGACGTCAAATACTTCGGCGACGGCGTAGGGATCGCGGTTCGCAAGGGCGACGCGCTGAAAGACAAGATCAACACCGCGATCGCGGCCATTCGCGCGAACGGCAAGTACAAGCAAATCCAGGACAAGTACTTCGCCTTCGATATCTACGGCAAGTAATCGTCCCCGCAACAAGTCCGAAATGGCGCAAGCAACAGGATCTCTGAGGTTTGCGCCATTTTTTCATCCCAACTTTCGAGGACCTGAATCATGTTGAAAGGCTACGGGGCTGTCATCCTCGATGGCGCATGGCTGACGCTTCAGCTCGCCTTGTCGTCCATGGCCCTGGCCATCGTCCTGGGGCTGATCGGCGTTGCGCTGCGTCTGTCGCCGGTGCGCTGGCTGGCCTGGCTGGGCGATCTGTATTCCACGGTGATCCGCGGTATTCCCGATCTGGTGCTGATCCTTCTGATTTTCTACGGCGGCCAGGACCTGCTCAACCGCGTTGCGCCGATGCTCGGCTATGACGACTACATCGACCTGAACCCGTTGGCCGCCGGTATCGGCACCCTGGGCTTCATCTTCGGTGCGTACCTGTCGGAAACCTTCCGTGGTGCGTTCATGGCGATCCCCAAAGGTCAGGCAGAAGCCGGCATGGCGTACGGCATGAGCAGTTTTCAGGTGTTCTTCCGGGTGTTGGTGCCGCAGATGATTCGCCTGGCGATTCCGGGCTTCACCAACAACTGGCTGGTACTGACCAAGGCCACCGCGCTGATTTCGGTGGTGGGTCTGCAAGACATGATGTTCAAGGCCAAGCAGGCGGCAGACGCTACCCGCGAGCCTTTCACCTTCTTCCTCGCGGTGGCGGCGATGTACCTGGTGATCACCAGCGTCTCGTTGCTGGCATTGCGTCATCTTGAGAAGCGCTACTCGGTAGGCGTAAGGGCGGCTGAGCTATGATCTTCGACTACAACGTCATTTGGGATGCCTTGCCGCTGTACTTCGGCGGGCTGGTGACCACCCTCAAACTGCTCGCGCTGTCGCTGTTCTTCGGTTTGCTGGCGGCACTGCCGCTGGGGCTGATGCGCGTCTCCAAGCAGCCGCTGGTCAACATGAGTGCCTGGCTGTTCACCTACGTGATCCGCGGCACGCCGATGCTGGTGCAACTGTTCTTGATCTACTACGGTCTGGCGCAATTCGAAACCGTGCGTGAAAGCTTCCTCTGGCCATGGCTGTCCAGTGCCTCGTTCTGTGCGTGCCTGGCCTTCGCGATCAACACCAGCGCCTACACCGCCGAAATCATCGCCGGCAGCCTGCGCGCCACGCCGAACGGCGAGATCGAAGCGGCCAAGGCCATGGGCATGTCACGCATCAAGATGTACAAGCGGATCCTGCTGCCATCGGCCCTGCGCCGGGCGCTGCCGCAGTACAGCAACGAAGTGATCATGATGCTGCAGACCACCAGTCTGGCGTCGATCGTGACCCTGATCGACATCACCGGTGCCGCGCGCACGGTCAACGCTCAGTTCTACTTGCCGTTCGAAGCCTACATCACCGCCGGCGCGTTCTACCTGTGCCTGACGTTCATTCTGGTGCGCCTGTTCAAAATGGCCGAACACCGCTGGCTGGGCTATCTGGCCCCGCGGAAGCATTGATATGGAACGTATCGATCATGCTTTGCCGTGGAGCCACCTGGGCAGTGAACGCCGGATCTCGGTGTTCCGCTTCGGTACTGGCGAGCGCAAGGCCTATATCCAGGCCAGCCTGCACGCCGATGAATTGCCGGGGATGCGCACGGCCTGGGAGCTGAAAAAACGCCTGACCGAACTTGAAGCTCAGGGCTTGCTCAACGGTGTGATCGAACTGGTGCCGGTGGCCAATCCATTGGGCCTGGGGCAATTGCTGCAAGGCAATCATCAGGGGCGTTTCGAAGCGGGCAGTGGCAAGAACTTCAACCGGGATTTCGTCGAACTCAGCGCGCCGGTGGCCGCCGAACTCGATGGGCATCTGGGTGATGATCCGCATGCCAATATTCGACTGATCCGTCAGGCCATGAGCGATCACCTGGCAGCTTTGCCAGAGGCGAGCAGCCAGTTGCAAGGCATGCAGCGCATCTTGCTCAGCCATGCCTGCACCGCTGACGTGGTGCTGGATCTGCATTGCGATTGCGAAGCGGCGCTGCACATGTACGCCTTGCCGCAACACTGGTCGCACTGGCGTTCACTGGCTGCGCACTTGAACGTCAAGGTCGGTCTGCTGGCGGAAGATTCCGGCGGCAGTTCCTTTGACGAAGCGTGCTCGCTGCCGTGGCTGCGTTTGTCGCGTCTGTTCCCGGATGCGCAGATTCCACTGGCCTGCCTGGCGACGACCATCGAACTGGGTGGTCAGGCCGATACCGGTCGCGCTGAGGCAGAAGCTCACGCCGAAGGCATTCTGGCGTTCCTCGCCGAGCAAGGCTTGATCGGCGGTGAATGGCCCAAGCCTGCGCAGGACGCGTGCGAAGGCATGCCGTTCGAAGGCACCGAATTGCTGTTCGCGCCGCATCCTGGCGTGCTGAGTTTTCTGCGTAAACCCGGTGAATGGGTTGAAGCAGGCGACGAGATTTTTGAAGTGATCGATCCGCTGGCGGATCGGGTCAGCACGGTGTGTGCTGGTACGTCCGGGGTGCTGTTTGCCATTGAGCGGCTGCGTTACGCCCAACCCGGTTTCTGGCTGGCCAAGGTGGCGGGGCGCGAAGCGCTGCGTCACGGGCGCTTGCTCAACGACTGACTGACTGTTTTTGTGAGAACCGACCGCATGTACAAACTTGAAGTCCAAGACCTGCATAAACGCTATGGCAGTCACGAAGTGCTCAAGGGCGTGTCCCTGAAAGCGGCGGCTGGCGATGTGATCAGCATCATCGGCTCCAGTGGCTCCGGCAAAAGTACTTTCCTGCGTTGCATCAACCTGCTCGAGCAGCCGCACGCGGGCAAGATCCTGCTCAACAACGAAGAGCTGAAACTGGTTGCCAACAAGGACGGCGCGCTGAAAGCCGCCGACCCGAAACAGCTGCAACGCATGCGTTCGCGCCTGTCGATGGTGTTCCAGCATTTCAATCTGTGGTCGCACATGACCGCGCTGGAAAACATCATGGAAGCGCCGGTGCATGTGCTCGGTGTGTCCAAGGCCGAAGCCCGCGAGAAAGCCGAGCACTACCTGAACAAGGTCGGTGTGGCCCATCGCAAGGACGCCTACCCAGGGCACATGTCCGGTGGCGAGCAGCAACGTGTGGCGATTGCCCGTGCGCTGGCGATGGAACCCGAAGTGATGCTGTTCGACGAACCGACCTCGGCCCTCGACCCGGAGTTGGTGGGTGACGTGCTGAAAGTCATGCAGGCCCTGGCACAGGAAGGCCGGACCATGGTGGTGGTGACGCACGAAATGGGCTTTGCCCGTGAAGTGTCGAACCAGCTGGTGTTCCTGCACAAAGGCGTCGTCGAAGAAAGCGGCAACCCGCGCGAAGTGCTGGTCAATCCGCAGTCGGAACGCTTGCAACAATTCCTCTCGGGCAGCCTCAAGTAATCGCTCCCGTTACGCACCAAATTAGGTCATGCTGCGCACCGCGCGCCAGATGGTCTAATTTGGTTGCAGCCGCCTTTGGCTTTAACACTGTTTTCGTTTCGGATTGCCCGCCATGACTGCCCATCGAATTGGTTTCCTGATTTGGCCCAGCACTAAAGCTCTGACGCTTGCGCTGGCTGAGGAGGCCTTGCGTGTTGCCCAGCGTGTGCACCCGGACGTTGTTTACGAATTGTCGTTTTTGCAGGCCGAACCGCCGACCGACGGCGCCTGGCAATTGCCCGGTGAGCCATGGGCCGGCAAGCTCGAAAACTTTCAGAAACTGTTCCTGCTCGCCGACGAACCACCGACTTCTCTCGCGCCGCCGCTCAGCAGTGCGCTGAAACAGCTGGTGCGCGCCGGTTGTGTGATCGGCGGTTTGTCCGCCGGTGTTTACCCGTTGGCGCAATTGGGTTTGCTCGACGGTTATCGCGCTGCCGTGCATTGGCGCTGGCAGGACGATTTCGCCGAGCGTTTCCCGAAGGTGATTGCCACCAGTCACCTGTTCGACTGGGATCGTGACCGCTTGACCGCGTGCGGCGGCATGTCGGTGCTCGACCTGTTGCTGGCGGTGCTGGCCCGCGATCACGGCGCCGAACTGGCCGGTGCGGTGTCGGAAGAATTGGTGGTCGAACGCATTCGCGAGGGCGGCGAGCGCCAGCGTATTCCTTTGCAGAACCGCTTGGGTTCCAGTCATCCGAAGCTCACCCAGGCGGTGTTGCTGATGGAAGCCAACATCGAAGAGCCGCTGACCACCGACGAAATCGCCCAGCATGTGTGCGTATCGCGTCGGCAGCTGGAGCGGATCTTCAAGCAATACCTCAACCGCGTGCCGAGCCAGTACTACCTGGAACTGCGCCTGAACAAGGCCCGGCAGATGTTGATGCAAACCAGCAAGTCGATCATCCAGATCGGCCTGTCGTGTGGCTTCTCTTCGGGGCCGCATTTCTCCAGCGCCTATCGCAACTTCTTCGGTGCCACGCCGCGGGAAGATCGCAACCAGCGGCGCAGCAGCAGTCCGTTCGAGTTGTCGTCGGTGCCGTCGGAGCGCGGTTGATCGATCAACCGCGCCATGATCGAGCGCTGTACTACTCGTCGATCTCGGAACCTTCAGAGTCGGAGATTTCTATTTCACCCCGATTGATCACGGCTTCCACCCCAAAATCCGCGCCCGTGCGCTCGAAGTAAGCGATCAGCCGTAACAGGCTTTCCTCGGAAAATGGATTTCCCCTCAACGAAATATTATCTGCGACGTCCACCGGCAGTTCCGACAAGTCACTGGGCACCTCGGTGATGGCGTTGCCGCTCAAGTCTGCCCAGTCCAGCTCGGCCAGCTGTAACAGTCCATCCGGTATCCGGTTGATGCCGGTGTCGTTCAGCAGCACGGTCGCCAGTGCCGGCATCTGACTCACATCAGGCGTCTGTCCTAGCGGGTTCGAGCCCAGGTCGAGATAGTCGAGCTGTTCCATCCCCGCCAGGGCGGCGACCGATTCTGAAGACAGACTGACGCGACACTCGGGGAGTGACAGAGCCCTGAGTTGACCCATTTTGAACACCGCCTCCGGTATGTCGCCAAGGTCACAGCTGCGCAGCCTGAGGCTTTTCAGGTTGGGAAAGGACTCCAGGAAACGTCCGATGCGCGTCACCCCCTCCGCACTGCGAAACTCCAGTGACGACACATGGCTGAAATCAGCGCTCAGGGCAGGCAGTTCTCCATTGATGACCGTGGAAAGTGTCAGATCGTAGGTGGGTTCAAGCGTATCGCTGAAGTTATCCAGCTCCGCATCCCGTTGCCAGCAGTTCTCAAGGGCTTGCTTGAATTCGTCGCGGTTGGCGTGCTCGACAAGCAGTTGAGCTGCGCTGAAGGGTTCGTCTGTCAGTGGATGCAGGTCCGGAAGAGCGGCGGTCCAGGCAGACAGATCGTTCCTCAATTGGCTCAGCTCTTCTTCCAGGCGCGTCAACGCGCCCCGACCTTCCTCCAGCGTGCCGGGCAATTCGTAGACGAACTCGCTGGCTTGCTCGACTTCCATGCCAGGGTAGAGCGCCCTGACACGATCAATGTCTGCCTCGGGTGCGAAAACGCCCATGTCGAAAGCGCTGTCGACGTGATGGTTTTTGATGAGTTGTCGCGAGCTGTCGGAAACCGGATTGTGCGTGAGGTGTATGCCACGCTTTTCATACAGCGGACTGTCGAACAAGGCTGCCGGCAGTTCGCTGATTCCATTGTTCATCAGCAGAAGGGTGTCCAGGCGCGGGTGTTGCAGAGTGCCGGGCGGGATTTCGGTCAGGTTGGTGCTGCTCAGGTCCAGATGGGTCAGTTCAGTCATCGAGTCGATGCGGGGCACCGTTTCAAACGGGTTGCGGTAAAGATCCAGCATGGTCAGTTTGTTTAATGACGTCAGCTTCAACCAGGTGGGGGCGTCTACCCTGATGCCGCAATCGCTTAACACCAGCGCTTCAAGCTGCGGCATCCGGGTGATGGCATCGGGGAGGGTGGTCAGGGAGAAACGGCGCAGTTCCAGTCGGCGAAGTCCGCTGAAGCCCTGTAGAAAACCAGCAACACCTTGCGCTGCATGGCTGCCTTCCAGGGACAGCAGCGACACATGACTGAAATCTGCGGTCAACGATGGCAGATCACCCAGCATCGGTTCGTCGAACCTGAGCACGTACCGCTCCATGTCGTCCGCGGTGTCAAAATCCCGATCGGTTTGGCGCCGCCAGGCGCGCTGGATTTCCTGCGCCAGCAACCTGCGAATGTGTTGTTCGGCCTGGCGCTCCAGGGCGCTCAACGCAACCCCGGTGTCGGGGTGCGCCGTCGGGGCTTCGCTGATCCATCGACCCAGATCCAGATGCAATCGGTTCAGCTCGCGGTGTACGCGTGAGAGTGCTACCCGAGCGCCATCAGGGTGGCTTTGCAACGCCTGGACCACGGATTGCAATTGATCCTGGGACAGATCGGGATAAACCTCCCGGACCCTGTCGTTGAGGGTGGGTGTCATGCGATTGCCGCGGTCATAGCCCTCCGCACCACCGGGAAGGCGCATGGTGGTCGGGTCGTAGTAGGGTTTTCGATGGGGATGCCTGGCAAACAGAGTGCGTAGCGTCGGCTGGTCCAGCGCGTTTTCGGCAATGCGCTGTCTGAGGACCTGGGCGTCAGCGATGGCAGGGCTGAACGCATTGCGATGGGCCTGGGGCAACGTTTGAAAGAGTGCCTGGTAGAAATCACCGGGTGTCTCCTGATCAACGTGATAGGAGCCATCCTCGTTGGCCACCAGTGTTTTCACGATGGCTGCATCGGTCGGGCCAATGCTGTCGCGCACGGTGCCCTCGCTGGAGTAATCCCGCACTTCGATGCGTAGTCCGTCCGGCCAGCCGGGCAGTGCGTTCAGGCTGTGCAGGGCCACTCTGTGGGTGTCGACGTTTTCCAGCGCGTCGGAATAAAGGCCTTCATAGGCGCGGGTTGCGCGGACTGCCTCCATGGCTTTGTTCGCCGCGTCCTTGAGCCGCTGAGGCACGCGCCCACCGTGCAGCTGGCGTAACTCGGTGCCGGTGGCATTGCTCACCAGCTCTTGCGCCACATCGGTCGGCAGGCCCCGCACATCGGCGAGCAGTTGCTGAACCTGCACATCATCGGTGTGTTCCTGAGTGCTGTAGAGCTGCTCGAACAACGACTTGCGATATTGGCGGGCCAGTGTTGCCGTTTGCTGTCTGAAGGCTGGCGTTTGAGTTGCCGGTGTCGGCAGTGGCGTATCGACCGGCCATGAGTCATGGCGTGTCAGCAGTGCATGCTGCAGGGTGGTATCGGCTTTTTGATAGTGCTCGGGTTGATCGCTGCCGATCTGTTCGATAAACGTTTCGATGTCACGGTTGATCCGCCAACGCTTGATCGTGTCAGTCAGCAGCGACGGCGGGCGATAGTTTTCGACATGCGCCTGGCGCAATACGTTGTCGTGGTAGCCGCTGATCCGCAGGATCTGTTCGCGCTCGGCACTGGTGAACGACTCGACACTATGGCCAAGACGACGCATGACCTTTTCCCGCTCCCAGTACAACGGTTGCTCCAGTTCGGTTTGCCAGGCGCCGTGGTGGTTATGCCGCAGCGACGGCTGATAAGCATTGTTGCGGCGCGGATGCTCAATCTGGAACCTGTCCGACATGGGGTCGGGTTTCACTGAGTACAGTTTTCCCTCAAGGCGCAGCATCGTTTTGCCCGCGTGTTGGTACAAGCCCAGATGATTGGGCTTTACCCCTTCGGGCAAACTGAGTGTTTGTTCGTAAGGTGTGAGATCCGGCATCCAGTAGCGGGTTTTGCCTTCGGCTGTGGCGACAGGTTTGAGCGGGTCGATGAGCGCGACGGCTTCACGGGACAGAAGCCGGCTGAAGGCGCTGGCGGCGATTGCACCGCCCACCGCGAATGTCCCGACTTGAACGACGGTTTCGACGAACGTCATCAGGTGTCCGAAGGCCTCTGTTTTCAGCCCTTCAGCCATGTCCACGATGCCTTCGAAGCTCTCGTCCAGTAACTGGTAGGCCATGTATCCCAGCATCAATTCACCAAGCAACGGCACCAAGGGCGCCGCCACGAACGACGCAGCTTCAAGGATCCTGGAGGCCACTTTGCTGAAGGCATCCCACAATGCCCAGCGGGCGTCTCGGTCGGCGCTGGCGGTGGAGACGGCGACAGTGCCGGCGTCGTTGAGGATTTTGTTCAACTGCCGCTGATAGCCATGGTTCCACAGGTCCGCTTTGATCGGGAGCACGGAGAAACGCAGATTGGGACGCTCGACCGGCGTTTCTCGCCAGCTCGGCAATGGATCGCCGGGCTGGTGCTGATGCCAGGTCACGGTCTGGAGGCGGCTGTTGAGATCGGCGAAAAAGTGTCCGCGTTCCTTGTGCTCGACGAACCGGCTGAAGAACGCTTGATAAGCGGGTGTCCGCAGCTTGCGGGTCAGATCGGTCATGAACGCCAGCGTGTCGGGGTATTGCTTGAGCGGGTATTCGGGGTCATCGGGAATATAGGCAATGAGCCGCGTACTCTTGCGTGCCCGCTCAAGGCTCGGCGCGAAAATGACAATGCCGGTCAGCGAGGATGACATCAGGGTCAGGTCGTGGCCATAGAGCGGCTGGCCATTGAGTCGCGCCCTCGAACCTCCTTCAACCATGCGCAGGAGCGCGAGGTGCGCATCATCTGGAATATCCTTGCGGATGTGTGCCATTTGCAGCGCCGACCTGAGTGCGGCTTTGTTCAAGCCGATCGTGCTGGATTTCAACGCGGCACCGGCCACCGGGTTGGTCAGCCCCACAAATTCCTTGAGATATGCGGTGTACTGGCCACCGATATCGAGTTCACGGCATAGCCGGGCGAAGGCCTGGACCGTGATTTTGTGCTTGATCGCCGGCAACGTTTCGAACTGCCCTGTGGACGACGGCTCGGTAATGAAGGTCGAAGCGGATTCGAAGGCATCTGCGGCTGTTTCCGATTCCTGGAAGTTATGCAGCGCGGCATCGAGCAGCGATACCGTCCAGGTGCGGGCGGCCCCGGTGTTGATTTTGAACAGGGTCACGGTTTGTGGGATGTACAGGCGCAGGAAGGTGGTCTTGACGTCCAGTTCCAGACCAAACCGGGTTTTCAGGGCCGCGATGAGAAGGGGTTCGGCAAATGCCCGTGGGTTTTTTAGCGTCGACAGCTTTGAATCCAGGCGATTTCTATGGTGCCAGTGTTCCTGAGTGAGCTTTTTCAGCGAGGCATGCTGTGAAGGTGTCGCGGTGCTATGCCATTGGGGAGTCGCAAGCGTGGTGTTCTTGAGAGCGCTGCGGGTTTCAAGCGATGCCTCTAATGCCCAGGCGGGCAGATTGTTGAACAGGTGATGGTAATAATCATCCGGCTGCGTGACGAAGTGATCGTCGCCTGCGGCAGAAGGGTGATCGTTTTCGAGTTGGCTCATGCGCTATTCCCTTAGCGTTTGGATGAGTCGCCAGCAAAACAGACGATGAAGCACTGCGTGCGGTACATATTTACCGCATCGGTCGACAAGCCTGCCTATAACCTGTGCCGGCGGTTTAAACTGCGCCTTTGCGACCCTATATGTCGCATTGCCGTAAACCCGGGCAAAACCGGTGTTTGCGCTATAAGAAGTTGTCGCTTGGCGGCAAGGCCGGGCTGAAAACTGTCCTTACAATCCCCTCATCGCTCGCCAGTTTCAGGCGAGTGTTCCTCATCAGGAGACTCCGATGTCCGTTGAGCACGCTGCGGTAGAACGCGCCGATTTTGACCAGGTAATGGTTCCCAACTATGCGCCTGCCGCTTTCATTCCTGTGCGTGGCGCCGGTTCCCGTGTCTGGGACCAGACTGGCCGCGAGCTGATCGACTTCGCCGGCGGGATTGCCGTTAACGTACTGGGCCATGCGCACCCGGCGCTGGTCGCTGCATTGACCGAACAGGCGAACAAGCTGTGGCACGTGTCCAACGTGTTTACCAATGAGCCGGCCTTGCGCCTGGCCCATAAGCTGGTCGACGCCACGTTTGCCGATCGTGTGTTCTTCTGCAACTCCGGCGCCGAAGCCAACGAGGCCGCTTTCAAGCTGGCCCGTCGCGTGGCCCATGACCGTTTCGGTACCGAGAAGTACGAAATCGTTGCCGCGCTCAACAGCTTCCACGGCCGTACCCTGTTCACCGTGAACGTCGGTGGCCAGTCGAAGTATTCCGACGGCTTCGGTCCGAAGATCACCGGCATTACCCACGTGCCTTACAACGATCTGGCCGCGCTGAAAGCCGCTGTTTCCGACAAGACCTGCGCGGTGGTGCTGGAGCCGATCCAGGGCGAAGGCGGCGTACTGCCGGCCGAGCTGTCTTACCTGCAAGGCGCCCGTGAACTGTGCGATGCGCACAACGCGCTGCTGGTCTTCGACGAAGTCCAGACTGGCATGGGCCGCAGCGGTGAGCTGTTCGCCTACATGCATTACGGCGTGACCCCGGACATCCTGACCAGCGCCAAGAGCCTGGGCGGTGGTTTCCCGATCGCAGCGATGCTGACCACCGAAGACCTGGCCAAACACCTGGTCGTCGGCACCCATGGCACCACCTACGGCGGTAACCCGCTGGCATGCGCGGTTGCTGAAGCAGTGATCGACGTGATCAACACGCCCGAAGTGCTGAACGGTGTCAAAACCAAGCACGACAAGTTCAAGACCCGTCTTGAGCAGATCGGCGAGAAATACGGCCTCTTCACTCAGGTTCGTGGCCTGGGCCTGCTGCTCGGTTGCGTGCTGGCCGATGCCTGGAAAGGCAAGGCCAAGGACATCTTCAACGCCGCCGAGCGTGAAGGCTTGATGATTCTGCAAGCCGGCCCGGATGTGATTCGTTTCGCGCCAAGCCTGGTGGTTGAAGACGCCGATATCGATGCCGGTCTGGACCGCTTCGAACGCGCCGTGGCCAAGCTGACGCAAGCCTGATTCATACAGTGCTCCTCAGCGCCTATCGTAATAGATAGGCGTTGAGATAATTTCCTGTGCCGGGCCTGCCCGGCATTTTTTTCCCCGAGTTGGCGCAATTCGCCAACCTGATGTTAAGAAAGGAGTGACACCATGCTGGTGATGCGCCCCGCGCAAATGGCTGATCTGGGCGAGGTACAGCGTCTGGCTGCGGACAGCCCGATTGGTGTCACTTCCTTGCCGGATGACGTTGAACGCCTGAGC